>RCNC010003376.1_pt1 | contig 10433 bp, 9 predicted proteins | sample 2041301 | NCBI WGS metagenome assembly RCNC01 (sample SAMN09708231, study PRJNA481090) | Marine sediment metagenome, whole genome shotgun sequencing project. | biome: marine sediment; feature: ocean; material: sediment; isolation source: Sewage treatment plant 13A marine sediment (STP13A) ... | reverse complement strand
TACTCAAGACGACAAAAGCCAAGAACCTGCAGATTCATGTTGTCGATTCGTCTGCGGACTTTCGTTATTCAAATCAAGCCGACTATGAGGCCGTTTACGGCGGTGAACACGGCGCACCTGAATTATTGAGCCAGTTCTATTCCGCTGTTCCAGAACACGCCGGCAACATTGAAGCGGCGCACGTCGGTCATCCCGGTTGTTTCGCAACCGCTGTGTTACTCGCGATCGTGCCGCTGCTCAAATCCGGATTTACAGAAGCGGAAGTATTTGTCGCTGCGACAACCGGCAGTACCGGTTCCGGTCGTAGCCCGCAGGCAGGAACACATCATCCCGAACGGCATAGCAATACCTATGCCTATAAACCGCTCTCGCATCGCCACGCGCCGGAGATTTCGAGACTCTGCGAAGCTGCCAGTGGTCGCGCCAGCAAGGTCAATTTTGTGCCGCACTCGGGTCCGTTCGCCCGCGGCATCTACGCAACCGTACAGGCGAAACTCATCGAAGATGTTTCTGCTCAGCAGGTACACGACGTATTCGCATCAGCGTACGCCGATTCACCTTTTGTCCAGCTCGTCGATGGCACGCCACGGCTGAAGAACGTGGTCGCGAGTAACTATTGTCATATTGGCGTAGCGGTTGAAGACGGCACCGTCGTCGTCATGAGCGCGCTCGACAATATCGTCAAAGGCGCAGCCGGCGGTGCTGTGCAATGGATGAATCGACTCTGGAAGCTGCCGGAAACAAGCGGTCTGCTAACTGCCGCACCCGGGTGGATATGATGCTCGCCGCATCCGATGCACGCAGTCGCGAGGCGGCAACTACCCTACCCGTTTACGGACAGTTACCGTTCGTGCCGCAAAGCGCCACAGGTTGCGAAATTCTGACCAACGACAATCGCCGCATCCTGGATCTATACGGTGGCCATGCGGTTGCAGCACTCGGCTACGGTCACCCACATCTCGAACGCGCCATCTGCGAACAAAGTAAGACCTTACTATTTCAAAGCAATGCGGTTGCCCTCGACATTCGCGCCAGTGCGGCGGAGAAACTAATCGCTGTCTCACCCGAGAACCTGCGCCGAGTCTTTTTTGTCAATTCCGGTGCCGAGGCGAATGAAAATGCATTGCGTATGGCTTGTGTTGCCACTGGCCGTTGCAAGGTTCTCGCTATCACGCACGGTTTCCACGGACGGACTGCTGCTGCCGCAGCGGTTACCTGGAATGCCGACAAATGGTATGGCTTTGCGAACAAACCCTTCGACGTCGACTTCATCGAACGTGACGATTGCGCAGCAGCGATCGAGAAAATCGGCGATGACATTGCTGCAGTGATCGTTGAGCCCGTGCAAGGCGTCGCTGGGGCATACGATTTGAGCGCAGAGTTCCTCACTACTTTGCGTGAGCAAACGACCAAATACGGCGCGATGTTGATCGCCGATGAGGTTCAGTCTGGCATTGGGCGTTGCGGCCACTTCTTCGCGGTCCAGGCATACGGTATCGAGCCCGACATTATCAGCAGCGCGAAAGCGCTTGGCGGCGGAATTCCTTGTGGCGCGGTTTTGTGTACGGAAGAACTGGCGGCGAAGTTCGGACCGGGCGACCTCGGCACAACCTTCGGAGGCGGGCCAATTGCAGCGGCAGCGATCGTCGCCGTGTTGGAGACGATCGAGAACGAGGATTTGCTCGCGAACGTGCGCGCACGTGAAACGCAGATCCGACGCTCATGCATTGCCGGCCCCGTTAGCAAAGTCCAGGGCATGGGCTTGCTGCTCGGCCTGGTGTGTGACCGACCCGCGTTGGCAGTACGGCATGCATTGCTTGAACAGGACATTTTGACCGGCACCAGTGCTGACCCGAAGGTATTACGCATCCTCGCGCCGCTGGTCATTACAGAAGAACATGTAAACCGCCTTGCGAAAGCTCTGGCGGCAATTTCGAATTAGATAAATAGAATAAGAGAGAACGATCAATGAAAGCTTTTAATGATTTAGCCGACTTTTCAAATGACGAAATCAAGGCATTGCTTGAGCTCGCTACGCGGCTGGACAAACACCCTGAGCCAACCGCACTGCGCGGAAAAGTGCTGTCACTGTTGTTTCTGAGTCCGTCACTGCGAACGCTGGCGTCTTTTCAGGCGGCCATGATTCGACTCGGCGGCGGCTCTTTCGTTATTTCGCCAGACATGTCGATTCATGGTCTCGAAACTCGACCCGGCATCGTCATGGACGGCGCCGCAGCAGAACATATTCGCGAGGCGGTACCGGTCATTGCCTCTTATGGCGACGCGATCGGAATTCGTGCATTTGCGGAGGGCAAAGATCTTGCGACGGATCTGGCAGAAACTGAATTCACGGCGCTGACAGACCTCATCGATACGCCATACATTAATATGGAATCGGCGATGAATCACCCTTGCCAGAATCTGGCTGACTGGAAGACGCTGGATGATCTCGGCGTACCCGCAAACGGCGGCAAGTTCGTATTGAGCTGGGCCTACCACCCGAAAGCTCTGCCGTTGGCCGTGCCGTCGTCAACTCTGTATATGGCCGCAAAGCGTGGCATGGACGTTACCGTACTTCGCCCCGAGGGCTTCGCCTTGCCGGAGTCTATTATGGATAAGGCACGGAGTGCTGCGGAGGTGAGTGGTGGGACTGTGCAGGAATCAGAGGATCGAGTCGAGGCTATGGAAGGCGCGCAAATCATCTATGCGAAGTCCTGGTCGTCCACGCAGGCGTACGGCGATAAGAAGGCAGACCTCGACCTCCGCCATGACCTTGAACACTGGCGTGTCGATGAGCCCTGGTTCGAAAATGCCGCAGATGACTGCCGCTTTATGCATTGCTTACCGGTACGTCGGGGCGTGGTGGTCAGCGAACCTGTTCTTGATGGTCCACGCAGCGTCGTTATTCAGGAAGCACGCAACCGCATGCTGGCACAGATGGCGGTTCTGCATCAGATGCTCGGGAGCGGCTCATGACGACCAACAAGGATCGTGCGATCGTCGTGTCGGCGCTAAAGCACGCTGCTCCTTACATACGATTGTTCAAGGGCAAGGTGTTTGTATTAAAAGTAGGCGGCGAAGTCTTCGCCGATCCTGTGCAGACGAATGCGTTGATGGAGCAGGTAGGCATTCTGCATCAGGTCGGCATTCGTGTCGTTTTGATTCACGGCGGCGGCCCACAGTCGACAAAACTGGCGACGGCTCTTGGTCTCGACACCACCTTTATCGATGGACGTCGCGTTACCGACGGCGACTCACTTGATGTGGCGACAATGGTCCTAAACGGCCAGATCAATACTCGAATTCTCGCGACCTGCCGTGACCTGCAAATCCCGGCAGTAGGTATCAGTGGTCTCGACGCCGGACTCATTCGGGCGCATCGTCGACCGCCGGTAGAGCGCGAGGGTGAAGCACCCGTGGACTATGGTTTCGTCGGTGATATCGATTCTGTTGATGCCGACATCATCAGCAAACAGCTCGATAATGGATTTATGCCGGTCGTTAGTCCGCTGTCATGTGACGAGTCAGGGACCATTCTGAATATTAATGCGGATACTGTCGCTGCAGCGATCGCGGCGGAACTGAATGCCGAGAAACTAATTCTCGCTACGGGTGCGGCGGGCATTCTCGAAGACGTCAACGATCCACTCTCATTGATCAGCTATATCGACCGCGCTGCTCTTGAGAAGTTAAAGGCTAGCGGGAAAATCGCCGATGGCATGTTGCCGAAAGCTGCGGCTATCGACGCCGCCATCGCGAACGGGGTCGGTCGCGTACATATCATTTCCTACAAGCTACCTGACAGTCTGTTACTCGAAGTATTTACTAACGAAGGTACGGGCACGCTGGTGGTCGATGACATTGCTGCTCTGACCACGGCTGAACAGGGCGGCGACAAATGAGCAGGCTGTGGGACAAGGGCTTGCCACTGGACGAACGCGTCCTTCGCTACACCGCAGGAGAAGACCACCTGCTTGATGCTCGCCTGGTGCAATACGACGTACGCGCCTCAACAGCACATGCGCAAATGCTGGCAGAGACCGGACTGATCAGCGCAGATGACAGCGCGGCGATCTGTGCAGGACTGGCTGAACTCGCCATTGAATTCGCGAACGGTCAATGGCAGATCACGCTTGCCGATGAAGATGTCCATACCGCTCTGGAAACACGATTGAGCAACAGCATTGGGGAGGCCGGCGGCCGCCTGCACCTCGGTCGCTCGAGAAATGACCAGGTACTCACAGCATTGCGATTGTATTTGCGCGACGCCGCAGTTGATGTGGCGGAGCGCGTCGAGAATCTGCGTACAGCGGTCGCTAAGGTAAGCGAACGGCAGGGCGACATAGCGCTGCCGGGTTACACACACATGCAACATGCGATGCCCTCCTCCGTTGCGCTTTGGTGCGGTGGCTTCGACGAAGCACTTGCCGACGCCGTGGCCGGCCTGCAGGCCGTGCTGCGACGGGTCAACAAGAACCCGCTTGGAAGCGCTGCAGGTTACGGTACGCCGGGACTGCCCATCGACCGTGCCGCTACGACAGCAAAACTGGAATTCGATGTCATTCAGGAACCGGTTACCGCCGCACAACTATCACGCGGCAAGGCTGAGTCTGCGTTGCTGTTTGAATTGACGTTACTTACACAGGATATCGGCCGTATGGCCTCCGACTTGCTGCTTTTCTATACGCAGGAATTTGCCTTCATATCGCTCGCGTCTGACGCGACGACGGGTTCTTCGATAATGCCGCAGAAGCGCAATCCGGACGTGCTCGAATTAATTCGAGCGTCGTCAGCAACGCTGCAGGCCTGCCTCGACGAGTCACTGCAGATCACCAACAAGCTGCCATCCGGCTACCAGCGCGACCTGCAAAGACTCAAAGCACCATTGTTTCGCGGCATCGACCTCGCCGTTGAAAGCGTCGACATAATGGCCCACATCCTCGACGGCATGACTTTTATTGCCAAGAACATCACACTTGATCCTGGCATCCATGCCGCCGAAGAAGCGAACCGACTGGTACGCGACGAAGGCATACCGTTTCGTGAAGCTTACAAGCGTATCGCTGAACGCTTCGCCGAGTAGACCCGAGACCCGCTTAGTCGATCGAGCACCACAATACGGTTTCCTTCGATAGGTCTTGTCGGCGCGAATGCGAACATCTCGCGTGAGTGCGGCTACCGCCCTGACTCTTACCCGGTCCACCGCCGGACGGTGGACCTGAAGGACCACCACTGCCGGCATCGGTGCTTTTGTCGGCACTTGATTCAAATCGCGGTACAAGAATGCCGACGACTTTGAATCGTTCATCGCCAATGGCGTACGTCTGGGTCGACGTTCGGCCGCCGGGTGTCGTTACAACTACACGGTAGTTACCGGTAGGCAAGGCACCCTTTAGCTCCGCAGTAATAGCGATCGTGACGCTGTCAAAATTCGAATCCGGAGATCGGGCGCCGTGTATCGTATAGGTTCCATTGAAGAGATAGAGACTTGCGGCAATCGATGCACTGCGCAGCATGGATTTTGGAAAGAACAGTTGATTCAGGAAGGAATTCACATAGCGCTGAGTATCTTGCTCCGAGTGACCACAACGTGAGCAGCGGCCTTCGCCGGTATCGAGAATTTGCGCATTCGCAATTGGGGTTTGGGCGGAAGCAATTAGCAGGACCGCGGCGACGGTTGCCAACCGTAACGCCCTCATTTGACCCAGTCCTCGCCGAAGGCTTGCATGGAATACTGATTAATTTCCTCAATGTAGGCAGCGCGCTGCGCTAGTACTTCGGATTCGATATCGGGATCAAGGTCAAATACCGGCCAACTATCAGCATCGGGTAGATTCAATTCGCGCGCGATCATTACTAACGCCTCGCGCTTGATGTCGGCGGCTCGTATGCTGTCGGGATCGTCCAGCGAATAACTGCAACAGCCATTGATGGCCTCAAAAAGCGGGCCGGGCTTTTGCGAATAGGACGCCGCACTCAGCATCAACATGACGTAAGTTTCTTCGTTTTCCTGATAGTGCATTGCGAGCCAGTAGGCTGCTTCGGCAGAACGTTCGTTGTTGATCTTGTCGATGAGCTCGCCTTCGCTAAGCCCACGCATCAACTCAATAGCTTGCGGATCGAGGTAAAAACGCAGATCGGGAACGTGCGCCATGTAGTCATCGCTGTCGTCACCCTCGGCCAAAAATCGACTGAGCGTCGCCTGCGCCGCCTCTCGATCAATTTCCATGCCGGCGAACTTCGTATAGTCCGGTGCAACAACAAACTCACATAGTTCAACGTCGCTCATACCAGGGAAGATCGCCTTCAGGTCCTCCCAATCTCGAGACCGGTCCACTGCAGCACACGGGTCTTCAAGAACAGCGACTCGTTCTGGTTCGGCTGCATTTGCAATGGGCTCCGCGGGCGTCGCAGCCGGCGATTTTGGTTCGGCCTCAGAAGGCGGGTTCGGATAGCTGTACCAGGCAAGGAAGCCGACACAGAGAATGCTTATCAGCGCAGTAATTCTCATCATATTTCTCCGTTGATGGGTATTTTTTCCCATATTTAGTGTTTCTTAGCAAGAAAAATCCTTTTTCTTGCGCATCAACAGCAAGGCGATCTGCTCGTTGAGCCAAACATTTTGCCGCAGCACTGTGACAAGGTGAGCGTGTAAATTGCGGCTAAACCTCTATAATTGCGTAACTTCTGCAAGGGCTACCTCTAATGAAAGATCTATCGCGTGTTGCAGCAGCACTGCTGCTGTCGATGTTCCTGTTTGGCTGTGGCCAGACCGGCCCACTGTATGTTTCCGGCAACCCAAGCTCGGTCCAGGCGCCGACGGCTGACGGCAGTTCCGAAAACGAAGAAGAAGAGCAGGACGCCAAATCCTCTGAAAGCGAGTAAGTCCGGTTATGGCGAGCGCTGACCTGGTTCTTATCGACGGCTCGTCCTACCTGTACCGGGCGTACCACGCACTACCCAATCTCGCGAATTCACACGGCGAGCCGACCGGCGCGTTGCATGGCGTGTTGAACATGGTCAACAAGCTGGTGCGTGACGAGCAAGCCACACATATTGGCGTTGTATTCGATGCACCTGGAAAGACTTTTCGTGATGATCTGTTCGCCGAGTACAAAGCGCACCGGCCGCCGATGCCGGACGATTTGCGCTCGCAAGTAGAGCCCATTCTCGACGTCATAAAAGCGATGGGATTGCCGTTGCTGCAGATCAAGGGTGTCGAAGCCGATGACGTGATCGGCACTTTATGCGAGCGGGCTGCTGCGGCCGGACTCAAAGTACTGGTTTCAACTGGCGACAAGGACATGGCGCAGCTCGTCAACGAGCATGTGACGCTCGTTAATACGATGAGCGACAGCCTTATGGATCGGGACGCTGTAAAGGAAAAGTTTGATGTTTTTCCCGAGCAGATCATTGATTACCTGGCTCTGGTCGGCGACACCTCCGACAACATACCGGGCGTGCCGAAAGTTGGCGCGAAGACCGCGGCAAAATGGCTCAATCTGTATGACTCTGTCGACGGCATCATCGAGCATGCTGATGATATCGGCGGAAAAGTTGGCGAGAGCCTGCGTGAGAGCATTGAGACTTTACGTATGTCGCAACAACTCGCAACCATCAAACTCGATGTTGATTTGCCACTCGCAATCGACGACCTGCAACCGACGCCAGCCGACAATTCAAGCTTGAAAACGATCTATGAGCGTTACGAGCTACGCACGTTGCTGCGACAGCTCGACGAACAAGATGAGAGAGACTCGCCCGACGTCGCTGCAGATACAGCTCCGATCGTTAGCGAAAAAGGCGACTACGAAACGGTACTGGACTGGGACGCCTTCGATCGCTGGATGGACAAGATCCACGCAGCCGACCTGGTCGCCATCGATACTGAGACGACCAGTCTCGACTATATGTCTGCCGAGGTCGTTGGTTTATCTATTGCGGTTACACACGGGGAAGCAGCCTACATTCCGGTTGCACACGATTATCCGGGCGCGCCGGATCAACTGCCGCGCGATGCAGTCCTGGCGAAGATGAAGAGTTTTCTCGAGGACCCGCAAGCCGACAAAGTCGGGCATCATCTCAAGTACGACGCCCACGTATTGGCCAGACACGGCATACATTTGGCTGGCATGCGCTTTGACTCAATGCTGGAATCGTACGTACTGAACAGTGTCGCGACGCGGCACGACATGAATTCTGTCACTCGACTGTATCTGGGCCGCGAGACGATCCACTTCGAAGACGTCGCGGGCAAAGGTGCGAAACAACTGACATTCAATCAGGTCGATATCGAGATGGCGGCGCCCTACGCGGCCGAAGATGCAGACATCACTCTGCAGCTGCATCACACGCTTACGGAACGGCTGAGTCAAATCGATTCATTGCGTCGTGTCTACGAAGAAATTGAGCAGCCATTAGTACCGGTGCTATTGCAGATCGAAGAAACCGGCGTACTGATCGATCGACAAATGCTGGTCAAGCAGAGCTCAGAACTGGCGAAGAAGATGCACAGTCTCGAAATAGAGGCACACGAACTTGCAGGCGGCCCGTTCAACCTCGGATCGCCCAAACAGCTGCAACAAATTTTGTTCGAGAGACTGGAACTACCGGTCATTCGCAAGACGCCCAAGGGCCAGCCATCAACCGCGGAAGACGTTTTGGTCGAACTGGCGGACGAATACGATCTGCCGCGCGTCATTATTGAATATCGCAGTGTCAGCAAGTTGAAGAGCACGTACACGGACAAACTGCCGCTACAGATCGCTGCCAGCACCGGCCGCGTACACACCTCCTATCACCAGGCGATCGCTGCAACCGGGCGCTTGTCATCGACCAACCCTAATCTGCAGAACATTCCGGTACGGACAGCGGAAGGTCGCCGCATTCGGCAGGCGTTTATCGCGCCCGACCATTACCTGCTGCTGGCCGCCGACTACTCACAGATCGAGCTGCGCATCATGGCGCATCTGTCGGCCGACGAGGGCCTGCTTAAAGCGTTCGCGGCCGATCAGGATGTACACCAGGCCACCGCGGCTGAAGTATTTGAAATGAGCCTCGATGCGGTGACCGCTGATCAACGCCGCTCGGCCAAGGCCATCAACTTCGGCCTGATGTATGGCATGTCGGCATTCGGCCTTGCCAAACAATTGAGTATCTCGCGTGGACAGGCACAGGAGTACGTAGATCTGTACTTCGATCGCTATCCCGGCGTTAAAGCGTACATGGACAACATTCGCGAAACTGCACGTGAACAAGGCTTTGTAGAAACCGTTTTTGGCCGCCGCCTCTATCTACCCGAGATCAACGCTAAGAACGTCAACCGCCGCCAGTATGCAGAGCGCACAGCAATTAATGCGCCGATGCAAGGCACTGCTGCGGACATCATCAAGCGCGCGATGATCGAAGTGCAGGCCTGGCTGGATCGCGAGCAAGCCGACGGCCGCATGATCATGCAGGTACACGACGAGCTCGTTTTTGAGGTTGCCGAAGATGCGATAGATGCCTTCGAAACGCAGGTCACGACCATCATGTGTGCTGCCGCGGACTTGGCCGTGCCGTTGCGAGTTGATGTCGGCAGAGGCATCAACTGGGACGAAGCACACTAGAACCTCTATATATTTCAATTAGTTAAAAATTGATCGGAACTCTGGAGTTAGTCCAGACTCTATATTCTTTGAGTGCACTATGTCACTCGCTTGTTTACCTCCCTAAACAAGCACGCATCCGGCGACCCCAAGCCGGTTGCTTCTTTAAATTCCCCGGGCACAGACGTGCTCCGGGGTTTTTTTTAGCCTTGCGGGAAATTATCCGCGCGGCGAGCTCAGGAACTCTTCCAGCTTTTGCCGCGCCTCGTCTTCACCCAGCCTTTTGGTTGCCGAGAAAGGTTGCACCGTTGCTCGCCCTGCCAGCTCTTTGCGCACCTCGAGTACGGCCGTCGCCGCTGGTCCCTTCTTCAGCTTGTCGGCCTTGGTCAGCAAAATATGTACGGGCAAGCTGACTTCTTCGGCAAACTGCAGCATTGCGCGGTCGTAGTCGGTCAAGCGGCGCCGCATGTCCGCAATCAACAGCAAACCGCTCAGGCTCTGTCGGACCTCAAAGTAACCGGCCAGAAGCTCGCCCCAATGGTGTCGCATCGCACCGGGAACTTTGGCAAAGCCATAGCCGGGCAGATCTACAAGGCGCTGCTCGTCCCGAAGACTGAAGAAATTGACTAACTGAGTGCGGCCCGGCGTCTTACTGGTGCGCGCGAACTGCCGCCGGTTAACAATAATATTGATCGCACTGGACTTACCGGCATTGGAGCGGCCCGCGACGGCTACCTCAATCCCCACGTCTGGCGGGAACTGGCTTAACGCGTTGGCGCTCTTGATGAAATCGGCATTGGGGTACAGCGACATGGGCGAACGCCTGGATAATTACGTGTATAATTC
>RCNC010003375.1_pt1 | contig 10435 bp, 8 predicted proteins | sample 2041301 | NCBI WGS metagenome assembly RCNC01 (sample SAMN09708231, study PRJNA481090) | Marine sediment metagenome, whole genome shotgun sequencing project. | biome: marine sediment; feature: ocean; material: sediment; isolation source: Sewage treatment plant 13A marine sediment (STP13A) ... | reverse complement strand
GCAATCGGCCAGGCCACAGCCCGCCAGTTGGATTGCGGCTGCAACCATGTAAAACAGGAACACATCCTTTGTGATCCTCAGTTGATGTGGGAGGTTGACGCCATGGCCTACTCCCATGAGGATGCCAACCAGCCATTTCGTTCCCGATTGGAGTTTGTTGCAGATCGGGATGGTCAGTTTAACGCTCTCGCTGCCTGGTTCCGGGCGCAGTTGACCAAGCAGATCGTTCTGTGCAACGGACCCTCGGAACGAGATACCCATTGGGGACGCTCCATCTTCCCCGTGGGAAGAACCGTCTCCGTAGAGAGGGGGATGCGGGTGGATGTTCGCTTTGGTCTTGAGCCACAAGGCAAAGGTCAATCGAGAGCTACGTGGGCAATTGAGGTTGAAGGCTATCGTTTCCATTCAGAGGACATCACGGTCTTGACCAAACAGAATGCAGCACACCGGACTATATTTTAGAGATTCAACTCCGCCTTCTATTTCTGAAACGATTTTAATGTAAATTAAGACAGATAGTTTGGTCAGACCCCAATTGCCAATTGACCAATTGACCACAATTGTATATTTATATTCTGGGCGTAAAAATTCAGGGCAGGTTTGTTTGAAAAAAATATGACGGCCATGGTTGTAATACAGAAAAGTTGAATTACTTTAACCGCTAACCCTGCCGAACCGCGGCGGGGTGTTTTTTTTGCATAATCGCACAACGTCTTAAAAATACTCAGGAGATAAAAAAATGACAGACATTTCAAAAATCACGCTGTACAGCGGCGGCCACAAGGGGGCTGAGGCGGAATTCGGCAAACTTGCCGAGACCTGGCACATGAAAGAGGTGAATATATCATTTGAAGAGCACAATCCCGAGCGCACCCGGGGCGTCCGGGTACTGACCCGGGAAGAGCTGCAAAAGGGTGATGTCAGCATGGAAATTGTGTCCAAGCTGATGAAACGCACTTACTCCCGGGCGGATAAGATCCGAAAAGTCATCCAGACAATTTTTCACATGGTCAATAGCGGCCACCATGTCATTGCGGTCGGCTGGATACAGGCGGACAACACCGTTAAGGGGGGAACCGGCTGGGGGGTCGAGTTGGCAAAACTATTTAACCGGCCGTTGAGCGTCTATGATCAGGAACGAAAGGGGTGGTTTTCCTGGGAGGACAGCCAATGGGTTGAGAACACACCGGTGATTACCTCGGATACGTTTGTCGGCACCGGAACCCGCTTCCTCTCCGATGACGGCCGGCAGGCCCTTTGCGATCTTTTCATCCGCTCCTTCGGTCCTGCGGAGCAAAAATAGTGAATGAATAGTGAATGGGGTCGCACCAATATAAGTGAAATAGGGGGGTGAATTCAAATTCAAAATGCACCATAACAATATAATTGAATAGTGGACATGACAGGCAACCTGGTAATGTGAGGAAGTGCCAACAACCCACAACCAGAAGGAGTTCAGTAGCCGAACAAACGCTTCCAGGCCATGCGGACAAGCCGCGCCCTGAAGCATGAACCATAATTTAGTGAGAGGAAATGAATAGTAAAAAGGTATTATTATTTCTTGCCCAGGGTTTTGAGGATTTAGAGGCTGCTTCGATTATCGATATTTGTGGCTGGACTTATTATCGTGAACATCTTCAAAAAGTCGATGTTTCTGTAACAGGATTTCATAAAGAAGTTACAGGTCGGTTTGGTTTGAAAATAAATACAGATGTTCTTATTGATGATATCAATCCCCAGGAATATGATGCGCTGGCAATTCCCGGAGGCTTTCACAGCCATGGTTTTGACGAAGCGTATGATATTAAAGTGCTCAACCTCGCTGAATCAATATACAACAGCGGGGGAATTATAGCCACCATGTGTGTTGGGATATTACCGGTCGCGAAAGCCGGCTTATTGAAGGGAAAAAGGGCTACCACATATCCTTTCAGCAAGAATCATGATAACCCACGGTATTTAAGGGAGCATGGCTGCCAATATTCCGGCAAATCAATTGAAATTGATGATAGAATCATCTCATGTGCCGGCCCGTCTCAGTCTTTGCACGTTGTAATGATTATGCTTGAAATGTTATTGGGATCTGAAGAGATAAGAAAGATTAAAGAATTTACTATTTTTGAGGAGTAAAGAATCCTGGCCCAAAGGACCAGGCTTTTTATGACGAAATAAAAATATGCCGGCGAATTAAACGTTGAGAAAAGATGATGGATGAACGAAGATATTTTATAAAATTACTTAAAAAAGTACAGGTGAATGTTCCCTTTCTAGAACTAAAAAATGATTACCTTCCTTTGTTTATGGAATACGGCATGAACCCTGAAATTGGAATAGATGCTGCTGCCCTGGATTCGGCATCAGATAAAGAGTTTGGAAACATTGCAGAAATTTTAAAAATAAATCACCGAAAAATAACGCTTCACGGTCCTTTTATGGATTTGGTTCCGGGCGGGCTCGATCATATGCTGCTAAAGGCAACACGAAAACGGCTGGAGCGTTTTTTTGAGATCCTTCCTGTTTTTGAGCCCGTCAATGTGGTTTGCCACACCGGTTATGATCCATGCTATTATAGAAAGCATTGGAAAGAATGGCTGGCCAACAGTGTTGGGACATGGAAATCCCATGTAAATCGTGCAGAGCGATTCGGTTTTAAACTCTTGCTGGAAAATGTTTATGAGACTGGTCCTGAAGTGCACTGCGCCCTTTTTAATGCGATTCCATCCGATGCTTTCGGATTTTGTTTGGATGTAGGACATCATCATGTTTTTGGAAAAAGCCCGCTCAAAGAATGGGTGGAAACGCTGGGTGAAAAAATAATGGAACTTCACCTTCATGACAACAACGGCGAAGAAGATACACATTTGGCAGTCGGTAAAGGAAATGCAGACTTTGCAGGCCTTTTTCAGTTTATAAATGAGAAAGGTTTGTCACCCACCATCACCCTGGAGCCCCACGAAGAAGAAACCTTATGGCAGAGCCTGGCATCTGAAGATCTCAAAGAATTTATTCGGACGTTGCCTTAAATCCGCAATCCTTGTTATTACAGTTCAGAAAAGTTCCCTGTTTTTTCGTCGTTTTTTCCACCAGAAACTTGGCGTTGCACTCGGGGCATTCTTTTGCCACAGGCTTGTCCCAGGTTGCAAAGGTGCAATCCGGAAAACGGCTGCACCCGTAGAAGATTTTTCCCCGTTTGGACGATCGTTGAACAAGTTCTCCGTCACAGTCTTGTTCAGGACAATCTACGCCGGTTTTTTCCCCGCCGCTGGTTGAATTTGTTGACTGAGTGTTTTTACAATCCGGATAACCGGAGCAGGCAAAGAATGTACCGTATTTTCCCTCTTTAATGAGCATGGGTTTCCCGCATTTATTACAAATTCTGTCAGATGGCTGATCAGAAGACGGTTCGATGGGATGAACGACCCCTTTTTCATCCCGGGTGTAGTTTCGGGTATAGGTGCATTCCGGATAATTGTTACACCCTAAAAACTGTCCGTTTTTGCCCATTCGGATATGAAGCAGGTGATTACATTGAGGACAAGTGAGATCTGTTGGAAATCCGATGCCTTTTACACTGAGCATTCCTGTTGAAGCTGCTTCGAGATCCTTTTCAAACGCGTCGTAAAATTGTTTTAAAATTTCTAAATAATCCACCTCCGCGGCTTCAATGCGGTCAAGATTATTCTCCATATTGGCGGTAAATTCCACATCGAATACATCAGGGAAACTTTTCACCAGAAGATCGTTAACGATAAATCCCAGTTCATTCGGTTTGAAATATCCTTTTACGAGATCCACGTAGCCTTTTTCCCTTATGATAGACAGGATGGCGGCATAGGTGCTGGGTCGGCCAATGCCGTTTTCTTCGAGCTCTTTAACCAAAGACGCTTCTGAAAATCTCGGAGGGGGCATTGTAAAATGCTGTTTTGGTTCCAATTCATTGAGTTTTAAAATCCCCCCTTCGCTCAGTTCGGGAAAATCATCTTTTTTCTTTTGGCTGTCACTTTCAATTTGATAATCAGTGGTCATATACAGCGTCATAAAACCGGGAAATGCCACCGATGAACCGCTTGCTGAAAAAAGATATGGACCGGCCGCAATCGATATGGAGATCTTGTTCATAAGGGCTTGCTTCATCTGTGATGCAACAAAGCGTTTCCAGATAAGCTCGTATAGCGCAAACTGATCTTTGGAAAGGTAGGGTTTTATTTTTTCCGGTGTATTAAAGACCGATGTGGGACGTATGGCTTCATGGGCATCTTGAGCTTTTTTTCGGTTTTTGAAAAAACGTGGCTTTTGAAGTGCATACTCATCCCCAAATTTCTCCCGTACGAGTTCAAGGGCTTCCATTGCAGCTTCCTTGGAAATTCGGATGGAATCTGTCCGCATGTAAGTGATGAGTCCTTCAGGTTCACCGGGGGATAGCTCTACACCTTCATAGAGCTGCTGAGCCACAACCATGGTTTTTTTTGCGGAAAATCTTAGTTTCCGGATGGCTTCCTGTTGTAGTTTGCTGGTGATAAACGGAGGGGATGGATTTCTTTTTACTGTTTTTTTCTGTATTTTTTCAACGATAAATTTTTCTTCGGACAGTTCCTCAAGGATAACATTTGATGACTTTTCATCGGGGATTTTAATTTTTCCCCCATTTTTTTTGACCAGCTTTGCCGTAAACGGCGGGGGTGAATTGTCCTCGAGATGGGCGGTAATCGACCAGTATTCTTCAGTTTCAAAGGCCTGGATGGCCCGCTCTCTATCACAAATGATTCGTACGGTAACAGACTGAACGCGGCCGGCACTGAGCCCCCCTTTTACTTTACGCCACAACAAAGGGGAGACCTGGTATCCCACCAGTCTGTCGAGAATCCTGCGTGCCTGTTGTGCTGCATACTTATTTTGGTTGAGTTTATCGGGCGATTTTATCGCTTCATGGATGGCATTTTTTGTGAGCTCATGAAAAAGTACCCTGTGAAATATTCTTCCCTTTTTTTTAAGTATTTCAGCCGTGTGCCATGCAATGGCTTCTCCCTCTCTGTCCGGGTCCGGCGCAAGGTATATATCTGTCGCATCACCTGCGGCCTGTCTTAAAGATTTTATAACTTTTTGCTTGCCGGGGATATTCGTGTACTTGGGTTTGAACCCCTCTTCAATGTTGATTCCAATTTCCTTTGCCGGAAGGTCTTTTATATGGCCGACGGTGGCGGCGACGTTATATTGATTGCCGAGATATTTTTTAATGGTTCTTATCTTTGTGGGGGATTCCACGACGACTAGGGGTTTGGACACGGTATTACCTCGCTATCAGAGACCTTTGAAACAAATCGATTTCATAGGATCGGTAATGTTTTCAAAAGGCTAAAGTGCTACAAAATATTTAGTATATTAATTATTAAAATCGCAGACCGAAATAAATATTTTAAGGTAAAAAATGATTTTCTCGGCCTGCTACGGCTTAATTGACGTTATTTAAAATAATAGGTGCGTAACTTAAATTTATATTTGTCGTGATAATTTATAGAACTTTATTCACTTTTTCTCTGTTGTGAAAAACAACTTACCCGGAGATTGCTGTGCAATACCTTTGAGTTCAAGTTGCAGCAGAATGCTCGAAAGCCTGCCGGCTTCAATGGAAAGCTTTCTATCAATGTCATCGATGTGAACAGGATACGGTTCAAGAGATTCAAACACAAGCCTCTCATCGGGTGATAATCGTGATATTTTCTTTATTTTATTATCGGCGGGTTTGTCTTTTCCAACAGGCGTTATCATATGTGAAAATTCTTCCATGATATCCTGGGCATGTTCTACGAGTTTGGCGCCCTGTTTAATCAGTGTGTGGGTTCCGGTGCTTTTAAAGGACTGGATACTTCCAGGAACCGCAAATACATCCCGGTTCTGTTCCGCCGCCAGACGCGCTGTTATTAGTGATCCGCTTCGTTTTGTTGCTTCAACGACCACCGTACCAAGGGACATACCGCTGATGATCCTGTTGCGCTTGGGGAAATTGTGAGCATCGGGCTCTGTTTTCAGTGGGAATTCCGAAATAACAGCACCGTTTTCGGCAATTTGATGAGAAAGTTTTCGGTTTTGTTCCGGATAGACCCTTTCAAGACCGCTTCCAAGAACAGCAATGGTACTTCCTTTGCCCATGAGCGCCCCTTCGTGTGCAGCCGAATCAATACCCACAGCCATGCCGCTGGCAATTGTCATTTTAAGCTTAGCCAAGTCGTGACAAAGACGCCGAGTTGTAGAGATGCCATAACGGGTTGCATTTCTGGAACCGACAACCGCTATGTTTCTAATGGAACCGTTGAGACGACCCAAAACATACAAAAAAGGCGGTGGATCAGGTATCTGCAGCAAGAGGGGAGGGTACTCAATATCTGTCATGGTGACAATTTTATATCTTTTTTGCATAACGAGATCGAGATCCTTTTTCACCGAATCACCAATTTTGCGCTGTTTGATTGCATCGGCAAGACGAGGCGTTATGCCTTTAACCTCGACAAGATTTTCCCGGGTTGCTTCAAAAACAAGCTCCGGAGAATTAAAACGGTCTATAAGGCGCTTGAAAAGGAGATCCCCTATACCGGAAACACTTTTCAGGACAAACCATGGTAGAATATTATCCACTTCTTATTTTTTTCCACGAACCTGCCAGGCAAGAAGTATGGGGCTTGCAACGTAAACTGAAGAGTAGGTCCCGACGACGATACCCACAAGCAATGCGAATGCGAAGTCATGAATAATTCCACCTCCCAAAACAAACAGAGCAACAACCACAACAAGGGTTGTCAGGGAGGTCAGTATCGTTCGGCTCAGGGTTTCATTTACGCTTCTATTAATTATGATTTCCAAAGGATTCTTGTGATGTTTTCTTAAGTTTTCTCTGATTCTGTCAAAAACAATAATGGTATCGTTGAGTGAATATCCGATGATTGTGAGAAGAGCGGCGATAATCGGAAGTGTAAACTCCTTGTTAAATAGGGAGAATATGCCGACAGTAATGGTAACATCATGGATAAGCGCCACAGTGGCACCCATGGCGTATTTCAACCCGAGAAACCAGAAAAGTGCAAGGCTTACAAGTAATGCCGCAGCGATGAGATAAGGAACGCTGACATTAAAAATAGAAAGAAAATAAACTGCCCCCATGAGCACTCCCGCTATGACGCCGCTTAAAAGCCATTTGAGTTCAAACCGGCCGGATATATATATGGCGATAAAAAGTAGTGAGTAGAACATGGCAAACAGGGCTTTTTCCCGCAAATCCTTCCCCACCTGGGGGCCAACCATCTCAACACGACGCACGTCTACGTCTTTTCCCGTTGAGGATTCAAGGGCCTGTTGCACCTTTAGGGAAAATCCTCCCGAGGTCATGACAGACCTGTCGGTGCGGATAAGATACTCGTTTTCGCTTTGCTCTCCGAACCCTTGGACCGAAGATTTCCCGAGATCAATGGCGTTAAGACCGGATTTGATATTTTTCAAGCTTACAGGTTCGTTAAATTTAACCTGAACCAGTGTTCCACCGGCAAAATCGATACCGAATTTAGGCCCTCCGTGGACTACAAGAGAAACGATGCTGACAAGGATCATTGCCAGAGAAACAAAGAAAGCGATTTTACGTTTACCAACAAAATTGATATCAATATCAGGTTTTACAAACTGCATGAATGACCCCTAAATGCTTAAGCGCTTCGTTTTTCGTTTTACCAAGTAATAGTCAAATACCATCCGGGTAAGAATCAGGGCTGTAAACAGACTTGCAATGACCCCAAGGCTGAGTGTTACGGCAAATCCCTTGACAGGTCCGGTGCCGAACTGGAAGAGGACAAGTGCCGCGATCAGTGTCGTGACATTGGCATCAAGGATGGTAAGTGTCGCTCTGTCATAGCCCGCATCCACGGCTGCACGCGGTGTCTTACCGATACGCAGTTCTTCCCTGATCCGCTCAAATATAAGAACATTGGCATCCACAGCCATACCGATAGTGAGGATGATCCCTGCAATGCCCGGGAGTGTCAGGGTTGCCTGAAATCCGGCAAGACCTCCGGCAATCAGAAGAATATTGAGAATCAGTGCAAAGTCTGCAATGAGTCCAGCACCTCTGTAATATACAATCATGAACAGAATAACAAGGATGCCGCCGACACACATGGAGATGAGGCCTTTGTTTATAGAATCGGTTCCCAACGAAGGGCCTACGGTCCTTTCCTCAAGAATATTAACCGGTGCCGGGAGGGCGCCTGCACGTAGTGCAATGGCGAGATCCCTCGCTTCTTCAGTGGTAAACTGTCCGGTAACACGGGCCTTTCCGCCGGAGATCTTTTCCTGGATAACCGGGGCTGAATAAACCTTTTTGTCCAATACGATGGCCAGACGTTTTTTTACATTTTCTCCGGTGATTCTTTCAAAATCCCTGCCGCCCTTTTTGTCGAAATCAATTGAAACATAAGGCTCGTTATATTGAGAGTCGATTTGAACCCTTGCGTCGGTAAGATTGGCGCCGGTCAAAAGGGTCCTTTTCTTTAAAAGATAGGGGGTTTTATGAATACGCTTGGTGGCGGGGTCTTCCTTAACCCCATAAAGCACCTCACTTCCGGGAGGAATATTTCCTTTAAGAGCGTTATTAAGGTCGTGGGTTTCATCCACAAGTTTGAATTCCAACAGGGCTGTTTTGCCGATTAAAGCTTTGGCTCTCTTGGTATCCTTTATTCCAGGGAGTTGGATAAGGATCCGTTTTTCACCCTGCCGGCGGATATCGGGTTCGCTGACGCCAAACTGGTCGATTCGGTTTCTGATGGTTTCAAGAGCCTGATCAGCTGCCAATTTCTTGATTTGATCGGTCTCTCTATCCGGAAGATCGATCTGCATGGTTAGGACGTCGCCATCCATTGATCTTGAAAAGATACGCAAATTTTTAAACTCCTTGTCGAGAATCTTTTCGAATCCGTCAATATGTTTTTGTCCTTCCAGTTTGATCAATATCCGGTTTCCTTCTATGCGATTCAAAGTGGCATATCGAATATGTTCTTTTTTTGAAAAGCTCCGGATTTCCTGAATTATACGTTCGATGGTGCCTTCCACAGCTTTATCGGTATCGACTTCAAGGGCCAGGTGCATGCCGCCTTGAAGATCAAGGCCGAGATTTATTTTTTTATGCGGCCAAAAAGATGGGTTTATAGTGGGAAGAACATAAATAATCGCTGCAATAATAACTCCAAAAACAGCCAGAACTCGCCAAGAAAGATTGCTCAATGATCTTTTCCTTATTGATGATTATGAATTTGTCTTACTTTTTTTTGTTATCCTGAGACGGTGACGAGGATTGTACCACCTGGGAAAGATTTCCACGGGCAATCTTCACACGGACCCTGTCTGCAATTTCAACCGTCAATGTTGCGTCGCTGATGGCTGTTACTCGACCATGTAATCCGCCACTGGTTACGATACGGTCCCCTTTTCTAACCTGACTGATCATTTCACGATGTTCCTTGGCCTTCTTTTGCTGGGGTCGGATAAGTAAAAAATAGAATATGACGAACATGAGGACAATGGGGATAAGAGATGTAAATCCGCCTGCTCCTTGTCCTCCTGCAGCTCCGCCCTGGCCCATTGCATAAGCAATATTTATCAAGATAAAACCTCCTTAGTAGTTATTTGGATTATATGTTTAACAGTTTGTCTATATACCAATAAATGATGAAAATGACGCTGATATACTGTAATTTGTCTCTGGGGTCAAATAGTTCTTTAATTCGGCGGCATCCAGAGCGTCTCGCCGTCAAATTGAATACGGTTTACATATTTATAGTCAATGAGATCCAGAAATGCAAAGATTTGATCCATATTATAGACGACCACTTTGGTCAAGGAAAAGATTAAATTAAGGTCAACATCAAGTTTATGTTCTCTGATGTTGTAGATGTTCACCGTATGCTCCGAGAATTTAAGAATCTTACCGATACCCGAACTGCTTCCTCTTTCAAGGGGTTCATCCGAACGGGGTGACAGTTGGACACCTTTGTGATCGAAATAATCTTTTAGAAAGTTAAAATGGATATTCCAGATATTTTCTCCAGGCCGGACCACGTGAATCCCGAATGATTCTATTTTTTCTTTTGTCGTCACATCCTGTGATTTGAGGTCTTTTTCCACGATATCACCACTTTTTAGACGAATCTTTTCCAAAATTTCCTGCATTGAAACCGTTGAATCGCCGATTTTAATTGATTCATTGGATTGTGCAATAATATCAACTCCTTTATCAACTCCATATTGTGCTTTCCGCTGTTGCATGAGTTCTTTGAGCTCTTTGTTTTCTTCAATTTTGCTGTAATCAATAATTGGCCCCGCGTTTGAAGGAATTTGAATATTATCAGCTCCTTTTTGTTTTTCGGGTTTTAATTCTTGTTTCATCAGAAACCTGATACCC
>RCNC010003374.1_pt1 | contig 10437 bp, 7 predicted proteins | sample 2041301 | NCBI WGS metagenome assembly RCNC01 (sample SAMN09708231, study PRJNA481090) | Marine sediment metagenome, whole genome shotgun sequencing project. | biome: marine sediment; feature: ocean; material: sediment; isolation source: Sewage treatment plant 13A marine sediment (STP13A) ... | reverse complement strand
GGTAGCGGTTGTCCGAGGGAAAGTAGATCAACATGCCGGGCCTGGGCCTGATTTTGAAATCAAAATTCGGGAAAAATACTGCTCCGCCTTCGTAGTCGTCATCCAGGTAGATCAGCAGGCTCAGGTCCCTGTCGATAGACCTCACCCAGCAATGTCCTTCGGCATCAAAGTTTTCGCTGTCTGCGTGAGCGGCGTAGAGTCCGCCCTGTTGGTACTTAAGAACCTGGGGTTCTTCAAACCAGTCATAGCGTGTTCCCAGGTTAGGCTCGATAAGGCCAGTGATAGCGTTAGTTACCAGTTTATTCAGTATTTCCTGATGCTCCGACATATCGACACGCTCGGTAACCCGCTGGTCGTCGTACCTTCGCACCACTTTCTCTGCCGTGGATTTTTCCCGGTCCATCAACTTTAAACGCTCGCTGGATTGTGCCGACATTATCGTCAGTAGCTCCTGGCACTGTTGTGGCGCTATGAAGTCCTCCACGATGACGATGCCATGGGGCGCCTTGCGGTCGCCAAGAGTAGAACCGCAGCAATGTTTGAAACGCTGACCGCTGCCGCAGAAGCATTTGTCGTTGCGCTTTGGGCTGAAGGTCTCTCGTCTATTGTCCAATTCTCTCTCCTGATGTCCTGTAGGAAGCGATGGTCAGGCTAGTTTGCCGCGAGCCGCCATCCACCGGCTTTGCTGTGCCATTACCTGGCGTGTCGCGGCGAAAACGCTGAGCGAAGGGTTGGCCTGTCCTTTGTTGCCCAGTGCATCCAGCTGCGCGTAATACCAGTACTGTATGCCAAAGCTGGCTATGGTTCGCAGGCTGTCGATACGGTTGAGAAAGGATAACCAGGGTGGAAACATCGCCAGTTGTGCCTCATAGCGTGGTAGTTCGCTTTCACCGCTCAGCAGGCGAGCGGGGGCATCGGTCTGGACGCACATGGGTCGCCCAATGCCGATCAGGTTGGCGCCGCTGTTGATGGCCTGCTCCATCACCTCGCGCCGACGGAAGCCGCCGGTTACCATCAGCGGGATAGAGACTTTCTCCTGCATCGCAATGGCAAAATCGACAAAGTAGGCTTCACGCATCTGCGTGGAATGCGCCACGTGCTGGCTTTCTTCCTCCTCCATACCCTGTACGCCCAGCAGTTTGGGTTGTTCATAGGTGCCACCGGATATTTCCAACAGGTCAACGCCTGCGGCCTCCAGCCATTGGGCTACCTGCAAACTGTCTTCAAAAGCGAAGCCGCCTTTCTGGAAGTCCGCACTGTTGAGTTTTACCGCTACCGGGAAGTCCGGCCCAACAGCGGCCCTGACGCTCGCTACCGCTTCCAGCAGTGGCCGGGCGCGATTGGCAAGGTCGCCACCGTACTGGTCGTCGCGCTGGTTGCTGCGCGGACTGAGGAACTGTGACAACAGGTAGCCGTGGGCCGCGTGGACCTGCACGCCGGTGAAGCCCGCTGCCTTGACGGCAGCAGCACAGACACCGAAGCGGCGCACGATCTCCTCTATCTCGGGAATCGTCAGCGCAACGGGCTCGCCAAACTGGCCGCCGGGCAAACCGACTTTTACCGCAGAGGGTGCCTTGGGATGGGGGTTAACGTTTTTCTGGGTTTGCCGGCCGGAATGACTGATCTGCGCCCAGAAGTGATTGCCATTGCGGGTCGCCGCCCCGGCCCAGCTGGCCAGCGCCTGGCGCATAGCCTCATCGGGCTCGCGATCAATGACAACGTTGCCGGGGCGTTCGAGGTGATCCCCGTCAACCTGGATATTGCCTGACAGCAACATGCCGGCGCCACCGTCGCTCCACAAACCGTAGAGCCGTTCCAGTTCCGGTGTGGGTACACCGGCGGGATTGGCCAGCCCCTCAGTCATGGCGGCCTTGGCGATACGGTTGGGCAGGGTGGCACCGCAGGGTAGTTGCAGTGGCTGTGTGAGGGTGTCTGTCATGCTGTTTCCTTGGTCGTTGTTAGCAGGGCTTCTTGTTTTTTTTCGGCAGGTTTTGTTCGGTACTATGCTCCAGCCACAGCAGCGTGTCGATGTACGCCACGAATCGATTCAGGTACTGCGGGGACAGCTCCTGCATAGCCGTCAGGGAGCGTATCACCAGCCGCTGCGGATTCAGTGGCCCCGCATCTTCGGCTTCATCCGCCAGTGCCTGGGCCGCGGTCTTCTCCGCATTGATCCTGCCCTGCAGCGCCCTGAAACTCCTGCTGGATTTCAGTTCGCCGATTGCGATGGCTGTGGGCAATCCTGGTCGCGCAGATTCATTGCCTGCTGGCCGGCCGCCAGCGAGTAACAGCGCGTCCTGCTCTCGCAAGGCTTCGTCCAGTGATGGAGCTTGTTCCACTTCCCCCTCGCCAGATGCAGCCTGGCGGTTCAAACGTTCCGTCAGGCTCCTGAGCACTGCCGCGCTGCCAGGCTCATTGTTCGGGCTTGCGACCGAGGACGCGTCCATCTCTGTAGAGGTATCTTGTGCTGTGGCGCAGTCGGCCTGATAGTCGGCGAGGGCCTCCTGCACCTTGTTGGCAAGTATTGTGCGTACGGCGTCGCGCTGGGCTGCGGCCCGGCTCGCCATGACTTCAATATATCGAAAGCGAATAGGGTCGAAGTGGTCCACACCTTGTGCTTTCAGTGCTTCAATATCAGGGAGCTGCGCTTCACTCATACCGCTACTGGCCCTTGGTTCCCTGCGGCACTGGCGCCATTTCCACCCGGCGATTCTGTGCGCGGCTGGCGTTATCGTCATTGGCTACCACCGGCGACTGCGCACCGAAGGCCGCGGCAAACACCATGGAAGGGGGCATGCCGCCTGCAATCAGCGCCCGCGTCACGGTCAGCGCGCGTTCGGCCGACAGTTCCCAGTTATCTTCGAAGCGGTTGTTACCCTTCTGGATTGGCAGGTCGTCGGTGAAGCCACTGACCATCAACAGTTCATCCCGTTCACCGAGGTAGACCTGCAGTGGCGCAACCAGTGTCTGCAGCAGTTTACGCCCCTCGGGCTGTAGTTGGTCAGAGTTGAGTGAGAACAACACACTGCCACTGATACCGATACGGCCGTCGTGCAGGGTGACACGACCTGTTGCCAACGGGTCGGCGAGCGCCTCTTCCAGCGCCATGCGTCGTTGTTCTTCCGCCTCTCTCTTCCTGATCTCATCTTGCAGTGACTGGGACAGTTCTACCTGGATACCCAGGGTCCACACCAGCAGCAGTACAAAGACACCCACCAGGCCGGCCATCAGGTCCCCGAAAATAGCCCAGACCGGTGTTTCCTGCGAGACCGTTTCTTCCAATTGCTCCATTAGCTGGCCTCGGCGGCGACAAGTGTCTCGTTGGCGGTCAGCTGGCGTAACTCCTCGAACACCTCCCGCTGGGACATCATGCTCTGGTCGATAATTTCCCTGGCCTGTGCCACGTAATAGCCCATCTGCTCGTCACTGCGGGAGGAGGATTGGTCCATGGCCTGTTCTATCTTCGACAGGTGCTCGACCAGGCCGGCATTGGAATCGTTGAACTGTTTTACCGCCTGGCTGAAGGCCTCGCCCAGGCTGGACATCTGCACGGCGCTGCTGGAGAAATGGTCGGTCATGTCAGACAGGCCGGCAAGCCCGGAGCTCACTTCCTCGTTGAAGCGACCGCCCACCTCCTGCAGCAGGCTGGCGGAAGAGCTGACCAGGCCCTCGATAGCTTGCTGTTGGCCGGCTGAAGTCTGTCCCAGTGTGCGCGACAGTGTGTCCAGCTGTTGCATTAACTGCTGCCTTTCTTCCAGCAGCGCGTTATCCCGCTCAATGTTTTTGGAAATCTCATTGCGCAGGTGGCCGATGACTTCCGCCGCCGCCTTGGGTGTCTCGGAGGCTGTCTGGATGAGCCGGGTCATGGGCTCTTCCAGTTCCTTACCCAGGGTCGCCAGGTGGCTGGCCACGGTTGCTTCCAGGCCGGCCAGGCGTTGGCTCGCTGCCTCGCTGCGTCGCTCTTCTTCTTGCCGGAGCTTGCTCAGCTCAGCGCCGATGGTGCTGGTGAGTTGTTCCAGTTGTTGTGCCGCCTGCTGCGACTGGCCTGCCAGTGCCGCCGAGGTGGATTCCAGGGTCGCCGTGGTAGCTGTGAACGATACCTGTTGTGCTGTCGAGAACGTGTTGAGCTCCCCGGTCAATGCCGCGGTATTGGCCTGCAGTTGTGAGGCGGCCTCCTGTTGTGTCTCCTGCAGGGTCTGCGTCCACTGGCCGAGGCGCTCTGCATCTGTGGACTGCTGGCGCTCCAGCCAGCTGGCGGAGGCTGTTGCAAAGGCTTCGAGCAGGGCTGAGGAGGTACCGGAAAACTGTTCACCCAGGCTTTGTAGCTGTTGGCGAGCGGTGTCGCCCAACTGCTGGTGCGTGTTCAGCGCTTCCTTGCTGATACCCGCTAAAGTGTCTTCCAGTAAGGGCTTGATGCTCTCGCCCACTAGCCGGCCGCTTTGGGCCAGGCTGTCCTTCAGGGACTGGTCCACGGAGGTGGACAGCGCCTTATAGTCGCTTTCCGCCGCTGCCAGAAACTGTGCCTGGTTGGCCACCAGTTTATCGCCCAGTGAGTCGCCCATCTGTTCCAGCTTTGTGGCCAGCGTGTGCAGAGTGGCGGCGACATCGGGCAGCGATTGCGCCTGCATTTGCAGTGCTTTATAGGTTTCCTGGCGGTTGTGTGCCAGTGAAAATTCCCGGAATACGGTGGCGATGATGTCGTCCAGCTGCCGGGTGGCGAGCATCCTGTCCCGGCGGCTGATGGTAGAGGCAAGGCCCAGCATGGCGGAGGCGGCCACACCGGCGACTGAGGTGCCAAACGCAAGACTCAGGCCATTGATGGGCGCGGCCAGGCCCGCGCGAATGGCCTGTAATTCGGTAGTGCCCTCCAGGGCAAACACGGCACCTTTCAATGTCTCTACCATGCCTACAAACGTTCCCAGCAAGCCCAGCATTACCAGCAGGCCCACCAGGTAGGGTGTAATCGCCGGTGCAGGCAGGCCCACGCGCTCGCCTTCTATGCGCAGCCGCACCGCATTTTGCAATGAGGGGTGCAGCCGGTTCAGCCAGCTGCTGAGATCGGTGATGCTGTCGCTGGAACCCTGTACGGCAGACAGCGCCAGCGGCAGCGTCGCTGTCGCCCTGCGAAACTGGACCAGCTCCAGGAAACCAATGGTGTAGACACAGCCGATAACCACGGTGACGGCCAGCGCCAAATTGTCTGAGCCGATAAAGTAGGAGCCCATCCAGGTGACTGCGATGGCGCCAAGCAGGAACGCTGCGGTGAAAAGTACTCTAGTCATCATAGTCAGGGGGTTCTATTTGTTCGTTAACGGCCTCGATCAATCCGAGGACAGGTAATAGTCGGGCGTCGATCTCTGCCAGCAGGCTTTCACGCATCTCTGTACAGAAGTCCTGTAACAGTAGTGGCCAGTTGCCAGGTTCGCCTGCTGCGGGGCAGCACTGTCGGTGTAACTGTATGAAACGCTTGCCCAACAGGCTGGGTGCGGCCGCGAAGCACTGTCGTGACCAGCTGGCCAGGGGATCTCCCAGGGCGCTGTCCAGTGCGGCTAACCTGGCCAGTTGGGGGGAGAGCCCGGCGGCTGTCTTCCTGACCTGGGTTTGCAGCTTGCGGCTGCTGAAATCGATCTGCCGCTGGTGGGCAACATAAAATCGCTGGTACGGTTCGTAAGCGGTGACCGGGTCTGGTGGTGCCTGCGGTGTGGGCTCCGGAAGTCGGATACGCACCGCCGCGGACTGCGGGGAAAAACTTTTCATCACCGCCTGCAGCATGGCGCTACGCGCACGCAGGAAGTCCTCGCGCAGTACCCGGGGTGACTCCCCCGATGGCTCAAAAGCCGCTGTCGACACGTTGGCGTGCGCATTGGAGATGCTGATGGAATCGTTAAAGTCGATCAACTGCGCCAGCCGCCCGGTGAATTGTCCGGGGGATGCGGCACCAGCGGCGACGTCCAGATCGGCTAAGACCCGGACCAATTTTGAGCTAGCCAGTGAGGAGGGGGAGGCGGTGTTCCCCGGGGTCACATCGTCAGCCTTGCGTGCTGGCAAATGTCAGGCCTCTTCCCGGTATGAATCGATGGCGGGGCAGGCGCAGAACAGGTTGCGGTCGCCGTAGACATTGTCCACCCGGTTGACTGGGGCCCAGTACTTGTAACGCCGCAGGGAATCGACCGGATAGGCCGCCTGTTCGCGACTATAGGGATGCTCCCAGTTGCTCGATGCCACATCCGCCAGGGTGTGGGGCGCATTGACCAGCGGGTTGTCTGTGGCATCCAGTACACCGTCCTGCACCGCGCGAATCTCCTCGCGGATCGCGATCAGTGCATCGCAGAACCGGTCGAGCTCTGCCAGGGACTCCGACTCGGTGGGTTCCACCATCAAGGTACCTGCTACCGGGAATGACATGGTCGGTGCGTGGAAACCGTAATCGATGAGGCGCTTGGCGATGTCCTCTTCGGAGATGCCGCTGGCTTCCTTGATAGGGCGGATATCGAGGATGCACTCGTGGGCCACATTGCCGCTGCTGCCCGTGTAGAGCACCGGGTAGTGGTCCTGCAGCCGATGGGCAATGTAGTTGGCGCTCAAAATAGCAACCTTGCTGGCCTCGACCAGCCCTGCGCCGCCCAGCAGGGCGATGTAAGCCCAGGAGATAGGCAGTATGGAGGCGCTGCCATAGGGCGCCGCAGACACCACGTCATTGTCCTTGTCCAGTCCGGGCACCGGCGCTACCGGGTTGCTCGGTAGGAACGGTTGCAGGTGTGCTCCCACGCCGATGGGCCCCATGCCCGGGCCGCCGCCACCATGGGGAATACAGAATGTTTTGTGCAGGTTGAGGTGCGATACATCAGCACCGAACTTGCCCGGAGCGGCGATGCCTACCAGCGCGTTGAGGTTGGCGCCGTCCACGTAAACCTGTCCGCCATGCTCATGCACAAGGTCGCACAGCTCGATGATGGACTCTTCAAACACCCCGTGGGTGGAGGGATAGGTGACCATGATGCAGGCCAGGTCATCCCGATGGCGTGCGGCCTTGTTGCGCAGGTCCGCCATGTCCACGTTGCCCATGGTGTCGCAATCCACTATCACCACGCGCATTCCTGCCAGCGCGGCGCTGGCCGGATTAGTGCCGTGGGCGGAGGAGGGGATCAGGCAGACGTCGCGCTGCTGGTCGCCGCGGCTTTGGTGGTAGCGGCGGATGGCCAGCAGGCCCGCGTATTCCCCCTGGGAACCGGCATTGGGCTGCATGGAGATAGCGTCATAACCGGTGCACTGCAGCAACATGTGGTCCAGCTCGGCGAGTATCGCCTGGTACCCGGCGGTTTGGGCAGCCGGGGCGAACGGGTGCAGGCCGGCAAATTCGGGCCAGGTCACCGCCAGCATCTCGGTGGTGGCGTTGAGCTTCATGGTGCAGCTGCCCAGTGGGATCATGGCGCGATTGAGTGCGATGTCCTTGTCTTCCAGGTAGCGCATATAGCGCAGCATTTCTGTTTCCGAGTGATAGTCGTTGAACAGGGGGTGCTGCAGATAATCGATAGGGCGTAGCAGGGAGTCCGGAATTCCGGCGTTTTCAGTGACCTCAAGATCGACATCAATGACCTGGGGCAGGGGACTGTTGCCGCTGAAGGCAGCCCACAGGGCCTCGATATCGGCGCTGGTGGTGGTCTCATCCAGGGAAATACCCAGCCGGTCATCACCGATAAGGCGCAGGTTCAGGCCGCTGGCCAGGGCGCGTTCGACAATAGCCTCCTGCCGGTCACCAACGGTGTAGGTGAGCGTGTCGAAGAAGGTGTCGTTGTCTGCTGCAAAGCCCGCATCCTGCAATCCCTTGTGCAAAATACAGGTCTGGCGCTGGATGCGGGTGGCGATACGGCGCAGGCCGACGGGCCCGTGATACATGGCGTAAAAGACCGCCATGATCGCCAGTAGCGCCTGCGCAGTGCAGATATTGCTGGTCGCCTTTTCCCGGCGAATATGCTGTTCCCGGGTTTGCATCGCCATGCGTAGGGCCTGGTTGCCGCGGCGGTCGATGGATACCCCTATGATGCGACCGGGAGTGGAGCGCTTGTAGGCTTCGCGGGTGGCGAAGTAGGCGGCGTGGGGGCCACCGAAGCCCATGGGTACACCGAAGCGCTGGGTATTGCCTACCACGACATCGGCGCCCAGAGCCCCCGGCGCTTTCACCAACAGCAGAGCCATAATATCGGCGGCCATGGCCACCAGGGTCGTGGCACTGTGAGCCTTTTCGATCAGTGGCGATACGTCTTCCAGATGCCCGTAAGTGCCCGGGTATTGCAACAGCAGGCCAAAGGCCTCGTTGTTGTCCAGTAATGCCTGCGGATTGCCAACCAGCACCTCAATGCCCAATGCCTCGGCGCGGGTCTTGATCACGGCTATGGTCTGGGGGTGACAGTCGTCGGCGACCAGGAAGGTGTTGCTGCGGTTTTTCTTGTTGACCCGCTGTAACAAGGTCATGGCCTCGGCGGCGGCGGTGCCCTCGTCCAGCATGGAGCCATTGGCCAGGTCCATGCCCGTCAGGTCCAGGATCATCTGCTGAAAGGTCAGCAGCGCCTCCAGCCTGCCCTGGGAAATCTCCGGCTGGTAGGGGGTGTAGGCGGTGTACCAGCCCGGGTTTTCCAGCACATTGCGCTGGATGACCGGCGGTGTGTGGGTATCGTAGTAGCCGGTGCCAATGAAAGAGCGGTTGATGATATTCTGGCTGGCCAGTTCCTTCAGCCTTGTCGTGACTGCCTGCTCGGTCTGCGCGCCGGCCAGGTCCATCGGCTGTTGGCGGCGAATAGCGCTCGGTACAGTAGCATCGATCAGGGCGTCCAGGTCCTCATAGCCCAGGGCACGGGACATCTCTGCCTGTTGCCGGGCGGTCGGCCCAATATGGCGTTGGATAAACTCGGAGTGATTCTCCAGGTCAAACAGGGACGGACGGCTCATGGGTGCTCCGAGGGTGGCCACAAAAAATGGTGATACAGCAGGATTGTTGCGCAGGCGCGATGGTAGCAAGAGAGGCCCCTGACGGGCAATAAATTGTATCGATAACGAACATTCAGGGCGCCCTGGGGGCCGGGTAGAGCAAGATGGCTAAAAAGGGTACCGCCAAGGTAGCTATGGCGTAGAGCAGCTACTTCCGCGTACTGTTATGGCAGGATAAAAAAAGGCCGTGTTTTCTTGCAAGAAAACACGGCCCCTGGTGCTGTGGTAATTACTCGTTATGGCATCACCGTCCTACTTCATTGGACGTGAGGTACCCACATGGATATCAACGCGTCGGTTCTGTGCCCGACCTTCGTCAGTATCGTTGCTCGCTACAGGCTTGCGTTGACCCATGCCTGACACATCAATGATGCCGGAGTCGATACCTTCGCTTACCAGGTAGTCGCTGACCGCAGTGGCACGACGCACTGACAGAGCCTGGTTGTACTCCTCGGAGCCCTTGCTGTCGGTATGCCCGATCACATCGATATCACGTACGCTCATGCCCTTGGACTTGATTTTATCGCCAAGGTTACGCAGCTCAGCTTTGCCCTGCTCTTTCAGGTCTGACTTGTCAAAGTCAAACAGGGCAGTTGCAGATACTGTGTGCTTTTCGTACTGCAGTGGCGCCATCAGGGTTTCAGTGACGTAAGCGCTCATGGCAGATGCTGAAGCGATATCACCGGCTTTCACCGCGCTGTCACAACCAGCGTTACTGGTGATGCGAGAGATCATTTCATTGGCACTGGAGTCGCTGCCGACCTTGATAGTGTGCAGGCAAAGGTTGCTGCCGTGCTGTGCTTTCAGCGCCTTGACCGCAGTTTCAACACCCGGGCCATGGATATCCTTGAAACCGGAGAAATCACTGACGATGAATACAGCGGTAGGACCTGACTGGGAACCCAGCATCCCGGCAGCAGCGTCGACGCCCTGAGACATCGGCGTTTTACCGCCGGCGCAATGCAGAGAGCCCAAAGCATCAGCGAAGTCAGCAGAGTTATAGGACGTCATGCCGTAGAATTCAGAGACAGTTCCCTGCCCTCTACAACGACCCATACCCTGGCCAAACGTTACCAGACCCGCGTTGAAGTCCAATGCGGGAACTGCGCTGTTGAAAGAAGCCACCAGATTCTGGGCAGTTTCGATCTTCGCGTCTTTTCTCATCGAGGACGAGCTATCCAACAGCACGACGAATGATTCTACTTTCGGCGCGTAAGCAGTGACATCAATAGGCTCTGCTTTGGTTGCCACAGGCTGGTACGGAGTGGAGCTACAGGCCGTAACCAGGGCAGCGGACAAAACCGTCAATACACCTAACGTATTACGTTTAAACATACTTTTCTCCTGACAAATATCGTAATTATGTGAGCTGGGGTCATGTTTCGAAAATCCATATCGTCAATGTTGCGGTCGGACTGGATAAACCCCACAAGGGAGGAACACCATCGGTGC
>RCNC010003373.1_pt1 | contig 10439 bp, 7 predicted proteins | sample 2041301 | NCBI WGS metagenome assembly RCNC01 (sample SAMN09708231, study PRJNA481090) | Marine sediment metagenome, whole genome shotgun sequencing project. | biome: marine sediment; feature: ocean; material: sediment; isolation source: Sewage treatment plant 13A marine sediment (STP13A) ... | reverse complement strand
TCGGAAACCTCCTGTGGAGGCCCTGTCCGTATAATGGACTGGGTATCACATCCCCCGCCCCAGAAGACAAGGTCTTTACCAAATTCCTTTTTGAGACGTTCTACCCCCATGTCTGTGCAGGTAAATTGCACTGGATTAATGGCATCGAGTCCCGCCTCAATCATATCCCCAATCAGGGGATAAACACCCCCACAGCAGTGGAGTCCCACTTTAATACCCGGACATAGCTCCTTGGCCCTGTTCCACAGTATCTTGTGGCGGGGCTTAAAAAACTCACGGTACATTTCAGGAGAGAACATGGGACCGGTCTGCATGCCCATGTCGTCACCGAATCCGACGATGTCAATATAAGGGCCTGCTGCTGACAGGTATCCTTCCAGGTTTGCCAGGTGCAATTCCATTATCCGGTCGAGTAAGCGGTGAACTCTGTCCGGGTTGGCTGCCAACAGGAAAAGGAAATTGTCAATGCGGAATAAGAATTCTCCATTCTCCACCATGTTCCCGCCAAACGCCCCGTAAATGGCCCGGTCTGTCCCTTCCCTCAGATCCCTGGCCGTTTCCTCCCGGATCCGAAGGCCTTCCTTGTCCAGTCCCGCAGGTGCAGGAGGGGAACCAATCCTCGCCCACATCACCTGTTGATAATAATACTCAAGATCTTCAAAGGATTCATCATCACTTTCCATCAGGGGAAAATAGGTCTGTTCAAAAAAGAGGGTCCCCTTTTTCTGTATGCAGATCACCTGGTTTTCGTCACCCCTTACTACCCAATCATCCCCCAGCTTTTCGACCTGTATAAAGGCCGGGATCTTACATGCTGAGCCATCGGGAAGGGTCCAGTCCTGCCAGTAATCCTCCTGCAGATAGAATTGTTGTCCCACATCAACCACATCCACCCCAATGATATCAAGGACATCGTCCTCAATCACAGCCAGTTGCTGAATAAAATCATATACATAGACCGCCGAGGGTGGCAGTCCCAATATCTCCCGCAACCTCATATAAGCCTGTGCCATGATACCACTGGAACGGTGTCCCCCGAAATCAACGGGGACCCGGTCTGGCTCAAAATGGTTCAGGGTAGACTGAACTCGTTCTCTTGATGTCATATATCCTGTTATTTATTTAGTCAGAAAATCCATATTGATAGGCTGCCTCGTACATGGCAATGATATTTTCAGGAGGCACTCCTGCCTGTATGTTGTGAACATTATTAAATATATATCCTCCCCCCTGCTTGAAGATTTCGATATTGGTCTTCACATTCCTTTTTACTTCCTCCGGATCTGCAAACGGAAGAACATGTTGTGAATCTATGCCTCCACCCCAGAAAACCAGTTCATTTCCATAAATTTCCTTTAGAAACTCCGGGTCCATGCCTTTACCGGTTATCTGCACAGGATTCAGGATATCAATTCCATTGTCGAGCAGGTCGGGGATGTATTCCACACAGGAACCGCAGGTATGATACCAGATCTTGGCCCCTGTTAAAGATTTAATATGCTGCACCAGCTTTTTTTGCCTGGGCTTGACCACCTGCCGGTAAAAATCCGGGAGGAATAGTGGTCCACCCTGCCCTGCCAGGTCATCACCTATCATCACCACATCGACGATGTCGCCAATCTCCTTCATGAAGCCCGTGTAATAGTCCAGCCAGAATTTCAGTGTCTGGTCCAGCAATGCCTCACAGAATGCCGGGTTCTCAAGCATGTCCGTAAACCATTTTTCCATTCCCCTCATATACCAGCAAATCTCATAGACCACCCCCCCTATCCCTGTGGATATGGCATAAGGCGCTTTTTCTTTCATCCGAATAAGCTCTTCTCGGACCCCCTCAAAACGCGAAGGATCACTCCCATCGGGAAAAGGATAGCTGGCAATATCTTCAATACCCGCCTTCGCCAGGGGATGGTGGCTGATATCCATATACAGTCCCTCGTGGTCAGGCATAGACCAGACAACCCCGAATTCATCCTTGAGATCATGCCAGAGTTTCCCGTCCCTCAGGTTCTGTCTGATAGAGCCGTCAAAACCCGCCGGACCCTTGGCGGTTATGTACCTGAAATCGATATGCAAAAGCTGGAGGATCTCTTCGCTTGGCCTGACCAGTTGCTGGACGGGGTCAAGCATGATAATCTCCTCATCACGTTCCAGGTATTTCAGCAACTCGATGTATGCTTTTTTATGGATCCCTGTTTGAAATCCACCAAGGTCAAGAGGCACCCGGTCGGGGTTCTGGAAATTCAGGGCTGCATTTACCCTTTCCCTGGAAGTCATGTACTCTTTCATAGACCACTAAAGTTAAATCTCTTTTCTCTTTAAAAAAAGTAGATTCCCATTCACTTTTCATTATGGTTCCGTGGTAAGTATTGTTTGGGTTTATTGCCCAATCTCAAATTTTGAAATCAACTCCTGAAATCTGGGATGCGTTTTTAATGGAGCAAAACGGATATCCCAGTCAATCCAGGTTGTGGATATCCAGGAAGGAACTGTAAGAAGATATTCAAGTAGGTCCATGGCCAGTTCAGGTTCTCCAACCATGGTGTAGATAGTAGCAAGATCTATGACGGGAGTTACTCCATAAACTGCGTTCACAGCCATGGGTAATAAATCCATTGCTCTCTTACCTTCTCTTATTGCATCGGCCTTTTGTCCAATACCCGCATAGGCAATTCCCAGCGCACTGTGAAGCATGGGATCATTTGGTATGTCCTTGACTTTCCTTTCCAGGAGCTTCACTGAGGTTTTATAATGCTCGTTGGCAAGCTTATCCTTTTTCAGGTAATCATATGTTAAGGCTGATAAAAGTTCTTTTGGCATTACACTGACCTTATGATTTACACCCCAACCAACAGTCTCATCCAACATTAACTGGAGTGCAGATTCGTAATTACCTTCTCCGACTTCCTGGTAATACCAGGACCATAAATACCACTCATGCTCAACTTCAATATTTGTGAGGACATTCCGGGACTCCTGATTTGGTCCCTTCCAGCTCCAGATTGCAAAAGCTTTATACAAGTAGGGCCAGGTTTGTTCAGGATCCATTTCGATGGCCCGGTTGCAGGCATCAACAGCCTCCCTGTATCGACGCATAAACCATAAACCCAAAGCCATATCTGTAGGTATTGAAGGGTCTCGCGGACTCAGTTCACAAGCCTTGTTAAGTAAGTTAATATTTTCCTCCCAACGACCAAGGGGTTCAAAGATGGCAGCCTTTCCAACGATAATTTCAACATTGTTCGGGAGACCTTTTTCAGCAATCTCCAGGTGTTGAAGTGCACTATTATGGTCCCTGTGGGCATATAGATAGTAATAACCCAATGCAAGGTGAACCCTTGGCTGTTCCGGTCCAAGTTCCAGGGCTTTGGCAGCTGCCTGGTCAGACTTCAATAAACGGGATTCCGAAAGATCATGTCTCAGATAGTATAACCTGGCATTGGACCTGGCTAATTCAGCATACGCCAGCGCAAACCCAGTATCAATCTCCACAGCCTGCTGAAAATTATCTACTGCCAGGTTCCAGTTTTGCAGGGTAAAATGTGGCTGTCCGACATAGTACCGGCCTCTCAGATAGGCCTGATATGCCTGGAGATTTTCAGTGGGCCTTGATTCCATTCTATTTATTTCATCAGGAGAAAGAATAACCCTTAACTCTTCTGCAATCTTCCGCGCAATCTCACTCTGGATTGAAAATACCTGCTTCTTTTCCCTGATAAAATCTTCAGACCATATATGCTCATCATTTTTTGCATCAATCAATTGGATCCAAATCTTCAGCTGGTTTTCCTCACATCCGACACTGCCCTCAACCAGGTAATTTACGTTCAGTTCCTCACCAATGACTGTACTGGTTTTTTCGGTGTCTCTGTAATGATCGGCTGAGGTTCTTGATCTTACTATGAAAGGACTGGCTTTATGAAGATGATTAAGGATCTCTTCCCTGATGCCATCACAAAAATATACCTGTGTAGAGTCCCTGCTAAGGTAATGGAAGGGAAGCACAGCAATTGTTTTCTCTGATTTTGAAATATCTTCGGCTCTTTTCCCGCTTTTGGTAACATTAAGTATGACCAAAGCTATAATGATGATTATGCTTACATAGGTGGCTATCTTCCATTTATTTGATTCTGCTGGCTCTGCTTTCTCGTCAATTTCACTGGAAGGTTTTGTTTTTTTTACTCCTTCCGAGGTGAAATCATAAATCCATGAGATTATCAGGGTTATGACCAGACCCAGCAACAGGAATATCAAAACTAGTTTTATCGTCCCTTCTGGTAATCCTAATGGTTCAGCAATAATATCCACCAGTTCAAGGAGAGCAAATGCTGCTGCAGCATACACCGGAATGACACCGACAACTTTTCTGCGTCTAAGCTCCTTCCAAAGATTCATGGGATTTTCTGATATTACACTTTTAGCATTGGGATCAGTGAATTGTTAATATAAATGTACGGTACTTGAGCACCAATGTCAAGAATGGATTTTGAATTTAAGTTGTCTATCACCCTGGATCTTGGTCAGCTTTAAAAACCAGCTGAAAATCTTTTGAACAATAGCATATTTGCTGAGTAAAAAATAGGACATGTCAATCGTTTTATTGACCATCTTTTGTTTGGTAAAATTGACTACTGCTCCAAAATCACAGCTCTTCAGACCGTGCTCAAGCGCAAATTCAGTCATTTTTACATACAGTATGTCATATGCGTGATGGGTGGTTTTTCTATCCCGGTCAAAGGCACCGTGTAATGCATTTAAGAATTTTCCGGTTTTTATGGCGGCCTGGTATCCCAGAAACTCCCCGTCCAGGGTAGCAATAAAATAATGTACATTGTCTATTTCTGTACTGCTCGTGGTAAGTGCAGCCTTGAGGTACAGATCCTGATACGGCAGATAAAACACACTCTTCTCCGCGGTAGAGATAAAGCACTTCTTAAGGAAATCCAATTGCTCATTGTCAAGCTTTTTCTCGACCCTGATATATTCCCCACCTTTGTTTCTAAAAGTCTTCAATTTCCGTTTGATGTTTTTAAAATCCTGCAGGTAATCCTGTATGGATACCATATCTGAGCAGTCGATCAACCCATGCGGAAGCGCAGGTAGAATCGATGCATCATCATACAAGCTGGAATTTTCAGTGTAATCGTTAATGATGGTCAGGATGCTATTTTTTTTCAGAAAACGAATGCCAGCCCTGATTACCTCATCTGTTTGTTCAGGGTATCTTACAAAACCAGGATTGGACATCATATCCATGCAACATCCGAGCCTTATCCACTGGTAATAAGGTATACTGAACAGGTTCATGAAACCGGCCAGCAATTTATTGTCAAAGAGAGACTTCCCGTACCCGGAGCATTTGGTAAGCACGATGGCCCCACAAAGATCAGCGCCTGAAAATATTCTCAGCATCAAGGGCTGGGTGTTTTTCACACCAGATCGGAATAGGGAAGCAAATACCTCCCATACTCCCCTGTCGAGTCCCTGAGAATGCAAACAATCATCAAAAACAACCTGTTCCTCAACTGAGAGAAATTTATCCGTAATCTCAAAAGTGTAATGATCAACCATAAATCTTTTCCCCATAGCCATAAACATCAACTGCATTGTTATGCATGAAGTCATAGACAATATCCAGCTTTTTTTGCTCACGAACAAACCAGGCTGAAAAATGACGCTCAAGCGATTCCATTAAGATAGATCTGGAGATGAGAGATGATCCTGTTGCCATTTCAATGCTGGTTGAATCATTACCCATGGTAATCTTGGACAGGGGCACATAATGAAGCCATTGGTCCAGGGATTCTCTCAGGTAATCGGGATTCAGAACCACCTGCCAGCATGTATCAAGGTAAACATTGGGATATGATTTTGCCAGGTGGCCTGCTTCTCGCTGGTAGGGCCAGCAATGTATCTGAACAATCTTTTGTTCAGGGTAATTCCTGGCCAGTTTCTGGAGAGGCAAAGGATTGGAATCCGGAAGGTTATGGGTACCAACATGTACCTGGTGCGGCCACTTCAGATCATTGGCCAGCTTGCAGCATTCATTTACCACCCAATTCTCAAAGATGATCTGTTCATTGCTTGTAAGCTCCCCTTCAAATTTTACCTCGCCATCCCCGGGTTTCTCAAAATCCAGGTGCCTCCTGTACGCCTGCAGTTGCTTTATACCCACACAACCCTGTTCCCTGGCTATGGTGGTAAGTTTTTCCAGGAATACCCTCCAGGATGCTGCATCCCGGGCCTGACTCCCAACCTTCTCAAACAGCTTTTCCTTCCTTTCAGAATTTTCCCAGAAAGACAACAATGGATCTATTCTCATTACCGTCCTGGTAAAACTAAGTTCATGCCTGGCTTCCTCGTTGTCTATGGTAAAATAAAATTCAGGATGGACGGGACGGATCAGTCCTGTGAAACTAACGCTGAGCATGGCATTTTCGTACCAGTCAAAAAGTGAGCTGTAATTCGATGCGATGGTTTCACTCAATGCCTCCATCATGGATAAATCCTCCAGGTCCAGATGGCAATCATACAAATGCTCGATACCCAACCTGGTGGTGAGAAATGTTCCAGTCAACTTTTGTTTTTCAAGAAGTTGAGCCAGTTTTTTCAAAGCCATGGCGGGGGATTCTATTGCCAGCTCGTCCAGACAAAGTGTGGAATCCGTAGCCTTTAAATTACCTGACATATAAGGATCAATCAGTAAATGGAACAGGTTGGTGGGAAATTCCGGTTTGGCACCGGCAAATGTATCGGCATTGAACATTCCAGGGGCATGGCCAATGGAAAAAATACTGCCCCAGTGTTCATGTGTGCAGAAATTTGGAATGTTGGCAAGTTCTCCAGGTATCTTCAACGGGCCCTGGCTGAAATAAAACATCGGGTCAGACAATAAAGTGGCCGGATATAAACCAGGCATTACTGAGAGGAAATTTCTGCGGTCCATAATCTTTTTATTCATTATCAAACAATGATAAAAGTACCTTTCTTAGATTAAGTTAAGGAATAATCAATTTAGATCAAACAAATCTAAGTCCCAGTGCATGATTACAATTTTGATGTTAATTTTGGAATAACTCATATAAGTACGTAATTTTGTACTTAATTAAATACTTTATAAATGATTGCTGCAAATTATACCGAATTCAGGACTGCCCTTAAAGATTACCTTGATTGTGTGGAAAATGATAAAGAAACACTTATTATTAAGAGGAAATCCGGTAAAGGAGCTGTGCTAATTTCCCTGGAAGAATACAATTCCATCATGGAGACTCTGCATTTGTTGAGCTCAAAAGTGAATGCACAAAGACTTTTTGATTCCATGGAACAAATGAAGGATGGCACAACTGTTCAAAATGGATTGATTGAAGAATGAGAAGAATTATCTTTTCTAAAAATGCCTGGGATGATTATATCTCCTGGCAGAATGAAGACAAGAAAATGCTTAGAAGAATCAATGCCCTGATCAAGGATATACAATCAAATCCTTTAGAAGGAATAGGTAAACCAGAACCTCTAAAGTATGATCTGGCTGGATTATGGTCCCGGAGAATTGATCGGGAACATAGATTGGTATACCAGGTTGATGGATCTGATCTGTTAATATATAGTTGCAGGTACCATTATGACTTCAAAACTTGAATATTCTCATATTTTCTTAAATTGTACATTTTATTCAAAATTATGTGCAACCCCTGCCTGACCAGACTTATTCCAGTGCTACTGGTAATTATCTCACTATCCTGTACAAATACCCGGGATTCATCTTCCGGGGATCAATCATCTGCCTGGCCTGAAATAACCACTACTATGAAACCCTGGACCAGGTGGTGGTGGATGGGAAATGCCGTGGATAAGGAAAATATCACCAGGCGCCTTGAGGAATTTTCTGAAGCTGGGATAGGTGGTGTTGAGATCACGCCTATTTACGGGACCAAAGGTTATGAAGACAATTTTCTTCAATATCTTTCAAAAGAATGGATGGAAATGCTGGTCCACACCCTGGACGAAGCTGAGCGGCTTGGATTGGGGGTGGATATGATACTGGGGACAGGATGGCCTTATGGTGGACCCCAGGTCGAACCCGAATATGCTGCCGGAAAGCTTCTTTTACAAAGCTTCGAGCTAAAAAAGGGTGAGCGGATTTTACAAAAAATACAGGTGGGTGAAGATAAACAAGCTGAGCTGTCAGAGGTTCAGTTATTATTTGCTTTTTATGAAGGGGGTGAAAAAACAGATCTGAGCCATCAGCTGGAAGGGGATCAAATCGACTGGACCGCAGATAAGGATTGTGTGCTTTATGCTGTTATTTCGGGGAAAACCGGCCAGCAGGTAAAACGTGCTGCGCCTGGCGGGGAGGGCTTTGTTCTGGATCACTTCTCGAAAGAAGCAGTTGAAGATTACCTCCAGCCTTATGAGGATAGCCTTGGACAGGCCCGGGATAAGTTAAGGGCGGTTTTCAATGACAGCTATGAGGTATACCAGGCAAATTATACCCCTGAATTCCTGGATGAGTTCCGACAACGGCGGGGGTATGACCTATGCGACCATCTTCCCGCCCTTTATGCCGGCACCCAGAGTGAAGAACTCACAAGGATCATCAGCGATTACCGGCTTACCCTGTCTGACCTGTTATTGGAGAATTTTTCAGTGAACTGGACCAGGTGGGCAAATGATCATTCCTTCAAATCAAAATACCAGGCACATGGCTCACCAGGGAACCTCATTGACCTGTATGCTGCGGCAGATATCCCCGAATGTGAATCCTTTTATGCCACAAAATTTGATATCCCCGGGTTCAGGTGGGAAGAATCCGATGCCAACATAGCGGAACCGGACCATATTATGTTCAAGTTTGCTTCTTCAGCAGCCAATATTGCCGGCAAACCACTCACTTCTTCTGAAACATTTACCTGGCTCCGTGAGCATTTTAAAACCGCTTTATCTCAGTGTAAACCCGAGGTAGAGCAGCTGTTCCTGGCAGGGGTCAACCACACATTCTTTCACGGATCAACCTATTCCCCTGATGAAGCTGAATGGCCAGGCTGGAAGTTTTATGCTTCCGTCAATTTTGCATCTAATTCTACGATCTGGGAGGATGCACCTTCCATGTTTGCCTATCTTACCCGTTGCCAGTCCCTCCTGCAATCCGGACAAGCGGATAATGAATTACTTGTATACTGGCCTTTTTATGACGTCCTTGATGTTGAGGAGGATGGAGAACTCCTCTTGCAGCTTAGCATACATAACAAGGAAGACTGGCTGGTGCCAACCCCTTTCTATCAACTCGTCCGTGATTTAATCAGCAAAGGTTATTCAATTGATTTTATAAATGACAGTTTCCTGGCATCAGCCAAGGAAAGAGGCGGAGATATCCAGGTACCGGGTGGAAGATACAAGGCCCTGATCGTGCCTGATTGCAAAAACATGCCCCTTCCAACCTTCGGCTACCTGACCAGACTGCATGAAGAGGGAGCAAATGTATTTTTTACAGGACTCCCTGAATCTGTTCCAGGCTACCATAACCATATCGAACGGACATCCAAGTTGCTCGAAATGATCTCTGAGGAAAAGGGAAATCTTGCTATAACGGATATCATCCCCCAGGTCCTTACCAACATGGGAATAGAAGGGGAGAGACTGGTTGATGTGGGACTCGCTTTCATCCGGAGGGAGATGAGGGATGGCAAGGTTTATTACCTGGTAAATCATACACCAGATGAAATAGACGGTTATGTCACCATTGGCAGTCCCGCCAAATCTGTCCTCATCCTGGATCCCCTGACAGGTGGCAGCGGAGAGGCCAGTATAATGCCCCGGGAGGAGGGTACAGATGTGTACCTACAGGTCAAACCTGGACAGGCAATTTTTCTCAGGACATATGATGATGAAAAGACTGATGCACTTGCTTGGGAATACTATGCAGAAAGTGGTGATCCTGTGGAATTAAGCGGTCCCTGGGATGTGAGCTTCATTTCAGGCGGCCCCCGCATTCCGGATGATATCCGCATGCAAGAACTGAAATCCTGGACCAACTTCAGTAAAGATGCCGGAGCATTCAGCGGAACTGCAAAATACAGTATCCAATTTGAGAACCCAGACCCGCAGGTACCCAATTGGTTGCTGCAACTGGGTGATGTCAGGGAAAGCGCCAGGATATGGGTCAACGGTGAATACCTGGATTGTCTATGGGCAAATCCTTTTGAGGCAGGGATAGGGAAATTGCAGGAGGGGACCAATACACTGGAGATCGAGGTGACCAACCTGTCAGCCAACCGGTTGAGGGACCTGGAACTGAGCGGCAGGGAATGGAAAAAATTTTACGAGATCAACATGGTGGACCGTCATTATGAGAAATTTGATGCCAGCGGGTGGGATCCAATGCCATCGGGACTTCTGGGCAAGGTCAGGATCATTCCAATGGAGCTAAAAAGTTTTTAAAT
>RCNC010003372.1_pt1 | contig 10442 bp, 10 predicted proteins | sample 2041301 | NCBI WGS metagenome assembly RCNC01 (sample SAMN09708231, study PRJNA481090) | Marine sediment metagenome, whole genome shotgun sequencing project. | biome: marine sediment; feature: ocean; material: sediment; isolation source: Sewage treatment plant 13A marine sediment (STP13A) ... | reverse complement strand
TTCAGAATAGCTGGAGTACTTACTTCCTTCAATTCCATCTGGCGGATACCAGTTAGCATCATTGCTTTCATTATCTTGCATATTAGGAGAAGAACTAAAAGTAATTAAAAATGAAAGCACTTTTTATCGGGGGGACAGGAAATATTTCCAGGGCTTGCTCAGAACTTTCACTTGCCAGAGGAATTGACCTGACTATTCTGAACAGAGGCCAGAGAAGTCATGGCGATCTGTCTGAGGCCAGGTTTATTACTGCTGACATTAATAAGCCCCAGGAGGTGAAGGCTAAACTTAAGGGAGAGCACTTTGATGTGGTCGTAAACTTTATTGCCTATACTCCTGCGGAAATAGAACGGGATATTCAACTTTTTTCAAAGAAGTGCGATCAGTACATATTTATTAGTTCAGCATCTGCCTATCAGAAACCTCCAAGCCATCCTGTGATTACCGAATCGACTCCCCTTACAAATCCATATTGGGACTATTCGAGGGACAAGATTGCCTGTGAGGACATGCTGATGAAGGCATACCGAGAAAGTGGCTTCCCTGTCACCATTGTCAGGCCCTCGCACACCTATGAGACCGTCATCCCGGTGGCTATTGGAAGCTGGGAGGATTTCACAATTATTGAGCGAATGCGCTTAGGTGGAACAGTGATCATTCACGGAGATGGCACCTCGCTGTGGACCATTACACATTCGAAAGATTTTGCAAAGGGTTTTGTGGGCCTGATGGGCAATATGCAAGCCATCGGACATAGCTTTCATATCACTTCAGATGAGCTCTTGAACTGGAATCAGATCTACCAGGCGATAGCAGAAGCAGCGGGAGTTGAATTGAAAGCAGTACATGTCTCCTCGGATTTCATTTGCCGGGAAGCTGATAAATTGGGACAGGAATGGATGCGCGGGAACCTACTGGGAGATAAGGCTGTTAGTGCTGTTTTCGACAATACCAAGATAAAGCGTTTTGTACCGGGATATGTAGCCACCATTCCGTTCAGGGAGGGAATCAAACATACGGTAGAGTGGTTCGATGCACATCCTGAAAGAATTTGGATTGATAAGGGGAACAATCGGCTAATGGATGCGGTCCTGGAAGCCTACTCCGGCTAAAGACTACTTGGACCGGGGGTGAAAACTAATAATGGCCTCACGAAGATAAGCACTGTCCAGGTGGGTATAGATCTCGGTGGTGGTGATGGATTCGTGTCCCAGCATCTCCTGCACAGCACGAAGGTCAGCCCCACCCTCCACCAGATGCGTGGCAAAAGAGTGCCTGAAAGTGTGTGGGCTCACCGTTTTTTGAATACCGGCCGTTTTGGCCAGTTCCTTGATAATAGTAAAGACCATGTTCCGTGTAAGCATCTTCCCTCTGCGATTTAAAAAAAGAATATCCTCATTCCCGGCTTGTATGGAAAGGGCGTTCCTGTCTGGCAAATATAGATCGATCTCTTTAAGTGCTCGCGGACTAAATGGTACCAGACGTTCCTTGTCCCCTTTTCCTATGACCCGGATAAATCCTTCAGCTCTGAAAATTCCGGATATCTGAAGCCTCACCAGTTCGGTGACGCGGAGGCCACAGCTATATAAGGTTTCAAGCATCGCTTTATTCCTTCGTCCCTGAGGTTTGCTCAGATCAATAAGCTCCAGCATTCTGTCAATCTCTTCCACCGACAATACTTCGGGCAGTTTACTTCCCAGCCTGGGTCCTTCCAGAAGTGCCGTGGGATCCTTTTCTATGAGATCTTCAAGAAGGAGATAACGATAAAATGCCTTGATTCCAGAAAGAATCCTGGCCTGACTACGGGCTGATAATCCCATTTCACTGATCCAGATCAGAAACTCACCCAAGTGCTCCCGGTCCAGCTCTTCCGGTCCTGCCACTATCTGTGAGATCTCCAGGAATTTTTCCAATTTTCCAATATCAGACAGATAGGCCTCTATGGAGTTGGACGACAATCCCTTTTCCAGTTTCAGGAATCCTTCGTATGCTTTAATCAGGCCCTGCCAATTCATCAGAAAGGAAATCGTTCAATCATTAACACCAATGAGATCCCAAGTCCGGCCCCGCTTAGAAGCACTTGCCACTCACGCCTGGGAAAACCAACGAGATCCACCACCACTTTAGTAAGCAACATAATAATGGTCACGATGATGATCTGGCCCACCTCGATACCCACATTGAAAGAGAAAAGCGGTAATACCATTCCCCGCTCTGCACCCAGCAGGCTGCGCAGATAGTTGGAGAATCCAAGACCATGAATCAGGCCGAAAAAGAGCGCTGCTGCATACCTCAGATAGTATAAACCGGAGTTTCCCTTTTGTTTCCCCACAAACAGGTTGGACAGGGCTGTAATAAAGATGGTTAAGGGAATCAGGAATTCGATCAGATCGCCGTCTATTCTGATCAGGTTCAGGGTGGCCAGAGCCAGGGTAAGGGAATGTCCAATGGTAAAGGCAGTCACCAGGATCAAAACCCGTCTCCACTCTTTCAGGGTATATACAGCACACAAAGTGACAATAAAAAGTATATGGTCATAGCCCTTCAGGTCAGCGATATGCTGCAGACCAAGCATAAAATACAGTTCAAATAGAGACATTGCGTGCTAAGAGATTAGAAGTTTATTAATTTTACTGTCATGAGACTGATCGCTTTGCTCACTTTGGCCATTCTTCTTCCGTCGTCGACCCCGGCCCATCCGCTTCACCTTTCCATCACGAATATAATATATGAAAACGGAAAGCTGATCATCCAGATGAAATCATTCAGGGACGACTGGGAAGTTGCATATTTTCATTTCCATGGCAAACCGGTCGATTTTACAGACTCTGAGCAGCGGAATATTCCCTGGTTCAATGAATACCTGAACAGTAAGTTCAGGATTACTACAGAAAAAGGGATGCCTGGCATTCAAATTGAGATTGACTCGGTGTTTGTGGAAGAGGACGCCATGACCATCCAGATGCATGCAAAGGTCCCCTCAAGTCCAAATTCTTTGTACATTTACAACGCTTTACTGACTGATATTTATCCAGACCAGAGCAATCTTTTGATATTTGTATACGAAAAGAAGGAGACTGGTATAAAATTTGACGTGAAGAAGCATGATGCAGAAGTGATACTGAGGTAGGTAGATGAAAAGATTGTGGTTACCCATATTATTCCTGGTTTGCATGGCGCTACCGCTCCATGCAACTCACAACAGGGCAGGCGAGATTACCCTGACCCAGCTTGATGAGCTTACCTACCAGATCAATATCACCACCTTCACCTATACGCTCAGTCAAGCCGACAGGGACAATCTGGAAGTGCAATGGGGTGATAATACCTTTTCCTTTGCCCCACGGGTGGAATTAGTGAAACTCCCCAATTTCTATCAGAAGAATGTGTATATAACTCAACACACCTTTCCCGGTCCTGGAGTATATGAAATCGTGGTGCAGGATCCCAACCGGAACGACGGGGTAAAAAATATTCCCAATTCGGTCAATGTAATCTTCTCCATAAAAACTACCATACTGATCAACAGTGACCTGGGACCAAATTCTACACCAGTATTGCTTAATCCACCCATTGACAGGGCTGCATACGGCCAAATCTTTATTCACAATCCGGCTGCATATGACCCTGATGGGGATAGTCTCTCATACAAACTGACCATTTGCACAGAACAGGATGGAAGGCCCATTGAAGGCTACACCCTGCCTCCCGCCAGTGACACCCTTTTTATCAATCCCTATACAGGCGATCTCACCTGGATCACTCCCGCCGATACGGGAATATTTAACATCGCCATTGATGTGGAGGAGTGGCGAAGTGGGGTGAAGATCGGAAACATTGTAAGGGATATGCAAATTGAGGTATACAATACTGATAACCATGCTCCTGTGCAGACAGACCCTGGAAATTACTGCCTTGAAGCCGGCAGCGTGCTGGGCGTTGATATTATTGCCACAGATGTTGATGGCGACAGCATTCAGCAATGGGCCACTGGTGGCCCCTTTGTGGTTGATGTGAATCCATCTACCTATGTGGTGGATGATGCATCGGTCACAACAGGCTATAGCAAGGCTCATTTTGAGTGGCGAACCGATCCTAGCCATGTGAGGGAACAGTATTACACGGTTGTGTTTAAAGCAGAGGACAGTAACTTTGAGACTCCATTGGTGGATATTCGCAATATGAATATTAAAGTACTGGGGCCCTCACCTGATATGCCAAAGCTTATCCCAGGCAGTAACACTGTAACCGTATCCTGGACGGCCGATACCTGTCTGCCCGTTACAGGATACCAGATTTACCGAAAGAAAGGACCGGCAGCTTATGTACCCGATTCGTGTACCGGAGGAGTACCTGCTGAGACAGGCTACACCCTGATTGGAAATACTAGCAGCAGACTTGACACACTTTTTGTGGACGACAATGATGGTAGCGGTCTGTCACAGGGCAATGAGTATTGCTATGTGATCGTCTCGGTCTACCCGGATGGTGCCCTGAGTTTCCCCTCTCCGGAGAACTGCACGCCATTGGTGGAGGGATCCCCCTCCCTGTTGGAAGTAAGTGTCACTGAGCATTCCACCAGCGGAACCATCCGCTTGGCATGGGCAAAACCCAAAGGATTGGATACCATTCCTGCCAACGGGCCCTATGAGTATATTATTTACCGTTCGGACGATCTGCTTGGAAACAATATGGCCCAGGTAGGTTCCTTTAACACTGCAGACCTGAACGATACAGTCTGGCTTGATGCTGCAGTTAATACAGAGCTATTTCCCTGGTCTTACCGGGTTGAGCTATTCAATGATGAACCGGGAAACAGGTTTAGGATTGGAGAAGCCGAATCAGCCTCTTCACTCTATCCTGATTTGATAGGTGAGGACAACCGGATTGTGATCGGGCATCGTAAAAATGTACCCTGGATCAACTACGATTATACCCTCTATCGCCTCAACAATGGTACCGGGACCTATGATTCCATTGGATTTACCACAGAAGATATATACACAGATGTGGGGCTGACCAATGGTGTGGAACAATGCTACCGGATCACCAGTACAGGCTGGAGGCTTCTGGGAGGAGTCCTCTATGAAAACAGCAATTTCAGTCATACAGCCTGCACAACACCGGTGGATACCATCCCTCCATGTCCACCCTTGCTTAACGGATACTCCCAATGCGACAGTGGATATAACCACCTGGCTTGGTATTTTACAAATCCCTCCTGTGCCGAGGATGTGGTAGGCTACAAGCTATACTACAGCCCCACTTTCGAAGATTCACCACAGCTGATCGCTGAATTCAATGATCCAGACGACACCCTTTATATGCACTATCCCGAAAACACACTATCGGGTTGTTACCTGGTTACAGCCATCGACTCATTTGATAATGAATCTGAGCCCTCGGTAAGGGTCTGCCTGGATGAGTGCTCCAATTACATCTTACCTAATGTGTTTTCTCCCAATGGAGACGGAATCAACGATTTATACATACCCCAGAGAACTTCCTATGTTGAACGGGTCGAAATGACCATTTTCAATCGCTGGGGCACCCAGGTATTTTATACGGAAGATCCAGATATAAACTGGGATGGGAAAGTAAATAAAACGGGCAGGTTGGCTGCTCCGGGAGTCTACTACTATATTTGCGATGTCTATGAATACCGGCTTACCGGTATAGAAGTATATGGTCTTACAGGATTCATCTATGTTTATTCAGGAGAGGATAATGACGTATTTATTGAGGCCAAATAAGAGCATGTGGCGTATAGTCACCCTGCAGTTCTTACTGCTTTCTATTTCCGTACTTGGTTTCGGACAGACCGATCATTACCTCCAGGGTCGAGCATGCATGGATGTGGGAAGCTACGATTCTGCCCTTTTTCACCTGGAAAAGGCACTTGAACAAAATCCGGGTTCTACCGATCTGTATTACCAGCTGGGGATCTCATACTTCACCCTGAATAGATTTCCCGATGCAAGGGATATGTTCTATGAAACTGAGAAAAGGCGCAAAGGTATGGGAAGTTTCTACCTGGCCAAAAGCGAGGTCAAACTGAATCATACCCAGCAGGCTCTAAAATTCCTGAGAATCCATCTATCCTCTCGCTATAAAAAAAGCGAATCCGAGATTCTGCTGGACGAGGACATCTCCACTCTGGAAGGTTTGCCGGGCTGGCAGGAACTCTGGAACGAAAAACGTTGGTATAACTCCAGGGACCAGGATTTCCAGGATGCCATGTTTCTTAAGGATCAGGGCGACTATCTGGAAGCAATCAATGTGCTGAATAATCTCGAAAAACAAAGCTATAAAAAGAGCGTGGTTCAAAGCGAAAAAGCGGTCATCTACCAGGAACTTGGAAATATGAAGGCATCTCGTTCGGCTCTGAAATCGGCAGTAAAAAGTGATGCCAGGAATCTGGATGCACTTCAGCAGCTTGCCGTGATTCAGTTGGCAGACGGAAATGCAGAAGAGGCAGTAGAAGGACTGAACAAGCTTATCCGTCAGGATCCGGCTCGTTTTGAAGCCTATTTGCAACGCGGTGAGGCCCTTAGCCAGACAGGCGATCTGAGCGCTGCGCTTTCCGATATGGAACTTTATCTGAGCTATTTTCCGGAAAATGATTCCGCTTTTTACAGAAAAGGACTCATCCAGTTCCAGAATGGGAAATACCTGGATGCCATCCAATCTTTCAATAGATCACTTACACTTAACAAAGGAGAAGCGGCCTATTATTTTGCCAGGGGAAGAACCTATGCCGCCACAGGAACTACCAGATATGCAGAAAAGGATATGTCCATGGCACTGGATCTGAATCCTCTGAACGGTGAGATCTGGTATGAGAAGGCCAGGCTGGATGAGCAGCTGGGCAATGCGAAAAGTGCTTGTCATTGCTACCAGAAGGCCTTCCAATATGGAATTTTTGAAGCAGGTGAAGAGTTCAATAAGAGATGCAAGTAAATGACCAACGAAGACAATAGTAAGAAACTCAGACAACAAATTACTTCCCTGCGCTCCAGTAATAGGTCAGCCATTCTGGAGACCCTCAAAGAATTGCGATCAGAAGGAGATATTTCGGTATTGCCCGAATTGTTTAGCCTGATGCTTATTCAAGAAGATGAGGAGATCCTTGATGGACTCGCTAAATTTCTAAACGATCTCAAAGATAAAGAGGCTGCAGAGGTACTGGCTAAGGCTGTTGCCAATCCGGAATATGAAAAAATTCAAACAACCCTGGTTGCAGCCTGCTGGCAAAACGGGCTCTCCTATGGCAAGTATATTCCCACTTTTGTGGATGTAATCATTTCGGGAGACTATAGTGCAGCCATTGAAGCCTTTACGGTTATTGAAGAAGCCGTAGGTGATCTTGAACAGGAGGAACGCGCCTCACTCGTGGGCTCCCTTAAATCAAATTTACAGCAGGTAGAAGAGCAGAAGAAAGCTCTCTTCGTCGAACTCGTTAGAGTTATTGAAAGCTACTAATGCATTGAGGAGAAGTATTTCATAAACTGTGCGCGCTCGTAAACCGAGGGATCATCCAGGCTGCCATAGTTCATCTTTCCTCTGAAATCGTCGAGTGATTTATACTGATTTTTTTCCATCCACTTAAGCATCTCCGTGGTCATATCCCTGATATAATCCAATCCGTTCCGGTAGAGAACCGAACATATCTGTACAGCCTTAGCACCGGCAAGAATTTGTTTTATCACGGCTAATCCACTATGCACGCCTGTGGATGCAGCCAGGTCCAGCTGGTCCACCTGCGATGAGACAATCCCGATCCAGCGAAGTGAAGAGCGAAGCTCTGCAGGAGTACTGAGGACCTCTGCGGATCCAAAACTCAGATCATCGGTATTGATATCGGGAGCATAAAAACGATTGAAAAGGACCACTGCAGCAGCACCCCTCTGATAGAGCTGATTCACCATCCAGGTGATATTTGAAAAACCGTTTCCCAATTTGATGATCAAAGGAAGCGCAGATTTCTTCTTTACTTCAGAAACCAGGTTAAGATAGGTCTTTTCATACTCCCTGGGATCTGTTTCCTTATTAATGGGCAGAAAGTAGATATTCAACTCCAGAGCATCAGCTCCGGCATCCTCAATCTTTCCTGCAAAATCGATCCACTCAGAAGCGCTTACACAATTGATGCTGGCGATAACAGGAATATCTACTGCATCTTTGGCCTCCTTGATGGCCGCAAGGTACTGACCCAGTGAGTTTTCCCGGGCATATGTCCGGATATAGTCACTCGCCTCCGGATAATCCTGTCCCTCCGAAATATTGCTTATCTCGAAATTGATCTGCTCCTCAAATAGAGATTTCATCACGATGGCACCTGCACCTGCCGCAGCCATCTTTTTTATCCGGTCCACCGATGAGCTCAGACCGCTGCTACTAACAATAATTGGGCTCTTCAAGGAGAGTCCTGCAAAGTTTGTGGATAGATCTATCATATGTGATTCTGTTTCAATAGTTCCTTGGACCAAAAATAAGGCTGCCTATGCGAACCAGGTTGCTTCCTTCCTCGATGGCCAAAGCATAGTCTCCCGACATACCACAGGAGAGCTGATCGAAGGAATCCTTCTTCACAAAATGCGAATCCTTCAGCCTATCAAATATACGTTTTAGTAGGCGAAACTCCTCTCTGATCTGTTTTGAATTTTCGGTATAGGTAGCCATACCCATCAATCCCCTGATCCGCACATGCTTCATTTCCCGGAAGGTATCGGAATCGATCAGGAGCATCAAATCCTCTTCAGTAAGTCCGAATTTGGTTTCCTCCAAAGCAATGCGAACCTGCAAAAGGCAATCAATGACCCGGTTTGCCTTTTCGGCCTCCCGGTTCACTACACCTAATAATTTCAGGCTGTCTACTCCATGTAAGATATGCACAAAGGAAGCCAGATATTTGACCTTGTTCGACTGGAGATGTCCAATCATGTGCCAACGAATGTCAGCAGGGAGGCGCTCTTGCTTGGCTGCCAGGTCCTGGACCTTATTCTCACCAAAATCACGATGCCCTGCCTGATAGGCTTCCATGATAAGCTCATCGGGCTTGGTCTTTGACACCGCCACCAGAGTAACATGCGCGGGCAACTTATCCTTGATTACCTGAAGGTTCTCAGCAACTCCCATTCCCGATCTTATATCAATCCAAGGAGTGAATTACCAATCCGCTTCGTAGCTTTGGCTCAAACCAGGTGGTCTTTGGGGGCATAATCATTCCATTGTCCGCAATATCCATCAATTGCTTCATGGTCACCGGATACAATGCAAATGCCACTGCCATTTCTCCGCTATCAACCCTACGGCTCAGCTCATCAAGTCCACGGATTCCACCCACAAAATCGATTCGCTTACTTTTCCTCAGGTCGGTAATATTCAGAAGTGGTCCCAACACCTGTTCCGAAAGAACAGTAACATCAAGGCATGCAATGGGATCCTCATCATTATAAGTACCCGGCTTGGCTGTTAGCGCATACCAGCGTCCCTTCATATACATCCCAAAGCTATGTAGTTTCTCTGGTTTATAAACTTCAGATCCCTTTTCTTCCACCACAAAACCTTCCTGAAGTTCTTCAAGGAATTCAGTGGCAGTCATACCATTAAGATCCTTAACCACTCGATTGTAATCGATTATGGTCAGCTGGGAGGCAGGAAAGTGCACCGCCAGGAAATAGTTATATTCCTCATCACCACTATGCTTCGGATTGCTCTTTCTGCGCTCCTGTCCTACCAGGGCTGCGGCTGCAGTCCGGTGGTGCCCATCAGCCACATATGTAAAGGGAACATCCTTATCAAACAGTTCTTCAATGCGCAATATCACAGCCTTATCTGAAATAACCCAGAAATGGTGCCCTACTTCATCACCGGTAGTAAAGTCATAATCAGCTTCTTCCGAAACAGCTGAGGCTACGAGAGCATCCAGTTCGGCATGATCAGGGTAAGCAAAAAAGACCGGCTCCGCATTGAAGTTTGTTACCCGGATATGATTCATCCGGTCCTCTTCCTTATCGGGCCTGGTCAGTTCATGTTTCTTGATGATATCTTTCAGGTAGTCATCTACGGATGCACAGGCTACAATCCCGTACTGAGTTCTTCCAAACATGGTTTGTCCATAGACATATAAGTGCTCCCCTTCGTCCTCAACAAAATAACCTTCAGAAATAAGCTTTTGAAGATTCTCCCTTCCCTTGTTGTAAACAAGATCTGAATGAAGATCGGTTCCCTCCGGCAGATCCACTTCTGGCTTTACCACATGCAGAAATGACCAGGGATTCCCCTTAACTTCTTCTCTTGCTTCTTCTGAATTCAGCACATCGTAGGGCCTTGAGGCCACTTCATTCACCTTATCTTTACCGGGCCGGAAACCCTTGAACGCATGTATTTTTGCCATACTCTAATTGACTTTAAAAGTGGTATCTCCTTTCTCTATGAAA
>RCNC010008792.1_pt1 | contig 10444 bp, 7 predicted proteins | sample 2041301 | NCBI WGS metagenome assembly RCNC01 (sample SAMN09708231, study PRJNA481090) | Marine sediment metagenome, whole genome shotgun sequencing project. | biome: marine sediment; feature: ocean; material: sediment; isolation source: Sewage treatment plant 13A marine sediment (STP13A) ... | reverse complement strand
GAATATGAGTCCGGTTTGAAACCTCTGGCAATCGCTGCTTGAATCCAGTTTAAACTCACGAAATTTTACATTACGTTCTTTCATCATGCGGCCGATGGAGAAAACAACCGCATCAGCGTTGAACGGAGTGCCGTCGTGAAATTTAACGCCTTTTCTTAAATGAAAAGTATACATTTTTCCATCCGGCGAAATATCCCAGGACTCGGCTAATCCAGGTTCCAATGCAGTCGACTCGTCGGCATAAAACACCAATGCTTCATAGATATTGTCGCATACCATAAAAGAGTTACCGTCTGTTTCATACGCCGGGTCCAGCCCCACGCTGTCACCGCCCCTGCCGAATACCAACGTGCCGCCCTTTTTAGGCGCTGCCATGGCCATGCCTGTTATAACGAACACAAGTACAGTCATAATGATAATAATTTTTTTCATCTGTGCCTCCTCTTTCGACAATTAACAGTTATTGGTTTCGTTTATCTGAGAACACCCCCTGTGGGTGATAATCACTGTCTACAAATAATTTATTAGTTTATCAGAATCATAGGGGCATGTCAAAAGATTGGTCACTGGATTGTCACTTAAAAACCAAATAGGAAAAACGTTCTTTAGTAAATAAGTTGGCAGATCATAATTGTGTTGATCAGTTGATTTCAAACTCACAAACCAAGGGCGCATGGTCGGAAAATTTGACTTTGGGAATCTGAAAATCGTTGATTTTTATTTGCGGACTGTGGAAGATGTAGTCCAGCTGTCGGCGCGGCGCCCGGCTGGGGTGTGAGGGCTGACCGTTGCCGTTGGCATTTTTCAACCCGGTGGCCGCCAGAAACAATTGCAATTCCCGGTCACCCCAAAAAACGTTAAAATCCCCGGCTACAATGACCGGCTTTTTTCCCTTGCTTATCATGGTATGCAGATCCTGCAGCTGATATTGCCGGTGACGGAATTTTATGGACAGATGTACCAGATAAACCGAAAAATCTGCCAGCTCCAGTTCAATCACAAGCCGTTTGATACCTTCGTGAAAATAATGAAACTTCTGGGAAACAATCTCCTGGTTGGTCAACATCGCATTGCCCTGTTTATTCAGCAGGGGCACTTTCCGGGCCATGGATGATGCGGGATATTTTGACTGATAGACGTGATCGTGCTGCAATTCCCAGGCAATCCCCTCAGCCTGGTTGTTTTTTCCAGAGCGAAAAGAGCCGCTGTCCACTTCGATCAATCCGATGATATCCGGGTTCACCGATTTTATGAAGTCCAGGATTGTTTTTAAATTACCGCTGGTGTTTTTAAAATAGCCACTGTAAGGTACAGGAAGGTGGAAATGCCTCCCGATTCCTGCTGCATACCTTATATTGTATAAAAGAAATCGCATATGATCGTCATCTGCCTGCTCGATATTTTTTCGGACACCCTTATCTATAACCTTTTTTCAGAATAATGTAAAGTTATTGATATATTGGCGCGAGCCCAATTGTAAATTGAAGATCAAATTTGATTTTAGTCGATCATTGCTTATATTGTTGACAGTATCCAACCCATGAACCCGATGGAGGTATGAAAATGGCCGAAAATGTCGAGGTGCTGGATTTAAGACCCCTGCCGCCGGTTGAACGTCACAAGCAGATTTTCGAAAGATGGGAAAAACTGACCCCGGGAGACACCCTGAAAATCATCAATGACCACGATCCCAAGCCACTGTACTATCAATTTGAAGCGGAGGAAAAAGGCCGGTTTGAATGGGAATACGAAGAACAGGGGCCGGTGGACTGGGTTTTCAAGATCAAAAGAATATAGAACCTAAATTGAATGGTGAATGTAAATTAAGGTATGCAACCGTTCATTCATTAGAAAAAGACAGGGCGAAGCGATTCCATCTGCAAACAGAATCGTCCTGCTCTCAACCCCCTGGCCGCTTTACAACCGTCCTTCCATTCAACTGGGCACCCTCAAGGCCTATTTACGGTCCATTTATCCGGATATTCAGGTCGAAGCCCATCATGTCTATTTAAAACTGGCAGAGTCCATCGGCTACCGGCTGTATCACGAAATATCAAAGCGCACCTGGCTGGCGGAAACCGTCTTCGCCGCCCTGTTATACCCGGAGCAGCTTCAGCGAATTGAAAGGTTGTTTAATCAGGAATCCGGTCGCAAATCAGGTTTAAGGGCTGACGGACTCAGAAGCATAACTGACAAGGTTAAGAAGATCTCGGATGATTTTATCAACAGCCTGAACTGGGGCAATTATTTTCTGGCCGGTTTTTCGGTTTCACTTTGTCAGTTGACCTCCGCTTTGTATTTTATAAAACGCCTCAAAGAAAAGTTTCCGAAACTTATCATTGTCATCGGCGGTTCGACTTTTTCCGGATCGAAGACAGGGGACTTATTTAAACTGTTTCCCGAAGTCGATGCTGTGATCAATGGTGAGGGAGAACTGCCTTTCAGTCAACTGATTGACTGCCTGACAAAATTCCCGAGTCTTTCCGACGTGCCCCCCATTAAGGGACTCAGCATACCGAAAGTTGCCGAAGATCATAGGACGTCAGTCGGTTTCCAGCAGCTAACAACACTGAACACCCTTCCTCCGCCGCACTATGATGATTATTTCGACCTGCTCAGATCCTTCGATTCACAGAATACATTCTTCCCTGTTTTGCCGGTTGAGACATCCCGCGGCTGCTGGTGGCGGCAATCAAATTTATCCGGCAAGGCCACCGGCTGCGCGTTTTGCAACCTCAACCTCCAGTGGAAAGGCTATCGCACCAAAGAGCCATTACAGGTCGTGGATGAAATCGATCACCTGACCGCCAAACACCAAGCGCTTTCAGTGTCCATGGTGGATAATGTACTGCCCCGGAACACATCGACCGAAATATTCGCAAAGCTGGACCGGTTGAAAAAGGATTTGCGCCTGTTTTCCGAAATCAGGGCCACCACTTCCTGGGCGGAACTGAAGGTCATGGGGAAGGCCGGGATGCAGGAAGTCCAGATCGGCATTGAAGCCCTTTCCACCCCACTGCTAAAAAAACTTCACAAAGGTACCACCACCATTCAGAATCTGGAAATCATGAAAAACTGTGAAGCCCTGGGTATCCAAAATATTTCAAACCTGATCCTCTATTTTCCGGGCAGCGATGAGAGAGATGTCGCCCTAACCCTTCGAAACATAGAATTTGCCCTGCCCTATCGGCCGCTCAAGACCGCAGCCTTCTGGCTCGGGCAGGGAAGTCCCGTGTGGCAGAACCCTGAAGTTTACAAGATCCGGGCGGTTTTCAATCACCCAAACTGGGCCTCATTATTTCCCCGAGAAATTTTCCAGTCCCTGGGTTTTATGATCCAGGCCTACCGTGGTGACCTGGGCTATCAAAGAAAAATCTGGCAACCGGTTAAGAAGAAAGTGGCGACCTGGCACAAAATTTATACCGAGCTGCACAAAGGACCGATTTGCTCCCCTATTTTAACCCTGCGCGACGGCGGCGATTTTTTAATCATCCGGCAAAACCGGCTAAACACCGAACCCCTTAACCATCGCCTGACGGGAACTTCCCGGCTAATCTATCTTTTTTGCCGTCATCATCGTTCACTCAAAAGAATTCGAGATCGGTTCCCGGCCTTTTCCGAAGATAAAATCGTTGCTTTTTTGAAAATGATGGTCGATAAGAAGCTGATATTTGAAGAAAATGATAGTTATTTAAGTCTGGCGGTGCCGGTAAATCCGTAGGGTTCGCGGAAAAATAAATTTATCTTTATTTAACTTGAATGATGTCCCAAGAAAAAACCCCTCAAACAAAACCTGAATATTCTCTGGGCGAAGAAATTGCCAACAGCGTGACGCACGGCGTCGGTGCGGCTCTGAGCGTGGCCGGACTGATTTTATTGGTTGTGTTGTCGGCCAATGACGGTGATGTTTGGCGCGTGGTGAGTTTTAGCGTGTACGGCAGCACGTTGGTGATTTTGTACCTGGCTTCAACCCTGTACCATAGTTTTCAAAACCCGCGCGTCAAGCGCGTGTTCAGAGTGTTTGACCATGCTTCCATTTATCTGCTTATTGCCGGGTCTTACACACCCGTTTTACTGGTGAGTATGCGTGGGGCGTGGGGCTGGTCGTTGTTTGGCGTTGTGTGGGGGCTGGCGTTGCTGGGCGTGGCTTTCAAGGTGATTTTTATCGGCCGTTACGAGGTGTTGGCAACGGCCGCTTTCGTTTTAATGGGTTGGCTCGTCGTCATCGCCTTCAAAGAAATGCTGGTGCGCGTGCCGCCCGGCGGCATCGCGCTGCTCATTGCTGGCGGACTGGTTTACACCCTCGGCGTTATCTTTTACGCCTGGGAGAAGCTGCCCTTTAATCACGCCATATCTGGCACTTATTCGTGCTGGGCGGCAGCATTTGCCATTTCTTTGCCGTTTTGTTCTATATTTTACCGATGGCATAAATTTCGAAAAATGTGAAGTTTGATGGTTTTTTCCCTTTCGGGAGGTTTTAATGCAACAGGAAATCTATGTATATCTCTACGGCTCTCTGCCCAAAATCATCGGCCGGAAGCCGAACCGGTTGATGAAAACCCCGCTCGATGGGCCGACACCATTATCCGGTGTGCTTTCAGGTCTCGGGATTCCCATTGAGAAAGTTCAATTGGTCATGTTAAATCACAAGGCCGTTCGCCTGGATGTCATGATCCGGCCCGGTGATCGTCTGGCCCTTTTCCCGAAAGAGTATCCCTTCTTTGTCGATTGGCATGATTTTCGAAATTCGAAATAAGTCGAAGCCCAGATGATACCATCCACTGATTTGCCGCCGATACTGGCTGAAGAGGAAGAACGAAAATGGTCCGAGTTCCGCCGGGCGACGGATAATGCCGATATTGCTATTCCGGATGACAGCGCTTTCGTTCATGCCGCCAAACGGGCATTCTTATTCAGCGACTTCATTTTTAGAAACTGTACCCGCCAACCCGAACGACTGGCGGATCTGGTCCAGAGTGATGATCTGCGACGCCCTTATCCTGCTGGCGATTTAGCCAAGCGCTTAATAACCATACTGCATGGTGTGAACGACGAAACGGACCTGATGGCACGTCTTCGTCGGTTTCGATGCCGGGAAATGATCCGTATCACCTGGCGGGATTTGTGCGGAGGGACCCCCGTTCCCGAAGTGATGGCGAATTTGTCGTCTCTGGCTGATCTCGTCCTGGACATCACCCTGGAAATACTTACGGACTGGCAAGTGGCCCGATTGGGCCACCCACTGGACGCCGACGGCCGCCGCCAGCATCTGGCGGTAATCGGGATGGGTAAACTGGGGGCGGAAGAATTGAACTTCTCTTCCGATGTGGATCTGGTGTTTGCCTATCCGGCTGCAGGTAATGCCTCCCGTGAAACTTCAAATGATGAATTTTTCACCCGGCTGGGCCGGCAATTGATCCGGGTGATTCATACCCCGACCACCGATGGATTCGTTTTCCGGGTGGATATGGACCTCCGGCCGTTTGGCAATAGCGGTCCCCTGGTGATGAATTTTGATGCCATGGAAGATTATTTCGTCAGTCATGGGCGGGAATGGGAACGGTACGCCTGGATCAAGGCCCGGGTCGCGGCCGGTGATAAAACGGCCGGTGACGACCTGTTGAAGCGACTTAAACCCTTTGTATTTCGACGTTACCTGGATTACGGCGTTTACGAATCGCTCAGGGAAATGAAGGCCGGTATTTCGGCCGAGATTAAACGAAAAAGGGTTCGAGATGATATAAAGCTCGGACCGGGTGGTATCCGGGAAATCGAATTTTTCGGCCAGGTATTCCAATTGATTCGCGGGGGTATCATTCCGACACTTCAGCAACGGCCTATTTTAACGGTATTGGCCGGTTTGGCCGAGGAAAAAATTATTTCCGTTTCAGTCGCTACCGCCTTATCGGAGGCATATCTTTTCTTGCGTGGTGTCGAAAATCGGCTCCAGATGTATAACGACCGGCAAACCCATCGGCTCCCCAGCGATGGCCTCGGATGGTGTCGGCTGGGTCTTTCCATGGGTTTTGATGATATCTCGGATTTCCGGCAAACACTGGATCAACATATCCAAACGGTTCAATTTCATTTCGAAGCCCTTCTGGAACCGGAGCGAAATGGCTCGGCCACCGGCATTGGCCATGAAGATATTAAATCCCTTCAACACCTGTGGAATCGCATTCATAGCGACCCGGATGATGATAAAACCGAGATTGTCCTGTCCACAGCCGGCTTTCATGATTCACAACACGTGATTCGCTTGCTCAGGCATCTTTACTCGCTTCCGGCCACTCGATCCTTGAGTCGGGAAGGCCGTAAACGTCTCAATCGATTGATTCCATTCGTCTTAAAGGCGGCCGGTGCGGGCGAACATCCGGAACAGACGTTGAGCCGAATCCTCGACCTGATCGGCACCATTGAAACACGCTCCGTGTACCTGGCGATGCTGCTGGAAAATCCCGGGGGCATCAAACTTTTGGTGCGCCTGGCCGAGGCCAGCCCGATGATCGTCACCCTTCTGGCCAAACATCCGGTCCTTTTGGATGAGTTGCTCGATCCCCGTCTATTGTACGATCCTCCCCGGCGGATCGAGATGGAAAAAGACATTGCTCATCGCTTGGCAGCGATTCCTGGGGACGACCTGGAATTTCAAATCGAAACGTTATGCGTGTTCAAACAGGTGAACACCTTACGGATCGCCGCCGCTGATGTCACCGGCAAGCTGCCCCTGATGAATGTGAGTGATCGGTTGACCGATATCGCTGAAATCGTTCTCGCAACGGTGGTGAATCTTGCCTGGGAATACCTGGTGGCTAGGCATGGTCTGCCGGTATGCGATCTTGAAGAAGCACCTCTTGAATGTGGATTTGCCGTTATTGCCTATGGGAAGCTGGGCGGACTGGAGCTGAGCTACAGCTCCGACCTGGACCTGGTCTTTTTGCATGCCGGTCGCAGCGGGCAAACCACTGGCGGCCACCGACCCATCGATTCGACCCAGTTTTTCGCCCGACTGGGCCAGCGGGTGATTCATCTGCTTTCCACCCGGACTCGCGCCGGCGTGCTTTATGATATCGATATGCGTCTGCGCCCCGACGGAAGCGGGGGCATGCTGGTTACCCATATCGATCAGTTTAACACATACCAGCGTGACACGGCCAGAACCTGGGAACACCAGGCGTTAATCAAAGCCCGTCCCGTCATCGGTGATCCGCTGCTGATGGACACTTTCAAGCGTATTCGAAAAACGGTTCTCCATCGTCGACGCGATTCCGTTCAACTGCGAAACGAAGTAAAGGAAATGCGGGAGCAGCTGTACGCGGAACACGGCTCGCAAAATGTCGAGACCTTTGATCTGAAACACGATCCCGGTGGAATTATCGATATTGAATTTCTCGTTCAATACCTGGTCCTTCGTTTATCGCCGGATCATTCGGAGCTTTCAGAATGGACAGACAATGTCCGTTTGATTCAAACCTTGATCGAGACCGGTATCATCCATGATCGCCAGGCCTATCTGCTCAAACAGGCCTACCTGAGTTACCGCATGATGGGGCATCGATTGGCCCTTCAGGAAAAACCGGCTAAAATCAACGCCGGACGTTTCCGGAATCGGCGACAAGCGGTGATTCAAATCTGGCACCGCTTTTTCGCATCATCCGAACACGCCTCTTGATCATTTCTTTACAATTTTGTATTGTCCATAAAAAAAATTGAATGGTACGGAATTGTAATATTGTCCGATGAAATTACATAATTGTATGTTACTTGCGCCTGACAATTGATCCCCATTTTTTTTATATTGCTGATATTAAAGTGAAAACATTTATTTAAGATTAGTTGGCACAAATTTTGGATAGTCTATATTGATTCATGACAATCAAGAACGAACTATAAATGACACAGACTGCTAAAAAAAATAATCAGACCGGGAACCAAAAACTCCGGCAAATGCGACAGGCATTGATTCAGGCGTTTACCGAAGAACGATCACCCGACTTTATCCTAGAGCATGCCCGGATTTTTGATGCCTATTTCCGTGAACAATACGCCACCAGCACCGTCGGCCCGAAAATAAGTCCGACCCGAAATCCCTGGGCCATTGTTGCCCTGGGGGGCTACGGTCGACAGGAACAGTGCGTCCATTCCGATATCGATCTACTTTTTTTGTTTGAAAAACGTGTGCCCACAATCGCCGTCGACCTGGTCGAAGAGATGCTTTTTCCCCTCTGGGACCTGGGGGTCGATGTGGGCCATATCACCCGATCCATTAGTGATTGTCTCGAAGAAGGCCGGGCGGATCTGGAAAACCTTACCGCCATGCTCGACGCCCGGTTTATCTGCGGAATGTCACCTCTTTTTGCCAAGCTGGAATCAACCTTGCGGGATCAGATATTGGCCAGGCAATCCGATCAAATCATCCACCAGCTGACGGTGGCCAATCGTCACCGCTATGACCGCTTCGGTGATTCTGCGCACCTGCTTCAACCCAACCTGAAAGAAGGGCATGGCGGCCTGCGCGACTACCATACCATTTTGTGGATCGCCCGGATTAAATCCAGGATCCGAATCCGTCGGGACCTTGAATACCACGGTTGTCTGTCGCATAAAGAGTTCGCCTTCCTTGAAGATGCGCTGGATTTTATCTGGTGCGTGCGGAATCACTTACATCTATTGACGGGCCGAAAATGCGACCAGCTCTACTTCGAGCATCAGGAGAAACTGGCACAGACAATGGGCTTCGTATCCGTCAACGGCCAGCAGCCGGTAGAGAGATTCCTTGGTGAACTCCACGGTAAAATGGCCTGGCTGAAGTACCTGGGGAAAATGTTTCTATATGAACACGACCTGGAGAAGTCTGCGGGCCGGATCAAAGTAAACGGAAAACACCCTGACCATAAAGGATTAGTGATCCGGAAAGGGATGCTCAATTTCTGCTCGCCGGAAGATATCATCGGTGATCCGGAACTGTTGATGAAGATATTTCAGGAAAGTGCCCGATTGAGAATTCCCCTGACACCCGAAGCCAAACGTCTCGTCAGGGAGTTTTCGCATCTGGTGGACACCGCCTTCAGGCGATCATCGTCGGTCTTGAACGCTTTCGAGCGAATTCTGGTAACGCCGTCAGGACCGTTCAATGTACTAAACGAGATGCTCGATACGGAATTTTTAATTCATTTTCTGCCCGAATTTAAACATATCCGCAACCGGATTCTTTACAATGCCTACCATATTTATCCGGTTGACCGGCATTCCTTGCGGGTGGTGCGCACGGTAAAAAGTTTTGGAAGTCCAGACGATATCACCGGATGTCAGTTATGCGCAGATCTTTATAAAGAAATTGACCATAAAAAGCTTCTCTGTTGGGCGGCGCTACTCCATGATATTGCCAAGGGCGATCCTGAACGGCATCATGCCGCGAAAGGTGCTCCCATCGCCCAAAAATTGCTTAGCGAAAGAGGAATGAGCAAAAAGGGGATCGAAACCGTCACCTTTCTGATCCGCGAACATCTATTTCTCATTCACACCGCCCTTCGACGCGATATTCAGGATGAAGAGACGGCCATTTTTTGCGCCCGTCATATCGGGAGCCTGAGTCGGCTTAAGATGCTCTATCTCTTGAGCGTGGCGGATTCGGCGGCCACCGGTCCCAAGGCCTGGAATGAATGGACGGCTGTTTTGCTGCAGGACCTCTTTCTGAAAACAGCCAATACGCTGGAAAAGGGAAAACTGGCTTCCGGCCAGGCCACCCGGAAACTGGAAAAGAAGAAAGCGAAAGTTTTTTCTTCCGTTTCAACCGTCCCGGAACACCGCGATATTGAAGTGATATTTGAAGCAATGTCCCCGCGATACCTGCACTATACGTCGGTGGAAGCTATTTTGGCACACGCCGATCTGTACCGATCTTTAAGAGATCGCCCCTATGTCTGGTCGATTGCGCGCGCGGCGACAAAGGATACCCGGACGATCACGATTTGCACCCAGGATCGCCCGGGGCTTTTCTCCAGAATCGCCGGGGTATTCACCTTAAACCGGATCGATATTTTAAATGCACAAATTTATACCTGGCGCAACAACATCGCCCTGGACATTTTCGAAGTCACCGCACCGCCGGACCGCATTTTCGAAAAGGAAAAGTGGGAAAAAGCCGGACACGATCTCGGGTCCGCGTTGACTGATCGGCTGGATTTACCGACGATGCTTAAAAAGAAACTGGCTGCCTATCGGACCGTGGGATCACCCGGAGAGGGGAATCCCCCTCGAATTACAATTGACAATAAAAGCTCCAGTTTTTTTACCATCATCGAAGTCTTTGCCGATGACTTCCCCGGCCTGCTGTTCACAGTGACCGATGCCCTGTTCCGCTGCCGGCTTGATATCTGGGTGGCCAAAATCGCCACCGAAATCGATCAGGTGGTTGATGTATTTTACGTTCGTGATTTTGACG
>RCNC010003371.1_pt1 | contig 10444 bp, 20 predicted proteins | sample 2041301 | NCBI WGS metagenome assembly RCNC01 (sample SAMN09708231, study PRJNA481090) | Marine sediment metagenome, whole genome shotgun sequencing project. | biome: marine sediment; feature: ocean; material: sediment; isolation source: Sewage treatment plant 13A marine sediment (STP13A) ... | reverse complement strand
TAGGCATTGACGCCAACCAGGACGGCCACGAGCGCGAATAGGGCGATGGCGGAGATGTCGCCAGCCATGAGGGCGTCCCAAGTCGCCCATGTCGCCCTCGGGAGGCCTTCCACGATCCCGAAGAAGATCATGAGACTCATGCCATTCCCGATCCCATCCTCGGTGATCTGCTCACCCAGCCACATGATGAACATGGCGCCCACGGTGAGAACCATGACGGTGGTGAGCACGAACCCAAGCCCCGGAGCCCGGACGGCGCCCGGAAGGCTCTGCAGGAAAACCGAATACCCGTAGGCCTGAATGGCGCTGAGGCCCACCGTCGTATAACGGGTCCATTGGGTGATCTTCTTCCGGCCTTCCTCACCCTCCTTCTGCAGCTTCTCGATGGTCGGAAAAACCGCCGCGAGGAGCTGGAACATGATGGATGCGGAGATGTAGGGCATGATTCCAAGAGCGAAGATAGTCGCCTTGGAAAGCCCCCCTCCCACAAACATGTCGTAGATACCGAGGAAGGTGTCCTGAAGCTGTCCGAACTGCTCCCGGAGCGCACCCACATCGATCCCTGGAACGGTGATGTGGGCCCCCACCCGGTAAATAAACAGGATGAGAAGTGTGAAGAGGATCTTGTTCTTGAGCTCCGGCACCCGCCAGAGATTGGGAATAGGATTGGCCATTTTTGCCCCGGTCAGGCCTGCTCGTCCTCAGTCTCCGAAGCCACGTCACCCACCTCGGGATCCGAAGCCTCCTCGCTTTCTGTCTCTACCTCTACGGCCGGTTCAGGATTCAGATCGGGCGTAGCGGGACCTCCGAGGACCGTGACGGTACCTCCGGCCCCCTCGATCTTATCCCGCGCTGTCCCGCTGAACCGGTGAGCGGAAATCTGGAAAACCCCCTCGACTTCGCCCATCCCCAGAATCTTCACCGGTCGGGCGAGCGTGCCGATAAGCCCGCACTCGAAGAGGATTCCCGGAGTCACTTCACCGGGGTCCAACCGGTCCAGGTCCCGTAGATTCACCACCTGGTATTCCACGCGGTTGATGTTCGTGAAGCCCCGCTTCGGAATCCGTCGATGGAGGGGCATCTGCCCTCCCTCGAACCCCGGGCGGACGCTCCCACCTGATCTGGAGCCCTGGCCCTTGTGCCCCCGTCCGGAGGTCTTGCCGGTCCCTGAGCCCGGACCCCGACCCACCCGCTTTCTATTGCGGTTGGATCCAGGCGAGGGACTTAAATCATGCAACTCGGGCATGCGCTGGTTTCCTTATTCCTCGACCTCGGTGACCTGCACCAAGTGAGAGATCTGGTTGATCATTCCCCGGATAGCGGGCGTGTCGTTCTGGATCACCGTCTGCTGATGCCGCTTGAGCCCCAACGCATCCAGCGTCCGCCGGTGCTTCCCAGGCCGGCCGATCCTGCTCCGAACCTGTTTGATAGCAAGTTTTTTGGGCTCAGCCGCCTTCTTTTTAGCCACGGCGCACCCCCAATGCCTCTACGGGAATTCCACGCTCGTAGGCCACCTGCTCTGCGGTGACCATACGCTCGAGGCCATCCACGGTCGCCCGGACCACGTTAATGGGGTTGTTCGTCCCCAGGCTCTTGGTTAGGACGTCCTTGATCCCAACCGCCTCCAACACCGCGCGCACCGGCCCCCCTGCGATTACACCGGTCCCGGGGGCAGCCGGACGAAGAAGAACCCTGCCCGCTCCCCATCGTCCAACGATGTCGTGAGGAAGGGTCCCATTCACGATGGGAACCTGGAAGGTATCCTTCTTGGCCCGCTCGAAAGCTTTGCGAATCGCCTCGGCGACTTCGTTGGCTTTGGCTAGCCCGATGCCGACCTTCCCTGCTTGGTCGCCCACGGCTACGAGGGCGGTAAAGGAGAAACGGCGTCCGCCCTTCACCACTTTCGCTACCCGGTTGATGTGGATGACGTTCTCCACCATATCGGATTCGCGCTGGCGGCTCTGTTTCTTCGATCTATCGTTGGCCATCAGAACTCCAATCCGCCCTTCCGGGCGCCCTCGGCAAAGGCCTTCACCCGGCCATGGTACCTGTAACCGCCCCTGTCGAAGACGATCTCGCCTACGCCGGCAGCCTTGGCCTTTTCAGCCAGGAGTTTTCCGGCCTCGAAAGCTACTTCCACCTTGGGCATACGTGATTCGGCCTTAAAGCCTCTAAGGCTCTCCGCCAGGGTGCTCACCCCAACGAGAGTCCGGGAGGAATCGTCGTCCACAAGTTGACCCTCAATGTTCCGAAGGGACCTGAAAACCACGAGGCGAGGCCGCTCAGCCGTGCCCTGGATTTTCTTCCGGATCCGGCGGTGCCGCTTGGCCCGTTGGATCCTCCGACTCTTTCTGATATTCCCCGTCTTCGCCATGATCTATACCCCTGCCCCAGCCGTTTTCCCAGCCTTCCGGCGAACGTGCTCACCCCGATATCGGATCCCTTTACCCTTGTAGGGTTCAGGCGGCCGGAACGCCCTGATCTCCGCTGCGGCCTGTCCGACTTTTTGTTTATCGGCACCCGAAACCACGATGGTGATCTGGGTCGGGCACTCCAAAGTGACTCCTGCGGGGGCTGGGTATTGGATGGGATGGGAATGCCCAACCTGCAGCTTGATTCCGTTCCCTTCCGGATCTGCTCGATACCCAACGCCTTGGATCTCCAAGGTCTTGGAGAACCCCTCGTTGACACCCTTGACCATGTTGGCCACAAGGGCACGAACGAGTCCGTGAAGAGCTTTGTGTCGAGGTTGATCAGAGGGGCGAGCCACCGTGATGGTGCCCCCATCAACCTTGACCTCGATCTCCGAGTGGACCTCCAAGGAGAGATTCCCCTTGGGTCCCTTTACCGAGAAGGTCCTATCCTTGAGAGTGACATCCACTCCCTCGGGAACCTCCACTGGCATCTTTCCAATCCGCGACATTGTCTCGCTTGGTCTATGGTTACCAGATCAAAGCCATGAGCTCTCCACCCACGCCCTGATCCCGGGCCATGCGGTCCGAGATTATGCCGTTGGAAGTGGAGAGGATGGCCATCCCCAGCCCATTTCGGACCCGGGGAATCTCGTTTACTCCCACATAGTGCCGACGCCCGGGGCGGGAAACCCGCTCCAGGTGCCTGATCACCGTGGCACCATCGGAATACTTCAAGTAGATACGAAGCAGCCCGTGAGCACCATCATCCAGGACTTTGAAGTCGAAGACGAAAGCGCTTTCCTTCAGAAGGCGGGCGATCTCGATCTTGAGCTTCGAGACCGGCATGTCCACCCAACGGTGGCCCGCTGTACCCGCGTTCCGAATTCGGGTGAGCATGTCCGCAATGGGGTCCGTCATCATTTCCGTTTCGATCCTTTTACCAGCTGGACTTCCGAACCCCAGGAATCTCTCCGCGAAGGGCCATTTCCCGGAAACAAATCCGGCAGATGCCAAACTTTCGCAGGAAACCTCGGGGCCGACCGCAGCGTGAGCAGCGGTTCCGAACCCGCACGCCGAACTTCGGCTTGCGTTTGGATTTCTCGATGAGGGCTTTCCTCGCCATCTATTCCTCGACTCTGTTTAAGGCTAGGCCGCCGGCATACCAATCTGAACGGGCGTGTCTCCCCTGAAGGGAAATCCCATCTCCCGGAGAAGGCCGTAAGCTTCGTCATCTTTATTGGTGGAGGTCACCACGGTGATGTCCATGCCATGAACCTTCTGGACACGATCGTAGTTGATCTCCGGGAAGATGATCTGCTCTTTCACGCCCATCGTGTAGTTCCCCCGGCCATCAAACGACCGGGTCGGAAGACCTCGAAAGTCCCGAACCCGGGGGATCGCGGCGCTGACCAGGCGGTCCAAAAACTCGTACATCCGCTGCTTCCGGAGAGTGACACTCACCCCGACCGGCATCCCCTCCCTCAGAGAGAAGTTAGAGATGGACTTCCTGGCTCGGTTGATCACCGGCTTCTGACCGGTGATGATGGTCAATTCCTCCACCACGCTGGACAGAAGCTTCTGCTCCTTGGACGCATCCCCAATGCCAACATTCACCACGACCTTCTCGATCTGGGGAATCTGGTGGGAGTTCTTGAACCCGAACTGTTCCGTCAAGGCAGCTCGTGCGTGATCCCGGTAGTGCCGGAGGAGCCTGGGCTCCATCCGCTCTGCCATGGGCTTAGGCGCTGCTTTGTCTTTCGCAGCCTTGGTTTCCTTCTTCTTAGCCATCTCTGGGTCGTCCCTCTTACGGCTTAGGGATCGGATTGCCGGTCTTTACGGCTATCCGCTCCTTGGCTCCATCTGCCTCCACCCTCAAGCGAGTCCTGCTGGCGTCACCGGAAGCCGGATCCACCAGCATTACATTGCTGATGTGGATGGGGGCCTCGAATGTGATGATGCTTCCCTCGGGGTTGGCCTCGGTCGGGCGCTCATGACGTTTCCGCATGTTCACGCCCTCAACCACTACCCGGTCCTTTTCGGAAATCACTCGAAGGACCGTGCCCTCCGCATCCCGGAAGTTCCCCCGGATCACACGAACCCGGTCACCCTTCGCAATGCGGTGTTTGGCACTGCCCCGCCGGGCTGTCGGTTTCTTGGCAGCCATTTAGAGCACCTCCGGAGCCAAGGATACAATCCTCATGTAACGTTTCTCCCTCAGCTCTCGCCCCACAGGCCCGAAAATCCGGGTTCCCCTGGGCTCGCCCTGGGGACTGATGAGGACGGCAGCATTGTCGTCGAACCGGATGTAACTCCCGTCCTTCCGACGCATCTCTTTACGGGTCCGAACCACAACGGCTCTGACCACCTCTCCCTTTTTTACGGGAGCATTGGGAATGGCGTCCTTTACAGTAGCCACCACGACGTCCCCTACCCGGGCATACCGCCGGCGGGATCCACCCAGGACCCGAATGACCAGCGCCTTCTTGGCTCCGGTATTGTCGGCAATCCTGAGAATTGATTCCTGCTGAATCATCGCTCTGAGCTCCGATGGCTCGGTCCGGGCATTACTCGGGCCGCTCGATCAACTCCACAACCCGCCAATGCTTTGTCTTTGACAAAGGGCGGGTTTCTACAATTCGAACCTTATCGCCCACCCGAAATTCATTTTCCTGGTCGTGGGCCTGGTATTTCTTTGTCTTGGCGACCTGCTTCCCATAAAGAGGATGGGCGAATCGCCTTTCCACCTGGACCGTCACCGTCTTTTCAGCCTTGTCGCTTACGACGACGCCAATCCGAGCTTTCCGGTGGTTCCGCTCCATGTTCTCTTTCTGGGCCTGATCCTGTATCTCAGCCATGTCCCACCTATCAGTTCTTGTGGTGAGCTTTCTGACTAGCTCTGCTGGGCCAGCTCACGCTCGCGAACAACCGTCTTCATCCGGGCAATGTCCCGGCGTATTTCCGTAAGAAGCTTGGGGTTCTCCAAATCCATGGTGGCGCTCCGGAACCGGAGGCGGAAATGCTCCTCCCTCAGTTCCCCGATCCGCTCCTGGATCTCGTCGTCCGTCAGCTCCCTAATATCCTGAGGCCTCATAAGTCTTGGTCTCCTATCCCAGCTGGTGCTCCCGCACTACGAAGCGGGTCTTAATGGGTAGCTTGGCGTTAGCCAGATCCATGGCGTGACGGGCCATGTCTTCCGGCACCCCTTCCAGCTCGAACATGATCCTGCCGGGTTTCACCACAGCCACCCAACCCTCTGGGTTTCCCTTACCCTTCCCCATCCTGGTCTCTGCCGGCTTCTGGGTGATGGGCTTGTCTGGGAAAATCCGAATCCAGACCTTCCCGCCCCTCTTGATGTGCCGGGTCATGGCCACACGGGCCGCCTCGATCTGACGGTTCGTGATCCAGGACGCCTCCTGGGCTTGGAGGCCGTACTCCCCAAAGGAAACCTTATTCCCCCGGGTTGCCTTCCCCCGCATCCTGCCCTTGTGCGTCTTTCTGTGTTTGACCCGCTTGGGCGCTAGCATCTTCTATCGGTCCCCGTTGAATGCTTCATGCTCGATGTTTCTGGCTGCCTGGGTCCACCGACTCGAAGGCCGGCGGTTCCTGTCTAGGCTACTTTGCTCCCCCGGCCGAGTAAGTCCGGCCGGTTCGGTCCTCGACGATCTCCCCCTTGAAGATCCAACACTTCACTCCAACCGTGCCGTACGTGGTGATGGCCGGGAGAGAGGCGTAATCGATATCTGCCCGGAGGGTGTGGAGGGGAACTCGCCCCTCGTTGTACCCTTCGGTTCTCGCGATCTCGGCCCCACCCAACCGACCAGCACACTGGATCTTGATTCCCTCTGCACCGGTTCGGATAGCGGACTGAACCGCCCTCTTCATGGCCCGGCGGAAGGAAATCCTCTGTCGGATCTGGTGGGCCACGTTCTCGGCCACCAAACGGGCGTCGATCTCCGGCCGCTTGATCTCCTCTACGTTCACGGAGACCTCGGACTTGGTGAGGACCGCCAGCTCGTCCCGAAGCTTGTCCACTTCAGCCCCGCGCTTCCCGATCACCACACCCGGGCGAGCCGTGTGGAGGGTCACCACGATCTTCGAGGGCTTCCGCTCAATCTCCACCTTCGAGAGGGCCGCATGATTCAGCCTCCGATGGAGGTACTTCCGGATCGTCCCGTCTTCCTCGAGGAGGCGCGGGAAGTCCCTCTCGGCGTACCAGCGAGACGTCCAGTCTTTAACGATCCCAAGGCGGAACCCGTGGGGGTGCGTCTTCTGTCCCATCCAGCTTTACTCCTTAGTATCCACGATCACGGTGATGTGGCTAGTACGCTTCCGGATCGGGGATGCCCGACCCATGGCTCTCGCGCGCCAACGGCGGAGGGTTGCACCCTCATCCACGAAGGCCTCTCGAACGTGCAGAGTATCCACGTCCAGAACATCCCCATCTTCTTGGGCCTTGTACTGGGCGTTGGCTACCGCAGACCGAAGGGTCTTCGAGACCGGTTCGGCTGCAGCTTTCTTGGAAAACTGAAGAATCCCGTAAGCCTCGTTCACCGACCGGCCCCGGATCTGGTCCACCACAAGGCGGACCTTCCTGGCGCTCATGCTGATGCCCTTGGCGATTGCCTTTGCTTCCATCATCGGTTCTCCGAACCCGTCTACCTGGCCTTGGACCGTTTGTCGGCCAACTTCCCACCGTGACCCCTGAAAAGCCGGGTCGGTGCGAACTCACCGAGCTTGTGGCCCACCATGTTCTCCGTGATGTACACGGGGATGAACTTGTTTCCGTTGTGGACGGCGAGGGTGTGTCCCACAAACTCGGGAGAGATGGTCGACCGGCGAGACCAGGTCTTAATGACCTTCCTCTCGTTCCGGGAGTTCATCTCCTCCACTCGCTGCATGAGCTTCAGCTCAATGAAGGGACCCTTCTTTACGCTACGCGGCATGTCTACTGACCTCTCTGCAAGAAGTGCGTCGTACCACCTAGGACTGGGTGGACTTGCCCCTCTTCCGCCCACGGACGATGTACTTGTTCGACTCTTTCTTTCGCTTTCGGGTCTTCTTCCCTTCCCGCTTCCCCCATGGGGAAACCGGAGGACGACCCCCCGAAGCCCGGCCCTCTCCACCACCCAGCGGGTGATCGACAGGATTCATGGCCACACCACGAACCTTCGGTCTCTTTCCTCGCCACCGGTTGGCTCCTGCTTTTCCGATGGACTGGAGGTTGTGGTCGATGTTTCCGACCTGCCCGATGGTCGCGGTGCATTCTTTCCGGATGCGGCGGACCTCGGTGGAAGGAAGGCGGAGCGTAACAAAGTCCCCTTCCTTCGCCACCAGCTGGACCCCGGCGCCGGCCGAACGGGCCATCTGCCCACCCTTGCGCGGCTTCAGCTCCACATTGTGAATCACCGTGCCCAACGGGATCTTCTCCATGGGCAGGGAGTTGCCCAACCGGATATCGGCGTCGGGCCCGGCCTGCACGGTGTCGCCCACGTCCAGTCCACGGGGGTGAAGGATGTACCGCTTCTCCCCGTCGGCGTAGTGGATCAGCGCGATATTGGCCGAGCGGTTCGGATCGTACTCGATCTCCGCGACTCTTCCCGGAACCCCGAATTTATTCCGCTTGAAGTCGATGAGGCGGTACCGACGTTTGTGCCCGCCTCCGCGCCGCCGGGACGTGATTCGACCATGATGGTTTCGCCCACCCGACCGGGAGAGGGACTCCGTCAGCGATTTCTCCGGACCCTTCCGGGTAATCGCCTCTCCCACGGTTACGGACCGAAAACGGGATCCAGGGGTGACTGGCTTGAACTTTTTTAAAGGCATGGCGCTATCCTCAGCCGACCTCGTAAAACTCGATGGAGTCGCCCTCGGCCAGTTGAACCACCGCCTTCTTGAAAGACGGCCTCCGACCCAGGGCCCAATTTTTATGGATACGACCCAGGACCGACCTCTTGGCCTTCCCGGAGTACCGCATCGTTCGGACGTCCAGAACGGTGACGTCCCAGTTTTTCTCAACAGCACGGGCTATCTCGTGCTTGTTGGCGTCCTTGTTCACAACGAACGTGTAGACGTTGTCGGTCTCGATTTGCCCGGTGGTTTTTTCCGTTACGACCGGTCTTACGAGGACGTCGTATCCCTCACGCATCGGCGACCTCCTCCTTCTCCTTGGCATCCGAAGGTGCCTCCGCATTATCGAGAGCTCCGCGCTCGATGAGGACAGAGGTGGCCCAAAGGATGTCGTAGACCGACTCCTCCCCGAAGGGCCTGACCTCGACATGCGGAAGGTTTCGGGCCGAAAGGTAGATGTTCTCCTTACGGCCCTCGGTGAGGAGGAGAACCTTCCCCGGCACTTCGATGGTTCCCAGATAGTCCCTGAGTTGGGAGGTCTTAGGAGCCTCGAACTCTAGGGCATCGATGAGAACCACCCGATCCTCCTCCGCTCTCGCGTTGAAGGCCGACCGGCGAGCGAGCCCCTTCAGTTTCTTCGGCACCTTCTGGTTCCAGCTATGCGGAATGGGGGGGAAAGCAAGGCCGCCTCCCTCCCAATGCGAGGCCCGGATGGTTCCCGCCCGCGCCCGACCGGTCCCCTTCTGCCTCCAGGGCTTGCTGCTCCCACCGCGAACCGCGGACCGGTTCTTCCCCGATCCTGTACCCTGGCGTTGATTGGCCAGATAGGCCTTCACCACCTGGTGCATGGCCCCCTCGTTCACGGTACCGTCGAAGAGCCACTCCGGGAGGGCCCGGGCTCTGCCCTTCTTGCCGTCAGTCTTGTAGTAAGGCGCCTTATACATGCTTCACTTCGTGATCAGGAGGTAGCTGTTACGGGACCCGGGAACGCCACCTTTCAAGAAGAGGAGGTTTCGCTCTGGGTCCACCTTGATCACCTCAATGTTCCGGATAGTCTTCCGGACGCTCCCCATCTGACCCGGGAGTTTCTTTCCCTTGATTACTCGGGACGGATCGGTCCCTGGCCCCATCGAACCCGGGGTGCGGGACCCTGGATGCCCGTGAGAGGCGGGGCGACCGGCAAAGCCGTAACGCTTCATCACGCCCTGAAATCCACGACCCTTGGAGGTCCCCGTCACCTTCACGGACTCTCCGGTCTCGAAGATTTCCACGGTCAGACTCTGGCCCAGCTGGTAGTCCTGTCCATCATCGGGAGCAAATTCCCGGAGAATCGCCGGTGCCGTATCCAGGCCGGCCTTCGCGACATGGCCCAATCGAGCCTTCTTGGCCCGCTTGGCCTTCCTGCTGCCGAAGCCCACCTGAATGGCCTCATATCCGTCCGTCTCGGGGGTCTTCACCTGGATGACAGGACAAGGACCTGCCTCCACAACCGTGACAGGCACGGCTACCCCTTCTTCATTGAAGACGCGGGTCATCCCGATCTTTTTTCCAATCAGCCCGGCCATAGCTCAGTCCACCTTGATTTCAACATCGACACCCGCCGGCAAATCCAGCTTGGTCAGAGCGTCGATGGTTTGGGGACGACTGTCTAGGATATCGATGAGCCGCTTGTGCGTTCGAAGCTCGAACTGCTCCCGGCTCTTCTTGTCGATGTGCGGAGAGCGCAAGACGGTCCACCGCTGCCGCCTGGTAGGAAGCGGGATGGGTCCACGGACGGACGCCCCCGTCTTTTGGGCCGTCCGGACAATGTCCGCAGCCGTCTGGTCCACAATCCAGTGGTCAAAGGCTTTGAGTCGAATTCGAATCCTGCCAGCCATTCGGAATCCTCTTGTGTTGAGGCTCTCTCAAGCCCCTATCTCTCGTCCTACTTCTTTATTTCTTCCCGCGACCGCGTTTTACTCTATGATCTCGGTGACCACGCCGGCGCCTACCGTCCGTCCACCCTCTCGGATGGCGAACCGCAGCTCCGGATCCATGGCAATCGGACCAATCAGTTCCACTTCCATCTGAACGTTGTCGCCCGGCATCACCATCTCTACTCCCTCAGGAAGCTGGGCTGCTCCCGTCACATCCGTCGTCCGGAAGTAGAACTGCGGCCGGTACCCATTGAAGAACGGCGTGTG
>RCNC010004713.1_pt1 | contig 10448 bp, 8 predicted proteins | sample 2041301 | NCBI WGS metagenome assembly RCNC01 (sample SAMN09708231, study PRJNA481090) | Marine sediment metagenome, whole genome shotgun sequencing project. | biome: marine sediment; feature: ocean; material: sediment; isolation source: Sewage treatment plant 13A marine sediment (STP13A) ... | reverse complement strand
GAGTGCATCGAAGACCCCGAGCGCATGCTCCTGGAGATCTGAATGGCCGACAGCTACGACCTCGTCATCATCGGCGCCGGACCGGGCGGCTATGTCTGCGCGATTCGCGCCGCCCAGCTCGGTCTCAGAACAGCACTGGTTGAAAAGAGACACGCCCTCGGCGGCACCTGCCTCAATGTCGGCTGTATCCCGTCCAAAGCGCTCCTGGAATCGTCGGAGCTTTTTGAGGCCGCCAAAAAACACTCGGCGGACCACGGGATCGTACTCTCAGAAGTCAAGCTCGACCTCGAGACGATGCTCGCCCGCAAGGGTGGCATCGTCAAAGAGCTCACCGACGGTGTGGCCATGCTGATGAAGAAGAACAAGGTCACCGTTCTGACTGGCCGCGGGACTGTCACCGCGCCCGGAATGATCACCGTGTCAGGAGACGGCGGCGACACCGCGATCAAGGCTCGCCATATCTGTCTCGCGATGGGATCTGAGGCGATCGAGCTGCCCTTCCTCCCCTTCGACGGCGACAAGATCGTATCGTCCACCGAAGCTCTTGATTTCAACTCGGTCCCGAAAAGGCTGGTCGTGATCGGCGCCGGCGCGGTCGGGCTCGAGCTCGGCAGCGTGTGGCGCCGCCTCGGATCCGAAGTCACCGTTGTGGAGATGCTGCCGACGATCACGCCGTTCGCCGACAAGGCGATGGCCAAATCGCTCCAGCGCAGTCTTTCCGACCAGGGCATGGAATTCCGCCTCGAAACAAAGGTCACGGCGGGAAAGGTGCTCAAAACGAGCGTCAAACTGACAATCGAGAACGCCAAGGGTGAGACGGAAGAGATCAGCTGCGACAAGGTGCTGGTGGCGGTCGGCCGGCGGCCGTTGACCGAGGGCGCCGGTCTCGAAAACGTCGGCGTCGCCCTCGACGAAGCGGGAAGGGTGGCAGTTGACGATCACCTCGGCACCAACATCGACGGCATTTTCGCTCTCGGCGATCTGGTGCGCGGACCGATGCTGGCGCACAAGGCTGAAGACGAAGGTGTCGCCGTAGCGGAACAGCTGGCCGGAATGCCGGGCCACGTCAATTACGAGGTCATCCCCAACGTGGTCTACACCGAACCCGAGCTGGCGATGGTCGGGCGCACCGAGGCCGAGCTCAAGGAAGCCGGCGTCAAATTCTCGAGCGGTCGCTTCATGTTCCGGGCCAACGGGCGAGCCAAGAGCCTCGGCCAGCAGGACGGCATGGTGAAGATCCTCGCCGACAAAGAGACGGACCGTATCCTCGGCGTCCACATGGTTGGCCCGCGGGTATCGGAGCTCATCGCCGAGGCGGCTCTAGCCATGGAGTTCTCTGCCAGCGCCGAGGACCTCGCCCGAACCTGCCACGCCCACCCGACGCTGTCCGAAGCGGTCAAGGAGGCCGCGTTGGCGGTGGATAAGAGGGCGTTGCATTCGTGATGAATGAGGAATTAGGAATGAGGAATTAGGAATTCCTGGCCCCCTTGACCCTTAACTCTTGACTCCTGACTCGCTATAGTCGACGCATGAAAGCAGTGGTATTCGACAGTCCCGGCGACGAGAATGTCCTCCGTTTGGCGGAAGTACAGCCACCCGATCTCGGGGATGGTGATGTTCGGATCGCGATCGCCGGCACCGCAGTCAATCGAGCTGATTTGCTGCAGCGGCGCGGGCTCTATCCCCCACCCCCCGGCGCATCGGAAATCATCGGTCTCGAATGTGCCGGCACGATTGTCGAGGTCGGCACCGGGATTGATGATCTGGCGGTCGGCGATCGGGTGATGGCCCTTCTCACAGGTGGTGGATACGCGACAGAAACGGTCGCACCATCGATATGCGTCATGCGGACGCCGGAGCATCTTAACGATCTCGAGGCCGCAGCAGTTCCCGAGGTGTTCATCACCGCGTTCCTCAACCTCTTTCTGATCGGCGGTCTGGAATCAAATTCGACCGCCCTGGTCCATGGCGGCAGCGGTGGGGTCGGAACGGCCGCCATCCAACTCGCGAAAAGCGCCGGGGCGAGGGTCTTCGTGACTGCCGGCTCCGAAGAGCGTTGCCGCGCATGCCTCGAACTCGGTGCGGATGCGGCTTTCAACTACCGGGAGCAGGACTTTCTGGCATGCGCCCTCGATGCAACCGCCGGCCTTGGGGTCGACGTCGTTTTGGACTGCATCGGCGGCAAATACCTGGACCGCCACCTCGACGTGCTGGCGCTCTACGGCCGGCTGTTGGTGATTGGCCTGCAGGGCGGAGCGCAGACCGAAATCGACCTGTCCCTCCTGATGCGGAAACGCCTCACCATCACCGGGTCGACCCTGCGGGCGCGGCCGGTCGAAGAGAAGGGACGCATCATCGAGGCCTTCATCCGGCGCTTTGGTCCCGACCTCGTGACCGGGGCGATCCGCCCGATCGTCGACCGCGTCCTTCCGATCGAGGAGGTCGCTGAAGCCCACCGCCTGCTTGCTGCCGGCAAGATCTTCGGGAAGCTTGTTTTGGAGACGGCTGCTTTGCGCTAGGCGGGCCGACGATCAGCTGGGGTCAGCTCACAATAAGCGTCCCACAGTGCCGGACCGCGAGCGTCGTCGAGTCCAACCAGAGGCGGACGCGTCGAGAAGTCACCAAAGCCAAAACGTCTGAGAAGGTATTTGACGGATGGCCCCAAACCGTACTCTTCGAGCAGCGACCGCACCCGGTCGAGGTCGCTCTGTCGGGCCTCACCCCGTTGAACGGCACACACCAGGGCGGGGGCAACACTGGCGGCAGCACTGATACTGCCTGAACCGCTGGCTTCGACGCATGCAGTCACCAGCCGATCGTTGCCAACCAGGTAGCACCCGGCGGAAAAGCGCTGGGTGAGGCGCAGGAGCTCGTCGGGATCACCGGTGCTGTCCTTGACTCCGATGAGACTCTCATGCCCGCCAAGGAGATCGAGGACTTCGTCTGAAATCGCCACGCCCGTGACCTGGGGAATGTGGTAGAGCAAGACCGGCAGCGACGCCCGCTCGAGTACCTCGAGGAAGAATGCGGCAATCCCTCTCGCAGGGGCCGATCGAAAATAGAAGGGAGGCGGGCAGAGCACCGCCCGATAACCCAGCGACGAGGCCAGATCGACCATCACCAGGACCTCCGGGAGAGAGCAGGAACCGACGCCGAGGATCAGGTCGAGGCCGGAATCCGCAGCCGCAGCTGCCTCCGCGACTGCGCGGCGCTCGTTCAGCGAGAACGACGGGAATTCACCGTTGGTGCCAAGAATGAGGGCGCCGTTCAACCCCTCGGATGCGAGCCATTTCAGATGAGTTGCCTGGGCGTTCTGGTCGAAAGCCAGGGCGTCATCGAGGGGCGTTGGAACCGGAGCAATGGCACCGGAGATTTCTTTCATCGAATCCTCCCGGGTTCTCTCGTCCGGGGAGTTTACACAATTCCCAACGACTTCAGGCCAGCCAACGTATACAATAAAGGTTCGGGTTTTTTCCCGATCGGAAGGACCTCGTCGAATGCACCTTCGCACCCTGCTTCTATGGACGATTCTCGCCCTCACCTCGTTGCCGGTGGCAGCGACTGAGCTGGTTCTGCCGGTTTTCGCCCTCAATATCGAGGGACGATCGGGCGACCTTTGGAGTTCCGAGGTTTACCTGACCAACCCGGGCGACCAACCCGTTCAGGTGGAGATCGCTCGTTTCCTCCCTGGGAATATCAGTAAACCTGTACCCTGCGATATCTTCATGGCCCCAACCCGGGTCGTGCCTCCCCAGTCGGCGACCGTATGGACCGCCGCCGGCCTCGCAACCGATCTCGGGTGTGCAGAAAGCGCTCGTGGTGGTCTGGTGCTGCGCGCCGATGGCCCGATCCACATCACGAGCCGGCTCGTCAATCGCGCCGGGATCGAAGCTGATGAGGAATCAAGCGTGCTCTCGGGCCGTGGCGAAGCTTTCGAGGCGATTCCGATGAAACGCCTTCCGGCGCCTGGCAGCCACCTCCTGCCGGCCCTCATGTGGCATCGCAACCCATGCGGCACGGGATCCGATTTCGACACCTTTGTCGGCTTTGCCAATCCCGGTCCAGACCCGGTTGAGGTCGAGCTCGACATACCCCACGAATCAGGTCGGGCCGTGTTGATCAACGGACGCGAAGTCCTCCTCCCCCACAATGTGACGATCCCCGGCGGCGAGTGGCAGCAATTCAAGCTCGCTCCAAGGCTGGAGGAAGGCGTACCGTGCGGCAGCGTCGAGAGCTTCCTCGTCCGGCTGGAAATAGACGCCCCGGTCGCGATCTACGCTTCGGTGATCGATCGCAAGAGCGGCGACCCGCGCACCGTCGCCCCCGTCCCACTCTTCGGACACGGTCCCCGCTCCGATCCCGCCGAACGCTAGACAGCGCGATACACCAGAGTCGCAGAGAACTGCCCACAGATCACACAGATCCGCCCGATACTCGATACTCGATGCTCGATCCGCCCACCCACCCTATGTCAGCCCTGGCTGTCTCGGATGGAAGAGAAGAGCGGCAGAGTCGACGCGCCGCAGGCGCGTCGACCGGTGAGAAGCGACGCGACGAGGAACGCTCGCGTTCGGAGTTCGCGAGCTTCTCACTGGCGACAGGCGATCATTTGTTCGCCTGTCGTTCTGCCGCCAAGATACGGAAGCACCTTTCAAGCTCAGCGAACCACCCCTTGGTGCCTTGGTGTCTTGGTGGTTACGACGTGAATGGGATTTGGGTCTATCTGTGTGATCTGTGGGCAGCTCTGTGCTCTCTGTGCCTCTGTGGTTGATTCGGGTCAAATGGGACTGTGGTGGCCCCTCGTTCGATGTCAGAGTGGCAGCGCTGATTGTCCGCGCGGTGGTGTGATCCACTCGAGCCGAAAGACTCCCTCGCCGAGCGGAACAAGCTCTAAATACGGAGGCTGTTTCTTCTCCCATGGGACGAGCCCGTAGCGAACGAAGAACGACTTGATACGGGGTGAACGGAGTTCCGGTGAGCCCTCCCAAAAACTAGCGGTGAGCGGAAGGATGACCGGGTCCTCCTCATCGGGCAAATAGACGGTGACGGTCTCCCACTCGGGCCGGAAATAGAGGCTCACATTGGCCTCGGGGACCCTGAGTCCGTAGGTGCTGTGTCCGTCGTACCAACCGGAAACAATCATCTCTTCCCCTCGATCCTATTCCTCTCCAACCTCATCACCAAAGCTGATGCCGAGATCACGCGCGGTGAGCATCGTATCGCTCTCGAGCGGCACGCACTTCAAGCGTTCAGTGGCCACCTCGAGCGGCACCGCAAGTACCGTCGGCGGGTCGAGCGCAACCATGACGCCGAACTCCCGGCTGGCCACCATGCGCACCGCCGCGGCGCCGAATCGCAGGGCCAGCAGGCGATCGAACGTCGTCGGACCGCCGCCCCTTTGGAGGTGTCCGAGGACGACTGTTCGCGTCTCCTTACCCGTTCGTTCTTGTATCCCCTGGGCAACGTGTTCGGCGATGCCTCCCAGAAGGACCTCACGTCCGGCACCCTGATCCGTGCTGACCATCGGGCCGTCGATTGGTTTGGCGCCCTCTGCCACCACAACAATCGAGAAATGGCGGCCTCGCGCCTCGCGATCCATGATCTTGTCGCATACCGAGGCGATATCGTAGGGAATTTCCGGGATCAGGATCACGTCGGCAGTGGCGGAGACGCCCGAATGGAGGGCGATCCAGCCGGCATAGCGGCCCATCACCTCGACTACGAAGACGCGCTCGTGAGCCTCGGCGGTCGAGTGCAGCCGGTCGATAGCCTCGGTGGCGACGGTCACCGCGGTGTCAAAGCCGAAGGTCACGACGGTCCCGGAGAGGTCATTGTCGATGGTCTTCGGCACGCCGACGATCGGAAGTCCCTTCTTCACGAACCCGTGCGCAATCTTCATCGATCCGTCACCGCCGATGGCGATCAGCCCGTCGATCTGCAGGCGACGGAAGTTCTCCACGACCTCATCGGATCGGTCGATCAACGCGACCTCTCCGTTCGCCTGTTTGACCGGATACTCAAATGGAGAACCCCGGTTGGTGGTGCCGAGGATGGTCCCGCCGAGATGGGTAATCCCGCGCACCGAATTGCGGTCGAGTTGGACGATCTTTGAAGTGTCGAGAAGGCCCTCGTAGCCCTTACGAATTCCCAGCACCTCCCAGCCCCGTCGAAGAGCAGACAGCACGATGGAACGAATCACCGCGTTGAGACCGGGAGCGTCTCCGCCTCCGGTGTTCACGGCAATCCGTCTGATCGCCTTTCCCATTCTGGACCTCCAACGAAACTGCGATGAAGTTTAACCCATCGCGCCTTGCCTGCATATCTCACCAGCTTTCGTCGCGAGACCGGGAAGCTGTAGTGAGATGCGGAGTTTGCGACCAAGAGGCTCGGCTCGGGTCCCCAGAGCCGTCCGCCGATGGGTCTCGTGAGTCGAGATCAAGGCGCGACGAGGAAGTCGATGCCCGAGCATCGTCAACGACGAGCAACGCAGAGATCGGCCGCGACCCCCATCGGCCCGGAGGGTTGCGGCGGCATGGCCCCGTCTTCTTCGTTGCCGCTCCTCGGCGATGGAGGGACATCGCCGTCGTCGCGGCGCCTCGAATCCGGACCCATGGCGCACACAACGGACGACGCTGGGGGCCCGGGCCGAGCCTCGCAGGCGCAGAGCGCGTACTTGCGGCACGTCGAGCACCCCGATGGGAGCAAACGCCGCAGATTGCTGCAGATTCACGGCCGCAGCAGATAGTTGGTGAGATATGCAGGCTAACACCTCAATTTTCAAACATCTGAAGGTCAGGACCTTAGAGCGTTCAACGAAAAAGCCCCCTGCGGTGCAGGGGGCAACTGGCATTTGAATTGAAGTCGCGGTCAGACGCTGCCGAGCATTTTGTCGACCTCGCCGCAGGTCTTGGAGACAGCCTCCACCGAGTGGGCAAAGGCCGCCTTCTCGGAGTCGGTGAGGTCGAGCTCGATGACCTTCTCGACGCCGTTGGCGCCGATGATCGCGGGCACGCCGACAAACAGACCGTTGACGCCGTACTCGCCCTCGAGCTTGGCGCAGACCGGGATGATCTTGCGCTTGTCGAAGATGATGGCCTCTGCCATTTCGAGGGCCGCCCAGGCCGGAGACACGTATGCCGAACCGAAGCCTAGCAGACCGACGACCTCGCCGCCCGCCTTGCGGGTCCTGCTCTCGATAGCCGACAAGGTCTCCTCGTCGACAAATTTCGCGACCGGAATGCCGCCGACCGTGCACGAGGACCGTACCGGGACCATCGTGTCGCCGTGGCCGCCAAGGACCAGGGCATTGACGTTCTCCACCGACACGTTGGCAGCCTCGGAAACGAAGTAGCAATAGCGGCCGGAATCGAGCTGGCCGGCCATTCCCACGAGCTTGTTCTTTGGCGGCGCCAGGGCCTTGTCGAGGGTGTAGACAATGGCGTCCAACGGGTTGGCGACGGAAATGATGGTGGCGTTCGGGCAGAACTCTTTGATGCCCTCGGCAACCTGCTTCGAGACCTTGAGGTTGACGGTCAGGAGTTCTTCTCGACTCGGGAAGGTTCCATCCGGACGCGCCTTGCGAGGTACGCCGGCGGTGTTGATCACCAGATCGGAGCCGGCGAGGGCCGAGTAGTCTTTGCTGCCGACACACCGAACATCGGTGCGGATGGTGGGCAGACCCTCCGCGATGTCCAGACATTTGCCCTTGGCGACTGACTGCTTAGCGGCGACCTCCTGCCGCTCCGGCGGATCATCAGGATTGACGAAGGGCGCCGGGTCGGAGAGACCGACCTCCCGTGCCAGCCGTCGTTGGACGATCTCCTGTGTAAGAACTCCGCCGATGAATCCGCCACCGATCAGACCGATTTTGTTGAGCATTTCCGACCTCCTTATTTGCCGGGTCCGGCGAGCCACGGTACTTCCCTGGGGCGCCGCGTGCCGGGCGTGTGAAAAATTTCAGCGTTTTACGGAGGCTAACTTGCGTTTATGCGGGATTTGACTTTCCTACGTACCACGCTCGGACCACCGTCGAAACACCGATGTACGCTCTCTGCGCCCACGCATCCTACACCTTGTGAAAGATTGCGACAAGCCTCAACTCGCTTGAGCAAATGAGAAAAAATACGATCAGGCCCGACTCACATTTTGCCTCAGATTTGCATCCAGAAAGAACGACGGAGTGCCCCGCATGCGCGCATGGAGAAAGTCCCCGCCCAGCACCGTGCTGGCAGCCACAAAATGCCGCATCATCCACGTGCTATCAGTTGAGACAACTGTTCAATTCAATACTATTTATTGTCGTCAGCCCGTGGTTGATGTACGTTTCTTCGTAAGGAAAGCAATGAAAGACCGATGGCCGGGCGATTCACCGATTCCTTGGTATCGACTTCTGGGCGGAGAGGCTCCTGCCTTTCTGCTCTCTCTCGGTTCACTGCCAGTGAACAGCTCGATCGGTTATTTGGTTGCGGAACAACCACATCTCAAGCCCATGAATTGAAGGAGGACCGGTCATGAAAAAGGTGTGTTCGATCAACGCAACTTGGATCTTCGCTCTAATGTTGATTCTCCCAGGATCGGTCCTTCAAGCCGAAGACCCGCCCTCGACCCAGCGGCCTCGACTGTGCGTGTACCGCCAGCCTTGCGCCAAGCCCTGGCCGGTTCACTCAGTAAGGCGGTTTCGTTTGGCGCAAAGGCTATCTATACTCCACCGGCTGGCAGCTGGGGCATCGTGTCGGAGGGTGATGGCGGCGGTGGAATTTTCCGTGACTCCGACTCCGAGGCCGAGGCGTGGCTCGGCACTGATGGATACGGAGTGATAGGCTTCGGGGGGGTCTCGGGCGGTTACTTCTTTGACAGTAACGGCACAGGCTACTCGTATGTCGGTATTGGAGACCGTGGCATTGAGGCCTACGGTACGGGTATGGGCGGGTACTTCACGGACAGTGACAACTTAGGCTACGCGTATGTCGGTATTGGAGACCGTGGCATTGAGGCCTACGGTACCGGTATGGGCGGGTACTTCGAGGACAGTGACAACTTAGGCTACGCGTATGTTGGATATGGAGATCGCGGCATCCACGCCTACGGCAACGCTGCTGGCGGGTACTTCAAGGACAGTGACAGTTCAGGTTACGCGTGGGTTGGGAAGGGAGATTACGGAATCCAGGCCTACGGCAACGAGATGGGCGGGTACTTCAAGGGCGGCGCCAGCAGCGGCTACGCGCATGTTGGGTCTGGGAATTCCGGAATTCAGGCCTATGGCGACTATGTTGGCGGGTACTTCGAGGACAGCGACAGCAGCGGCTACGCGTATGTTGGGTCTGAGAATTCCGGAATTCGGGCCTATGGCGACTTTGTTGGCGGGTACTTCAAGGACAGCGACGATTTAGGCTACGCGTGGGTTGGGTATGGAGATCGCGGCATCCAAGCCTATGGCAACGCTGCTGGCGGGTACTTCAAAGACGACGACAGCTCCGGCTACGCGTGGGCTGGGAAGGGGGATTACGGGATTGAGGCGGGCGGCAACTTCGCGGGCGCGTACTTTAACGACCTCGACTCCTCAAGTTACGCCTACGTCGGGCATGGCAACTCCAAGATTTTCGGCTCCGGCTCCGTCAGTTTCGTCCAAAACCATCCATACGATCCCTCGTCGGTGATTGTGTACGCCGCACCAGAAGGGGACGAGGTTGCCACCTACACGCGGGGAACGGCGAGGCTCGTCGATGGTGAGGCGACGGTACCGCTGGGTGAGACTTTCAAGTGGGTGACAAACCCTGACATCGGACTGACGGCTTTCCTCACGCCGGTGGGTGAATGGTGCGATCTTTTTGTCGCGGTGCAAGCAACTGACTCGATCGTTGTCCGGAGTCGGGACGGCTCAAATTGCGGCTTCAACTACATGGTCTACGGGCTACGGGTTGGATTCGAGGAGTCGAGCATCGTCCAGGAGAAGGAGCAGGAGTCGTACATCCCCTCGATGGCCGACCATCGCAAGCTCTACAAACGCCGTCCGGACCTGAAGAGTTTCAACTCCCTGGAGCGATTCAAGGACATGCGTCTCGAGGTCAATCCAAAGGCCGAGATCGACCTGAGCCGTGCCCAGGCACTGCGGGACGCCGTCATCGAGTTCGATCCTGCGGTCCATGAGTTGCCAAAGCCTCCAGGACACGAAGATAGGCAAGTAGACGATCTCGCTTTAGAGGAAGCCCAACGAGGAGCGGTGCAGCGAGTCAGGGCAGCCCGAGTTGATCACGATCGACGACCGGCAACTGATCCATCCGATCTCAGTGCAACGATTCCGGTGGACGACGAAGGCAACATCTACGCACCATCCTTCCGGCCACCTTCGAGAGAAGTGGCGACTTTGGTGGACCTGTCCGAGTCAGTGAAACCGGGTGACGTGCTTGTCATCGATAGGGATACGGCTGGACTGATGCGGCGAGGGTTCG
>RCNC010003370.1_pt1 | contig 10449 bp, 4 predicted proteins | sample 2041301 | NCBI WGS metagenome assembly RCNC01 (sample SAMN09708231, study PRJNA481090) | Marine sediment metagenome, whole genome shotgun sequencing project. | biome: marine sediment; feature: ocean; material: sediment; isolation source: Sewage treatment plant 13A marine sediment (STP13A) ... | reverse complement strand
TTTTGTTATTTAACTCTGAAAAAATTACCTATTGACAGATATTTTTATTTCTGGTATTCTTTTCCCCACAGTAATAATCCTGGTTTGGGGGATTTCAGAACCAGGACCCGTTCATTTAGGCGGCCAAATTTTTTTGAAATGGTCGTGGCCCTGGAGAAAAAGTACTAACTTTAGTTCTCTAGGTAAATGGACAACAAAACTAGGTTATGAGCAGGGAGGTATCTGAGGTGGAAGTTGGCACCAACCCCAGATGGATTACTCGACTGATTATTGTCGCAAGTATTTTGTCGTTTTCGATTCTCGGGCCGATCGGTTCGGTAACGCTAGCCCAGCAAGAGGACAGTTCCCGTGAAGAAGGTTCGCGCGGACTCATGCCGCAGCCCGGCCCCCTGAGTCCTGAGGAACGTCAGCTGCTTGAGGATCAGATTTCGCGCAGCCTAGATCCCGTCCAACCATCTTTGACGGGCCCGATTTCGCCGGCCCCTGGGGAAGCCCTCGCGGCCCCGGTCATTGATGTATGGTATGGGCTGAACCAGTCCTTCGGCCAAGTGGGCACCCCCCAGAACTGGGTTAACATTCTGGGCAACGTGACCGCCGACGAAGGCCTCACATCCCTGGAATATTCACTCAACGGGGGACCTATTGTTCCCCTGGCCACCGGCCCAGACGACCGACGGCTTGCCGAACCCGGCGACTTCAACGTCGATCTTGCGATCACCGGCCTTCTCGAAGGACCCAACCAGGTCGTCATCACCGCCACCGATGGTCTGAGCGCCCAAACCACCGCGACCGTCACGGTCGACTACTCCGGCGTTAATGTCTGGCCTCTCCCCTATTCCGTGGACTGGGATAATGTCACCGACGTCCAGGACGTGACCCAGATCGTCGACGGGAAATGGGAAATCCTGGCCGGCGGCTTGCGCACCACCCAGATAGACTATGACCGAGTCATCGATTTCGGTGACCTGGCTTGGGACAACTACGAAATCACCACCACCGTTACTTTGCATGGGACCGAGGACCCCGGTCCGCTCGGCGGCAATTCGGGCGGCATGGGTTTCACCGCGCGCTGGCCTGGCCATTCCGACGAGCCGGCATCGGCCGCCGGATATCAGCCCAAGGCCGGCTGGCTGCCTAGCGGCGCCGCCTGTTTTTACAACGTCTCCCCCGCACGGGTCGGTATTGATGACCAGATCGACGACTCGGTGAGTATCGGGATCGGCGACACCGTTAACTGGAAGTTCCGTGTCGAAACACCACCTGGATTTATGGGCCGTTACAGCGCCAAGGTCTGGCCCCTGGGCGAGCCGGAACCCGACACCTGGAATATCGTCAAGGTCAGAGGCTTTGAAGACGAATCCAACGGTTCGTTGCTCTTCTACGCCCATCACACCGATGTAACCCTCGGTGACGTACAAATCGTCGAGATCCCCATGTCGATCGGCAACGTGCAGGTACTGAATACCACCAGCACCACCGCCCTGGTATCCTGGACGACCACGGAACCGGCCACCAGCATGGTGAATTTCGGGCCGACCGGCGCTTACGGCCAGTTCGAGAGCGACGCCACGCTGGTGACCGACCACAGCGTGACCCTGACCGGCCTTTCCCCTGACTCCGAATATCATTTCGAGATTGTTTCCACTAATGCCGGCTCCTTCGAAGCCCGTACTGAGGACATGGTGTTCAACACCACCCTTTCGACCCTGGTTTCCGATGATTTCAACAACTGCGAAATCAATCTCGGTCTATGGACGCCCATCGACCCACGCAGCGATTCCATCATCCGAGTCGATGGCACCCGTCTGCAGATTTCCGTTCCAGGCAGTGAGACGGTAGGCCACGGTGCCTGGGGTACCGGGCCCGGCGATTTCGCCAACACCCTACCGCGCCTGATGCAGCCCGCGAACGACACCGATTTCCAGATCGAAGTCAAATTCGAATCCGGACTCGACACTGAGTTCCAGGATCAGGGGGTTTTGATTCAACAGGATGACAACGACCTGATGCTGATTGAATTCACCCGCACCGCCAACAACGACACCAGGGTACGAGCTCTCAAGATCGTCAATGGCGAGGGGGGAAATCTGGGGGACTGGGGTATTCCCATCGCTGCCTCCGGTGCCGCCCCCTTGTACATGCGGATCAACCGCACCGGGGACATCTGGACCATATCCTATTCCCTGGACGGTTCGGTCTGGCAGGTCTATAAAGTCGTCGAATACGTCCTTGCCGTCTCGTCGGTGGGAATATTCGCCGGCAACGGTGGCTTGCCCGTTCCCGCGGTCACCGCTCAGGTGGACTACTTCTTCAATTCCGCTTCGCCCATTGATCCAGAAGATCCCATTGTAAGGGCGGCCCCGGTACTGGCGGTTATCGGCAATCAGGCGATGGACCCGGATGATTCCCTGACCATCAACCTTTCGGCCACCGACGGGGATTCCGATCCCATTACGCTGGCCCAATCTGGTCTGCCTGCCTTTGGTTCTTTTTCGGATTTCGGTGATGGCACCGGTGAGATCGTTCTCAATCCAGGCCCCGGTGATATCGGGGATTTCGAAATTACCGTCACAGCTACCGACTCTCCCTGCGGTCTTTTCGACTACGAGACCTTCACGGTCCACGTCGGAACTATTGAACTGTCCACTCTGGTTTCCGACGATTTTAACGAGTGCACCCTGAACACCGGTTTGTGGTCCACGTTTGATCCCGACGGCGATGCAACCTTCAATGTGAATGGTTCGCAGGCCACAATTTCAATTCCCGCCGGAACCACCCACGATCTGTGGGGCAACGGACCGGGAGATTTCGCCGACAACATCCCTCGGCTCATGCAGCCGGCGAACGATGTGGATTTCGCCATCGAAGCGCGCTTCGAATCGCCGCTGACGACCTCCTTCCAGTCGCAGGGTTTCATTATCCAACAGGACGCCCTCAATTTGCTGCGCTTCGAGTTCGGGGTGAATTCCTCCGCCGAGACAACCATCGCCGTCTACAAGATTGACGATGGCGACGGCAGCAACATCGGGGGTTGGGGCACCGAAATCGCCGCGGCCGGCACTTCCCCTCTCCGGTTGAAAACCCAGCGGATGGGTAATCTCTGGACGGTTTCCTATTCCATCAATGACGGCGGCGACTGGATCGTCTTCCAGACCTTTACTCACGTCATGACAGTAGCTTCCGCCGGCGTCCACTGTGGCAACGGGGGCCAGGCCCAACCGGCCCATACGGCGATCGTGGACTATTTCTTCAACCTGAATTCGCCGATTTCTCCCGAGGACCCCATCGTTCGCAACGCCCCGGTTCTCGCGGAGATCGGGGATCAGATCCTTGCTGAAAACGAATCCCTAACCGTCGGCGTTTCGGCCACGGACCTCGACCTTGATCCCTTGACCTTGACCGCCAGCGGGTTGCCGGGATTCGCCTCCTTCACCGACTACGGTGACGGCACCGGCGACCTCGAGCTCAATCCCCTGGCTACCGATACGGGCACCTATCCGATCACCATCACGGCGACGGATCCCTGCGGTCTTTTCGATTCCGAAACCATTACCGTGACCGTCGGTACCGTCGTTGAATCCAACCTGGTGTCGGACGATTTCAACTGCGCCCGTCTCAATGAAGATTTGTGGACTTTCGTCAATCCGCTCTCCGATGCCACCATCGCCTTCAACGGGACCCAAGCCCTGGTATCACTGCCTGGCGGGGGCCCAATTCACGATCTCTGGGGAACCGGCCCGGGGGATTTCACCGATACGATGGTCAGGCTGGAGCAAGCCACCACCGACACGGTTTTTGAAATCGAAGCCCGTTTCGAATCGGGTCTCGATAGTCCCTGGCAATCTCAGGGGATCATGGTTTCCCAGGACGAGAATGACCTGCTGCGTATGGAGTTCAATTACAGCGGCGACGACAGTACCGAGATTGTCGTCTACAAGGTGAATGATGGCGCCACGTCCAATATCGGCGGTTGGGGAACCGGAGTCGCTCTTCCGGGTGCCCAGCCATTGCTGATGAGGGTTAATTGCCAGATTGACCAGTGGGTAGTTTCCTATTCCATCGATGACGGCCAAAACTGGGTCGAATATCAGGCCTTCACCCATGTCATGAATGTTTCAGCGGCGGGAGTTCATTTTGGAAATAGCGACAACCCGGTTCCTGCTATGACCGGTATCGTCGACTACTTTTTCAATACCGCTTCGCCGATCGTTCCAGAGGACGGCCTCACCTTCAACAGCCCCGTACTGGCCGAGATCACCGACTCGAACGTTACCGAGCTGGAGATCCTGAACATTCCGGTCAGCGCCACCGACCCCGATGGGGACCCCATCGTCCTTTCGACGGCCGGACTGCCTGCCTTCGGTATGTTTACGGACAACGGCAACGGCACCGGTATGCTCAATTTCGCCCCTCAAATTGGGGATTTCGGGTACTATCCCATCCAGGTCATCGCCTCGGATCCCTGCGCGGTGCCCGATACGATGTTATTCACCCTGACAGTAATTTCCGAAAGCGCCACTGCTATCGTCTCCGACGATTTCAATTCATGCACCATCAATACCGCACTCTGGGGCTGGACCGACCCCCGAGGTGACTCGGCCCGAATGGCGTCAGGTGCGCAGCTGTTGATCTCCCTTCCTTCAGACGTGTCTCATTCTTTGTCTGGAACCGGGGTCGGAGATTTTGCCAACAACGTTGCGCGCCTGGCCCAACCAATTCTCGACGGCGATTTTGGAATGGAAGTCAGTTTCGAATCCGGCCTCACTGAAGTGGGCCTGGGGCAGGGAATCCTGGTTCAGCAGGACCTCGATGATCTGTTGGTGGTGGATTTTGTCAGCATCACCTCAGGCCAAACATCCTTGCGCGCGCGGAAATTCGAGTCTGGTGCCGCGACTGAAATAGGTCTGGCCAACATCGGCGCCGCGGGCGTTTCCCCACTGGCGGTGCAAGTTGACCGGGTCGGCGACAACTGGACGATCTCCTACTCGTTAGACAATGGTGCCAGCTGGCCGGTATTCCAGAACTTCACCCACTCTATGGGAATCTCGGTTGTCGGGGTGTTGGCCTCCAACGAGGGCGCGCCTGCGCCGGCCCACAGTGTGGTCGTCGACTACTTCTTCAATCAGGCTTCGCCGATCTCACCCGAAGACCCGGTTGCGTGCCCTGCTCCGGACGGGATAACCGATCTTGTCATCGGATCGGTTATCGCAGGTAGCGACAGCGACGGGACTTTGCCAATAAACCTTTCCTGGACCGCTGTCTCCTGCGCCCTGGCTGTCGATATTTATCGGAAACCTTACGGTAATTATCCCAGCTACGCCGGAGGATCCATACCGACAACCCCGGATAGCCCGGCCCAGGCCCTGGCCGAAGGATGGGAACTGGCCGCCACGGTGCCCGCGACCTTGGCCGGATATCAGGACGAGCCCTTCGGCCGCGACTACTGGTATTACGTGGCCATGGTGCGGAACGGATGCGGCGACATTTCCGCCACCTCCAACCAACCTGAAGGTGTGCTGAACTACTTGCTCGGCGACGTTTTCGACGATGTGACTCCCGGCACGGGCAATAACGAGGTCTCCGCCGAGGATATTACCATGCTCGGGTCTGGATACGGTGTTGATTCATTGAATCCGGCCTATCTCGACTTCCTCGACGTCGGGCCGACCGTTTCCGGCAGTCCCACTTCCAGACCCCAGCCGGACAATCAGATCGAGTTTGAGGATCTGATCATCTTCTCGATCAACTATGGCTCCGGTACTGGTGGTCCGGCTTCGGCCCCGAACAACCCCAAGGATCCGCTACCGACCACCAACCAGGTAGCCCTGATCACCCAATCGCTCCCGCTAGTTGGGCTGACGTTCAACGTGGATGTGTTCCTGCGCGGCAATGGCGACCTCCAGGCCGTTAGAATTCCTGTGGTCTGGGACGACGAGGTGATCGAATTGATGGACCTGCAGGTCGGTGAATTCATGGACCAGCAATCCGTGCCCGGTGTCATTCTGCAGCCCGAACCCGGTGTCATTGATGCCGCCTTGCTGGGCGTCGGCGAGATCGGCATGGCCGGACGGGGCATTCTGGCGACCCTGACCTTCCAGGTTGTTGGCAGCGGGAGTCCTAGATTGGCCCTGGCGGACATGCAGGGCCGTGATAAACAGAACCAGGAAATACCCGTCGAGGAACTGGTGGTCACCGATGTGGACAACCGCACGCCCACGCCACAGACGACAACCCTGTTCCAGTACGCGCCCAATCCCTTCAACCCGATGACGAAGGTTTCCTTCGAAATGGCCCAGGCGGGTCGGGTACGCGTGCGGGTGTATGGACTCAACGGGGCCCTGATCAATACCCTGTTGGATGAAGACCTGCCGGCCGGTCATTACGACAGGATGTGGGACGGCAAGGACACAAGCGGTCGCAAGGTGGCTTCCGGGACGTATCTCCTGCGCCTTGAGACACCGACGACGGTCCAATCCAAGCGGATGATGTTGCTCAAATAGAATGCGGCACGGAAGAAAGACACCGGCCCCGGATTTTATCCGGGGCCGGTTTTTCATCCCCGACTCGTTGGGGAATCAGCGGCACCACGCACGCAACTGAGCGGCCGCGTGTTCACCCACCCGGGGAGGGTTTTCTGCGCACAAGTAGGGCTGAAGGATCTCGATAAGCCGTTCGGCAATAACTCTGTTTCCGCGGCCGGACATGTGAACATAGTCGATGTAGACCGGATCCGGGAAATCCGCGAACAGGTCACTCTCGTCATGGATCGCAAACCCGAGGCCCTTCTGCGGCAGGAGTTCGCGCACCGCCCGCCTCATCTCGGCGAATACCGCCATACCAGTCCGTTTGGCTTCATTTTCCATCTCGGTAATCTCCAAGGCCTTTTCCGAGGGATGAAGCGGCTTTTCCCCCACCATCAGAGATGGCTGTAAAACGGCAATGGGCACAAAACCGTAGGCCCGGCCCAGGACCTGGATCATCTGGAAGTTGTCAAGCCAGAGCCGGGCGGCGGCCTCGCCCCTTTCCCGGAATTCTGCTTCGGTATCGGGAGCGTTCCAGGCGCCGAGGTAATTATCCGTGGTCACGCCCATTTTTTCACGCAGGAAGGCCGAGAACCGCACGACGCCCGAATTGCGGATCACAGTTTGGAGAACATTTTTCCGCCGGCGGCCCGGGGCTTCGAAACGGTCGCGGATCCGGTAATAGTTCATGTGAGTCCCGGGAGTTTCAGGCCAAAGGGCGGCCGCCGGTGCGTCGTTGACGCCGTCGAAAAAGATCACAAAGTCCGGTCGGCGCCCCAGCTGAAGTTCCCGGATCAAGGATACGATTTCCTGGGTGGACACGTAGCCGATTTCACCCAGATTCCGGACATTGACATCCAACCCCAGCTGCTCGTTCAGAATACGGGCGGCATAACTGGGGATCGTCTCGGTATCGGGGGCGCCCTGCCCCCACATTGTCGAACCGCCCATCATCCACAGCTGCAAGGCATCCTCGCGGTCGCTGTTGAAATGGTTGGCGCGATGCCCTTCGGCGTCGATGTTGATCAATTGACCCTTGATGGTCTGGCGGGACCAAACCACGAAGGGTCGGTAGACCGACTTCCTCAAGGACCTTTCTTCTTCCATCAGGAGGTCGACGTCGTAAGTCGCGTCCTCGTACGCCGGCAAATCCGCACGCGGATCGCGCCGTACCACTTCCGGGGTGCTCTCGGTGCGGGCGGTAACCATCAGGATAGCCCGGCAGCTTATCTCGAAAACAGCAAGGCAAAGCACGGTCAGACCGAAAACGGCCAGAATTTTCTTCAGCTTTTCACGCACCGGCACCGGTGATCGTCGGCTGTTTTCGGCCGCTCCCATCAGTGCTCCTCCTGCTGGACCGACCCGTTACCGCAGGCGGCGGCCACCTGGTCGGCCGCCTGGCCATTGCGGCCTGTCAATGACCCGCCGGCACACAGCTGCTCGCAAATGATATCGAAGATGCGTTCGGCGACCAAACGGTTCCCAGCCGGAGAAAGATGAGCCCAGTCGAGATAAAGAGGCCGAGTGACCCCAGCGAACATGTCGCTCAGATCGACAACCTGTTCCGGGCCCTGACCCGCGGCAAGGCGCCGGCGAAAGGCCGTCCGCTGTTCGCGGGAGAAATCAAGAACCCACTTTTCCTCAGGATCGTCCGCCACCTTGGCCAAAACCTTGATTTCCGACTCATGCAGCGGTTTGTCCCCTACCCCGGGTTGGGGCTGGAAGAAAAAGAAACAAGGAAAACCGTATCCTTCACCGAGGGCATTCATCAATTGGTAGTTTTCCAGGAGGATTCCTGCGCTGCGTTCGGCGACCGACGCAATGTCCGCATCGTTGATAAACTCTTTACGGGAACCGGCGACATTTTCCCGCGCTTGGCCGGGCAGGAACCGGGTCCGCAAGGAAGTGGCCAAACGGAAATAACCCGTGGTTTTGGCCACCTCCATTATGAGGCTTGGTGTTCCGGGTGCGGGTTCGGTGGAGCGCGATTCGAACAAATCGCTGACCCGGTTGATGAGATAATGGGGATTGGGCAGGTCGGGCCTTCCGGCCAGACCCAGGCCTTCGTTCAACCCATCGTACACCACAAAAACATCGGGAGCCTCGCGCGTTTGCAGTTCGCGGATGAGAGTGACGACTTCCTGGGTAGAAACGAACCCGGTGTGGCCGAGATTGAGAACCCGGGTCTGGACCCCCCACTCATTGAACAGCCGGGAAAGTTGGCTGGCGATGGGGTGGAGGTCCGGGACCCCCATGCCCCAGGTGGTGGATCCCCCGATCAACCAGATCCGCATGGCATCCGGAGCGTCGGAATTGAACTTCGTTACCCGATAGCCCTGATCATCGACGTTGATGTATTGGCCGACAATCGGTTTGCGGGTCCAAACTGTATAAGGCTGGTAATTGAGCCACTGGTCGGTGCCCCGCTTGATCTCCCCCCACATGGCCACCGGATCAAAATCCGCGCCTTCATACGCCGCCAGGTAGGCCCGGGGCTCATTGGTGCCGGCCGCATTTTCAGGTTTGACGGTATCCTTGGCCAGGAATAAAAGGCGCAATGCCGCATCCCCGACCAAGATCAGGAACAGGTAGAAGCCGAACATGGCCAGAAGGGTTTTAAATCTGTTGTTCACAACGTTTCTTTCTGAGCCCGGAAGCTCGCAACCTGGGGGCCGGAAATTCGGCGGCATAATACATGCGGCCAACGGGTACGGTCAAGGAACCCCAACAACTTGCTATTCCTGGCCTGAGGAAAAGGTGCGACGCAGCCGTGTTTTCAACCTGCTGGCCAAGCGGGTGTTATCAACCGTCAGGTTGACGTTTTTGCGTTCAGCAAAGGCCCAGTTTCGTTTGTACTCCTCGGCCCCCCGCATGAAATCGAAGCACCGGGTTCCATCCTGGAAACAATCTTCGAGCAGGAACCGGATAAGGAGCCGGCCGGGAGCGAATTTGTATAAATCCGGCTGGAAACCGACCTTCCAATGCGAAACGACACCATGGTACCTGAATCCGATATTGTAGGCTGCGGTTTGTTCTCCGACTTTCAACAATGAAAAATCCATGATTCCGCGGGGGCCCAGGCGATCGGCGACCTGCTTGAGAAAGGCGAGATTCCGGGAGAGGTCTTGTTTGTTCTTCTGGTCATAGTGCTTTTCGTTGATCTGCAACAAATCTTGCCAAAGGGCCTCGTCGACGTTCTGGCGTCGCACCAGTCCCACCGGCCCGATCTTTTCGAGCTTGGCCTGGCGACGGCGGATGTCGGACCTGAATTTGGCACGGACCCGGCCGAAATATTCGTCCCACGAGGTATCGATCCTCACCTGGAGACAGGTTGAGCACTCGCTGGTATGGCAAGCCAGGCCGGCACCTTCAGCGGCGGATAAAAACCCCTGGAGAGCTGGGGAGTCTTCCCGGATTTCCCTCAATTCGATCCGATCCCAGCTTGGCCGTAGTTCGAGCAAGCCATCGACAAAGGCCCCCATGACTTCGTCGTGGCGTGCCGGGACGATGAAATCACCGTAATCCGAGGACCCCTGGCCCAGGAAACCGATGGAGCGCTGATCGGCCAGCCCCTTTACCGCTGGCGAAGTGCTGATGGCCAAGGGAGCAATACCGAGGGTTTCGGGGCCATCCTGGGCAACCAGGATCAGGAGTTCCCGGGCGCCGTGATAGTGATCCCACCAGGTCCGGAGCCACTCAAAAGTCGAGTGCACGGTGGCCTGATCATAGGCATTCAGAAGTTGATTCCATACATCGGAAAGCTGATCGAAGCCCTGGTCGTCTTTTATTGCGACAATTTTCATCGTATTTTGCGCTTCATTTCGTTCAGACCCAGAAAAAAACCCGGTGCGACCAGTTTCGGACATCCCAATATTTTTTAAAGGTATTTCTTTTATAGCGTTACCTATCCAAATTTAGTAAAATGGTA
>RCNC010003368.1_pt1 | contig 10451 bp, 8 predicted proteins | sample 2041301 | NCBI WGS metagenome assembly RCNC01 (sample SAMN09708231, study PRJNA481090) | Marine sediment metagenome, whole genome shotgun sequencing project. | biome: marine sediment; feature: ocean; material: sediment; isolation source: Sewage treatment plant 13A marine sediment (STP13A) ... | reverse complement strand
ACCTTTTGCGTTCCTGAGCGGATCGGGAGGCGGCCGGTGTGAAGCGCGGATCTGGTCGGAGTGCACTGATTCTGCACATTGAAATTGGTAAACCGGACGCCCTCGGCCGCAAGACCATCTATGCGCGGTGTGGGCGTGGTGCTGCCCTGAACACTGATGTCGCCCCAGCCCCAGTTATCAACCAGAACATAGACGATGTTGGGGGGCTCCTCTGCCAAAGCAGGGGTCGCCAAGCCCACCAAAATCACCAAAAACAGGAAGGCGTTCAAAAATTTCATCGGCTACTCACTCACGGTTAGTCGGGTTCACTGAATTGATAATGAACGCCATTATAGACAAGCGGTGGCATTGCGCTTGACATTTTGGCCCACATCTTTAACACTTTGGCCCAATCATGAAAAATGACAAACTCCCTGGAATCTGGTTATTGGAAGCTTTTCGTCGTGGAGGCGTTGACACGGAGAGGCTTGCCCGGGAGTTGCCAAACGAGATTCATCATATGCTGCACAGTCCAGATAGTTTGACGCCTTATGACGTGAACATCATCCTTGCCAACTGCGCCCGATTGAGTGGCGATGACAACTTCGGACTCCACATGATCAACTTCGTCGACGTGTCCATGCTGGGCACCTTCGGCTACCTCCTGGCCAATGCGCCAACAGTGCGGCGGTTCCTGCACTTCGCCGAAAAGTACTATCCAACCTTTTACCGCGGTGCCGGCATCACGCTCACTTCCCAGGGACCGATCAGTTCCCTGGAGTATCACGTCTATGCCGACACGCGAACCCGTCGGCGCCATGACAACGAGTGGTCGCTCGGGTTCTTCGCCAATTTCATCAAGGAACGGATAGGAAAAGGCTGGTGTCCGGTGCGGGCGGAATTTGCCAACGAGGCGCCCATTGACCACAGCGAACTGAGCCAAATCTTTGGCGACAACATCACATTCAAGGCGCCCCGCACAGCCTTCGATTTCGAAACGAAAACCCTCGACCAAAAGATCAATACTGTCGACGCGAACGTCCTGGAAGTGCTGACCAACGAGGCCGAATCACTTCTGAAGTTGGTCACTCAATCCGAGTCCTTCGAGACAACCGTTCGCCTGCATATTTTGGAAGAGATGGAAACAGGAGGGGCAACGGTCCCCAACGTCGCGCGACACCTGGCCGTATCCAAAAGCACCCTCAAGAGACGCCTGTCAGCCCGCGGTCTTTCTTTCCGCAAAATCCGAGATGACGTCCTCCTGCAGATTGCGACGAAGGCTCTCACGGAAACCAACACCGAGATCGGCCCTATCGCCTGGAAACTTGGATATTCTGAACTGAGTTCCTTCGACCGGGCTTTCAAGCGCCTCACGGGCATGAGCCCGACCGCATTTCGAGAAAGCGATCCGGCCCCACGTGGGCTGCGTGTCGGAGACGATGCCCGGGTGGGCGGCCAGGTTGTCGATGGCTGACCAGCAACCGCTCGAGCTGAACGTGACGATCGTGAACGCATTGGTCGCCACGAAGCCGCGGAACTCGCCGACGTTGGAGCTGGACGGCAGATTGAAACTCCCGCTGTCCTCACCTCCCTCACCCTCAGCTCGATCGCCCCGGCCGCAGCGGATTCGCGGCCATGACAGCCTGGACGGCCGGGTGGGTCAGGCGCCGCTCGAGGCTGATCGCCCACACCGTTTCCCGACACTCGTCGGTCGATCCCACCTTGTGCAGACCATGCCGCTTCTGGACAACGTCGGCCACCAGCTCGGGTACGCCGATAAAGCCGTGCCCACTTTCCGCCAGGTCCTTGAGCAGAGCACTGTCTTCGACCTCGGCAACCACCCGCGGTTGGATTCCCGTGCGGGTGAACCACGCCTGCAGGGCGCCGCGCAATTCCGTGTTTTCGGTCGGCAAGAGTGACGGCGCCCCGTCCAGCGATTGCGGGAAGCCCGGCCGCAGACTGCGCGCCAGCTTGGGCCGGGCGAGGAAGCGCACACCGCAGCTGCCAAATTCGTGGTGGTACACGCTGGGATTGGCCGCGCCACGGACTCGGCCGTCGCTCAGGATGATGTCAAGGCGGTGGATCATGAGGTCGGCCACGAGATCCTGCAGTTTCCCCTCGCGCACCACGAGATGGACCTGGCGTTCGAGATCCAGGGCCGGACGCAGCAGTTCGCTGGCCAGCGTCTTGGGTACGGCATCCACCAGGCCGACCTGCAGTCGCAGCGGTCGGTCGGTCATCCCGAATTTGACCGCCCCCATCAATTCGCGGCCCAGGGAAAAGATCTCGTCCGCGTAGGCATAGACCATCTCGCCGCTCGACGTCAGGGCCAACCCGCGCCCGCTGCGCACCAGCAACCTCTCGCCCAACGCCGCTTCCAGCGACTTGACCTGCGCGCTGATCGTGGCCGGGGCGAGATTCAGGACTTCGGCGGCACGGGCCACGCCGCCTTCGCGGGCCACGCTCCAGAAATAGAGCAGATGATGATAGTTGAGCCAGTCCATGTTTGAACCAATCAATGTTTGAGCCAATCAACGGGGACAACTATTCGGTTTTATCTAACTATATACACATATATTCCAATTAGTCGAATCCTATATCATGTCTATGTTGGGGAGGATTCGGCGCCGAGAGCGGCGTCGGCGGTATGCGGAGATCACACGATCTCCGGAAAAGGAGGAAGAGGAAATGCAACGCTTCAAAAATATTTTGCTGGTCCACGAATCCGGCACCCGAGGGCGCAGGGCCCGTGAGCGCGTCCTGGAACTGGCCCGGCGCAACGAGGCGCGGATCAAGCTGATCGAAATTGCCGCGCCGCTACCCGCCGGCAACAGCCAATACAAGGCATCGGGCGTGGTCCTCGACCTCGCTTCCCTGGTCGCGCAGGAGCGCCAGGGCGTTCTGGACAAGGTGGCCGCCGAAATGGCCGCAGAGGGCGTTGAAGTGACGCCGCGTTTCACGTTCGGCAACCCGTTCATGTCCCTGATGCAGGAGATCCATGACGGCGACCACGACCTCGTCGTGCTGACTTCCGAGGGAGACGGCGGCCTGCGGGACCATCTTTTCGGCAGCACGTCGCGGCACCTGCTGCGCAAGTGTCCGTGCCCAGTCTGGGTGGTGCGCCCGGCGCGCCGTCGCAAGACCTTCCGGGTCCTGGCGGCCTTGAATCCGGCGGAAAATCTGCCGGCTGCCCAGGACCTGGACCACACCCTGCTGCAGATCTCAACGTCACTGGCCCGCATCTACGGGGGCGAGTTGGATCTCGTCCATGTGTGGCAACCCGCACCCAAGTCGGGACGCGTCCACCGAGACATCGTCGCCGGTTGGAACGAAGAACTCGCCGCTGCAGCAGAGGCCCGTCTGAACGGCCTCCTGAGCCAATACGATTTGACGGATCTGGCGCCGCGCATCCACTTGCCCGGCGGTCCGACTGGTCTGCGCATCATGGAGGTTGCCAAAAGCCGCCGCTCCGATATTGTCGTCATGGGCACGCTCAGCCGGACCGGCCTGCGCGGCATGATCATGGGCAATACGGCCGAGACCGTCCTGCAGCACCTCGACGCCTCGGTGCTGGCCATCAAGCCGGCGGGGTTCGAAAGCCCGATTACGTTCGACGACTGAGTAACGGAGGACCCGAGTGTTGGCACTCATCACAGCCCAACTGGCCGCCGCCCTGGCCGCGCCGTTTCTCGTAAAGAGGAATCGGCGGGCCGCGCCGTGGCTGCTGGGGGCCGTGCCCCTGGCTGCGGCGGCCGGGTTGTTGGTGCAGTGGTTTCGGGGTGGGCAGGCCGACCTGATTTCGCGCGTGGCCTGGGTGCCGCAGTTCGGGGCAGACCTGGCCTTGCGGGCCGACGGACTCTCCATGCTGTTTGTGGCGCTGATCGGCCTGATTGGTGGTTTGGTCGTGCTTCATGCGGGGCACTACCTTGCCGGCTCCGCGCAGTTGGGCCGCTTCAATGCATTGGTCTTTGTCTTTCTGGCAGCCATGTTCGGGATCGCTTTGGCCGACAATGTCTGGCTGCTGTTCGTCTGTTGGGAACTGACCAGCATCTCGTCCTTCTTCCTGATCGGATTCAAGAGCGACCAGGAGTACGCCCGCAACGCCGCCCGGCGGGCGTTGCTGACGACCGGAGCCGGCGGCCTGGCGCTGCTGGCCGGATTCGTCGTTCTGGTTGCCATGGGGCGCCGGGCCGGATTGGACACCGGCGAAGCCGCAACGTTCTCGGTGCTGCTGCAGCATGGCGAGGCGCTACGGGCCGACCCCCACTACCACCTTGCCCTGGGCCTGATCCTCTTTGGCGCTTTCACCAAGAGCGCCCAACTGCCGTTCCACCACTGGCTGCCCGCCGCCATGGCCGGACCGACGCCCGTCTCGGCGCTGCTCCACTCGGCCACGATGGTCAAGGCCGGCGTCTTTTTATTGGCACGTCTGCATCCCGCCTTGGGGGGCAGTGAAGCCTGGCTCTATGTGCTGACCGCCGTCGGCACTCTGACGATGGTTGGTGGTGCCCTGATGGCCATTGGCCGGACCGACCTCAAAGAGATCCTGGCCTATACCACGATCAGCGCTCTGGGCACCCTGTTTCTTCTATTGGGGCTGGGCACAAGCCAGGCACTTGCGGCGATGGTCGTCTTCCTGACGGTCCACGCCCTCTACAAAGCCTCGCTGTTTCTGGTCGTGGCCAACCTCGATGCCCGAACCGGTTCGCGTGACCTGCGGGAGTTGGGAGGCTGGCGCCGGGCCTTGCCCTGGACTGCCGTCGCCGCTCTTCTGGCCGCACTGGGCCAGGCAGGGGCCCCGCCGGCTCTTGGCTACATGGGCAAGAAGCTCGCCCTGCAGGCCAAGTTGTCCGTCCCGGCGCTCGGAGAGTGGCTCGTGCTGGCTGCCGTCATCACCAACATCGTCATGGTGACTCTGGCCTTGGCCATCGCGGTGCGCCCCTTCTGGGGAACCTTGCGTCCCGCCGCAAACCCAGCTGCCGAACCACCCCGCCGATTGCCGGTTGGCATGGTTGTCGGGCCACTGGTCCTGGCGCTGCTGGGCGTCGGCAGCGGTCTCGTGCCCGCGGCCTTTGATGCCCATCTTGGTCAGGCCGCCGCCTCGGCTATCGCCGGTGAACCCGTTGTTTTCAAGTTGAAGGTCTGGTCGGGCCTGAATCTCGAGTCCCTGCTACTGATCGGCCTGAGCGTGACCGTCTTTGCGGCGGGCTATCTCTTGTTCCGCAAGCTGCATCTGCTGCAGGGTCGCCCAGCGCTGCCGGCGGCACTGCGTGTCCTGACCCCCACGACACTTTACGACCGCGCCTTGGCCGGATTCTTCGCTGCCGCAGCCCACCTGACGGCCCTGGTGCAGGGTGGCCGGCTGCGCGTCTACGTCGCCGTGGTTGCCGTCGCGACGGCGGCTCTGGCCCTGCCATTTCTGGTCGACGGCCTGCGGGCGGTGGAAATCAACCGGGGTACTGTGCGTCCGCACGAGATCCTCTTGGTGGGGATCATGGCTGCCGGTGCTCTGGGCGGCGCGTTTGCCGGCCGGCCCATCGTCGCGGCCCTGGCCGTCGGAACGACGGGGATTGGCCTGGCTTTGGTCTTCGCCCTCTTTGGCGGCATCGATCTGGCCATCACCCAGCTTCTGGTCGAGACGCTGGTCGTGGTGATCCTGGCCGCGGTGCTGGTGCGGCTGCCCCGGGAAACCCGGGTGGTGGAACGATGGCGCAAAATTCGCGACCTGATCATCGCCGGCCTCCTGGGCACCACCGCCACCTTGGCCGTCCTGCAGACCGCCGCCGGCACCAAGCCGCGCGACCTGGCCGATACGCTGCTGGCCTGGTCCTGGCCCGAAGCGGCCGGCCGCAATGTGGTCAATGTGATCCTGGTCGACTTCCGGGCCATGGACACTTTGGGTGAGATTGTCGTCGTGGCGGCCGCCGCCCTGATCATCGCGAGCCTGCTGCAGGCCAACCGGAAGGGCGTGCGATGAACTGGATCCCCCTACGCGTCATTGCCAAGCCGGTGCTGATTCTGCTGGTGGCGGCTTCGCTGATGGCCCTCGTTCGCGGCCACAACGAGCCCGGTGGCGGGTTCATTGGTGGCCTGCTGGCGGCCTCGGGATTCCTCGTCTACGCCCTGGCCCACGGGCCCCGGGCCGGTCGCCGCCAACTGCGCGTGCCGCCAACTGCCATCATCGGCACGGGGGTCTTGACGGCCGTTGGCAGCGGCATCTTCGGTCTCCTGCGCGGCGAAGGGTTCCTGGCCGGTCAGTGGTGGTTCGCGGTGCCGGGCATCGGCAAGATCAGCTCCGTATTGCTCTTCGACTGCGGCGTGTACCTGGTCGTGCTGGGCGGATCCGTCCAGATCCTGCTGTGGCTACTGGACGCCGAAGTGCAGGAAGGAGAGCCGTCATGACGTTATTGTTGGCCCTGTTGGTTGGCCTGCTGTTCACGCTGGGCACATATCTGCTCCTGCGTCGGTCGCCGGCCCAGTTGATCATCGGCCTGATGCTGCTGGGCAACGGGACGAACCTCGGCGTGTTTGTGGCCGGCGGCCTGACCCGCGGCGTGCCCGCCCTGGTGGCTGCCGGAGAGACGGCACCGCCGGCGGGCGCGGCCGATCCGCTGCCCCAGGCTCTGGTGCTGACGGCGATCGTGATCGGGTTCGCCATCACGGCGCTGGCCACGACCCTGGTCTGGCGCACCCAGACCGATCATCCCGACAACGATCTGGACGCCATGCGGAGGACGGACTCATGACTCCGACCCTTCCCCAGACTGTGCATGAAGCAGCAGACCTGTTGCTCGTCGCTCCGCTCGTGCTGCCCCTGCTGGGTTTGGGCCTGGCGCTTTTGAGCTGGCAGCGCCCGCGTCTGCAGCACCTGATCGGGCTGGTGATCGGTACGGGCCTGCTGGTCGGAGCCGCGTTCCTGCAGCAGGCGGCGGCAACAGGCCAGGATTTACTCATCAGGCTCGGCGGCTGGGCTGCCCCGGTGGGTATCCCCCTGGGCGCCGACCCGCTCAGCGCCCTACTGCTTATTCTGGCGGCCGTTCTGACCTGCGTGACGCTGCTCTATACCTGGGGCGATTGGCAGTCCGCAGCCCGACGTCCTGCCTTCGTGCCACTGCTGCTGGTCCTGATAACAGGCGTCAACGGCGCCTTCCTGACCCGCGACCTGTTCAACCTCTATGTCTGGTTTGAGGTCTTGTTGATGGGCAGCTTCGGGCTGCTCATCGTGACCGGCGGTCGTGCCGGCCGCGAAGCCGCCGTCAAGACCCTGACCCTGAATCTGCTCGGATCTCTGATCTTCCTGCTGGCCATCGGCGTAACCTATGGCTTGGCCGGCACGCTGGACATGACCGAGTTGCAGTTCCGGCTGGCGGTGGTCCACGCGGAGCGGCCCGGTGCGGTAACCGGCGTCGCCGCGCTATTGCTGGTCGCTTTCGCGATGAAGGCCGCCCTCTTTCCCTTCCACTTCTGGTTGCCAGCCAGCTACCACGTGCCCACCGCCGGGGTCAGCGCACTCTTCGCCGCACTGCTGACCAAGGTGGGCATCTACTCGATCCTGCGCATTTTGACCCTTCCGTTCGCTGCGGTCGATGGCTTGTCAGCAGTCCTCGGTGGCCTGGCGGGGGTGACGATGCTGATGGGCGTTTTTGGCGCCGCGACGCAGTCGAACATGGCCCGCATCCTGGCCTGGCACAGCATCAGTCAGATTGGCTACATGGCGGCCGGGCTGGCCCTGCTGACCGCACCGTCGCCAGAAGTACGGCTGGCCGGTGTGGCCGCGACGATTTTCTTCGTGACCCACCACGGGCTGGTCAAGCCCGCTCTCTTCCTGGTCGCTGGCCTGGTGGAAGAGAAGGCCGGCACCCTGAGCCTGCCCCGGTTGGGTGGCCTGCACGTGACGCGCCCGGCGCTGGCCGGCGTCTTCCTGCTGGCCGCGCTCTCGCTGGCCGGCATCCCGCCCCTGTCCGGCTTCTGGGCCAAGCTTGGAATCATCCAGGCCGTCATCGCCGCGGGTGACGTTTGGCTGGCGGTGGCTGCTCTCACCGCCGGGCTGATCACACTGCTGAGTATGGTGAAAATCTGGAATGCCGTGTTCTGGAAGCCGGCACCAGAGGTGGCGGCGGCCGATCAAGCCGATCAGACCGACCGGACGGGGGAACGCTCCCGCTGGGCGGCCGTCCTCATCCTCACCCTGCTTATCACCGCTATCGGACTGGTTCCCGGCCCGCTGCTGGACCTGTCCCGTGACGCGGCCGATTCCCTCATTGCCGACCGGGATCGGGTCGCCACTGTTCTGGAGGTTTCGCGATGACGGCACGTCACACCGGACGACGTCTGCGCAAGGCCCTGGGCAAGATCCCGCTGGCCATCGGATTTGCCGGTTTCTTCGCCTACGAACTGGTCATCTCCTCGTTGCGGGTGACCTACGACCTGGTGACCCCGGCCGACCGCCGGCAGCCCGCCATCGTCTGTGTGCCCCTGGACCTGCACACCGATCTGGAAATCGCCGTGCTGGCCAATCTTGTCACGCTGACTCCCGGCACCCTGGCTCTGGGGTTATCGCCGGATCGGCGTTCGATGCTGGTCCATGCGATGTTCGCTCCGGATGACGAGACCCTGCGCCGGGAAATCAAAGACGGCTATGAGCGCCGAGTCCGGAAGTTGTTTTCATGAACGGCATCACCGCCACAACAGCCACTACTCTGGAAATCCTGCTGTTCGTGCTCGTGCTGGCGATGGCCATCGCCACCTTCCGCCTGCTGCGCGGTCCAACGCAGGCCGACCGGGTGATGGCCCTGGACGTTCTGGTCATCGCGGCGGTCGCCTCCGTCGCTGTATTCGCCTGGCGCATCAGCGTGACGGCACTTCTCGACCTGGCCCTGGCCGTGGCTATTGTCAGCGGCCTGGGTATTTTCAGTGAGCGCCTGGGTAATGCCCTTACCGCACAGAGTACCCGGCTTTTGGGTGCGGATATGGTGGTCGAAAGTCCGCGCCCGCTGGATGCCTCGGTGCTTGCTATCGCGGGGGAGGAGGGTCTGGCTCAGTCGCGCACTGTGTCCTTTGCTACGATGGCGTCGGCCGGTGAGCATTTCCAAATTAGCAGCGTCAAAGTCGTCGAGGGCAATTACCCGCTAAAAGGGCAAATACTGTTGGCGCCCGAGGCCTATGCCGAGCCTTATGAAGCTGAGGCGGGTTTGCAAGCCGGGCAACTATGGGTCGATGTGCGTTTACTGGATGCCCTCGATGTGAGCCCTGGCGACCTGGTTGATATCGGCGAGGCCCGACTGCGTATCGATGCCATCCTGGTCAATGAACCCGAGGGCGTGGGTTCAAGTTTTGCACTCGGCCCGCGATTGTTGATGCACACAGACGACCTGGAGCGTGCGGCGATTGTGCAAGCGGGTAGTCGCGTGCGCTATCGGTACAGCTTTGCCGGATCTGAGCAGCAGATTGACAGTTATCGGCTGCGGCTGGGACCACTGTTACTGCCCGAGCATCGGGTGTACACGGTCACGGAGGGACGACCTCGAGTGGCGGGGGCGATTGAAAAAGCGCAGTCCTATTTACTGCTCGGCGGCGCCCTGGGTGTTGCCCTGGCTGGTGCTGCAATTGCCATCGCCGCGCGGCGCCATACCGAGATTCATATCCAGAATGTGGCGGTGATGAAAACCCTTGGCGCCTCTTCTGCGCAGATTAACAGCATCTACCTGCAGAAGTTTGCAGCCTTGCTGGTGGTGGCGATTGGCCTCGGTTTTGCCCTCGGCTGGCTGATGCAAGCGGTCATTGTAATGTTGATTGGCGAGCTGGCAAATGTGCAATTGGAACCCGCCGGTTACTACCCGTATGTCCTCGGCGCGGCTACCGGCTTTGTCTGCCTGTTTGCCTTTGCCTTGCCGCCGCTGTGGGCTCTGCGCCGGGTATCGCCGCTGGCGGCGCTGCGCAAGGATGTACAGACTCGACGCGTCGGCCCGGTGGTATCCTGGCTAGTCGGTCTCGGCGGCCTGTTTGCGTTGATGGTTTGGTACAGCGGCAGTGTTGAACTCACAGCCGCAGTTTTCGCCGGCGTGCTGGTCTCGGTGGTTCTGGTATCGCTATTGGCCTGGATTTTCATCCGCTCCACCCGCTATGTCGGTTCCAATGCTGGCAATATGTGGTTGCTGGCCGGTTCGGCACTGCGACGTCGGGGCATGGAAAACGCCATGCAAATAGTAGTATTCTCGATTACCGTGATGCTGTTCCTGGTGCTGCTGGTGACTCGTACCTCGCTGATCGGTGAGTGGCAACAGGAAATTCCCGAGGGCACACCCAACCATTTCCTGGTCAATGTGCAACCAACAGAAATTGAAGGGCTGCAGGCGTGGTTGGCGCAAAACCAGCTCAGTGACGCCGGGCTCTATCCCATTGTTCGCGGTCGCCTGACCCACATTAATGGTGAGCTGACAAAACAGAAAATTGCCTCCGATGCCACCAATAGC
>RCNC010003367.1_pt1 | contig 10451 bp, 12 predicted proteins | sample 2041301 | NCBI WGS metagenome assembly RCNC01 (sample SAMN09708231, study PRJNA481090) | Marine sediment metagenome, whole genome shotgun sequencing project. | biome: marine sediment; feature: ocean; material: sediment; isolation source: Sewage treatment plant 13A marine sediment (STP13A) ... | reverse complement strand
GATGGTGCGCGCTATTCTCGCCGCGATCCAACGCCTCCGAGCGCCGCCGTCATGCGCGTGACCGCGATTCTGACAGCAGCTGAACGAAAGCGGCAGGACGGGTCTGTCCACCGCGCTGAAAAACGGCGACGCTGGGCCAGAATGATGCGAGTTTGCGGACCGGCCTGCCCAAATTCGAGCGTTTGGGCCCATGCAAGCGCCGTCCAGAGCCCGAAACGATTGATCAGTAAGCGAAATCAGGCGATCTTGACGTCAAACGGCAGGCCACTTGGGGAATGTCGGACACCTGACGAGTATGAGCAAAAGGAAATTCATTTGAGCAACGAAATGCCCGACCGGACTCATTCAACTGTCAGACATGTCCAACCTCAGGGCCCATCTGGGCACCTAAGAGTTGGACCCGTCAAAAAGTGGCACACGGTCTGGATCCCTGTTGCCCTGGCCGCATTCTCGGTTCTGCTTGCCGTGACATCGGTCCTGGTTTTAAGTTTGGACTGGAGGTTTTCGGGTGCCATCAACCCTGCGATTATTCGGTTCGTTGATTTAAACGGTGAAGCAAACCTCCCGGCATGGTTTGGCACTCTGCTATGGCTGGTTGCGGCCCTTCTGGCCTTTGCGATTTGGCAGGAGCACAGGGTGAACGGGTGCGGCCACGGGGCCTACTGGATCGGTATGGTTCCACTGTTTCTTTTCTTGTCACTGGACGAGGCTGCAATGATTCATGAAGCGGTTGGTGCGGCGATATCCGAAAGGATCATCCCGACCGGCGTTTTTGCATACACATATGCCTGGGTATTGTTCGGTTTAGTATTTGTGGCTTTTGTGGGGGTCATATACCTTAGATTGCTAACAAAACTGCGCGGGACTTTCGCGCGTTCCTTCATCTTTTCCGCAATCGTTTTTATTTCAGGAGCGGTCGTCGTGGAGTCAACCGGCGCCGCATTCGAAAACGGTATGCTCACAGGAATGCCATTCGACCAGTCTTGGGCCCGCATGATCGCATACGAAGAGACCCTTGAAATGCTTGGGGTCATATTGCTTATTCGAACTTTGCTTAGGATCCTGACGTTTGATGCCCCTCTCTACCGGGAACAAAGCCAACGGTCCCATGGGATCTGACAGCCAGGCATGGTCGCAACCTTCCGCCCTTTGATGTCTTGTCAAAAACTACGGAAATGCCGCCGATTGAAGTGCGAGCAGCGAGCACAATTCCCCGAAAAACGAGATCTGGCTGGGGTGGTAGGAGCCCTTCAACGGTTTTGTTCTGGCTAGCCTTTTCCACGTCTACCCCGGCAACTGGGGCAGTTCTTGGGGCAATCCGGGTTAAAGCCTATGGCGGCACCCACGCATTAGCCAATGCGATTACGGAACAGGCTGAAGCTATCCACTACGGCCAAAAAGTCGAGATCGAGAACCTGACACGTCAGCGTGACCGCCTACTCAAAGACAGCGATGAACTGCGAGGCAAGCTCAGCAAGCGCAACGGGTAAATCCGGAGGAGGCGGCGGAGGATGCAGCAACCGCCTGAACCGAATTTCCCAATCAGAGCGACTGCGTTTGATATGTTTCCGCGCATCTGGGGGCGTCATGCGCGCTTTGCATGGGGTTGCCACTTACTCACACTGGATAAAGACCGTGAAACCCGCTGCGACTTCCGCAAGTTCTACTGGCGAAAGTCTCTGTTCAGATGCTTGAGGCACAGGATTTACGCCATTCTGAGAAAGGAACAGTTTTGCGATTTCACCCCTAACCGCAAAGTTGACGTTCTGTGGGATATCGCCATATGCACTGGCAATCTTCAAAGCATCGAGTTTTGAGACAACAACACCGACAATGCTTCCGTTTCCCGCGACAACTGGCCCACCTGAGTTTCCGGGTATTATTCTTGAGCATTCCAAAAACAGCAATAGAATAAACCGGTGTTTGTTTTAACCAGTATGCGAGTTTATTATCATGAAACTGAAATCTCTTACAATCGGGGCTGTCTTTGCCTGCCTTCTGGCCAATTCAGCCATGGCTGCACCAGTCACCGCAAAATACAAAGCGTCTTCAGCTGTCGGATCTGGCAATGACCACAGCGTCTGGATTTCCACTGGATTGGGCAATGGCGTCGGGCAAGATTTCGACTTCGATCCGCTGGGAGTAATGACGTTTTTCAGCGATGGCACCGCAACACTGATCGGCAGCATTGTGTCCCAAAGCAACGCGAATGCTGGATTCAATCTGGCCTTTGACTATGACAACGCGTTCATAAAAACTGACGGCAGTGGTTTCACACCCACTTTCAAATCAGAAAATGGCTCGATGGCGACCATCAGCACTTTCTATCGCAACCTTACTGGCGGAACGTTGATGGGTACTGGTATTCTGGCGGGGCTTGACCTGACAGTATCTCGCAAACCGGTTGACGGCCCTTGGGCGACCCAAATCGGCGGCAGTAACGGCACTGACAAGGGCGCCAATAACAAAAACAAGAACTTTGGCATGGCCAATTGGTTCATGATCAATGTGGACTCAGCCACATGCTCAATCTGCACAGGCAATACAACGATCGCCAATCTCAACGGCAAACAAGGCGACATCAATATCGACCTCGCCCCAGTGCCGGCCCCTGCTGCTGGCTTCCTTCTTATCGGAGGATTGGGCGCACTTGCCGGCCTGCGACGCAGACGCCGCAAGTCCTGATCCGAGCGATCTTCAATACAAAACGGGCGGTCTTTTGACTGCCCGTTTTCTTTGCCGCACGCACCCCACTCTGACCTGCGGCAGAATGCGACGTGACAACGCCTGGGTAGCCCCATATAAGCCCCAAAATCAGCCCATCTTTACAGGATCGCCCCTATGACCACCCTTATTTTTGGCCACAAATCACCTGACACAGACAGCACCGGCAGCCCAATTATCTGGGCGTGGTGGCTGAACCAGATCAAAGGCACCGATGCCAAACCAGCCTTGCTGGGCGAACCAAATACTGAAGCGCTGTTCATGTTGGATCATTGGAAACTGGACAAGCCAGAAATCATTACTGATGTTGATGCGGATCAACCCGTCGTGATCGTCGACACCAACAACCCCGCCGAACTTCCTGACAATATCAACAATGCGGACATTCGCGCCATCATCGACCACCACAAACTGGTCGGAGGACTGCAAACCAAAGGCCCGATTCACATCGTTATCGAACCTCTGGCCTGCACCGCAACAATCATGTGGAAGATCATCGGGAAAGACATGGTACACATGCCCGATCCGGTGAAAGGTGCCATGCTGACGTGCATTCTGTCCGACACTTTGGAATTCCGCAGCCCGACAACCACACCAGAAGACAAAACCATCGCTGAAGAACTGGCGAGGGATCTTGGAATCGACATTAGTGACTATGCCGCAAGAATGTTCGCCGCCAAATCAGACGTTTCAGCTTTTTCTGAGGCCGAATTGTTGCGTATGGATTCCAAGGAATACGAAGTTGACGGCAAGCAGTTCCGCGTTTCGGTTCTGGAAACCACGTCACCGCAATCAGTTTTGGATCGCAAAGATGCACTGATGGCTGCAATGCCGGGCGTCGCTACCGAAGATGGCGCCGATCAGGTTTTGCTGTTTGTGGTCGACATTCTGAACGAAGAAGCAACTTTGCTGGTGCCGAATGATCTGGTGAAATCAATCGCCAAAAACAGCTTTGGCGCGGACGCAACTGGCGACACGGTTGTTCTGCCCGGCATCATGAGCCGCAAGAAGCAAATCATACCGAACCTCAAAGTCTGATATTCAAACCCGGGACACTTTGCCGGGCAGGTGCCAGTGTCGAATGGAACTGAAAAACGGCCGGGATAGAGGCACTGCTCCAACCCGTCCGCCATCGTCATATAGTCAGAATCAACCTGTGGCTGGCACGTAACTGCCAGAGGCGGCTTTGGCTGTTGCCATGGATTTCATCGCCTCTTTGGTGGTCATCAACTTTGTCGTTGATCCCCCTGAAAACGCACCCGAGGCCCCAACTGCCATTGCAATGGCTGCCATGGCGTTGTCATCCGGCGCTTCGATAATGACCACCGCATCCTCTGTTCCAAAACAGAAATACAGGTTGTGTAATTTTCCACCAACGGCTTCAATTAGTTTTCTGGCAGGAGGTTCCCGATCCTGTGGGTCGTCGACCATGGATTTAATTGCTGCCGCCGTGTAGCGGGCCTGAAACATATATAGTGGCACTGTAAAATCTCCTGAAATTGCAAATAAATATCACCTTAATGCGGTGCAAACCGCAGTGGCGATGCGGCATATATACTCGAATTCGCCGAAATTGCCAAACAGCCCGCCAGTGCCGGGGCGGGTCCTGCCGCCCCGGACAAAATCCTGAAACAAGCCTCCACTACCGGTAGTCAGGATGGCGACGTCACTGAATGGGCCGCGGTTGGCCGCTCCGAAACTTCTCTTTTCGATGGCCCCAGATCGCCCATTCACCTATTCAATCCCTGCACAGTGCAGCCAGACATTCTAACACGAGGTCCTAATGACACAAATTATCTCTGCCCTTTCCGAGGTTTCTGACCGCTACCAAGCGCTATTTGTCGACCTTTGGGGATGTGTTCACGATGGCGTAAATGCGCACCCTGAGGCGGTTTCCGCGCTTCAGAGCTATCGTGCAGGAGGCGGCACAGTTGTATTGCTCACCAACTCGCCCAAACCGAGGGCCGGGGTCGCGATACAGCTGAAAACCTTTGGTGTTCCGGATGATGCATGGGACACAATCGCAACCTCTGGCGACTCAGCACGCGCGGCCATGTTTCGCGGGGCCGTCGGAAAGAAAGTCTACTTCATGGGCGAGGAAACCCGCGATGCAGATTTTTTTGCACCGATCCGCGTAATTGAAAACCCTGTCGATATAACCCGCGTGGCTTTGTCTCAGGCTGACGGCATCGTTTGCTGCGGTCCGTTCGATGCGCTGGCGCACCCGGATGTAAACCGCCCCGATTTTCTGCTTGCCAAGAACAAAGGGCTCACGCTGCTTTGCGCCAATCCGGACATCGTGGTGGACCGCGGCGAAACACGGGAGTGGTGCGCCGGCGCACTGGCCCGACTTTATACAGAGATGGGAGGTGAGAGCCTGTATTTCGGAAAACCGCACCCACCGATCTACGATCTGGCGCGCCGCCGCCTTTCGGAGTTGGGCAAATATGCGCCTGACAACGCCATTCTTGCCATCGGCGATGGTGTTCTGACCGACATCAAAGGGGCGATGGGCGAGGATATCGATTCCCTGTTTATCTCAGGGGGACTGGCCGCTGCTGAGACAAAAACTGCGCGCCAGCCCGACTCATCAGCACTAAGTAATTATTTACAAAAGGAAATGTCGAACCCAACTTATGCAATCGGGCAACTTCGATAAGACAGAAAAGACTTGCTTTTCTGCGCGTGCAAAGTAATAAAGTTACAAAATAGAGCGACTTAACGTCCCTTTTATTACCTTGATATCGGAGGAGGGTTTCATGTTGGACAACATGCCCCGCGGCACGATCTGCATCGAAGACCTTGAAATGGGCATGACTCGCTCGCTGGACAAAGTTGTGACCGATCAGGACATCGAAATGTTCGCGCAAGTGTCGACTGATCGTAATCCGGTGCATCTGGACGATGCCTACGCGCAGGACACTATTTTCGAAGGTCGCATTGCCCACGGCATGCTGACCGCTGGTCTGATATCGGCGGTGATTGGCGAACAGTTGCCTGGCCACGGCACTGTATACATGGGGCAAACGCTGAAATTCCTTGCACCTGTGCGCCCCGGCGACATGGTTCATGCCGAGGTTGAAGTGGTTGACATCGACTTTGCCAAACGTCGTGTCAAACTGGATTGCCATTGCGCCGTAGGCGGCAAAAAGGTTTTGATCGGCGAGGCCACCGTGCTCGCCCCTAGCCGCAAGTTCGACTAATCCCAACACACGCTTGCACCCCACGGCACGGACCGCTACCCAAGCGCCATGCGGATTGTCCGGGATTTTCAGTTTGTCGAAGATGCAGATCGCGGTGCCAGCGCCGCGATTGGGAACTTTGACGGCGTGCATCTTGGCCATCAATCGGTCATAGAATTGGCGCGCGATGCGGCGCCTGCCGCCCCGTTGGGTGTCATGACTTTTGAACCGCACCCGCGTCAGTATTTTGCACCCTCAGCGCCTCCGTTCCGGTTGATGAGCCGCGAAGCCCGTGCCAGTCGGCTCGAAAAACTGGGGGTAAAGCGGCTTTATGAGCTGAATTTCAATTCCGCCCTTGCCTCGCTTACCCCCAAACAGTTTGCCCACAACGTGATCGCAGAAGGATTGGGACTGAAACACGTGGTTATCGGATCGGATTTCTGCTTTGGAAAAGGCCGGGCGGGACGCGCCCAGGATCTGGTAGAATTCGGCGACGAGATGGGCTTTGGTGTGACGGTAGCGCCGATGGTCGCGAACGGGACCGCGCGTGTGTCCTCTACCGCCATCCGACAAGCTCTGAGCGAGGCACGACCCAGCGACGCTGCGGCAATGTTAGGGCATTGGCATCGCATCGAAGGCCCGGTGATCAGTGGCGAACAGCGCGGTCGCGAACTTGGATTTCCAACAGCGAATATGTCGATTGACGGACTGCACCCGCCGGCCTTCGGCGTCTATGCCGTCTTGATCGATGTTCTGGATGGTCCACACAAAGGGACTTATCAGGGTGCCGCCTCGCTCGGGGTTCGGCCAATGTTTGGAGAAAACCACGCCAATCTGGAAACCTTCCTCTTCGACTTCTCTGGCGATCTTTACGGCGCCCCCATTTCAGTCGCATTGGTCAAGCATTTGCGCGGTGAAGAAACATTTGACTCCGTTGATGGCTTGATTGCTCAGATGAACGTTGATTGCGCCAAGGCACGCTCAGTTTTGAGCGCGCTATGAAAGACCCAATCGATCGCAGCGGTCTGAACAAAAGATTTTGGGAACACAAATCCCTGAACCGGATGACCCAGCCTGAATGGGAGGCGCTGTGCGATGGGTGCGGCAAATGCTGCCTGAACAAACTGGAAGATGATGAAACCGGCGAAGTTGCCCTTACCCGTGTGGCCTGTCGCCTTTTGGATGATGCCACGTGTCGGTGTGCGCAGTATGACATCCGGCATCAGTTTGTGCCCGAATGCATCGTTCTCAAACCGGAGAATCTGGACAGCCATGCCTACTGGATGCCGCAAACTTGCGCCTACCGGTTGTTGTGGGAAGGCAAGCCGCTTTATGATTGGCATCCTCTCATTTCCGGCACGCCACAATCTGTGCACGATGCAGGCATATCGGTTCAAGACTGGACAGTCAGCGAATTCGAAACCCCCGAAGAAGAGTGGGAAGATCATATTATTGAGGAGCCGATCTGATGTTTTTTGCCTCTGACAATACAGGACCAGTGCATCCACAGGTTATGGAGGCGTTGATTGAGGCCAACACCGGATATGCCAGTTCATACGGCGCCGATGCCCTTATGGACGAAGTGCGCGCCCGACTGCGCGACATCTTCGAGGCTCCGGAGGCCGCGGTGTATCTGGTGGCCACCGGCACTGCCGCAAATTCCCTGGCTCTGGCGACGCTTGCGCAACCCTGGCAGACAATTTTCTGCACTCCGATCGCCCATATCGAGGAAGACGAATGTAATGCGCCTGAATTCTACACTGGCGGCGCCAAGCTGACCCTTGTCGGCGATGGCGATAAAATGACCGGGCAGGCGTTGCGCGAGACATTGACCGCACTTCAGGTACGCGATGTGCACCGTGCCCAAGCCGGGCCAGTTTCCATTACCCAAGTCACCGAATGCGGCACGATCTATTCGCTGGACGAAATACGGGCAATCACGGGTCAGGCCAAAGTCAGTGGATTGCCGGTACATCTGGACGGTGCCCGCTTTTCCAACGCGCTGGTGGCTCTGGGCTGCACAGCAGCCGAGATGTCGTGGAAATCCGGCGTCGACTGCGTCAGCTTTGGCGGCACCAAGAACGGGCTGATGGGGGCTGAGGCCGTTATCTTCTTTGATCCATCGCACGCTTGGGAGTTCGAGTTGCGGCGCAAGCGCGGGGCGCATCTTTTTTCCAAACATCGATACTTGTCTGCGCAAATGGCGGGATATCTGCGCAATGACCTGTGGCTGCAAACCGCCCGTGACGCCAACGCCAGTTGCGCCAGATTGGCGGCGGGTCTGCGCGCCGCAAAACTCCAGTTCGATTTTGAACCCCAGGCAAACATGATCTTCTGCTCTGCACCACGGTCCATGTTGCAGCGCCTTCACGATCAGGGCGCAATGTTTTCAGTACAAATCGGGTCGCTAGAAACTGGTCCTGCTGACGAAATCCTGCCTATTAGGCTGGTATGCGACTGGTCCGTTACACACGACCAAATTGATCAGTTCCTGAGCATTCTCAGCGCCTAAGGTGCGCGCGAAAAAAGCGCGCACAGCGCCGTTGCAACCGGCTCAGGATGCGTGATCGGCACCATATGCCCGGCGCCGTTGACCACAATGTTTTGTGCCCCCGGCAAACGGCGCACTAACCCCGCATTGATCAAACCGACAATTGTCGGAGAGGCGCTACCCTGCACCAGCAGGCAGGGCATCTTCACGGCGTCAAGCGCACCGGGTTTCAGCAGCCCTGCCCGGTCGCCGTAAACTGCCGGATCACCTTCAAAGATCAAATGGATTCGGGTCGTTAATGCATCGCGATTGGTTTGCGTCAAACTTTCCCAAGCCCGCCCGTCGCCCCAATGCTCAGAAAAGATCTTTGCCGCCAATACCTGATCCCCCGCAACCAAGGCGTCTTCAAAGGGTTTAACCAGTCTTTTGTGGGCGGCAAACGCTTCCGGGTTGTCCTGTTCCACCACTGCAAAAAAGACGGGTTCGATCATCGTCAGGCTTCGAACCTTTTCGGGATAGGCAACCGCCAGTCGCAATGCCACCGTCGCTCCAAAGGAATGACCGATCAGGTCCATAGAGTCGTCGAGCATCGTGGCCGCAATTTGGGTCGCAACATCCTGATAATCTCCGCGATCGTCCCAATCTGCACTGCGCCCGTGCCCGGGCATATCAAAGGCCGTAATGCTTAGGTCCTGATCCATCTGTGCCGCGAGCGATTTCCACGCACCCGAATGCGCCAGCGAGCAATGGATCGCCAAAGCACGGCGCGGACCATGGCCCAACACCGTGCGATAGGTCGGAAAACCCGCCGCGTCTCGCAAGGGCATCAGCCAACTGACGCCAGATGGGCATCCAAATCTTCCAGACGATCTTCGCCCCAGAAACGCTGGTCGTCGTCGGTAATGAAGAACGGTGCGCCAAAGGCGCCACGATTCACTGCTTCTTCCAGGTTTGCAGCGTAAGTTTCCGCACCAGCCAGCAATCCGCTATCAGCCAGTGATGGATCAAAACCTGCATCAGTCAGACATCTGCGGATAACAGCATCCTGTGCAATATCCCGCTCTCCTGCCCAGCACGCTGTGGTCAAAGCAGCAACCAATCCGGCCAGGTCGCCGCCACCAGCCGATTGGGCCGCAATTATTGCATAAGACGACGGAGCTGGATTTGTCGGCCAATGTGCGGGTTTCAGGTGTAGCTCCTTGCCCAGTCTGGCTGATCGCCGTGCCAAATCCTGCAACCTGTATTCCTGCCGCGAAATGTGCCGGTCTTTGGGTGGGGTTCCTCCAGTTCGATTGAACAGCCCCATGATGTCGAGCGGTTTGTAAGTGAGTGTGGCGCTGTGTTTCGCGGCAATCTCTGCCGGGCGGGTGCCTGACAGGTAGGTAAAGGGCGAAATCGTTGCGAAAAAGTAATCTATATGAGCCATTTTCTCTCTCCTGGTCCCCTAAATGTTGGACGGACCGTAAGGCCATGCTAAGCGGTGTCAACATCACGATTCTGTCAGATAATTGAACCTGCCCCGGGGAAATCACACCATGCCAGCAATAGTCGAACCCAAGATGATCGCGGGAAATGCCAACCAGCCATTGGCCAAGGCAATTGCCCGCCGAATGAGCATGTACCGCGGGACAAATGTTGGTCTCGTTGATGCCCGGGTCGAGCGGTTCAATGATGGCGAGATATTTGTTGAAGTTTTCGAAAACGTGCGCGGCGAGGATATGTTCATTATTCAGCCAACGTCGAACCCGGCAAATGATAATCTTATGGAACTGCTGATCATGGCGGATGCGCTGCGCCGTTCAAGTGCTGCACGTATCACAGCGGTGCTGCCGTATTTCGGGTATGCACGACAAGATCGCCGAACCAAGGCACGCACGCCGATCTCGGCTAAGCTGGTCGCGAACATGCTGGTTGAGGCTGGTATCGAACGGGTCCTGACCATGGACCTGCACGCGGCACAGATTCAGGGCTTTTTTGATATTCCGGTGGACAACCTTTATGCTTCACCCATTTTTGCGTTGGATATCCAGACCCAGTTCAAGGGCAAGATGGAC
>RCNC010004216.1_pt1 | contig 10453 bp, 7 predicted proteins | sample 2041301 | NCBI WGS metagenome assembly RCNC01 (sample SAMN09708231, study PRJNA481090) | Marine sediment metagenome, whole genome shotgun sequencing project. | biome: marine sediment; feature: ocean; material: sediment; isolation source: Sewage treatment plant 13A marine sediment (STP13A) ... | reverse complement strand
CAGTCCCACAATGAGGCGTACTTCCTGTACGTTGAATGACGAGGGATGAAGCCGAACGCCGCAGATGGGACTTTTTCAACAGCCTCTTAGGAGGAGACCGTGTCGATGAGGTTGGAGCAGGCCGTGGAGGCGAGGGCGCCGACGCGGATCGATCTGGCAGGGGGAACGGTGGACCTCTGGCCGCTTTACCTCTTTCATCCGGAAGCGGTCACCGTCAACGCGGCCATCGATCTGTGCGTGCGGGTTCGGGTGGTGCCTGCGAAGAAATCCGTCATCCGCCTGACCGATCAGAATGCCGACCGAACGGTGGAATGGAAGACGCCGGGGAAGATCTCCGGCCACTCAGGATACGAGCTCTTTGCGCAGGCGCTTCGTCATTTTTCCGTGAAGCAGGGGTTGCGTATCGAGTTTGCGTCGGATGTTCCCAGGGGCGCCGGGTTGGCCGGGTCCTCCGCACTGTTGGTCGCCTTTTGCGGCGCCTTGATGAGGAGTGGAAAGCAGCGGATACGGCGAGACCGGTTCCTCGCATTGGTGAGGGACATCGAGACGTGTCTGATCAAGGTTCCTGCGGGTATGCAGGACTACTACCCGGCTCTCTGGGGCGGCGTACAGGCCCTGTGGTGGAAGCCGGGGGAGGTCTTGCGGGAATCCCTCCCGGTCCTCCCGGGTGAACTGGAAAAGAGACTCCTCCTCGTGTATACAGGCACTTCCCGCCACTCGGGCACGAACAACTGGGAGGTGTTCAAGAGGCATCTGGACGGAGACCGGAAAGTGCACCGCCTCTTCGGGAAGATCGTCGAGGCCGGGCAGGAAATGGTTACAGCGCTCAGAAGGGGCGACTACCGTGGAGTGGGAAAGACGATGGCAGCGGAGGCGGAGGCGCGGAAGCGGCTCTTTCCCGGCATCATGACCCGTGAGATCCGCTCCCTGGAGAGGGCCGTGAAACGGCTGGGTGCGATTGGAACGAAGGTGTGCGGCGCAGGGGGGGGTGGATGTGTCGTGGTCTACGTGGACCCGGAGGACAAGGGCCGGTCGAGAGAGAAGATACGGGAAATGGGATTCCAGGACCTCCCTTTCAAGATTGTCAAAAAAGGATTATCCTTTCGAGGGATAGAATATCCATAACCTACGGTGCGAGGGGTTCTTTCGATGGCGAGCGGGTTGAGACGAAGGGCGGCGAGGGGGTTGTTTCTGTTGATGGTCCTGTTTCTGTTGTGTGCATGTTCGAAAAAACAGACAATCCGGGATGATCCACCGCGGGCTGCAGTTGTGGAGGCCCTGGTCTTTCTCTCGGCGGTCCAGGGAAATCCTGTCTGTATGGTGATTGACGTCAACAAGCAGCGCTCGTCCAGCCTGTTTTCTTCGCCCAAGACAAAATGGCGGATGAATGGCTGGCTCCTTTCGCCCGGCCTCGCGACCTACCTGGGCACCCAGAAGGGGAAGACCAAACAGGGGGCCCTGGCCCCGGTGTCCTCGACAAAGGACGAGTTGTTGTTCACGACGGACAAGGACGAGTTCCTCTACTATGTCCCTACCGAGGCCGGGAAGATCCTTCTGCTCACGGACCCGCTCTTTGCGGATCGTGTGAGGAGCGGCCAGGATGAAGAGATTCGCTACGGCCGGATGCCTGCCAAGCTCTTCTGCAACAACCGGACGGTAGAAGGCACCCTCTTCTACCAACGCTGGGCCTGGATCGATCCCCCCCAGCAAAAGCGAAAGGGTCCTTTCGCCGGCCTGGAACCCGGCGGCAGGCTTTTTGCCGTTTGGGGCCCGGGGGGCGAGTTTCTGTATGTGGAGAAGGGGGGGGGGAGCGGGCAGGGTGGGAAGGCCCAGTTCGCCGTCATGCAGGATCGCCGGGGCCGCTGGCAGGAGACCTACCAGATTCGGTGGACAGAGCCGGAATGTGCCTTTTCTGCTTCTCCCTGTCCCGAGGAATCGCAGGAGTTCGGTCTCTCGATTCCCGCGTGGGATGTGGAGGGATCTCTGCAGAAGCTCGAGCAGGTTTTGATTTCGACAGAGGCGACCGGCGCGGAAGACGTAACTGCGGAAGACGTAACTGCGGAAGGCGTGACCACGGAAGGTGTGACCACGGAAGGCGTGACCACGGAAGGCGGTTCCCTTCCTCAGGACACCTTCTGGACTTCCCTGGGGGCTATTCCCCAGGCGAAGGGACGCAGTTCGGTCGAGTTCTGTCTCCTGAAGGGAAACATCTGGGTAGAGCAGAATCAGAGGGCGGTCTACGGCATCGGTTTGTTCGCGAAGGAACAATGAAAAGGGTAGCCTAGTATCGTGTCCCCATGATAAGGGTAGAAATTCGATCCAAGAACACGACAATGCAGCTTATCCTTGAGACACGACACTCGAAGGAACCGTCCCACCCATGGAAGGGAAAATACAGGCCCAGGTCGACGACAAAGACGCGAGGCGGAGAAGGCGGGAAATCTTCTTCATCTTCCTGATTCTGTTCGTCCTCCTCGTGTTGACCTCCATCGAGTTCTCGATCGGCCGTTTTCGCACCGCACTGCCCTTCAACGACAGCATCCTGTTCTTCTCCATCATCAACATCAACATCATCCTGATCCTTCTGCTGATCTTCCTGATCGTCAGGAACGTGGTCAAACTGGTTTTCGAGCGGCGAAGGCGAATACTGGGTGCCCAATTGCGGAACAAGCTCGTTGCCGCCTTCGTGCTGCTGTCGCTCGTCCCGACCGGGATCCTCTTCTATGTGGCCTGGTCGTTCATTTCCCGCAGCATCGAGATGTGGGTCCACGTGGAGGTGGAGCGGGCCCTGGAAGGGTCGCTCGCCGTGGCGCGAGCCTACTACAAGAACCAGGCAGAGGACATTCTCTTCTTCGCAAAGCAGATCAAGCAGACCCTGAAGCGGGAAGGGGTCCTCGAGGAGGGAGAGAAGGACAACCTCAGGGAGTTCCTGCGGCTGGAACAGGTTGCGTACCGGTTGGATGCGATCTATCTGGTCGGGAAGGACCGAACGATGCTGGTCGACCCTTCTTTCGATCAGGCCTTTCCCGGGCCCCTCGTGCCGGAGAAGAGCGAAATCGAAAAGGTCAATGACGGACAGGATGTAACCCGTATCCGGGAGAGCGGTGGAGGGGAGTTGATCGAGGCCATGGTGCCGATCGACTTCACCGAAAAGGGGGACGTGCGTGGAGCGGCCCTCGTCGTGCAGCGGCGGGTCCATCTAAGCCTGGTCGAGAAGATGGCCCAAATCTCGGAATCCCTCGAGCGGCACAAGCAGATGACGCTCTACGAGGTCCCCTTCAAGTCGGTCATCTTCATGGCCTTGATCATGGTGACCCTGCTCATCCTCTTCTCGGCCACCTGGTTCGGGTTCTTCCTTGCGAAAGGCATCACCACGCCCATTCAACACCTTGCAGAGGGCATCCGGGAGGTGGCGGCAGGAAACTTGACGTATCGGATCGAGACGGCCTCGGATGATGAAATGGGGATCCTGGTGGACTCGTTCAACCGGATGATCATGGACCTGAAGAAGAAGGGCGTCGAGATCGAGGAGACGCAGGGTCGCCTCCACCAGAGCAACGTAGAACTCGAGCAGCGCCGGAGATACATGGAGATTCTCCTCAGGAACATAGGCGCCGGTGTGATGTCCCTGGACCGTGAGGGCCGGATTCAAACCGTGAATCGGTTCATGGAGATGCAGTTCGGAATCCGCGCCTCGTCGGTACTCGGGAAATCCTACCGGGAGCTTTTTGCAGGGGAGGCGATGCAGCCTGCCCGTGAACTGATCGAGGAGGTGAATCAGAAACGATCGAGGAATCTCTCGAGGCAGATTCGCCTCCTCCTTCAGCAGGAACCGAAGAATCTCCTCGTCCGGGCCAGTATGCTCGAGGACGAAGAGGGGGCTTGGATGGGTGTGGTCATGGTCTTTGAGGATCATTCTGAGTTGATTCGTGCGCAGCGGGCGGCTGCATGGAGAGAGGTGGCCCGGAGGATCGCACACGAGATCAAGAACCCCCTGACGCCGATCCAGCTGTCCGCCCAGCGTCTCCAGAAGCGATACGCGGGTCGATTCGGACAGGACGGGAAGGTCTTCGAGGAATGCACGAATACGATCATCCGCCAGGTGGAGGAAATGAAGAACCTGGTCAACGAATTCTCCCAGTTTGCGCGCATGCCCGCATCCAACCCGGTGTTTTCCGACTTGAACCATATCGCCCGTGAAGTGATCGCCTTCTATCAGCAAGCCCACCGTTTGGTTCCGTTCACCTTCGAGGAGGACCCGAGTCTCCCCCGGCTGCTGCTGGATCCGGATCAGATCCGCAGAGTCCTCATCAACCTGCTGGACAACGCCATGGATGCTGCCGAACAGCATGCCCCGATCGTCCTGGTCACGCGCTACGATCCGTTCTTGCGCATTGCGGTCTTGGAGGTGGTCGACGAGGGAAGTGGAATCTCGAAGGACATGCGGGAAAGGATCTTCGAACCGTACACGTCGACAAAGAAGGGCGGAACCGGTCTCGGGCTTGCCATCGTCAAGACCATCGTTGCAGATCACAACGGATACATCCGTGTAAGGGACAACAAGCCTCAGGGCACCCGCTTCGTCCTCGAATTCCCGATTCCGGTCGCATAGGGGCGACGGAGACTATGCACGAATGATGGAGAGCAAGAGGTGAATCCAGCGAAGGTTCCGCCGGTGTCGATCGTTCAGTGCCGCAACCCATCCCCCGTGGTTCACAGAGGCGATATTCTGCATGCCACGATCGAGCTTTCGAACAACACGAAGCAAGCGCAGTCCCTGTTCGTCTGGTTCGATGTGGCCTCCTTCGACCGCGAGCCCCTGACAACCTATCCCTTCTTCAAGCCGGTCGAGCTGAGCCTGGAGGTGGGGCAAACCGTTGCGCACGATGCGTACGTTCTCGTGCCCTACAGCGCGGGAACGAACGACTACCTTCTTCGCCTCGCCGTTGGCCCGACGGAGGCAACCCGATGGGATGAGCGGTTTCTCGAAATCTCTGTCGTTCCGCAGAGAGAATTGCACAGCAACAACTGCAACCTCTGTGGCGCGGAGGTGAGAGAAGAGAGCATCATCCGCAGAGACCCCTCTATCCGGCTGGCGAAATGCCGGTCCTGCGGGCTCGTCTTCGACTTCGACATGGAAGACACGCAAAGCCTTTTGTATCAGTTTGGGAAGATCTGTGGGGGCGGGCTGACTTTCCAGAAGAACACGCCGACCATCATCGAGGAATACGATCGGAAGAACGAGTTGGTTCTGGGTGCGGAAATCGAGCGGATCAGCAGAGAGACCGGATCCAGCGGAAAGAGGCTCCTGGATTTCGGGTGCGGGACCGGAAGCCTTCTCGCCGAAGCGAGACGCTCCGGTTTCCAGGTCTGCGGGGTCGAGACGGACGAAGCCGCGGTCGCGTTCGCGAGGCGAGGCAGGGACCTTCCTGTCTACGCATCCATCGAAGAGCTCCGGAGCGAACGGGGGGAGGACGTCTTTGACGTTGTGGTCGCCCGGCACACGGTCGAGCACGTTTCAAACCCGAAGCAAACGTTCCGGGAGTTCCGGGGCCTTCTCAGGCCCGGAGGGCTCCTCGTGATCATCGTGCCCCATTTCAACTTCTTTACCCGCCGAATTCTGCCGAATTCGATGCCCCGGGTCTCGTACGGGTTCATCCACAAGGGGCATCAGTACTACTTCACCAAGAACACCCTTTCCGAATACCTGAAGGGAGCCGGTTTTACAGATATCGAAATTCGGTATTCCATCCTGGGTGGCTTCCTGTCGAGGTGGACCGAAGGTGCCGAAGGATCCGAGCACCCTGGAACGATCCGGCTGGTTTCGACCGCTTCCAAGGCCTTTTCACGCCTCCTCCATGCCACAAGGCTCAGCCCCGTACTGACCGTCTACGCAAGGTAGAGTGCCTGGGGTGGGGACAAGGAATGAGCAAGGGACCGTGGCCAGACCCTAGCGAAAATGTCTGCCAGGTAGGCAGGACTCAGGCACTTGGTTGTTCAGAAAGAGCTTACGCGGTTGGGTCCTGTGGAGGGGTTCGTCTGAGATTTGTGCAGGGCGACTTTGTAGGGGGAGGGAGAGACGGAGCCCAAGCAAATCTCAGACGAACCACTCCACAGGACCGGGCGCCAAGGCCCACATGAAACATAGCGACGTTTCCAGGATACTCTGCTAGAGAGAAAGGCGAGGGCTGCCGAGGGTCCCGCGAATTGAGAAGATGTAGAACCCGTCTTTGTCCTGTTTCCGGAGAAACCCTGCGAGCATGGCCTGGTACTGGCTTGCCAGGGCCCCGGACAACTTGATCTTTCCCTTGAGATTCAGGGGGCTCGCGATCAGGCTTCCGGCGATATCCATCTTTCCTTCCAGGCCAAAGGTGAGGAGGTCGGCCTTCAGGGTGAGGGTGTCCACCGTGGCCCGGTTCTGTGCCAGCGTGACCTCCCCCTGGCCGGAGATTTCTTCGAGGTCGGGCAAGGCGATTCCCTGGACCTGGAGGTTTTTGGCGGATCCCTCTGTCAGGCGCGCCGTCAGCGTTCCGTCCCCGGGGATCACGCGGTTCCCCTGGATGCGCATGCGAAGGTCCATTTCGCCGTTGAGCTTCCCTTGCAGTTTCGCTCCGGGCAACCGGGTCTCGACCGGAAGTTCTGCCAGCGCGATGTTCTTCCAATTCAGGGTAAGGTCGACCGTTTCCTTGCCCTTTCCCGCTCTTCCCTGAACCTTGCCTCCGTAGACGGAGGCCTTGAACCGAAACATCGGCCTTCCCGTCAGCAGTCGAAGCAAGGAGGGCCGCAACCGGACCTCGCTCAGCTTCAGGACGGAGGCCTGGCCCTTCTCGGCTTGGCTCACGTCGAGCCCTGTGGCGCGGATCCACAGGAAAGGCGTAGCCCGGATCTTGTCGATCGAGACGCGGTAGGGCATTCCCTGAGTCTGCTGCGCGAGGTACCGGTCCTTGACGACGTCATAGGGAAATGTGAGAAACGAGAAATAGACGATCGCGAGGAGGGTGAACAGGGCGTAGCCGATGTATTTCCCGTATTTCTTGAGCAGTGCGCGCATCGAAATCAGCTCTCCCCGATCTAGGTTTTTCTCTTGTATGTGGTGACCTGCAGGGTCACATTCAGGAGATCACGGTTGTCGTACCGCGTCTTGATTCGCAATCGCTTCACCTTGAGGAGATGGCCGGAGTTCTCGATCTTGAAGATGAAATCGACCAGCTCGGACAGGGACACGTTGTCGATCATCAACTCTACGATGCTCTCGTCGTAGCTGTCGTTCAACGGGATCTTCTTCGGCTTCACAGAACCGATGTTTTCCCGGATGTTCTCCTTGTTGGCCAGGTCTTCGATGAAGGAGAGCAGGGAGAATCCCTTCTCCATCTGGTCCAGCTTCGCCTTGATATCGGCCAGTTGCTTGTGGGCTTCCATGTACTGCTCTCGCAGGTGGGTGATCTTCTCGACCTCTATCCTTTTCGTGGCGATCTTGCCCTCGAGCTTGTCGTACCCCTGCAAGACGGAATCCACGCCGAGGTAGAGGACGATCAGGACCAAGAAGGTGCCTGCGCCGATCAGCACCCGTTGGTCCCTTTGCGAAAGATTGATCTTCAGCGCCACCACGTGCCTCCTTACAGGAGCTTTTCGTTCAGTTCCAGCATCATCTTGAACTTCACCGTGCTCTGGTCCAGGCTGTCCTTTGCCTCCGGGATGTCCGCGCTGGCAAAGATCCCTGTGGCGAGCAGATTCTCCTTGATCTGCTCGGCCGCATTATAGGAGTCCGTCTCCGCTTCGAGCCGCACCTTGTCGCCCTCCATGACCATTTCCCGTACGTCGATCTTCACCTCTTTGGGAACCGCCTTGGTGATCTCCAGCATGACGTCCAGGACGGAAAGGCTTTCGGCGGAAAGGGGTGCGAATAGATCTCTCTCCCTCCTCTCCTGATCGAGCCGGGAGGTGATGGCCGATGTTCGCTGCGCGCCTGCCGGCACGTTGCGAAGCTCGGGGAAGATCTCCAGGGCCACCTTGTCCAGGGACTGGGCCACCTGGTTGTATTCCTGGCTACGGACCCGATACTGGAGACCGAAATAGACGAGGGCAAGGAGGAGCAGGACGCCCGTCATGATGCCCAGGGAGAAGGCCTGTCTCTTCAGCTCCGCACGCTCCGACACGTACGTGTACTCGCCTGTGCGAAGGTTGAGCCGGGAGGCCGCCATCTCGCGGATCGCATGGTAGGCAAGACCGAGGCTCGTGGCCGAGGTTGCCGGATCCTGCCCTTCCGCCTCCAGGAGGCTGCCCACGGGCCCCCGCAGGGTGATGGGTTGCACCTCCACTTGGAGTTCGTCGGCGAGGAGGCGTTCGAGGCCCTCGAGGCGGCTTCCCCTGCCGCACAGGTAGATCTTTCGGACCGTCAGATCCAGGGACTTCGATACGCTCAACAGGCTCTGCCGGACGCCTCCCACGATCGGGCCGAGTGCCTTTACGAGCAGGGTGGAGATCCATTCCTGCTCCGAATCGCCGCCTGGCGTGGGGGAGGGCTGGAGGTTGGCCTCCTTCTCCTTCTTCTCCCTTGCCAGCGTCGGGGAAAGCTGGAGGCCGTCCTGGATCGCTTGCGTGAGGGCCGAGGATCCCGGGGTCCAGGCCCGGCCGTACCGTATGCCCCCATTGTGGACCACGCACAGGGACGTCTCGCTTTCCCCGAAGTCCACGACCGCGAAGGGCTCCTGCTCGTCCGAGGGCACTTCCTTCCACAGATTGGCCAGGGCTACCGAGGAGGGAAGGATCACGTTCGGGTCGATGCCAGCCTCTTTCAGAAGATCGAGGTGGGATTCGAGAAAGCTCTTCTCCGTGAAGAGCACGAGGACCTTTGCGCCTTCCGGTGTTTTTTCGAGGACCTGATAGTCCAGGAGGATGTCCTCCAGGGGGAGAGGGATCAGGCTTTCGATCTCGAACGGGAGGGTCTGATCGATCTTCTTCCGGTCCGAAAAGGGCAGGGTCAGGATGCGCGCCGACACGTTGCGCCCCGGCAGGGAGACGACCACCCTGTCGGCCTTCATGCCCCGGTCGGAAAAGAGCACCTGCAGCACATTGGTGACGAGCTGCTCCCAGGGCAGGTCCACGTTCGCCGGCAGAGGATGCTCTGAGAAATCGACGAACTCGAATCGAAAGAGGCTCGCCTCGAGTCGTATCATCTTGATCGAGGTGGCCCCGATATCCAGGCCTACGACAGTCCCATGGGTTGTCCGTTCCCCTGAGTTTACCTAGCCACCTTTTACCATGCCCGGAGATGCCTGAGCAAGCCTTCGTTCTCGCTTGTCTTTTTCAAGTCCTATCGTTCCTAGTCTTCCCGGTAGTAGAGAACATCGAATTCCCCACCCGTCCCCCTCTTTTTCAGGTCCATCTGAATCCTGGCTCTTGCAAGCACCGTGGCGTTTTCGGTGTTGTATACCAGTCCGTAGATGCCGACCCGGAAATGGTCAGATGCAACGACCGTATGGTTCTGGAGGTGGGCGATCAAATCCGTGTCCGAGATCTCCGTGGCGAGTATGCCCGTGTAGCTTTTGTTCTTTTCCAAGACAGAAATCGATTCCTCGTCGGCATCGTAATGGAGCAAGTTGAAGATCTTTTCCGATTCTTCCTCGTTCTCCGAGTCGGACTTGGCGGCGCACAAGGCGTGGAGCACGGGGTGGGTGGCCGTGTTGATGTTGGTGTCGAGGTTATAGGCGGTCAAGTGACGGGCCAGCCGTTCGATCGTTGTTCGGGGCAGCTGCCGGAAGCCGCAAATCAGGCCGATTTCGTCGATCGAATCGAGCAGACCGTTCTTCGCCTCGTAGGGCAATCCGTCTTCCGGGCAGCTCTGCTCCGCCGTGTCCGGGTTATACCCCGTACTCTTGTTGTTCTCCGTGTCGATCCAGTCGACCAGGTACCCGGCGAGATTCCCCGCCTGGTCGATATCGATCTTCGTTTTCCCTCCGAGGCCGAAGGAGGTCCCGGCTCCCTGATCCGCCTCTTCCGTGGCGAAGTCCTCTTCCTTCAGCATGTACTGGAGCAGGTATTTTACATGCTTGAAGCTGTGTTCATCCGTGTTCTCCAGGTTTGTCCCGATGCGGGTGATGAGTTTGTAAACGCTCAGTTTCCGGTTCTCGTCCAGGATCGGCACCGCAGAGGGACAGCGGCTCAGGGACATCTCCGTCCCCGATCCGGTCGGGTCGTTCAGGAGGAGGGCCGGGTCGAGCATGCTCGACTCGCAGAAGACGTTCGCCAGGAGGAGGGGCACGAACTCCTGGTACTTCTCCGACTCGCAATTCCACGGGCTGTTCGCCCCGTCGAAGTCCTTCTGTGCCAGGGCATTCATCCTCAACAGGGCAGTGGCCGCCTGGAGGCCGGACTGGGCGGCCCAGTAGGCTTGCAGCCTGTTCTTGGAGTACTGGGTGACTTTGAGGTGCTTCTGCGTGGTCTCGGTGAACGA
>RCNC010003366.1_pt1 | contig 10453 bp, 6 predicted proteins | sample 2041301 | NCBI WGS metagenome assembly RCNC01 (sample SAMN09708231, study PRJNA481090) | Marine sediment metagenome, whole genome shotgun sequencing project. | biome: marine sediment; feature: ocean; material: sediment; isolation source: Sewage treatment plant 13A marine sediment (STP13A) ... | reverse complement strand
CGATATGGGCAGTAGGCCACTGGCACTCACAGTGAATGCAACCCGTAAAATCATTATGGTGACCAGTTTGATCGTCCTGGTCTGTTGTTACTTTTTTCCGCCCAACATTTTCTGGTTCATGCTGTTCATTGGAACAGTTTTCGCGTCCAGTTGGGGGCCAGTTGGCCTGATGAGTATCTGGAGCAAACGCATCACAAAAGATGCAGCGCTCTGGGGAATGATCTCGGGCTTCTTCATGAATGTGATACCGGCAACCATTGATTATCTTGGCATTTATCACATGCCGGAATACTACCCCCCGGTTATTGGCACCTTCGTAAGCATCGCTGTTATTTTTGTTGTTTCCGCGTGCGGCAAGGTCAGTCGTGAAGAAAACATTTATCGCCTTCGCTTGCATCGGCCTCCGCCCGGCGATATCGATCTGGCCAAGACAAAAATAACCTTGTTGGCGCCATTGGGTTTGGTTGTTTACGGCGCTGGGATGCCGTTCTTGTTGTTGAAGTACTACGTTATCCCTTATCAAATCGGAACCGGGCAGATTTCCGCAGATGGCTCGGTGAACTGGAATACGGGCGAGGCGCTGATTACGTTGACTGTCTTTATGCTGCACGTTCCCCTTGCCCTAATGGCCATGAAAGTAATCTGGGATCGCTATGATCCGCGCAGCAAAAGAAATCAAAAAATACTGCGTCGGGCGCTTTTGAATGAAAAACGAGAAAGTTGATAATCTGAAACGCTTTTCCTTGCGAAATCCCCGGCTTCAAGACAAGTCCCCGCGCCTCCTGTGGGCCCCGCTAATTGTCAAAGATGAGCCCTCCTCTCAAGGTCCGTTTTAGACCCAAACCGCAAGCTAATTCAGCGATTGTCGGGGTGCCAGAATGTCCGCTTTCCAACCTGAAGCGGACATTAAGTTTCTGAATCCACTGCTGCCTAACCCGCGCAGAATGATAGGGGTTGTGAGCAAGAAGTCTTTAGAAGCAGGCATGCTCGCCGAAATTGCACGACTATCTTCGAAGAAACCGCATGTCGGCTGGCTTATTCCTGCATGGCAAAGCAGTAAAACAAACCATCACCACCCGAGCTGATTAGTGCAGCCTGGCTGCATCCCCTGGAGTCGTGAGCTGAATTCCAGGCGGCATAGTCATGATGACCGACCCTTGCTTTGCCATCGTCGCTGCTACTTGTCCAGTTATTGCAGGTCATGTCCTCGCCAGCAGAATAGGCTGTTCCGCCTGTTTGCGAGCCAGTGAGGATGTCATGCCGGTTGGGCGCATTACCGCTGCCAGGTATTGTTCGGCCGCGTTGGTCGACCGCAGTAAAGGCGCTCACCCGATTCATCACACTGTGAAGTTCGTCCACGTCAGCAGCAATGCGGTTGCCGTTGGCATTAAACCAGGGACCCGGTCCTATTCTGTCCCGGGCATTTACGGCATCTCCGCCCTGGGTACTGAGATAGGCACGCCACATGAGGTCACCCTGATCGACGCTTTCCGCCAGGTTCTGGCAGATGGCATCGGCGCCTTCAAGTCCCCCCAGGTCGCCGCCGTTGCCGGAACCTGCGCTGGTCAGGAAGAAGGACATCGGCTCCGTCTGCAATTGAGTCTGAGCCAGGCCCGCGGCAAGCAGCCCGCATAACGCCATACCTGATACTACGATCTTTCTGTTTTTATGCATTGTCGTATTCCTGAAGTGAGCGTGTTGGTGGGTGAGGCCAATACTACAACAGGACCCTCCGGATTGAAGCCCTGCAGGGTCGATCACATGGCCTGGCCCAGCGATAAGAACGACCGCTTCTGGCCGAAAGCAGCCGCTGGCTGCTAAACTGCTGAGTGGCTGCAATTGACTCAAAGCGGACGTTCACCGTCATTGCATTAGCAGTACATGTTGGCTTCGCGCACGAACCAAAATTCAGTGGCGCAAATACAGATCGGCAATATTAATGATTGCGTTACCTATACGGTATCTTGAATAACAAGTCGCAGGAGAAAGACATGTTCGGAAATCCATCGCTAATGACTCGAATAGCAATTGGTAAAGGGATCGGTTTTTTGGTTGGGCTCGCCGGCTTTATCCTATTGCCTTACTTTTTGCCAGAAGCCGGTTTGCTGCTTCGCTGGGGAATATTGCTTTGGTACACCACTGTCGGCGCAATAATCGGTGTGTTTGGTGTTTTTACTTATCACCCGGTGCTGAATCTCCCTTTCCCCTGGTGGTTTCGCGCACCGATATTGGGAGCATGGATGAATTTCGTGCTGGTCTTCTTCGCCTACGACGTCATGGGTGCCATGTTGGTGAGCCTGTTCGGTGAAAGTGGAGTCCTTAGTTCGCCGTTCTGGTTTACGCTGGAAGGAGCCATAGTGGGTTTCGTTATTGGCTATTTTGCAACTCGGTTTGGCGGTGAAGGTACAGAGACTGTCGGAAAGTAACTATCCCGTTCCAAACCGGAGATTTCCGGTCTACGGTAGTAGCATCCGTTTCCCATGGTGCTGACGCACGTCAGTATCCAGGTGCAAATATTTGTGGGCTGATTGCGAACGACCGCTATTGGCCGTAAGCGGACATTGACAACAAACATCCACTCTTGTGAGTGCATTTAAAGAAAAGGCGTCAGGTTTATTGATCGGAAAACAGACCTGACACTTTATTTATTCAGTTGAAATGTCGATCATTGCACTAATGCCTAATCACACGACCATGAGACAGGTTTTTGTGGGACAGCAGTGACCTGACACCATTTTCTGATACCTTTTTCTTTTGTGTCAGACTGGGACTACAGAATTTTCGAGGTTGCACATTATGGATGACAGTTTTCCGGGTCCAAAAACGCGCGCGGCACTGCAACGCGGCATTCCATTGTTCAAGAACGGGTTGCGCTTCGATGCCGAAATGGAGCGAGCCGGGCAACGTGGATTTCGTCCGGTACGGCAGATCGTAATCGACAAAGCCGAGGGCGACTTCGTTTGGGATCTGGATGGCAAACGCTACATCGATTTCCAGAATGGTTGGGCGACAAATCCGCTTGGCAACTGTCATCCCGAGATTCTTGAGGTTGTAGAGGCAGCCAACCGGCGGTATGGCTTTCATTATGACCATCCTCTGCGCTATGAGTTGGCCGAAATGCTCGCCGACATTATGCCGGGCAAAGCGCTGCCACGAACAAACTACGAGGTGTCAGGCACTGAGGCGGCCGAGGCCGCTGTCCACCTGGCGCTCACGCATACCAAACGACGCTACATCATTACGTTCAGTTCTTCCTACCACGGTATGGGGCTCGGCACGAAAATCTTAAGTGGCCTCGACGGCAGTTACGGCACTTATCTCGAAGGCTGGGGTGGCGGCGTTATCAAGGCGCCCTACCCGTACAGTGAGAGAATTCCGGCCGGAATGAACGAGGATCAGTACACCGAGTATTGCCTTTGGTACCTCGATAACCATATTCCTGCGAGCATCGCGGCGCGTGACAATATCGCGGGCATCCTTATCGAGCCGGGTCTCGCCGAAGGCGGCAACTGGATTCCGTCAACACGTTTCTTAAGTGGTATCCGCGAGATCTGTGACAAGAACGACTGGTTGATGATCTCCGACGAAGTGCTGACGGGGCTGGGTCGTACAGGCCGGATGTGGGGCATCGAACACTATGACGTTGTACCCGATATCCTCGTATACGGAAAAAACCTGTCCGGTGGTATTGCACCGCTGTGCGGAATCTCCGCGCGCGATGAAATCATGGGCGACAACAAAGATTTTAATTCCGGCTCGACATTTGCCGGAATGCCTGCGGGGTGTGCAGCGGCGATCAGGACACTGCAAATTTTCGAACGAGACCATATCGTTGCGCATGCGAAACGGCTCGGTAATATCGCAGCTGGAATTATGCGCGAATGGGAAACGTACAGTATCGTGCGGCAGGCGCGTGGCAACGGGTTACTGCTTGGTGTGAGTTTCGGCAAGCCCGAATCCGCGGGCGTCGATGAAAAAGACTGGTGGACGGCGCGGGCGGTTCGCGGAAAGATGCTCGAGAACGGTGTATGGGCAATTTCCGATCGCGAGGACACGATTCGACTGTATCCCGCGCTCAATATGGAGGAATCCGTACTTCGCGAGGGACTGCAGATCATGGAAGACGCTATCCGGCACGTCGAGAAATGCGGGCACATAGAAGGCGATGCGACAGCGTACCCAAGCGGCGTTGCGGGCTTCTAGTTAGTGCTGGCGACAATCGTTGAAAATTTCCCGTCGGCGACGTCAAGAAGCCACCACTGGTTCGCATAGCTGAAGGACTGGATCTAATGTGACAGAAGAACATCCGACACGCGCACTATCCAAAAGATTTGTGCTTGCTGTGACCGTTGGTGGTGTCATTGGTCTGGGCATCCTGCGCGGCCCCGGTGAAATCGCCGAGGTCGTAACCAAACCCTCTTTGTACCTGGCGCTTTGGCTGCTTGCCGGTTTATTTGTACTGCTGAGCACCGCTGTGTCCGCCGAACTGGTCGGTATGACACCGCGCTCCGGCGGCTTCTACGCTCTCATACGCCGTGCATACGGTCCGTACGCCGGGTTTGTCATCGGCTGGGCTGACTGGCTGACTTACGCTGCCGACCTCGCACTGAAGGCGGTGGTCATCGTTGAATTCGTTGCAATTCTCTTTCCTGAGTCGGCGGCATGGAGTACCCCGCTCGCCATCACGATAACTTCGATATTCGCCATCATCCAGCTGCGCGGGATCGGCCTGGGCGCCCTGATCCAGGAGTGTGCGACGGCGTTGATCGGACTCGGCATTTTAGCGCTGTCGCTCGTGCTGTTTTTCGCTGCGGCGCCGGTTGCCGATACAGCGCCGTCGGTAGCCACAGAAAGCACGCTCAGCGACTGGAGCCTGGTGGTCGCGACGATCATTTTTACCTACGACGGCTGGCTGTATGCGTCCTACTTCAGCGGCGAGATCAAGGGTGGCGCCGGTACGGTGGCGCGGTCCTGCATCAAGGGCATGGTGATTGTCATTGTCTTGTATATGCTGCTGAATCTCGCGCTGGTAAAAAGTGTTGGACTAGCGTCGCTTGCAGGCAGCGATCTGGCACTGGCACGCGCCCTCGAACTTGCTATCCACCCAGCGGCCGGCACTGTCATCATTGCTGCCGCGATCCTGATTTTGCTGAGCCACCAGAACCTCGAATACATGAGTGGACCGCGGATACTTCAGGCGCTCGCGGAAGACGGATTCGTGGCGCGGCAAGCACAGAAAGTCGGCAAAGGCGGTAACCCGGTGTTCGCGATCCTGATTACCTGGTTGGTATCGGTTGGTCTTATTCTGGTCGGCGGATTCGAATTCCTGCTGCTGCTTTCCGTGTTCTTCTTTGTACCGCTTTATCTTGCGTTGATTGCCGGCATTTTCATCCTCCGCAGGCGCGAACCTCAAGCTGAGCGCCCGTACCGGGCGTGGGGCCATCCTTACAGCACGATCGTGTGCCTGATCGGCTGGACAATTGTTACGTTGTTTCAGGCATACGTCGAGCGGGAAACCGCATTGTATGCAGTAGCAATGGTGGCTGTGTCCTGGCCCGTGTATCAGTACATCGCCCGTAGGTGAGGATGCAGAGATACATAAGGGAGTGATACCTTTTGCTCAATGACGAAAACCTCACAGAACATCACTGTCGTCGGCGCTGGTATCAATGGCCTGGTCGCGGCCAACTACCTGGCACGCGCTGGACACCCGGTCACCCTGCCAGAGGGTAACGATCGGGTTGGTGGCGCCTGCGTGTCGGAGACGGCCGAGGTGCAGGAGATCATCCTTAGCCACGTCGAAAATCCGGAAGATTGCGTCTGGTCCCGGCTGCTCACACCCCGGGATCTGCAGCAGACCTTCGGGTTTCCTGGCGGCAACATCGAACACACCATGCTCGTCGAAGGGCAAAGCTATGTCGATCGGCAATATGCGGAGGATGCGAAGCAGCGTTTCTACCAGTTAGGTGAATTCGAGAATGTTTCTATTGGTGGCTCCAGCACCAACCCCTGCGGCTCGTTAGCAGGAACCCCGTTTACATGTGCGCCAGCGAATTGTTGCACCAAATGAGAAGCTAGAAACAATGTCCACTAATCCACAATCCCCCAACGGAGCCGCAGCCGAGACCCAAACGGTATTAGAAGCGCAGGCTCCGGCATTTTCGAATCAGGAGGCCGAAGCAATCGCACGGCGGGCATTCGACATCGATGCATCCGCTCAACCGCTTGCCAGCGAGCGCGATCAAAATTTCCATTTACGTGCCAAAGACGGAAACGAGTGGGTTCTCAAGATTGCGAACCCTGCCGAAAAACCGGAAATTCTGGACATGCAGACCCAGGCGCTGCTGCACATCGGCCGAACCGATCCGAGCTTACCAATTCCCCGGGTTAAGGTGACACCCGACGGTGCTCTGTTTCATGAGATCGATGGCGCTGACGGGCGGCGTTTCATCGTGCGGGTGCTCAGCTTCCTACCCGGCCAATTGCTCGGTGATGCCACGCTACACCCGGCGCTGTTACGCGATGTCGGGGCAATGGCCGCGCGCATAGCCCGCGCCCTGCGCGGCTTCTTTCATCCGGCAGCGCGGCACGAATTACTCTGGGACCTCACCCAGGCGCCCGCACTGCGCTCGCGAACTCACCACATTGAAGAAGAAGAGCGCCGTCGTGTCGTCGAGGATGTTCTCGAGCACTTCGACACTGAAGTGCTGCCGAAACTAAACAGGCTGCGTGCACAGGTCATCCACAACGATATTGCCGGGTTGAACGCCCTTGCCGACGGCAACCGCGTCAGCGGCGTCATCGACTTCGGCGATCTCATTCATGCGCCGCTGGTTTGTGATCTTGCAGTACCGATCGCTGGGTTGATCGACGATCACCCGGACCCGATCGCTGCCGCAGCGGAGATCACCGCAGGCTATCACGCCGTTACCCAATTTGAGGATGATGAGCTGCGCCTGATTTTCGATCTCGCGTGCACCCGACTTGCGATGGAGGTCACCATTGCGAACTGGCGAGTCTGCGATCACCCGGAAAACACGACTTACATTATGGCGGGCATCCAGGATGCCGGGGCACAGCTCGACCGATTGCGAGCGTTAGGGGCAGAACGCATGTACACCGCCCTGCGTCGCGCCTGCGCGACACCGATCTCCATCGACGTTGCGGATTTCCCAGGCATCCCGTCACATGAAGACAATCTGCAATCGCTCATCGAGCGGCGCCGGCAGCGCCTTGGGCCGGAATTGGAACTCTCCTACAAAAACCCTGTTCATGTCGTGCGTGGCGAGGGTGTATGGCTCATCGATGACACGGGGCGCTCGCTGCTCGACGCCTACAACAATGTCCCCTCAGTCGGACATTGTCATCCCACCGTAGTGCAGGCCCTGGCCCGACAAGCGGCGACACTGAACACCAACACTCGTTATCTCTATAAATCCGTTATCGAATACGCGGATCGCCTCACTGCGACCATGCCTGGTGATCTATCGGTCTGCATGTTCGTTTGCTCGGGAAGCGAAGCCAACGATCTTGCGTGGCGACTCGCCAAGGCGCACACGGGAAATTCGGGCGGCATCGTGATGGAGGATGCTTATCACGGTACTACCGATGCAGTTTACGAACTGTCGCCGGCCGACTATGGAATCGACAAAGGCCGAACGCTGGCCGACTACATCGCCACGATCCCTGCGCCAGACGGTTACCGGGGAAAATTTCGCAGGAACGACCCCAATTTCGCAGAGCGCTATGCAGCGTGCATCGACGACGCCGTCGCGTCACTGGCCAGCCGGGGTTTTGCGCCGGCCGCCTTCTATCTTGATCTGGTCCTCAGTAGCAACGGAATAATGATTCCGCCCCCGGGCTATCTCTCCGAGGCTTTCGAAAAAATACGTGCGGCCGGAGGGTTGTGCGTTGCCGATGAAGTCCAATCGGGCTTCGGCCGAACCGGTGATCACCTGTGGGGATTCGAAGCCCATGACGTAGTCCCGGACATCGTCACACTCGGGAAGCCCATCGGGAACGGCCTCTCGATGGCAGCAGTGGTGACAACACCCGAAATTGTGGCGTCACTCATGCAGGAAACTGATTTCTTTAGCACCACCGGCGGTAACCCGGTGGCGTGTTCGGTGGGGCTTGCGGTACTCGATGTATTGGAACAAGAAGGACTACAGAATCGCGCGGCACGAGTCGGCGCAATACTTCGATCGCAGATCGAAAAACTCGCAGAGCAGCACCCCCTTATCGGTGATGTTCGTGGGGCCGGCCTGTTCATCGGCGTGGAATTGGTACGCGACCATTCGACTCTCGAACCAGCAGCGAAAGAGACGACCGCTGTCGTCAACCGAATGCGTGAACTGGGAGTACTCGTGGGAACCGACGGACCCAGCGGCAACGTGCTGAAAATTCGCCCGCCCCTGGTCTTCGACGAAAACCACGCCCAGCAATTCACAGACACTCTGGATCGCGCCCTGCGGGAGATCTAGCGTACGTGTTGCATCAACCGATTGAAATCGCCGCTTAAAGCGGCCCTGCATGCACTATTTAGTGCGTCTATCTTCGGACCAACCAGATGTCAGGTTTATTGGTTGCATAAGGTGCCCGCAAATTAACCTGACACCTTTTCCGTTTCGAACCCACCCTCAACTATCACCCAGTTCTGAAACGGCTCTGTACGCCTCGCTGATCGCCGCGTCCGTGTGCGGGCTTGCCGCCGCATCCGAGTTCGCGATCGTTATACGACCAATTGGCTGCCGTCCGATCACAGCCGGACGCTCCGCAGTTGTCGTGTAGGCCCACTCCTCCGGATCGAAAAGCGGGTTGTAGGAATAGGTGTACCCGTGCGGCCATCGGTTGACCGTGATGCCAAGAATATCGCGTTCGTCATCGAAACCGGTCGGCCCGAGAATGCGCGACAACTGATCGCGGATATGGTGTTCGAAAGTGTCGAACGTCGTGCCCAGCAATTCGGCGCGACCTGCACGATGTTGCTCGCGCCGGGACAGGCCCGGTGCAGAAAAATAACAGGACATTCGAACGACGATGGGCTGATCGGGACTTCGGGCGGTGCGATAGCTGCCCATTTCAAGCATCGGTTGAAGTCCGATACTGGGATGATATCCACCTGGCGCTGTTACCCTTGAGATTCCTGCATCGACAAATGACTGCCAGTTCGAAACAAGGACACCGGTATAAACCAGCGGTGCCTTGACACCGTAGGACAATGCTTCTTTCTGCTTTTTCGGAATCTCGTCGCAAATATAGGGAATGACCGAATTCCAGCAGGCAAGCACTACGCCTTTGCTCCTCACGTGAACGGCTTTGCCATCATTAACGTAGCTCGTCCGGACCTGGCCACTATTTATGTGCCCGACGTTAATTGCAGTGCTGTTCAGCCGGATTCTTACATTGTTTTCCTCTCTGTCCAGCATCCCGTAATCGACGCGTGCAGTAATGACGTCTTCCATCGAATTGCCAGCCAGCGCATCGGGAATCAAAGACCGTACCAGCAATCGGGCGATCGTCGCATTGCCATCCGGGAAGTACATATCGTCGTCGCCAGTACCCGCACGCTCCTGATTCTCGCGACCATGTTGACCGCCAGCCTCGTTTATAAGCTGGTCTTTCGATATATCCTCAAGACTCAGCCCGTCGAAACCCGGGTAACCCATGTCGCGACAATAAATGGCGGGCACTGCATCCATGCCGGTAACGAACAGGCCCATCAGACTCGTATTAAACAACTTCACAACATCAGGGTGGCACTTCACGACATTGACCACATAGTCCAGGTAACTCATGTTTGTGAGCCTTGCTCTGGTCGCGTTCGCGTCGAGGTTCGGAAAATAGTTCTCGTCACTTTCGTAAAGTCGAACGACATCGCGTCTGACTTCATCACTCAGTGGCGCATTCCTGACAGTCTCACCAATCGGTGAACTGCCCCAACCTACCACCAGCTTGTCGGAACCGAAGGTTTCCTTATCGAAAAACATGCTGCCTTTCAGACCCATATCGGCATAGTTCGAAAACATGCCACTATTTTTCTCGAAATAGCGTTTACGATCGACGCCAAGCTCCGCTAACAGTTCGCCGGCAACCTTGCTGTATTGAGACGGTGCCTCGACATTGAGCGTGCCACCGTTCACCAGGTACATCCGATCGTCGTGCCAAAACTCATTGCGTTTGGCGTGCCCGCCGAAATCATCATGATTCTCGATGATCAGGATTCTGGCGTCGGCTCCATGCTGTTTACGATAGAAATATGCAGCGGACAGTCCGCTGAGCCCACCACCAACAACGACAAGGTCGTATTCACGATCGCCGGCATCCGCAACATCCCACTGCTTGCCGATGCGCATATCGTGGGCTGCCTCGAAAGAACCCTCATGGCTGCCACGCAGTCCCTGTCGCGTCGGCGGGTAGTAGTCGGCTGGTAACGCATAAGGATTGAGTGTGC
>RCNC010003365.1_pt1 | contig 10457 bp, 7 predicted proteins | sample 2041301 | NCBI WGS metagenome assembly RCNC01 (sample SAMN09708231, study PRJNA481090) | Marine sediment metagenome, whole genome shotgun sequencing project. | biome: marine sediment; feature: ocean; material: sediment; isolation source: Sewage treatment plant 13A marine sediment (STP13A) ... | reverse complement strand
CGGCGAAACGGCGCCTGTTTTGGAAATGGGTGTATGACCGATATATATCTCTTTATAGTGGATTAGTCTTTGAGGGTATCTGATATCTTCTTTTAGCAACTTGTCATCCATAGCGATTGCCAACTCCCATAAGGTCCGATCCCAATAAAAAACCTTAGGGAAGTATTCATGTTCAACACCTTTGAGGTTAGTAAAACCTGCATGCAAAAACAATCTGTTTTTAGTGTCTATATGATAATTTCTTAAATTTTGATAGAAAATCATGTGATCCTCGATTGTATCATTATTCGCTTTTTCATAAGAAGTCATCGTGACGGCTCCACCATGCTGTAACCACATTGGGTTATCCATTCCTTCTTGTAGCCAACTTAAACATAGTGCGTCATGATTACCTCTAATAAAAATGCACTTGTAGGCAGTATTTAAAGCTATCAAAAAATCTACTGTTTCGACCGCCTCGCTCCATCCATCCACATAATCCCCTAAAAAAACCAAGGTATCATTTGCTGTGATTTCGGCCCTACTCAAGACTTGCTTCAACGCTTTCAAACCCGAATGGATATCTCCGATTACGAGTGTTCTTTTTAAGCTCATTTCGCAAAAATAAAAATTAAGCCAATGGCTACAATAATAAAAACAACCAAAAAGAAAATTTTCCAGAACGAATAGGGCCGAGTACCACTTAAGGCCCCTGTTTGCCCATTAATATAAAAATGATACTCTTTCCCCTTGAATTTATATGAACTAATATATACAGGAAGCAGTACGTGTTTGAAAGTCTCATCCTCCAGTTTTATATCAGCATGGTGAATGCGCTGTACATCGCCACCAATATCTCTTCGAATCCAATTATGGGCAATTTGCTTGGCCTCTTGAAATGATTGATGATGTCCCTCTTTTAAAGAAACGGTATACTTCTCAGTAACAAAGCCAGCAAGGTATTTTGAATTGAACGCGGCCAGTTCTTTCATATTCCAAAAAGCTATATTCGATGGAATGTCTCGTCGTTTTTTTTGAGATGCATTGATCAGGATATCATCAACAAAACCTTTTACGGATCCTGAAGCCCCAGACCACTTGGTCTTTTGAACTTGCTGGTTTTGAACTCCATTTTTGGTGCGCACGCGTCTCGTTTCATAATAGTGGTCACCCCGCTGCCCTTCATAGGATGCAAATAAATTAGCATCAAATGTCCAGTACGGAACATATAGGCCATGCAGGCCTTCTGCGTCTATGGCGGCTCTTTTTAGATTATTAGGCGCGAACCAAATACCGCTTACCCAATTTTTGAAAATGCTTTTGGCTTTTTTGGAGTCAAGTTGAAATGGAATCAAGGCGCCAGGAAGTATCCACCCTTCTTTTTCAATATCTTCTTTTATGAGTGGTTCGCCACAATATACACAGGCGAGAGATTTGTAATTTTCTTCAACATGTTGATTGGCACCACAGTTTTTACAATGCAAAAGATCTATGGTTTCGGTATATGCATTCTCGCCAACAATCTTTAAGTAATGCTCTAGTTCAAGCTCTTCAAAACTACTTTTGGTCTGTTCAATAAACTCCTCATATCCGCAATACTCACATTTCAATTGATGTGAGCCTGGTTTAAACTTCAGTTCCGCTCCACAATTGGCGCATGCCTTTTTATGTTCCGAATTTGATGGAGTTTTTTGTTCTTGCATTGTCATTAGAAAGTGATTTGGGGTATTCTCTCAAATGGAAAGTACTCCCCTAACCCCTCTTAGACAGGGGTATGGTTTAAGTTTCTTTCAAATTATGTCGAGGGCAATGGCGGTGGTGTACTTCCGCCTAAGAATGATTTTAATTCCTCAAATTCTTTGAGGGTGGTCCATTTTTGCATCCCCTGCTTCCAAACTAAAGAATCTCTATTAATAGTCCTAGCAGCGAAAAGCTCTTTGAGCTTTTCAAATGTTACCGGACCCATTTGCTGGTCATTGACAGCGTAATGATACAAAACTTGAGTCGGCATTGGTGGTGGAGCTACATTTGCCTGCTGGGGCTGGGCACCAAATACTTGCTGGGGTGCTTGCGGATTCATCATATTCCCCATTTGTTGAGCAAGTACAAATCCCATACCCATACCCATGCCGGCACCGGCCGTACCACCTTCATTTTTGGCAGCGGCTTCCATGGCCTTAGCGGCCTTGAACTGAGAAAGCTTGGTCATATCTAATTTATCTAACCTGCTATACTCGAAAATCTCCTTCTTGAGTTCCTCGGGCATAGACACATTTTCAATGTAAAATTTCTCCAATTCAATACCTACTCTTCCAAATTCTGGTTGCATCACTTCTTGGCATGTTTCTGAAAGCTCTGAAGTATTGGCGGCATATAATTCAACGGGCAAATTCGCTTCGCCCACCGTATCCGTAAATCTAGTAACGATTAAGCTTTTTAAATGCTCATTAATTTCAAAATTGGTAAAATTACCATCTGTGCCGACCACATCAACCACGAACTTTCCGGGATCGCCAATTCGCTTGGCCTGTTCCTGATCGTGCTGGTGCAATACCTGACTTTCGCAGTGACTGGAACGGTCTATTGGACAGATGGTTGGCTCTACGTGAACCTGCTGTTTGCGGTGGTGCCGATGATGTTTGTGCTGCCATACTTCAACCGCTATTTCTTCAGGGTCACCGGCAGGATCTACCTGGGCCCTATGGTGACCTGTTTGATCTTCATCATGGTATTGATCTCGAACACGGTGTTTTACTTGCCACTTTAGAGTCGGGTCATAACCCCGCAGCTTTAATTGATGCGCACACAGCTTCCGGATCTCCCAGGCACAGCAACTTGACCCCGGATATCCCCGGGATGTTCGATAGTTCACGCACCTGCTCGGCGCAAATATCGATGCCTTCCTGTTGCGGGTCGGGCGCATCATCCATCCGCCTGATCAGTTCATCAGGAATCAGCGTACCGGCCACATTTTCAGCCAGCCAGCGTGCTGTATCTGCAGAAGGCAGCGGTGCCAGGGTGACAAATACCGAACAGTGCCAGGTCACTTTTGTTTCCACCAGTCGTTGCATGTACTGGCGTAGAAGCGGTAGATCGAAACATGGCTGGGTCTGGATAAAACGTGCGCCGGCGTTTGCGCGTGCCAACAACTCATCCGCACTCCAGTCCGGTCCGGGCAGGCAGGCTTTTGCAGTGGTGCCGATGACGAATTCGTGCTTACCTTCGGGCCATTCTTCCTCATTCATGGCATTGGCCATGGTGATCAGATCCTGGCAGTGGAGATCGAAAACAGGCTTCCCGGCAGGCTCCTCCGACGCAATTTTCTGAACGCCCTCGGTCAGTACCAGGCTGGTTATTCCTGCAGCCCTCAGGCCCAGCAGATCACTCTGAAGTGCGATGCGATTGCGATCCCGGCAACTGAGTCGGGGCGTTGCGTCGATCCCACGTTGCTGCAATAAGCTGGCAAGGGCAACCGGCGAGGCCTGGGCCTGGCCAGCGGAACTCCCACCGAGTTCTATCGAATCAACTGAATCGCTCAGTAGAGAGGCATCAAGCAAAGTCTGGTCAGAACCTCCCTGTTGTCGCGTGGAAAGTTCTGCAGTGATGGCAAATCGAGCGCTTTGTAGAGCCTCTCTGAGGGTTCTCAATCAATTTTCCAATTCAGCAGTTTTGGGTTGTTTATTCATGGGGGCTAGTTTAGCCGCCGAAGCGATGCAACCCAAGCTGCGTTAAACTGTTTCATCTATTCATCGGTGACCTTCTGGACATGAAATTACTTTACGCTGCCTTCGTACTGCTATGGTTGGGTGTGTTGCTGCGGGCTGTCTTACGACCGCACCGGCAACCAGCCTCACGGGTGGCTTGGGTGATGGTGATTACCCTTTTGCCCGGCTTTGGAATTGTGATCTACATTTTGTTGGGTGAAACCGGTATCGGTCGCAAGCGGGTGGCCCGCAAACGCGAGGTATTACAAAGCTTACCCGCTACGTTACCGCCGCTATTTACTGATGATCCGCGGTCCAATCCTTCGATTCCGGAACACTGCGAACCTCTTTTTCGGATGGGCGGCGCAGTTAACGGTTTTGCGCCGGTTGGTGGTAATACGGCGGCGCTGATGGCCGACTCTAATGCCGGTATTGACGCCATTGTCGCCGATATGGATGCGGCTCACGATCATATTCACTTGATTTTCTATATATGGCTGCAGGACAACAACGGCCTTAAGGTCGTGGAGGCATTGAAGCGCGCTGCCGCCCGTGGCGTAACCTGTCGGGCCATGGCGGACGGGCTGGGTTCACGCGCCATGATTCGGTCGAAGACCTGGGCGGGAATGGGTGAAGCGGGGGTTCATGTTGCGGTTGCTTTGCCGATTGGAAACCCTCTGTTGCGACCTTTTCACGGTCGGATCGACCTGCGTAACCACCGTAAGATCGTAGTCATTGACGACCTGATCACCTATTGCGGAAGCCAGAACTGCGCAGATCCGGAGTTCCGCGTAAAACCCAACTTTGCTCCCTGGGTAGATGCGCTGATGCGTTTTGAGGGTCCGATCGTGCGCCAGAACCAGTACATATTCATTGGCGACTGGATGACGTACGTGGACGAGGATATCCGCGGGCTGTTGAACGCGCCGATTCCTGCCGGTGGTGAGGGTTTCCCTGCGCAGGTGATTGCGACTGGTCCAACCGTTCGAAACTCGGCAATGCCAGAAGTCTTTGCAACCCTGATGTACTCGGCGCGTAAAAAGCTTCTGATCACCACCCCATATTACGTGCCCGATGAATCGATGCAGAGTGCTCTGTGTGCAGCGGCGCATCGGGGTATCGACACAACCATCATTTTTCCGGCCCGCAACGACTCCTGGGTGGTTGCGGCTGCCAGTCGTAGTTACTACCGCGAACTGCTCGGGGCCGGCGTCAAGATTCATGAGTACGTTGGGGGGTTGTTGCACACCAAGTCGATGACCGTAGATGATGACATCACGCTGATCGGTTCGGCCAATATGGACCGGCGTAGCTTTGACCTGAATTACGAAAATAATATTCTTTTCTCGGATGCAGACCTGACCAGCGTGATGCGTGAGCGCCAGGAGGTCTACCTGGCTTCATCAAATCCCGTGCATCTTGAGGATGTTGATAACTGGTCGCTGGCTCACCGCTTCTGGAATAACGTGATGGGCATGCTGGGTCCGGTGCTTTAAGGAAATATATGTTATATAAATCAATTAAATGGCTAATACTTCTATGTCTATTTCCAGTAATATTACAGGCACAGAAAAGTGACTCTTACGACTATTTCGAAGCTAACCGACAGTTGATACGCAACGGTGTGCAAGCGGTTCTGACATGTAACGGACTGTTTACTTCGCAGCGTTCACTGGACCAGGTTTTCGAGCAGGAACTGGCTTACATGGTCCGCTTCGGTGGCCGTGTAGGCAGCGCCCGCGGTGGCGCTTACCGGGTTGATGCTGAGAGGCGTTTTGTTTCGGTGGGCGGGGCCAATGAAGGACCGGTCATGACGGCCGCCTTCCGGGAAGGGATCGGCTGTATCATCATGGCGCCTGATCAGGGCATCGAAGATATCGCTGCGTTGCCTTTGTTGGAGTTGCCGCCCGCAGCAGTCAGCGCTGAAAATATCCCGTGGCCGGATGGCGACCGTGATGCTGATATACCGCTTTCCCGTGATATTGATGCGGCCGCTTTGCAAGCCGCTTCGGACTGGGCCTTTGATCGTGAATCTTCAGAGCAGGACACGCTGAGCCTGCTGGTGCTGCACGGCGGAGAAATTGTCCTGGAGCGTTACGCTGAGGGCTTCGACATGAATACCCGGACGCGTACCTGGTCAACGGCCAAGAGTATTGCGGTCACGCTGATCGGCATGCTGGTAGACCAGGGCAGGATGGCACTTGATGTACCACTGGAGCTGGATTGGCTACCCGCTGTCGCTGCAGGTGAAAGTGACCCGCGCGATGAAATTACATTAAGGCACGTATTGAACATGTCTTCGGGGCTCTATCCTGTAGACAGCTTCGGAATGGAATATGCGACCGGCTCTGGTCTGTCTTACTGGGCAGGGGCCAGCTCGGCCGAGGGCGCCATGCGCCGGGGTATGATCCGTGAGCCCGGAACATTCTGGGACTATGAGAATTACGATGCGCTGCTGGCCGTCTACGCCATGAAGAGAGTTCTTGGGGACGATTACCTGGGGTTTCCACAAAAGGCGTTGCTAGACCGGATTGGCATGCGCAATACGCTGGTCAGTACCGACCGGTTTGGTGACTTCATTTTCAGCAGCCAGGTGTACACCAATGCAAGGGACCTGGCCCGTTTTGGATTGCTTTACCTCAACGGTGGCATGTGGGGTGGCGATCGGCTGATATCCGAAGACTGGATCGAATTTGTTCGCACTCCAGCGCCCGCAACTGCTGAGACTGGCAATTTTTACGGCGGTCAATGGTGGTTGGTGCCGGATGACAGAAACGACGTGCCCAAAGACGCTTACGCCACCGCCGGTAACCGGGGACAGTATGTCATCGTGGTGCCATCGCATGATCTGGTCATCGTGCGGCGCGGACTGGATTACGGCGAACAAGGATTTGACCGCTGGGATTTAACCCGGGAAGTACTGAAGGCAATCGAGCTGAAGTGAAGTTGGCCCTGCGATCAGTACGGTGCATAAATGACTTTTTTTGTTATCATTTTCAGCAGATCGGGTGTGCCGGCTGCTTTTTTGAGGAATTTATTATGGGTAGGAAGAGAGCTTTCAGTGCTGTTTTTGTGTGCCTGGCTGTATCGTTGGGCTGGTGTTGCAGTGTGCTTGCAAGCGATCCCCTCCCGTCATGGAACAACGGGCCGGTTAAGACCGCCATCGTCGAATTCGTAACGGCTGTTTCGGACCAGTCTGGTGCAGACTATGTCGAGCCCGCCGAGCGCATTGCGACTTTCGACAACGACGGCACTTTGTGGATTGAATACCCCATGTATACCCAGTTGTTGTTTGCGGTGGACCGGGTTAGAGCTTTAGCACCGCAGCATCCCGAGTGGAAAACGACACAGCCTTTCAAGGCCGTTTTGGAAGGCGATATGAAAACCGTTGCCGCTTCCGGTATGCAAGGCGTTATGGAAATTCTGATGGCTTCGCATGCGGGAATGACCTCGGAGCAGTTCACTGACCAAGCCTCGCAGTGGCTGGCGACAACTAAACAAAAACGTTTTGACCGGGTCTTTACTGAACTGGCGTATCAACCCCAGTTGGAACTGCTTGAATATTTACGGGCGAATGGCTTTAAAACGTTTATCGTTTCAGGTGGTGGTATCGCTTTCATGCGCCCGGTGACCGAGCAGATGTATGGTATTCCTCCGGAGCAGGTGGTGGGCTCCAGCATTGAAACGGAATACGTAGAGCAGGACGGCAAACGCGTCATCGTTCGCAAGCCAAAAATACATTTCATTGATGATAAGGCGGGTAAGCCTGTCGGTATCCATCGCTACATCGGCCGCCGGCCTATCCTGGCCTTCGGCAATTCAGACGGTGACATTGAGATGGTTGAATATACGACGGCCGGCGAAGGGCGGCGACTGGGGCTGTTCGTTCACCATGATGACTCAGAGCGAGAGTATGCCTATGACCGCGAAAGCCATGTGGGCAAAATGGACAAGGCACTGGACCGGGCCGATGAAGAGGGCTGGATCATCGTCAGTATGAAAAATGACTGGAAGACCGTTTTTCCCAAACAATAAAGCAACCGCTCAGCGCCCCGTGTTTTGCCGGATGAAATTCAGCATCTGGTTGCCAATGGGGTTTTCGGGGTGCATCGAAACCATGTCTTCCACAATCGGCCGCGCATCCTCGAAGCGCTCCAGTTTCAGGTAATGGTCCGCGAGCCCGTATTGGAAGTCCAGGTTCTGCGGCTCCAGTGACAGGGCTGCGCGCAGTTGGCTCTCTGCACGGTCGTGGCTTTGCAGGTGCTGGTAGAGGAGGCCCAGGTTGTAGTGGATTCGGCTGCGTTCAGGCAAGCCATTCACGGCCTGTTCTAGGAATTCGACCGCTTCACGGTATTGCTGCATCTCTACCAGTAACAGACCCAGGGAGTAGGCCAGTTCATAAAGTTCCGGGTTTATCTTCAGCGCTTCTCTGAGTAATTGCTCTGCCTTCTCGTTCTGCCCCGTCTGGTTGTATAACACGGACAGGTTGGCTGCTGCCGGGAAGAACTGCTTATCGATACGCAAGGCTTCCTGGTACTGATGAATCGCCTCCTCCGGTCGATCCAGTTCGGCATACAGGTTGGCGAGGTTGTGGCGGGCGGATGCGAAATCTGCCGTATATAGCATGGCATCTTCGTATTCCTGCAGGACGGTCTTATACAAAGCCTGCTGGTCGGCATCCAGCAATTGACTTAAATCCCCGGCAAACCGGTTGGCGGCCTCGATTCGGACGGTCTTCACCGGGTCATAAAGCATCGGTCCAAGCAGTTTTGCCAGCTTCTCCTGGCTGGGTGGCTGGATGCTGGCGATCGCGGTCCGCCGGATCAGGGCTTCTTCGTCCATCAACGCAATCTGCATGGCCTGCAGCGTTGCTTCATCCGGATAAGCAGCCAGCAGCGACAGTGCTGTGGCCCGTACGATGACCGGGTAAAGCGGGTCGCCGGCCAGTTGCAGCAGACCTTCCTGTGCGGCGGGATCGCCCGCACGTCCGCGGGCTATGATGCTGCCGTAATGGGCAGTCTGTCCGGGGCCATACCACTCGTTCATGCTTTCTTGAGACCAGGCGGAGTCCTTGTCCTGGTGACAACGCAGGCAGGCATCAGGAGCGCCAATGGCGGCGTCGAGAGCCGGGTTGGGTATACGGAAACTATGATCGGGACGGAAATCCACGCCCATGTAATAGCGTCCCGGCATGTGGCACTGCACGCATTGTGCACCGGTTCCGACTTCGAACAGGATTTCACCTTCCGCTGATTTGATCGGCTCGCCCGTTTCACCTTCCTGCTTGTGAAAGTGGTGCTCTGAAGTGTCATATTGCGCACCCCTGTGGCACTGCAGGCAAAGCTCGTTGCCTTCCTTCACCAACTTGATCGAGTGCACATCATGGCAGTCGCTGCAGCGCACATCCTGGTGGTACATCTTGCTTTGGGTGAACGAACCGTAAACGTAGACTTCATCCTGGATCTGGCCATCGGCGAAGTACAGGTTTTCGGTCAGCAGGCTGGGCAGGAAATTATCCAGCAAGTCCGTTTCGGTATGTTGATCGTCTCCAATGGCGCCACGTCGCGAGTGGCAGGGGGCGCATTGTTCCACCAGTTCCCGGGAACTTATGTTGGATGTCTTCTGTGCTAATGCAAAATTCGACGCTTGCGGGCGCGCCATTTCCGACATTTCGGCCCATTTCACATGCGCAGAGCCCGGTCCGTGGCAGGCTTCACAACCGACGTTGATATCCGACCAGGTGGTGTTGTAGCTGTCCGTCTCCGGGTCGTAATTCTTTTCCAGATTGGTGGAGTGGCACTGTGCGCACATGCCGTTCCAGTTCTGGGCGGCATTGGTCCAGTACAGCCAGTCGTCCGGGTCAACCGGGCCTTCCGGCGGTACCCGGAACCAACGGTTATCGCGTGAATCCCAGGCGATGTGCAGGGTTTGCAGTCGTCCGCCGGGGAAGGGGATCAGGTATTGCTGTAATGGGAACCAGCCGAAGGTATGCGTGATTTCAAATTCACCCATCTCCCCGCCCGGTCCGTTCGTGTAGACGAAGAATTTGCCTTCTTTTTTGAAAAAACGCGACGTAATGCCATGCAAGGTGAACTCGGTATTGTTGAAATCACCCAGCACGGTCTCTTCACTGGCCACAGCCATTGCCAGGTCGTGATGCGAACCCTCCCAGCTGTCGTACTCAGGGTTATGGCAGTCGCGGCAGTTGCTGCTGCCAACAAATGATGCCGCGTTATCCTGGTCAGGAATAGCGTTCTTGTTTTGTTCGAACACGAAATAATAAAGCGGCAGGGAGATCACGATCACAATCGCGGCAAGAATGCCCGCTATTTCCCAGGCCGGAGTCTTGTTGTTTATGCCGCTCATGTCTGCTTCGGGTAGCTCACCTGGTCTGTAGAAAATGCCGATCGTTTGATCGGTTTTCGGGTATCTACCTTGATGACATTATTTTCGATGGCGATCGGGTAGAGATCCAGTGCCCGTGGTGCAGGGGGGTTGATGACATCCCCTTTAATGTCGAATGCCGAGGAGTGGCAGGGGCAGATAAATTTGTTTTCACCGGATACCCAGGGAACCGAACAGCTCAGGTGGGTGCAGGTGCGGGACATAGCCAGAAAGCCACCATCTTCCATGCGGGCCAGGTAGAACTTGCCGCGGACAAAAGCGCTGACGGTACCGGGTTCGAAGTTGTCTACGGCACCAGCGACAATGATAGCGTCCTGCTCGGCCGCCAGTGTCCGTGGGGCGCGGGGTTTAAAAAAAGTAATCACCAGG
>RCNC010010536.1_pt1 | contig 10459 bp, 8 predicted proteins | sample 2041301 | NCBI WGS metagenome assembly RCNC01 (sample SAMN09708231, study PRJNA481090) | Marine sediment metagenome, whole genome shotgun sequencing project. | biome: marine sediment; feature: ocean; material: sediment; isolation source: Sewage treatment plant 13A marine sediment (STP13A) ... | reverse complement strand
AGCTATTTATAGATGATAATTATTAATGGGATAAATAAAAATTAAAAAGGAGATAAAATCATGGCTTTAGAATGGATGCCGAGAGATAATGAAGAAAAAGATCATGCATTACATACAGATGTTCACTGGGGAACGGATGCCCCCACAGTTGTTTATGAAAAACGTCCTCTGACAGACCCTCAAGGGAAGGTTGTGGAAGGGCTTTTTGTATCATGGATTCGTCTTAACAATCCCAAGCAGTATAACTCTTATACAACAGAGATGGTAAAAGGCGTAATTGCCGGTTTTGAAAACGCTTCTTTAGATAGAAGTGTTGTAGCAGCCGTATTTACAGGTACAGGCCCCTATTCCTTCTGCACCGGAGGCAATACCAAGGAATACAGTGAGTTTTACAGCTCGAGGCCCGACGAATACGGCCAGTATATGGAACTTTTTAACCATATGGTTGACAGCATTCTTGCATGTAAAAAGCCGGTTATTTGCAGGGTAAACGGAATGAGAGTGGCAGGCGGTCAGGAAATTGGAATGGCATGTGACCTTGCTATTTCATCCGACCTCGCTATTTTTGGTCAGGCCGGCCCAAGGCATGGTTCAGCCCCTGACGGTGGATCATCCGATTTTCTCCCCTGGTTTCTTGGAATGGAAGATGCCATGTGGAACTGTGTTTCCTGCGAAATGTGGTCTGCCTATAAAATGAAAATGAAAAATTTGATCAGCAAATGTGTACCGGTTCTGAAAATAGACGGAGAATGGGTACGAAACCCCATGATCGAAACTGATAAGTACGTAGAAGGTGGAGAAATCGTTTTTGGTGAGTACAAAAAAGGGGATGCATTTAAAGAAGCCCGCGCTTTAATAAAAGAGCACCAGCCCAATGCGGATTTTGAACTTCTGGACAAAGAAGTTGATAAAATTGTCTGGACATTTGCCAATCTTTTCCCCGGATGCCTGATTAAGTCCATCGACAGCATTCGTGCCAAGAAGAAATTCTTCTGGGATTACTCCAAGAATTACAACAGGCACTGGCTGGCAGCAAATATGGGCGGCGAGGCATTCCTTGGCTTTGGTGCATTTAACACCAAGAGAATTACCGGCCAGGATACCATAGATTTTATCAAGTTCCGTCAAAACATTGCCGAATGCAAAAGATGGGATAATGATATGTTTGCGGAAGTTTTGGGAAAACCAAAGGAATAGATTTCTTAAAATTTAACCGTTATAATTTTAGGTAATATGGCAGGTTTGGTTACCACAGTTGGTGGCCACCTGCCATTTTTATTTTTACACTAAAAACCTGGTTCTTCCCCGCTTTACGGGATCTTCGATGGGCAAGGTCAGAAATATTTGGCTATGCCTGATCAACCCTAACCAGGACAAGCCGGAAAAGAAAAAGATTTTTTGTCACGAAAGGACGAAAATACGAAAAAGATAAAATTTTAATTTCTTGCTTTCCTTATTTCGTGTTTTCGTGATTGATTTTATTTTTTGCCATTAAAAACAACAACTTCACAACTAAGGTACTAATAGGTTTTGTCGTTTTTGAACGTCGAACACGTGTCTTGGCATAGCATTTGCGAAGCCAGATCGAACATCGAACGTTGAACATCGAATAATGAAATCGCTTTGCTCCTCCGATCTATAAATTGGCAGAATACCTTATTCAAAATTCGACGTTGGACGTTCGATGTTGAATGTTCATTTATTTGCCCTGATTTAATTTTAAACTTTCTATCTGAAAAAAGGATTCATCGAATTCAGGCCTGTCTTTATAACGAGCCATGAAGAATCCGGGCAGTTGTTCTATGGTCTCATCTTTAAACATATTAGGATCCACATCAATGCCTGCTTTATGAAGTGCATTTAGGATGTCCTTTGGCTTAGGTGGACACCCCTTTACTTTTATAACCTCCTTTATGTCCGGATTATTACTGTTCGCCTTGCACATACATTTTCCCAAAAGAATGGTTTTCTTTCCCTTTAGAGGTTTCATGATCTTTCCTGTAAGAATCTCAACATCATCCCATGGGGTTCCCTTCCATGCAGAACGTATGGCAGAAAGGACAAGGCCGTTTATGGCGGAACAGTATGTACACATGGTTGAATCGTATTTCCGGTAAAAGATACCCGAAATCCCCTGTTTCGCAAGCGGAATTGGCAGCGTGCAATTTTCATTCTCTGCATACTTGAAATCATATTCATGATAAGAGACAAGTTTATCTATCTCTTCTCCCGCAATTTCAATATCCGAAAGGTCTGTCGGCCTGTTGCGTTTTTTTGCTGCATGGACAAGATACGGGATATCAGGAGGTTCATGCCCCAGCAATCTGGTTCCTACCATATCGGCAGAAAGAATATCTGAAGAAGCCACCAGTATATTGCTCCGCTTCATTTTTCCGTCAAACCCGGGTCCTCTTTCAAGGGAGTATATTCCATCAATTAGTGTAAAAATCGGTGGGAGCTTATCCGAAAGTCTGGATACATGATAATGCAGGTCCTTTTCAAGATCCGGGCTATGACATTTTTTTCTGGAAGAGATATCAATTATTCCTTTAAGGTTTTTTATCCCAAGACTCACGATTGTCTGGTTATGTGCTTTCATTACCGGAAGATCCACAATAAAGTCGCTATGCAAAATGTCTTTATTATAGTTCAGAGTAAGTCCTTCTTCAATTTCTACTTTCTCAAAGGGCCGTTCAAATATATTTATATACTTTATACCGTAACGATTTTTCAATTTTTCATATCCAAGTGATTTAAACGCATGAGCAGGAGTATCTTTGTCACCCGGAATCATTGTTACCATGCCTTCGCCAATAGTAATATCATTTACCCCGTGCTCCTTTAAAAGCACAACCATATCCTCAACAACCCTTGAAGTTGTGATTACTCCCCATTTGGGAAATTGAACGGCTTTTGTCCAATACACAATATTTGGTTTTATAAACACCCGTGCATTTGAAGACAAATTATCAAAACCACCTGAAAGTTCCACCGCCTTTCTTACAGATTCAATTGGTGATTCATAGCGTACAATAGCAACCAGTGATTTGTTCATTTTGCTACTCCTTATAATTAAATTTGAGGGGTCAGCGAGTTTTTTAATCTCTGCTCTGCCAGTCTGGGGAATAGCCCTATAGCCCGCGCAATCCTTAATAATATTATCGCGGAGCTTTCGTACGGCAGCTATCTCGCTGAGATTAAATTTGAGCCAGCCCCAGTAGACAGATTCCCACGACGGCAATGATCGTCTCTGCCTGTATGGACTTTACTCAAAAGATTGGGGGCGTGTACGGAGTACTGTACTCATTTGTTAAGGATCGCACGGGCTATAGGGCTATTCCCCAGACTGATCGCTGGCAATCAATAAAGTCCTAACGGTTCACCAAAATGTCCTTTGGGGAGTAAATCCCCGACCCCTCAATTAATTCGTAAAGATCATTCTGTTTATGTAGTATATTAAATATTTTTAAAATATCAACCCGTTAAACAAAAAAACGATGGATAAAACGCTATTTCAGCAAAACACTCATTTTCTCTTGTAATCTCAGGCAAAATGCTTATATTGCTCTTTTCTGACCTTCCGGGACAATATGAAATAACGGAGATTTTTTTAATGCCGAGTGTAATTAGAAACGATAACTTGAGAAACATTGCCATTATCGCCCACGTCGATCACGGCAAGACCACCCTGGTAGACGCCATGTTCCGTCAGAGCGGCCTGTTCAGGGCCGATCAGGAAACCGACGATCGTCTTATGGACACCATGGATCTGGAACGGGAGCGCGGAATAACAATTGCTGCAAAAAACTGTTCAGTGTTATGGAAAGACGTTCGGATCAATATCATCGACACTCCCGGCCACGCAGATTTCGGCGGAGAAGTTGAGCGCGCCATTTCCATGGCCGACGGAGCAATTCTTCTGGTCGATGCTTCTGAAGGCCCCCTGCCCCAAACCCGGTTCGTTCTCAAAAAAGCTCTGGAATCCGATTTGAAAATCATTGTGGTCATTAACAAGATTGACCGCCATGACGCCCGCCCCGACGATGTCCTTGATGAAATATACGACCTTTTAATCGACCTGGATGCCTCTGACGAGCAGCTCGAGTTTCCCCTGCTTTACGCAATAGGCAGAGACGGTATCGCAATGAAAAGCATAGAGGAGGAAGGCATAAACCTGCATGTTCTGCTGGACACAATACTTAATAAAATCCCAAGCCCGTCCCACGATCCTGACGCACCATTTCAGATGCTTGTATCTGACCTTAGCTATTCGGATTACCTGGGTCGACTTGCCGTCGGCAAAATATTTAACGGAACCGCCCATTCCAGAGACAGTCTGGTATGCATCGGCAAAAACGGCACAAGCATACCGCTTAAGGTATCTAAGCTCCAGGTCCATGACGGCATGAAGTTAAAAGACGTAAACGAAGTGCAGCCCGGGGATATTGCTGTAATGGCCGGTATTGAAGATGTTAAAATCGGCGATACTATCTGCAACAGGCAGGCTCCGAAAGCCCTGCCCCGAATCAGCGTGGACGAACCCACGGTGTCCATGGATTTTACTATCAACAACTCGCCCTTTGCCGGAAAAGAGGGAAAGTATGTCCAGTCGAGCCGAATCCGGGAACGCCTGTTAAAGGAAACCCTTCTTAATGTGGCCATCCAGGTGGAAAAAACCGAAGACCGGGACAGAATCCTTGTCAAGGGACGCGGAGAGTTTCAGCTTGCAATCCTTATTGAAACCATACGGCGGGAAGGTTATGAATTCAGCGTAGGGCGGCCCGAGGTCATCTGCCGCTATGAAAATGGCAGAAAGCTCGAACCCATGGAGCGATTGCTTGTCGACTGCGAAGAACGTTTTCTCGGCGTGGTAACGGAAAAACTCTCCCTTCGCAAAGGAAAAATGACCAACCTGGTAAACAACGGCAAAGGGCGAGTGCGAATCGAATTTTCCGTGCCCACCCGGACTCTGATCGGTTACCGGGATGAGTTTCTCACGGATACACGCGGCACAGGTATTATGTATTCCCTGTTCGACGGCTACGAGGAATTCAGAGGGGATTGCCCCAGCCGTTTTACCGGCTCCATTGTAGCCGACCGTACCGGAAATGCCGTACCTTATGCCCTGTTCAACCTGGAACCACGGGGACGGCTCTTTGTTGTGCCTGGCAATCCGGTTTACGAAGGAATGATTATAGGCGAACACAATCGGAGCCAGGATATCGCCGTAAATCCCTGCAAGGAAAAAAAACTGAGCAATATGCGGGCATCCGGGAAAGACGATAACGTCATTCTCTCTCCAATCAAACCGATAACTCTGGAGCAGGCCATCAGTTTCATCCGCTCACACCCCTGTCCGTACGCATGCGAAAGGCTGTGCTGTCCGGTCAAAAACGCCACACCATTCGCGGCGCCAAGATAAAAAAGAAGTAATCGTTCACATACACCACATCTTCCTTCAAACAGGAAAACCAACATAGGCTTACTATAAGTTGGTTGCCCTGTTTGAAAGAATCTGCAGCACCTCTGAACGCTTACTGGCTTCGAGTTTGTAAAATTTTTAGTAGTATCACTTCGTGTATGGTTACAAAAAGAAATTATAAGAACACCTAACTTAAACCTAAGGACACCATGAACAGCGAAACACTAATATCTAAAATCGCAAAAGAACAGAACCTGGATATAAAGCAGGTTCAGGCCATAGCTTCCCTTCTTGGGGAAGGTTCGACAATTCCGTTTATTGCGCGCTATAGGAAAGAAGCCACAGGAAGTCTTGACGAAGTCGCGGTGACGACTGTCAGGGACAGGCTAAACCAGCTCAATGAACTTAACGATCGGAAAGAGACAGTCCTCAAATCTCTTGAAAAACACGGTCACCTGACTGATGAACTTCGGAAAAAGGTTCTCGCCGCCGAATCCATGGCAGTACTTGAAGATATCTATCTTCCCTATAAGCCGAAACGGCGGACAAAGGCTGTTATTGCAAAGGAAAAAGGTCTTGAACCACTGGCTTTGATGATTTTTGAGCAGAAAGGAGTGGACCCAGACAAAGAGGCGGAATCTTTCATTGATCCTGAAAAGGGAGTTGAGTCGGTTGAAGACGCCCTTGCCGGAGCAAGAGATATAATTGCAGAAATCATAAATGAAAATGACAAAGCCAGGGCTGTGTTGAGAAACCTCTTTTTTACAAAAGCCATGATTAAAAGCCGGGTTGCTTCAGACATGGAGGAAAAGGGAGCTAAATTCAGAGACTATTTTAACTGGGATGAACCGATAGCAGGCGTTCCTTCTCACAGGATGCTGGCTATGAGAAGGGGCGAAAAAGAAGACTTTCTTAACCTTGACATACTCCCTGATGAAGAGGAGGCAACAGCCATACTTGAGAGCCTGTTCGTTAAAGGAGAAAACAAGGATTCAGCCCAGGTAAAACTGGCCGTAAAGGACTGCTACAAGCGCCTTCTTTCCCGCTCCATGGAGACCGAAACCAGGGTCCACGCAAAAGAAAAAGCTGATACTAAAGCGATAAAAGTTTTTGCTGAAAACCTTCGCCAGCTCCTTCTTTCACCGCCGCTGGGAGCAAAACGCGTCATGGGAATAGACCCGGGATTCAGAACCGGGTGCAAAGTGGTCTGCCTTGACCGGCAGGGAAAACTGATTCATTCTGATACTGTTTATCCGCACATGTCTGAAAAAAAGGCTCTTGCGGAAAAAGAGAAGATAAAATCCCTGTGTGAGCAGTTTGATGTTGAAGCCATTGCTGTGGGAAACGGTACGGCAGGCAGAGAAACGGAAGCCTTTGTAAGGACTGTCTCTTTTTCAAAGCCTGTGCAGATAATAATGGTCAATGAGAGTGGTGCGTCAATATATTCCGCTTCCAAAGTAGCAAGGGAAGAATTCCCGGATCACGATCTGACTGTGCGAGGGGCTGTATCCATTGGAAGACGCCTGATGGATCCTCTGGCAGAGCTTGTTAAAATCGATCCAAAATCAATAGGTGTCGGTCAGTACCAGCATGATGTTGTTCAGAAAGCCTTGAAACAAGCCCTTGATGATGTTGTTATGAGCTGCGTTAACGGTATCGGTGTTGATTTGAACAGGGCCAGTGCCCAGCTCCTTGCCTATGTTTCAGGACTCAATACAACAATTGCAAAAAACATTATCACATACCGTGAGGAGAATGGGCCTTTTCTATCCAGAAAACAGATCGCAGAGGTGCAGCGCCTTGGTCCAAAGGCATTTGAACAGTCTGCCGGTTTTTTGAGAATCCCGGAAAGTAAAAATCCGCTGGATGCCAGCGCGGTGCATCCTGAAAGTTATCATATTGTTGATGCCATGTCCAAAGACCTTGGAGCCACGGTTGTTGATATCATGAAAAACCCTGATACCAGAGATCAAATAGATGTTTCAAAATATGTTACTGATTCAGTGGGAATACCCACACTGAATGATATCCTTGATGAACTGGCAAAACCCGGACGCGACCCAAGGGACAAATTTGAAGAATTCTCATTTGCTGATGGTATTGAAAAAATCGAAGACCTGAGACCGGGAATGAAAATTCCCGGAATCGTAACAAATATAACCGCATTCGGCGCTTTTGTTGATATCGGCGTACATCAGGACGGCCTTGTTCACATCAGCCGAATGGCAGACAGGTTTGTGAAAAATCCTGCGGATATCGTAAAGGTCCAGCAGAAGATAACTGTAACTGTGCTTGAAGTTGACCTTACCAGAAACAGGATTTCCCTTTCAATGAAATCCAATGCAAACAATTCCGCTGCTGGTGCAAAAAAACCGGGCTTGAAAAAATCTCAAACCCGCGCTCCGAAACCAAAGAAAAAGCAACAGCATCAACAGCATAAGAAAGAGAAAGTAGAAAGCACCAATACGCCGTTTAATAATCCTTTGGCTGAAGCATTAATAAAAAGTGGGTTTAAAACTTGATGGCGTCGTAAAAAGTCTCATCTACTGCGTTGTAGCGGTTTTCTTCTTTTCAAGAACATATCCCAGCCAGACCTCACCTAATCCGGTTTTTGAGAGCGACCTTGAAAAATCACAAACCTTAAAACCAAGGTTGTAAAATATTGCCCTGGCTTTTTCATCCTGCCACCGATAAAAGGTTCTGCCTTCCTCATCTATCAAGGTTCCGGTGCCTTCCTTTAATGTTATCAGTATTATTCCAAAATCAGACAGCAACGATGTTATGTTTTTAAAAACATCCGAAATTTGATCATATTGAATATGAACAAGTGCCCCGATAAGCATGATGGCATCAGCGGATATTGCAGAAAAATCGTATGTCTCAAAATCTCCCTCAATAACTTTGCACCCTGCACACTCCCTGGCAAGTTCTACAAGTCCGTGGGAGTGATCAAAACCGATCACATCAAACCCTTTCTTTTTCATCCACAGCAAATCCCGACCGGACCCGCATCCCACATCAAGGACAATCGCACCGGCAGTTAGTCTTGCAGCAAGAGGCGACAAAAAATCAGACGGGTCGATTGCAAAGGTCTTTTCATGGTATGGTTTATATTTCTTCTGGTAGTAATCTTGCATACTGGTCAAGAAGATGAGACCTTTGCAGATAAGCGCAGACTTCGAAACGACGCTTTTCGAAGGACTCAACATTTTACATTTTGGTAAATACTCAAGTAGTCAGGCTGAAGCTATTTAGACTGAAGGGGTCAAAAAAGTTCAATTGCCGTAGTTTGGCAGAATGTGAATATTGCACCAAGCATGGCTTTAAAATGCGCTTTTCCCTGACAGTCTTCAGCCTTCAGCCTATCCACCTAAGCAGTTACACATTTTGTTTTAATTCCTCCACAAGGGGACCGTCTTTTCTCCATACCCAGCATGTATCAATTAGGTAATTATTTAAAATTTCGGGAGAAATCTCATTGTCCCCCTTTTCTTTATTTCGATAAACCCAGTACCCCTGGATAATTGCAGGCGCCATAGCAAGAACAAGTGTTGTCAGGTGCAGACAACCGTTAATACCACCCAAAGTTTTTTTGACTTTCGATGTAAAACCTGGTGCAATGCACATGCCTTTCAGCTTTTGAAGACTGTTAGACATCTGAATGCAATCTCCATGGGGAGTTTGGGGCATTTTTACCTTTATTTCTTTAATAGTTAGAGATAAAAGCTCAATTTGCATTTGGATGACCATATGATGCACGGTATGAGGTGGATGCTTTTCCCCGGAATGATGATAAACAGGTATCAAACGATCTTCTTTTAATATTCCCTCAACGATTATGTTTTCACTGCCTGATTCATATGTGGAAATTTCAATATTCCTGGCATGAATTTTTCTACCCTTACTTCTGTTCAATGAAATCATCTCTCCTCCCGTCCATTTGCTTTTCAATCCATTTCATTATCAGACGAACAATAAACCCGACCTTATTATCACTTAACGCCCTGCCCTTTTGTATTCTGTGCCATTTTTGCAGACAACCCCGGCAGCCTGTTGCGGTTGCATGCTGGGCGATAAAAACCGGGTGTCCTTTCATGGGTGTTTGTTTGCCATCATTTTTGGGAAACTTAGACGCAATTCTTAAATTTATAAAATCAACTGCATGATCCTTGATGGTTTCAATACTTTTATCCTGAATATATTGTCGATCCCTGTCGTTAAGCTTGAATTTTGATCTAAAAGATGAACGCTTCAGCAATTCAAGCGCACTGTCAACCATTTTAGGCGAGCAAAATTTATGCGCTGAATCTTTCAAACAGACAGGCCTATGATGGTAACTTCAATTGATCGTTTCCTGGGGCCGTTGTCATGGTTGATCGCCACTACGCAATGACTCTTGTTCAACATTATAACTATCCATATTAATTATATTATTTTCTTCTATTCCAAGAATACTATTCTGCTTTTCCTTGTCCATTGGTAGATACTCAATGATACTACTATCAGGAAGGATTCCTTTGAGTTCAAAACTCCATCCAGCATCATCCTTGCTGACATATACTCCCGCCCTTTTTCCTTGATAGTCTTTTCCTGAGAAAGCTAATTGTGCGAGTTTTCGTTTATCATCAAAACCCATGCTTTCCAGTTCATCAGCACTTGAATAGACACTTTGAATAGTTGCTCTAATCAAATTCGCTCTTGCTTTTATTGCTTTCTTGTCTGGGACAGATTCGATTTCATTATTCAGCTTTTCCCGTTCATCAGTCAATAAAGCTTCACGCTCCTTGTGTACTGACATGCGGGGCGTAAAATCCTTATCAGATATTTTCTCATCCTCGTATAACGAAATCAATCGGATTATACGCTGTTTAATTTTCTTCAATTCCCTGTTGATTTCAATTATCCGGTCGCGAACGCCGGTATCCGCTCCTCGTCCTGTCTCATTCTCCATAGGACTTTCTATCCTCTCGGATGATAACGCTTGTGGATGCTTTTCAGCCTGCCTATATCAACGTGCGTGTATATCTGCGTGGTTGA
>RCNC010003364.1_pt1 | contig 10459 bp, 10 predicted proteins | sample 2041301 | NCBI WGS metagenome assembly RCNC01 (sample SAMN09708231, study PRJNA481090) | Marine sediment metagenome, whole genome shotgun sequencing project. | biome: marine sediment; feature: ocean; material: sediment; isolation source: Sewage treatment plant 13A marine sediment (STP13A) ... | reverse complement strand
GTCCGGATCTTGGCCAGCGAGTTCATTCTGGTGCGAATCATGAACTTCGGTACGAACGGGTAGTGCTTTCCTGCCATGTCGGGTATGGATGTGAAGCTCGACTCGACGATGAGGCCGGCGGGTTCGACCTCGGTCGCGAGATCGATGGCCACTGCGCCACCCAGCGACTTGCCGAAGATCACGATTCGATCCGGCGGCAGACCCTCCTCCACCGTGAGATGGCGCCACGCCGCGCGCGCGTCCAGATAGAGACCGTCTTCGGACGGCCGTCCCTCGCTGCGTCCGTAGCCTCGGTAGCCGACCATGAAGACCCGCGCCGGGACCCGGGTCACGAGCTCAAAGAGCAGCTCCGCGCGATGGCTGAGATTACCGGCGTTGCCGTGAAAGAACAGGAGCACCCGATCGTCATCGCCGCCGCCGACCCGGCGGATCCACCAACCATGCAGCCGCACACCATCCTCGGCTGAAAAAAATCGATCCTCGATGACGCACCCCGACCCGCGTGCCACCGCCTCGGTATCCCAGAAACCGTCCGGGTACCGGGTGGGGAAGAAGATCAGGGATCGTTCGAAGAGCGCCATGAGCAGGATCATGGTAGCGAAACCAACGACCACAAACGCGATTCGCTTTGCTGTCATTCTGAGCTATCCAGAATGTGCAATGGACGACAACCCGATCCGGCCGTGGCTGCCGAAGAGCCCCGAAGGGGCGTCAGATCCATAGCCTGGGGCGTCAGCCCCAGGAAATCGGACAGGATTATTCCCCAAGCCCTGAAGGGGCGACAGAACCTGGCTTCGGCGTAAGCCGCGGCCATTGGCTTCCAATTGTCTGTCGCCGCTTCGCGGCTTTGCTTCTTTTCTCGATGTGATCCTGGGGCTGACGCCCCAGGCTATGAGTATTCCGCCGCTTCGCGGCTGGCACCCCACATTTACCTCCCAAAGGCAGCGGCCCTCGGGATGACATATTGGGCTTTCATTGCCCACAGGTGAAGCTCTCGCGGTTGCGCTCGAACCACTTCTTCGGGCTCGTGATGTGGAGCGTTTCCTTTTTGTCGTGCAGCTCGGCCGCCACCGCGAGAATCCCGTATTTGGCGTGGACCAAGCCGTGGAGCTCGCCCCGCTGGATGCAGAGGTCGGCCCTGACATACGCCTTACCCCCGTCGACATCGAGGTCGGTCAATGCAATCAGCCCTTCTCCCAATTGGACGTGCCCGCCGCCTGAGAGGTCGTCGGTCTTGAGCCGGCGGTCCATCTTGTCCGCCTTTTTTTGAGTCTTGGCGAAGAGTGCGAAGACCGGCGCCGCGCTCTCCGCCTCGATACTGAAGTCCGCCTCGCCGGAAGTCGGTCGAGCGAGAGTGATCCGCCCCGCCGGGATTTCGACTACCCCCCACCATTCCGGGTTCTCGCCTTCGGCTTCGCCGACGAATGCGCCGGCGTTGCGCAGCTCGACCCGCGTCCCGGATGGATCGAAGACCTTCTTTTCGAGATCCAGGATCTTGACCCGGCCGATGGCCTTGATATCCCCCACCACCTCCTTGTCGTCTATCTCAATCACCAGGTCTTCGGCCGTGAGATGGGCCTCGGCGCTGCCTCCCCCCGTCCTCTCGAGGATCTCCACGTGGCTCTTGACCCGCCCCTTCCCGGACACGATTCGAATACCTCCCGTGCTCGGGAAGTTCCGGTTGTACACCGTCATGTCCGGCACCAGGACCTCTGGCATATCGATGATGACGTCGGACTGCAGACCCTTTTCCCCGAGCCTGAGTCCCTCAGCCCCGCGCACGCTCACTACCAGATCCTTGCCTTCGAGGTAGGGGCTCTCGTCCCCGCGGACCGCCAGCGAGTAGCTCTCGAAATGGAAGTTGAGCAGCTCGTGCACCGTCGTGTCGGCAGCGCGGAATCCGAGGATCCGCCCGGTCCCCTCGGCGCGATACCCGAGGTAGTCGACGATGTAGGTCGCCTCCTCGGTGGCCAACCGGCTCTTGGGTTCCACCACTCCCCGCGTCAGCCACAGGTCTGCGTCGATCCTTCCCGAACCGCCACCGAACGACACCGACTTCGTACTCTGGAGAAGGACGTTGAGGAAGGCGAGATCGGCAACCTCGCCGCCGACTCGGATCCGGGCAACGAGAAACGGGAGCAGGCTTTCGCCTCGATGCTCGCTCGGCACGAAGCGGTCAATCGATGCCCGCATGTTGATTAGGAGGCCGGTGGCGAGCGTCTCCTCGCCAAATCGGATCGTCCCGGATTCTACCTTGAGCGATGCACCCTTCATCCTGAGGGGACCGCGGGCGCGAGTGGAGAAACTACCACCCGCCCGCATCGGGCCATCGAGCGCCATCTCGCCGATTCTCATCGACCGGATCCCGCCTGCCCGCGCGAAGCTGATGCGGATTTCCATCCCCGGCTTCGTCTTCTTTTTGCGCGGCAGCACCGTGTCGGCGGTACCGAGCACGAAGTCGATGCCCCGCGCCCGCGGCGCAACGATGTGAACCGTCTTGAATGGGAGGGCGAACAGATTGAAAAACGCCCGGCCGCGGTCGACTTCCAGGGACCACACTGTCCCCCGGGTGTGCTTCCAGAGCTTGAATCCGCGAACGTGAATCAGCCCCGGAACCACCGTCCAGGCGCTCTCCCAGCTGATCTTCGTGCGTTCCGGGTGTGGCGTCACGAGCCGTGGCAGGAGGTCGGAGTTGATTAAGAGATTCACCCCAACCACATACCCAACCCAAAGCACGAGACACACTGCCAATGCTCTGCGGGCGCGCGGCGTGCGAAGACGAACAGTGAAATCTCGAATGTTCATGTCTCCCCACCTTTCCGTGACGGCCATGGGATCACCCGCGACATTATAAGGTCGAACCAGGATGGGTGATGAGCCACACAGGCCGAAGCCCGACCTCCAGGCGGCCAAGGCCCTGCGGCTCGCGTTTGGAAACGCCGTGGCCGCAGGTGGGTTACCCAACTGGAAAAGGCTGGTGAAAAATGTGGTGGCGGGGCTAGGAGGACTCGAACCTCCGACCTTGAGTTTAGGAAACTCCTGCTCTATCCACCTGAGCTATAGCCCCACGCGGGGCATTGATGCTACGGCGCAGAGCAATTCATGTCAATCGAGATTTGCGTCCGCCCGCCACGAGGGTTTCTCGGGCTGTTGCGGCGGAAGCCCCGAAGGGGCGCAAGACCCATAGCCTGGGGCGCCTACGGCGCTGGAACCGCCGACCCATCTACCAACAGCTTTCCCGGCAGACCGAGCGCGAATCGGAGGCCCTCGTCGTCCAGGTTCGGAATCCACAGCGGCAGCCCCCGTCGCTTCGCCTCCTCAGCGAGCCGGGCGACCAGGAGACCGGCCGGAGCGCCGGACCGCAGACCGGCGCATGCCCAACCCGGCACACGGACCGCTGCTACGCCCCCAGCTTCGGCCACCTCTGTCTCGGAGAGGACCTCCTCGATGACCCTTGGCCCGCCCTCACCTTCGACCTTCCACCGGCACCTCTGGGTGCCTACCTCGGAGGGTGCGGCCAGCCATCCGCCGGCGGGCGCCTGCGTCTCGGCCCAGGTCCACCACCCCACCCGGCGTCCTTGCGGCAGCTCATAAACTGTTTTCAACCTGATCGAATCGGCCGCCTCCGCCTGCGACGTCCCTTTCAGGAGTGCCGTGTATGCGGAGTCGAGCACCATCCCCTCCCCCATCGCTGTCACCGTCAGCGGTGTGCCAATCAGGTCCGGGACCGCCCCGCCCATCCTCGCCGCCAACTCCCGCCACGCTTCGGACGCACCCGCCCCCAGTCGATCACTCAGCAGGAGGGCCGGCCAGGGCAGGATCGCCGCGGGCGCACCAACCACGGCGGCCAGCTCTGCCAGCAGGACGGCGAGGGCGCGATCGCCAAGCTGCACGCGCCAGAATTCGCGATCGGCAAAGCTCATGATCCGAATCGGGACATCCGTTCCGAGAGTTTCTACCACCGCGGGATCAAATTCGAACTCCGGAGGCGCCGTCGCCCCCGCAGCCTCGAAGGCTTCGATGGCGGCGAGGGAGGACGGCGGAAGCCACATGGCGCCGCCGACCGCGAGCCGCTGCGCCGTCACCAGGGAATCTGCTGATGCTGCCGCTACAACACCCCGTGCACGCTCAGCCCCGGATCGCGCTGCCACCTCGGCGACCCAGGCCCCAGAGCCATCATCGGCGGCGACCCAGGACGGCTCCGGGGCGCCGCCGGCCAGCACTCCGGCGATCACGTTGTCCAGCCCGCCGCGGAGAGCATCCGGAAGCCCGCCCAGCAGCTCCATCATTCTCCGCCTCTGCGAATGTCGACTCCGGAGGGGACGCTCTCGTCTGGCTCGTCGAACGATTCAACAGCCGACACACGGGAGTATCGCGGCCCTTCCTCGAGTCGCTGTCTGATCGCGGCATGATCCTCGTCGGAGCCCTTGAACAGGGCCTCGACGGTCCCGTCAGCGCAATTCCTAACCCATCCATCGAGGCTCAGAGCCTGTGCCTCACGCCACGCGAAGTAGCGGTAGCCCACGCCCTGGACCTGCCCCGAGATGCGATATCTTTTGATTCCCATTGCTCACTTCCGACAACACGGGACGCCCTCGTCACGATTCCGGCTCATCCTCTGTACTTTGGTGCGCATGGCGACCAAAGTGGTGGATCAGCCAGAACCCACCCACCAAAAGGACTACGAAACCGATCGAGACCCAGTTGAACCACTTGAAGAGAAAATCCCGAATCGACGCACCGTAGGCGTAGAGCAGCACGCCCTCGGCCATGAAGCGCATCGAGCGCGAAACCAGGGACGCCAGCAAGAAGACCTTGAAGTTGATCTTGAAGGCGCCACCGGCGATGGTGAAGACCTTGTAGGGGATCGGGGTCAGACCGGCGATACCCGTGGCCCACGCGTTGTAACGGTCGTACAAACGCTCCACCGCGTGAATCTTCCGATCCGAAAAGAATCTATAGAGCAACGGGCGCCCACCGTAGAGACCAATCCCGTAGCCAAGCATGCCGCCGAGCACGCTGCCGAGGGAGCACACGAAGCCGTACCAGATGGCGCGCTCGGGCGTCGCCACCCCGAGGGTGACGAGCAGCACGTCGGGCGGAATCGGAAAGAACGAACTCTCGGCGAAGGCGAGCAGGAAGAGCCACAACCCGGGGTGGGGCATCGCCGCCAGCGCGTCGATCCAGGCAAACAATTTATCCCGCATATCTCACCAAGTCCCGTCACGAGGGTGGTGAGGTGCCGCGCTCAGTGAGGTTTTCGACCTAGAGGCCCGGCCGGGGCCCCCAGTGCCGTCCGCCGATGGGGCTCGCGAACCGAGGTCAAGGCGCGAGGAGGAGTCGATGCCCGAGCATCGTCGACGACGAGCAACGAAGAGATCGGCCGCGACCCCCATCGGCCCAAAGGGTTGCGGCGCCATGGCGCTCGCAACGGACGACGCTGGGGGTTCCGGCCGGGCCTCGCGGGCCGCGGAGGCGTACTTGACCGTACGCCGAGCAGCCCGATGCGAGCAAACGCCGCAGATCGCGGCAGATCGCCGGCCGCAGCAGGAAGCTGGTGGGATATGCGGGTTAGACGCTGAAGGATTCACCGCAGCCGCAGGTGTTGGTGGCGTTGGGGTTGGAAAAGACAAAGCCCTTGCCCATCAGCCCGTCGTTGAAATCGAGCGTGATTCCCTTGAGATAGATCGTGGACTTTGGATCGAGGAGAACGGTGAATCCTTCGTACTCGAGGACCGTGTCGTCCTCGTGGCGTTGGCAAAAATCCATGGCGTAGGAAAGACCCGAGCAACCGCCACCGGTCACCGCGAGCCGCAGGCCCACATCGCCCTCCTTCGGATCGCGCTCGAAGATCGAGCGGATCTCCTGGCAGGCCCTGTCGGTCACCGTGACGAGTGAGGCCGCCGAGGCCGAGGCGGCGCCGCTCACGACGCGATCCCCTTGACGAGCTCGTGCAGCTCACCTTCGTGATACATCTCGGTCACGATGTCATTGCCACCAATGAACTCGCCGCGCACATAGACCTGGGGAAATGTCGGCCAGCCGGCGAACTGTTTCGCCGAATCGCGGATCGATTCGTCGGAGAGCACGTCAAAGGTGCGATACGGAACCTCGAGCACATCCATCACCGCGACAGTGTTGGCCGAAAAACCGCACTGCGGCTGCTGCGGCGTCCCCTTGATCAGGAGAAACACATCGGCGGAGCCGACCATCGCACGGACTCTCTCGGCGGGATCCTCCATGGATCCGGCCTCGGTCATCGGGATTCCACGACCCTCCGGGCGCTCCGGGGTCGCGGCAATGTTGAACGGGTTGTCTGGTGGGCTGTTCTTCACGCATCCTCCCTGTACACAGATGATAACCTGAGACAACGTATCAGCCATTCCCGCTCCCTGATATTCGAGTGTGCCCCGCCATAATTGATGTGAGGTAACGAGGGCACCGAGGCGCCATCCTGCCTGCGCTTCGCGACCGATGCATACACCTTTGTATATTGAGGAAGCGAAGCGCAGGCAGGATCGATGATCGGCGACCGAATACCACTCCAATTGTGGCGGGGGACACTTTAGGCCGTGGACGATTTCGATGCTGCCTACCACTCGACCTCCGACTATTTCGGCGCCGAGCCCGAGGCCTTGCTGGTTCGATTCGCCGACCTCCTCGACCTCTCGCAACCGGTTCTCGATGTCGGCTGCGGCCAGGGCCGCAACACCCTTTTCCTGGCCCGTCGCGGGTTCAGCGTGGATGCCCTCGATCCTTCCCGGGTCGCGGTGAAACAGGTCGGCAGTTTGGCTGAGAAAGATGGGCTTTCGGTCCGTACAATCCACGGCACGTTCCAAGACCTCGAGAGTGGCGACGACCGGTACGGAGGCATCCTCCTCTTCGGTCTGATTCCGCTGCTCAGCCGCTCCGAGATCTCCGATCTCGCGCAGCTCGTGATGAGCCGTCTCGGATCCGGGGGAATGCTCTTCGCCACCGCTTTCGGCACATGGGATCCGGATTTTCCGCATCGCGCGGGCACATGGTCAGAGGAGGACGAAAATTCTTTCCGATCTCCGGACGGCCGGCTCCGCACCTACCTCGAACCGGGCGAGCTCACCACCTTCCCTGATCTGTCGCCGGTGTACTCATGGGAGGGAATGACCCCCGAGCACAGCCACGGGGACGGCCCGAGCGAACGCCACGGCCTAGCCGAGGCCGTCCTTGAAGCTCCGAAGGAGCGACAGATTCATAGCCTGGGGCGCGAGCCCCAGGAATAATAGTCAAAAAAATCAGAAAGCCGCGAAGCGGCGACAGACCCCAACGGCCATCGTCTGTCGCCCCTTCAGGGCTGATCGGAAGGGCGAACTCCGTTTCCTGGGGCTCACGCCCCAGGCTACGAATCTGTCGCCGCTTCGCGGCTTGACGGATTGACGTCCTGTCCTATTCCTGGGGCTCACGCCCCAGGCTAAGAATATGCCGCCGCTTCGCGGCTTCGCCCAAGCCGTCCTCCGTCGTCCAAAAAACATTCGGGAGACCGGCATCGGCGAAGTGCGGGCCGGACGCCCGCACCACAATCCCTACATGACGTGTTTGTGGTGCGGGCGTCCCGCCCGCACGTCATCCATCCTGTTTCGTCCGACAAAGGTCGAAAGCGATTTTGAATCTTGACGGAGGTTGTGCCGTTCTAACGTTTAACGTTCAACGTTCCAACGTTTTACCGCGTCCTTCGGTCAGGCACACGATCTCGAAGCAGTGCGTCTCGCCGAAGTTCGAGAAGCAACGCCAGCAGTGGAGCTCTTCCTTCTTTGCAGTCGAGGCGCTCGCTCCTCCCTCCGGCCGGCGGTCGCGGTCCTGGCCCCAGACTTCGAGCTGATCGAGCTCGTCGCCATATGTGTCCCGCACCACGAGACCCGTGAGCTCCCCATCTTCGGCGACTGCAAAGACCCGCAGCCCCTCGGGGGTCCTGGTGATGAAGGTCTCCCCCTCCCCTATGCTCTTCTTTTCCAGCAGGGGTCTGAGATCGATCGAGTAATCAGCGAGCTTTGGATCGGTGATCACCGGCGATGCGGCGACCAGAATTCGCTGCGGTTCATCGCCGGAGGTCAAGGCCAACGGTGTCTGCGCGTCCGCCGTGGCGACCCCGACACCCGCCACACAAACCGCGATCAGCAAAATGAAACAGAATCTCCGCATGTCTCATCTTCTCATACGTCGGTCAGGCGCATCGGTTCACCCCCTCCTTTTCGTCGGTGTGACCCCGGCCACTCCCCCGTGTTAAGCTCAGGCGAGATGCCCGATCGGTCCCTCGGTTTGCTCCTCCGCCTCACCCTGTACCCTCAGCGTCAGGGCGAGCCCACGCGTTGGATGTCACCGTGGATGTGCTGAAACGGCTCGACCAGCTCGAGCTCCTGGTGGTGACGGGCAAGGGCGGCGTCGGCAAGAGCACGGTTTCAGCCGCCCTCGGCGCGCTCCTCGCCAATCGCGGCCGCAAGGTGCTCCTGCTCGAGGTCGACCCGCGCGAGAACCTCCACCAGCTCCTCGACACGCCGCCGTCGGGCGGCGAGATCGTCGAGGCCGCCTCCAACCTCTGGCTCCAACACCTCGAACCCAGAAAACTCCTCGACGACCTTGTGAGCGAAAAGCTGAAGGTGGGCGCGCTCGTGCGCAAGATCCTGTCGAGCCCCGTCCATCGCCACTTCACCGAGGGCTGCCCCGGCCTCAAAGAGACCGCAGTCTTCGGCCGGGCGCTGCGGATGGTCGAAGGGCACGGGCCGAAGAAGCTCCGCAAGCCGGATGTGGTCATCCTCGACGCCCCCGCGTCCGGCCACGGGATCGCCTGGATGGCGGCTCCTCGCCTGGTGGCCGAGGTCATCTCGAGCGGCCCAATCGGCAACCTGGCGGAGGAGATCACGACCTTCCTCGAGGACCCGGAAAGATTCGGCATCGTGGTGGTGACCACCGCCGAAGAGATGCCGGTACAGGAAACGATCGAGCTCCTCGAGGCCATGGAGCAACGTCTCGACCGCCGCCCCGAGCTGGTGGTGGTCAACGCCCTCTACCCACCGGCGCCGAAGCCCCGCCGGAGTGACGACGAAGCGACCCGTCTGTGGGCCCGGAGACGAGCGGTGAATGAGGAGGAGCTCGCGCGTCTCACCTCGATCTGGGACGGACCCCAGGCCAAGGTGGCCCTGAGGCCCATCGACGCCGGGCCGACCCTGGTGGGTGTGGTCGGCAAGCAGCTTGCTGAAGCGCTGCGGGAACCCTGATGGACTCGCAACGCTACCCTCTGGTGATCGTGGTCGGCGGCGGAGGCGTCGGCAAGACCACCCTCGCCGCAGCCATCGGCCTGGCCTCGGCTCACTCAGGAGACGACACCCTGGTCATGACCTTCGACCCGTCCCTGCGCCTCAAGGACACCCTCGGAGTCGGCGACGAGGCCATCGACGAGGAGACCCCTGTAACAAGTGGCGCCGAGGGGCAGCTGTGGGCGAGCCTGCTCGACGCCCGAACGACCTTTGACCGGCTGATTGACCGCTACGCCCCGGACGAGGCGGCGGGACGGCGGATCCTCACCAACCGTTTCTACGACCGGCTGTCGGGCAACCTGGCAGGCGCGCTCGAGTATATGGCATCGGAACGTCTCTTCGAGGTGGCCGATGAAGGCCTCCACGATCGGGTGGTGCTTGACACGCCGCCCACCCGCCAGGCCATCGATTTTCTCGGCGCCCCGGAGCGCATCGTCAGCTTCCTCGACAGCGGCGCCCTGCGCATCGCTCTCAAACCGTGGTTCGACGATCAGGGAAAGCTCAAGGCAACCTCGCGTCTCGGGATCCTCGGCCGCAACGTCGAGAGTTTTCTCGACCGGATGGTCGGCCTCGAGCTGCTGAGGGACATGGCCGAGTTCTTCCAGGCGTTTGCCCCTCTGTTTGACGGCTTCCGCGAACGCGCGCTTCAGGTACAAGACCTTCTGAAATCACCGCAGACCCTCTTTGTCCTGGTGAGCGGACCGGGCAGCGGACGGGTGGCTGACACCCTTTTCTTCGCTCGCCGGCTGACCGAGGCGGGTTACCATCTCGGACCGATCGTCGTCAACCGTGTCCATCCGCTCCTCAAAACGGTTCATCCCGCCACCGAGACCGAGGGCCACCGCCTGCTGTCCTGGCTCGGCCGGCGCGACCACGAGGGCGTGGCCGAGCTGCGAGACCTTGTCGGCGACTCCCACCCGGTGGTCGAGATCCCCCTCCTCCCGAACGAGCCGACGGATCTCAAGACACTGAGCGCGTTGGGAGAGCTCTTCGAGAGCCGCCTCGAGGAGGAGCTTTCTGGGCGAGGAACGCCAGGCTGAAGTCAGGCAAGCCGCCGCGCGCCCTGTTTCCGCACGCGCTTCCCGAGAGGATGCCAGGCACGCCGACATGACGTTACTCGCGGCCTTGCGGCCGCGGTGAAGCACCGTCGCCAGCGCGTGGCTCATGGCCTC
>RCNC010003363.1_pt1 | contig 10461 bp, 6 predicted proteins | sample 2041301 | NCBI WGS metagenome assembly RCNC01 (sample SAMN09708231, study PRJNA481090) | Marine sediment metagenome, whole genome shotgun sequencing project. | biome: marine sediment; feature: ocean; material: sediment; isolation source: Sewage treatment plant 13A marine sediment (STP13A) ... | reverse complement strand
AACGTTGCTTCTTCTGCTGCAACACCGAAGTCGTGATTCGTAAGGTCCGCACTCAGCCAATTGACTTGCAGTTGCGGCGTAAATCGAAACCGACCAGCCTGAAAGCCCTTGGAGAGTCTTGCTGTCGCCGATCCGCCGCCAATGTTGTCCAGTACATCATGTTCATAACGCAACGAAAAATTCACGCCACCCGGGATCTCGTAGCGAAAACCCAGGCCGGCCATCAGCGTACTTTCCCGATCTTCCATCCCGGCAAGAGCGAGACTGTCTTCTTCCTCATACACGCCAATTCGGTACGACGCAGATGCGGCGAGCCGCCATGGACCTGTTCCGACCAACCCATATTGCAGATTCGGGCCGAGCCATTGCAGTCGCTCGCCGTTATAGGTGATTGCCGGGATGGGTTGCAATACCGTTGTATCGGAGCCGACGTAAGGGCTGCTGCGTCCAATGACGCCAGCACCAACACCCAGACGACCGCGCTTGCCAAGCACCTTGTAGATTGCGATATCGATAGTTAGTGCTTCTTCCTCAGAAACTGCAATCCGCGCTCTGTCAAAGGAGGGTGGGCCTTTCGGTCGGTAATCGTTCGAGATGCCGAGGGCTTCTTTCGGAATTCCGATGAAGTTCTTGTCGATGCGACCGTTCTCGTTCTCGTCGACATAGACCAGCATAGCGATATCGCCTGCAGGAACGTCACGAATCAAGTAGACGTTGTCCGGTCGGATATCGTTCCTGACTTCTCGCACTGGGTCGCGAAAATCACCAAATGTGTTGGCCGAGTCGTAAACTTGAAATACGAGTACGCCTTGCACTGGCGCATTTTGAACGCGAACGGTGATTTCTGCAGAATGCGCCATGCCGGTGCACACCGCGAGAATAATAGCCGTGACTAGTCGCACGAGGGTCTCTCCAGATACTGAGGCCGAAAATAATATCAACGATTTTAACGTGGTGATATCGCCCCGGGGTATTCGTTACACATTGTTACGATTGCCATTTGGCTTGGCCGGCCGTGACGGGCCGCTTTTCTTGGTTTTTACCTTAGTTTTAGGACCCTGTTCGGTTTCATTTTTGTGACGGAATCGAGGTGATTCGGTGTGATCTGTATCGATAATGTACGTTGATTTCATTGACTATTTAATTAGTTAACTAAACGCAAATATTGATAGAGGTTTCACCATGTTTAATTCTAAGACACGTACAACATTGATCGCTTCACTGCTCGGCTTGGGAGTCCTTAGCCTGAGCCCTTCAGCCTTTGCCGACTCCGGACCATTTATCGGGGCCAGTGTTGGTAACGCAGCCGTATCCGCAGAACTCGCCGATCCCGGCATCGGCAGTGACATCAATTTTGATGAGGATGACTTTGCCTGGAAGGTATACGGCGGCTACGCCTTCGATCTTGCCGTTATCGATTTCGGATTGGAGCTTGGCTATTTTGATCTGGGCTCGCCGTCTGCAGATGTTCTTGGCGAGAATGTGGGGATCGCAGTTTCGGGATTTTCAGCGTTTGCTCTGGCAGGCGTAAACCTGGGCCCCGTAGGATTATTCATCAAAGGCGGCCTGGCATCCTGGGATGCGGATCTGGTAATCGCCGACCTGCGCGCCAGCGAAGATGGTAGTGACCCGGCTTACGGTGCCGGTCTGCGGTTTACTGTTGGATCTGTAGAAATTCGCGGCGAGTATGAGGTCTTCGACATCGACGATGCTGATGACGTCTACATGGGGACATTGGGATTGGCCTGGAGATTCTGATCACCAGCCAACACCAGTAAATGAAGTAAAAAAACGCCCCTTACGGGGCGTTTTTCGTTGGCCGACTAGCCGCCCATCCTGAAGATTTCGCCCTGCTCAAGCGATCGTTCGCGATGCATCAGAATCCATTGCGCGTGTTCGCCAAGTGCCGCATCGCCGAGTACACGCAGGATTCTACGTTTTTCATCGTCACTGGCTGTGGCGTCCATGCGTCTTTTGGCGTTGCTGAAAATTCTAAACATGAATTCATACTGTTTGATCAACTCGGCGTCCGCGACACTATCGCCGTAGGACTGACGTACCCCAACCAGCAACAGCATGACGCCCATGAGGATGATCACCGGATCCCGAAGTAATTCTTCGAGGTCGGCCCCTATCAATATGAATGCGGCGATAATTGCGAAACCAATCCAGAACGCCACTTGCGCCATTCGATCGGTGCGACGATGACGCTTAACTTTTTCAGCGCCTTTACGCAGGAAGTAGCCCAGCTGCCCCGACGCGCCATCACCGAGCCATTCGCGCAGCACGAAATCGAGGCCAGCTTTTTCATGATAATTTGAGGCGTCGCATTCGGTGCCCGCGACTCGCATTACGTTGCGAATCCAGCCAAGGTCAGGGTCCTGTGTCTGCAGAAATGTGTCGTGCGTGTACTTGGTCTTGCTACCGCTGTTGACGCCTGCTGCCGCCCAGTAAAACTGCACGCGAAGACCTTCAGCGAGCGTTCTGTAGTCGAGATACTTTCTATGCCACGCACTGCGATTGCCGACCATGTGAACGGCGCTCGCCAGTAGAAAAAAACCGAGAAACGCGTACAGAAAGTATCGTGACGGTTCAAAGTCGGAATAGACGATGTACGTCAGACCCATTAGCAGTGCCAACAGGTGAGTTGCCCGCAACGCAAAAAGCGTGCGCTTCTGATAATGCATCGCCAGCCAGTCGGCTGCGCGGCAGACGTGATCTATGTCGCGAATGCCGGGCGGAAGAATAGCGTGGTCTTTCTCCTCCAGTAGCGGCCATGCCTCGTCGCGTATGCGATCGGCATGTTGCACCGCGTCACGGCTGAACTCACTGGTATAGCGGAATACGCGACGGTGACTTTCTGGCAGTAGCTTGGAGCGTGGTTCATTCTCGTCCAGCGAAAACCACCAGTAGTCACCCGGCAGCAAGGCTTCGTCTGGCTGTCCGTCTTCGCGGTCTCTACCGCACACGATGTGATACACAAGATCGCTTTCGTCGTCGGCAATGATCAGTCCACTGCCGGCCGACTCCGGCGTATAACCGGGCATCACGTCGTCGTGGTGAAAACGCACGACCTGACCGGTACCGCCGAGCCTGTCGCTATACTTGCCGTCCCAGAGCGCCAGCAAAATGTGGCAGTGGGCACACAGGAAAACGCCGACCTGCGCGTACTGCTGGTCCCTGGCGTCGCCATAATCACTGATCGATTCGAGCGTGTTGCCAGCAGCGACTGGCAACTCATAGATCTCGGCCGCACGACTCAGGAGAAAATCGAATTTTTCGCGAACGATGACAGTGTCAAAATCTTTGAGGTACAGATCTTTTGCCATGGGCAACGGCACGATCAACGGTATGCCAAGTTGTACTGCCTCTTCGGCAACGAGTTGATCCGCACCTTCGGCAAGCGCTGACATGACAGATACGCCACGATCGGGATACTCGGCTCGAAGCTCCTCGAGTAATGTCCTGACCCGCTTACGAATCTCTGGGATTTCTCTGGCGACAAGGTCGCGATGACCTGTCACCGAGATGATCAGAGGCACAGCGAAGCCGGCCTGGCCACCGACGATTGTGTGCGATTGTGTCTGTGCGAAGTTCATTCAACCCAGAGACTACAATAAAAGAAGGGCTCCGAAGAGCCCTTCTTGTTACATCTTTATCCCTTAGCCAATTATGGTGTGGGCGGTGTCGGTCTAACCGACCATTCGGCTGGTGTCGTACAGAACTCGGCGGCACCAAGTCCGATCTCACCAGGATCAACGTCGGTCGAGAAATCGAGCTGACAGATGTTGTGGCTTATGAATCGCGCCAGCGCCTCGGTCGTTCCGTGTAGATCACCGGATATGTTTCGTCTGCCCGGCGCATTGAAAGCGGATGGGCTGGGACTGGTTGCAGCACATAGTTTTGGTCGGCTCGGTGTCGTACCACCGAGGACAAAAGCAGGCCGATCAGCAACTGTGCACAGCGCTTTGAGCAAACCGTTATATGAGTACGCCAGATTGTCGATTCTGGACGGAATCTCTACTTCGATATCACTCAAGGAGCCATCGCAGCCACCACCACCACAATCGTTTGCAGTTGAAACTTTGAATGTCAGGCTGGTCACCGCTTCGTTTCCAAACGGGTATTCTGGCGTTCGAATAACGCCGCCTCCCGAATTCACTGATGTTGCTGCGATCGAACCACCGCCGTTCAGAGCCCAGGTCGGGGCCTCGGAACCACCCCTTCCTTCAGCTTTCAAGATACCGACCATTGCAGGACTGCCGTCGGCCGGTGTCGCCGTAACGATAAGGTACTCATTCACATCACCGAACGGGCCGTCGTACAGGAATGCTCCGGTAAACGACTTGATAACCATAGGCACGTCGTTCACCTGGAAACCACGCACTGCGGTCGAAAATGACGCCGTGATCATCTCATTGCCGTTAGAACTGATTTCATTACCGGCACCGCCCTGAGTTACACCAACCGCTGTGATCCCACTAACGGTCTTATTGCCGAGTTTGTTGCCGCCGCCAGATGCCACCAAACTAACATCGACATCTTTCGCCGTCATGAACGTTGCTGTTGGTATTGATCCAGGAATCACGATATCGACTGTCTCCGCCATGCCTGCATACTGCTGACTTGACCAGCCGAAAGTCGCCTGCGCTGTTGCGCCGCCGAATTCATTACACGCTCCGCTCAATGAGCTACTGCAGCCGGACTGAGTTGCGTCTAACAAAATGTCGAAACTTTCATCAAACTCGCGCGTGCCGTAATCAAACAGGGATGTTCCGGGCAACAGCGGATCCGCTGGCATGCCGATTTCCGTATCCAGATCATTGCCGAACAGGTCATCGATCAGGAAAGTCAGCCGACCCCCAAGCCGACGACGCGTTGCGCAACCGACAAGCCGATCCTGAACAAAGCGATTATTGACGTAGGTTGCATCAACATTGGTTCCCGGCAAATCAATCGGCTCCGATACATCATCAACTACGCGAAGCAGGTCAAACTGATCGCCTGACAAAATTCCGTACTCAACTTCGTCCAGTGTTGCGAAAGGCAATGGACCCGGTTCCCAGCAGCTGCCCGGTGTTTCCCAGCTTGAAAACCCGCCGAGGATAGGCTGACCCAGGACGCCGTCGTCAGCGACGATATCGACGAAGAAGAAACCGTCCCGAGAACAAAACTCCGGGCCGATCGAGAAATTCTCGAGCATTGGAATGTTCGTGAAATCGAGAGGCAGCTCAACAGGATCACAACGCTGTGGATTGCTGCCTTGCACGAAGCGTGAATCAAAGAATGGCCCTCTGGTCTCAACACCGAAACTATTTCCGGGAATACCCGGAAGATTCGGGTTCGCAACCAGAGAACTGAATCCAACCTGGCAGCCAGGAGGCACACAAGTGCTGGCCAATATAGTGCTCTTATTGATGAAATCTATGCCGTAGGTGTTCTTCAATACACCATCGATTTGCTCTACGACGGTAGCAACAAGACGATCGCCAAGAGGGTCATAGACCAGCTCGGCGAGGGCCACTTTGCCGCTATTGCCGGATTGAGTGAAACTAAAACAAGGACCATCGACGTCGTCATCATTATCGACGTTATTGCCGGGATCCGGAAAGTTACAAAGCGCCGGAGCGAGATCGCGAACTTTTCCCTTGCCACTCGCCAAGTTTCGCTGCGTTCGACTACGGTCCAGATCGACAGCAATGATTTCCTTGGTGCTGGCGCTCAGTAACAGGTAGTCGATAAGCCCATCCGGCTGAATTCCCAGCGCCGGTACTCGAGCGATTCCGCCGCCACTTAACGACACGCCCAGGCTGTTCGGGGCAACCAAGGTCTCCGCCGGTGTTCCTGTTCCCGCAGTCTCGTTGATATTTATGGAGATCGCTCCAGACGGAGCATTACAAATCGCGATTAGATTACCGCTAAATGCAGGCCATTCCTCAAGACCAACAATGTCCTGGCAGGCAGGGCCGTTGTTCGGATAGTTGAGCGAGTTGATCGCAAAATCGACAGTGTCATCGTAGCCGGGGTCACCAGGGACAGTGCTGACACGCTTGAACGCTTCGATGCGGTTCTTCCGGGCAACGTACAGTGTGCCGCTATTGCGCGTAACGACCATCGCGGTGGTTCCGACATTCGAAAAATTGCTGGCGCTCCACGAGGTCAGGTCCAGGTTCTGCGTGATCAATTTTATTTTGCCACGTCTGCCAGAGTTTCCGATAAACGCATAATTTACGCTGCTACCGCCACTGATAGAGCCAATGGCTACGGATGCGCCCTTTTTAACTTTCGCATTCGTCAACCGTTCGAGTGACTGTGTGCAGTCCGGATCGGTAGCGCACAAATAATTGACGCGATAAATCTCGCCGCGGGAATCGACCACGATGCTCAATGCATCTGCCGCGTGAACTTGTGTTACGCCGCAGGTAATCGCTAGTAATGCAATTGCCGGTAACGACCGTACGACATCTCTAATCCGAATATCCATTTCTTCCCGTCCCCTGTAGTACGTTCTGTTTTTATTATTAGTTCTGTTCTAAATACTGATCTGCCTTATCCGGTTGCCCGATGGCTCGATACAATTCCGTAATACGCACCACGGTCGCCTCCACAAAAACCGGCATCGCATTGCCGCTTTCTATCAGCGTTGCGTGAGCGCGTATTAAAGTATCTTCTGCCTCGGCATATTTTTCTTGTTCTGCGAGTGCGGCACCGTACGCGCTTAGTGCTGCGCCGGTTAGCCAATGCTCTTCCCCAATCTTACTTCTAAGCAATTCGTAGGCTTGGCTCGCTTCTTTTTCTGCAAGCTCGTACTTACCAGTATCCAGATGCAGGGTCGCTATTGTCAACAGGCTTTTCCCGACCTCCGGGTTGTCGGCACCCAAGAGCTTTCGGCGCATAGAAAGCGCACGAACCAGGTGTGGTTCTGCGGCCGCGTAGTCCTTTTCTTCATTTAACATAAACCCCAAACCACTCAGAGCGCTGGCGAGTTGGGGGTGTGCCTCGCCGTAGGCCTTGTCGAGAATTTCCGTAGCGTTAGCTTGCATTGCGATGGCTTCCCCAGTTCTCCCCATGTCGTGCAGCAAGAACGCCAGGTTACTCAAAGCGACGGCAAACCCTGGATTGTCGGGGCCGAGCAACTCCTCGTCCATCGCTATTGCTTGCCGATAAAACTTCTCGGCTGATTCAAGGTCTCCTTTATCGTGGTACAGATAGGCGAGGTTATTGATATTGGCCGATAGCTCCGGATGTTTGTCACCGAAGTACGAGCGATCCATTTCCAGCGCTTCCGAATACAACGTTTCGGCGGCTTCGTAATTGCCGGCGTCCGCATGCACGAGCGCGAGATTTGACAGGGCTGCAGAGGTTGCCGGGTAGGGTCCCGAAATCAATTCACGGCGCATATCGACCGCTGCCTGGAGGTGCTCGATCGCAGTATCATAGTCGCCGCGATCATAATAATTCAGGCCGAGATCTTCGAGGTTTTCAGCAATATCCGCATGTACCGGTTCCCGAATTGCTCGACGGATAGCCAGCGATTCCAGGATTAGCGGCAGAGCAGCCTCGTCATCTCCCTTCCGGCTTAGCAAGTCGGCCATGCCCGTTAAAGTTTCTGCTTTTTGCAGGCGCCGTTCGATCGATGGCTGGTTATCCAGGCCTTCACGAATTTCAAGAGACTCTTGTTGTATTTCGAGCGCGCGATCGTAGTCGGCCGTCCTGCCCAATACGTCCGCCAGATTATCCATTGTGTTGGCAAGCTCTGTCGGCGTACCAACTTCTTTTTCTTGACGTGTTCGCAAGGAGTCTTCCAGAAGCACGCTCGCCTGTGGGTAAAGACCGAGACTCGTATACACCTCGCCCATGGTGTCCATTAGTGTCGCCTGAATCTGCGGCTGGTCGCCAAGCTCTGTTCCTATACGTTCGGCGCCTTTGTCGAGTATTTCTCGTGCAGTGATACTGTTGCCGAGCGCCTCCGATGGATCGGATACTTCGAAGAGCCCGACCATGAAGTCTTTCGTTTCTCGAGCAATTTCGGTTTCGGCCTCGGCACGTTCGCGTTGCACTTCCGCGTCATTGCGCGCCAGGATGGCCATTGTCGCGAGGCTAATCGCAACCACCATGCCAGCAACGGCGGATGCGGTAATGACCGCCATGCGTTTTTGTCGACGCTGTTGCTCGCGTCGTTTTAGTGCATCGAAACCGACGCCAAGCATTCCCGAAATCAATTTCAACTTCGCGTTTTTCTTGCCGTCAGCATGCGGCCTTGCATCTGCAGCTATTGGCTCAGCCGGTCTATCGGACAGCACGCCATCGGCGCCCATCTGAAAACGCACAGCAGGAGGAAAGCATTCCGTATCGGTACCGGGCTCGCCTTCGACAATTAAACAGAAAATACGGTCCTCACGGCCGAGACGTTTGTAAGTGAGGATTTCTTCGTTGGTCCAATGCGAGTTCGCCGCGTTGGGCGAGCAGATGACAATCTGGCAGGCAGAGTCGGTGAGTGCCTGGGTCAGCTCTGTGCCCAGGCTATGCGACGATGACAATTCCTCACGGTCGCGAAACACTTTTCCGATTTGCTCCGGCACGGTGCCTACGCTGGTGGACTCGCCCACAAGGTATTTGGGAATCTTGAAGGTCTCAAGCGACCTGTGCAGCCATGACGCCCATTTCTCGTCTTTGTGGCTATAGCTGATAAAAGCCTGATATTTGTAACTCGAGGACACGACGTTGCTGCTACCTGCGCATTTGCTCAATATTTATCATAGCAGTCGAACCGGCTTACGGCGCCCATTTGTCAGCCATCTCTATACACTGATTACTTAGCGGTTAAAGTCGCCTGCTTTGAACATGTCGCGTACATCGTTGCGATCGGCGCAACGCCATTCCTCCAGCTCGCAGTTGACCTCAATACACAGAGCTACCTCTTCGGAACCGCAGCCGATGAGCTTTGCGACTTCCGCCGCGGTTGGCTCGCGTGGGTGATAGTTGGGTTCCGAGCTCGCGCAGGCGGCCAAACAAGCAACAGGAATGGCGAGCAAGAGATTGGGTTTGAAAAGCGCCAGCATGAAATAGAGTATAGCGACATAGAGAGGGCATGCTGCAAACTCATTTAGCTGGTTTGATCTGGTATCTTTGCTGTGCACGCCGCAGCTCTGTCTGCGTCGCAGCCAGATTAATTAGAACAGTCGATCAAATAGCAGAGTAAAGGTCATCGGCAGCTTCGAACTCCAAACAACAGACGCACGAATTGAGGATAATACTGAATGAAGTCTATTGGACCTGTCACGATAGTGGCGTTACTCGCGGCCATGTCCTTGCAGTCGCATACCGCAAGGGCCGAGGAAGGCGGTAGCGGTCACTATTTTCCAGGCTCGATGTCTTCATTTATCGACGGCGTTCCGGGCGATCCTGGCTTTATCGTACGCGGACAATTGATTACGTACGATGGCTCGGTAGAAATTGGCAGAACGATTCCGGTCGCCGGTCAGATCGTCGGCAATGCCGAGGCAGAGTCTCTGGCGCTTGGACTGACAATCGTGTGGGCACCGGAGTGGGATCTGGGCGAGAAGTGGTCTTATGCGATGACGGCCACAATTCCCTGGGTTTATATCAAAGTCTCAGGTGATGTCAGCGATACGATGGGCGGCCCGACCGTGCGTCGTAGTGATGAGGCTAAGGCAATCGGGGATATCGTGCTCATCCCGTTGATGTTGCGATATAAAATTAGCCCGGACCTGAGTTTCGATTCCAGACTAACTTTTTATGCGCCAACCGGCAGTTACGATGTCGGGGCACTAGCCAATACTGGCAAGAACTTCTGGACCATGGAGCCGACTTTTGCGCTGATGTATTTTGGCCAGAAAAACGGACGTGAGGCGTCCGTCTTTTTTGGCGCCGATTTTAACTCGAAGAACGACGACACCAATTACAAATCCGGCACGCAAGTGCACATTGACGCAACCTTCGCACAGCACTTTCCGTTGTGGAAGGGTTTGGCTGGTGCAGGGCTGTCGGCTTACTACTACAAGCAGGTCAGCGGCGACAGCGGTGCTGGCGCGACATTCGGTGATTTCAAGGCGAGGGCGCAAGGCATCGGTCCGGCATTGTCTTTCACCCGCAAGGCAGGCAACGCCGACGTTATCGCCGAGTTCAAATGGTTGAAGGAATTCAATAATAAGAACCGTCTCGAGGGCGACGTGCTTTGGTTCAAGGTTGTTGGAAAATTTTAGTAGCGACAGCAAAACAATTGGCAGGTGACACAATGAGAAAATTGGCAGCGACGATTCTCGCAATTTGTACTCTTACTATCTTCGGCTGCAGTGGTTCGTCGGAATCCGGTGCAGTCGAGAAAGGCGACAGCAATGAAACGGCGACGGCAGTTGTAGAAGACGGTGCGCCGAAACGTACGGCCGGTTATAACGAATTGCGTAATCCTTACTTCGGCCAGACGCATATGCACACCGG
>RCNC010003361.1_pt1 | contig 10465 bp, 7 predicted proteins | sample 2041301 | NCBI WGS metagenome assembly RCNC01 (sample SAMN09708231, study PRJNA481090) | Marine sediment metagenome, whole genome shotgun sequencing project. | biome: marine sediment; feature: ocean; material: sediment; isolation source: Sewage treatment plant 13A marine sediment (STP13A) ... | reverse complement strand
AGATCGGAACCATCCTCCTCCAGGGCTTCGACGAAGAAAGCGCCGAATTGGGTCTCATTCCTCTCCTGGGCCGTCCTGGTTGCGGTGAGAATGATACGGTTCGGGCCGGAAAGGGCTGCGGCGAAGGGCCCACTGGACGGCGTGGTGTTCACGACAGCCACGGTCTGGGTGGGAAAGTCCGAGAGCATCACATCAAGGGCCTGTGGGGTCAGGTCCGGGCCCGGCAAATTGACCTCCACCTCTTCTCCGTTTCCCGACCCATGCCCGATAAGGAGCATCAGGATTTGATCCTTGGGCCTGGCCCTTTGTGCCATCCCGGCCAAAGTCGTGGCCAAGTTCTCTACCGTAGACCGACCCTGAATCTCCTCCGGGTAGTCGTCCGGGCGCTCGCCAAGATAGACGATGTGCTCCTTGGTCAGACCGAAACGCTCCTGTGCCACGGAAACCAGATCGGAGGCCCATCCATGGAACCTGTCCCGGTACTGCTGGTCTCCGCCTAACCCCACCACCACCAGGAGGTGCGTTTCCTGGGCCGACAATCCGGGGACGGGACCGGAAAGCAGAACGGAAAGGCCCAAGACGATGGTGAAGAACCACCTCATATCAGCCCCCTCCTTCTCCGGAGCACCCATTCCCCCCCAACAAGAGCCACGAGGAGGAAGAAGAGAAAAGGCATGTCCCAGAGATCATGTTCCTCGGTGAGGGTCACACCACCACCGGTCAGCTGAATGTCCTCCGGGAGATTCTCCACGGTGGAGGCATCGTAGTATCGCCCGCCCGTTTCCTCGGATAACCGCTCCAGGACGGACTTCCTGAGGCCTGCATCGAAGTACTCCTCGGTGCTGGGGCCTACCCTCAAAAACGTCTCGTCGGCACCCAGGTTTTGATCCACTCCCCGACCGGCCTGAATCTGTATTTGATAGTCCCCATCCATGGCCGGGTTGAAACTTCCCGCATATTCCCCGTCCCGATCCACGGTCCAGTCCAGTGGAACGATCTGGATAGACCCATCCGGGGCCGTGAGGGTGGCCTCCACATGGGCGTCATTGACCTCGACGTAGGCCGAGTCGTTGATCTCGGTGAGGATCCTCACCGGCTCCCCCGTCTCCACGTTCTCCTGTTCGGTCCGGGCATCCACGTAGTCGGGGACCGCGTCCACCAGCCATCGAAGGAGTTGTTGCCAGAAGGTCTCATGGGTCTGGTCTTCAACGGGGATATCCGCGTGAAATTGCCATCGCCAGGAATCCATCACCGGAAACGCCACAGCCTTACCCCTGCCGTACCGATGATAGGCCAGGACCACCCGCGATCCGTCCAGACCTTCACCGGAAAGGAGGGTCGTGGCCCCGGGTTTCACCCGCCGGATGTGGTTGATGACCGAAAGGGGGGGGAGGCTGTCCCAGCGCTCGGCGTCCGACGACCCGTCGGGATGGATCTGGGCGGCAACGTGGCCAAGACCTGCGACGGTGGGTCGGACCTTTACCTGGGCAAAAACCGCCTGGGGATCCAGAGCGGGGTCCTCCAAAATCACAGGAAGGGCTTCCTCCACAGGAGTTCCCCGGTACCCACCTTCCGAAAAAGCCCACCTACCTCCCAGCATGAGGAGTCCGCCACCCCTCTGGCTCACGAAATCAGCGATCATGGCCAACTGGTCGTGGGTGAAGTAGCTGGCCTCGACGCTCCCTATGATGAGTCCCCGGTACTTGAACAACTCCTCCCGGGTCATGGGGAAACCTCCCGCCAACTCGTCCCCATCGTCCACGTCCAGGCGCAGAAATTTGTCCGCCGCAGTCCGCTGGAGCGTCACAACCTGGATGTTCTCATCATCTTCCAGGGCCCTCCGGAGAAACTTCACCTCGAATCTGGGCTCTCCCTCGAAGTAGAGGATCTTCTCCGGCGCCTCCGTCACCTCGACGTGGACACTCCGGGCGTTGTTCTGGGACACCCGTTCGCCCTCTTGGACCGGAATTCTGAGGGTGATGTTGCGGGAGCCCGGATCATCCAGGGTGAATCGGACCTGGGCCACCGTGGGCTCCCCATCCTCCCCGAGCACGACCTCCCGCTCGGTGAGAATCCTGTCCTCATCTTCGACGACGAGGGGGAAGGTCTGACCGGCATAGCCTCGATGGGACACCACGACGTCCAAGAGGAGGGAGGTCCCTTTCAGGACCGTCCGGGGTGCGGAGAGCCGCCCCACCTGGATATCCGGAGAGATGGCCTCTTCCCCCAACCCAACCGTAAACACGGGGACGGACCCGGCCTGGAGAGGAACGACTGCTTCGGCCATTGAACGGCCTGAGTTATCGGCCCCGTCAGTGACCACGACCAAACCTGAAAGGGGAACGCTGGACAGTTCTTCCCTCGCTCGGTCCAAAGCTCCCACCAGGTCCGTGCGGCTGCCGTCGAAGGTGAGGCCCGACACGCCGTCCACCCGATCGGTGGAGGACGAATAGCGGAAGAACCGTACTGCGAATTTCTCCTCCAGGGCCCGGAGAAGCGGCCCCTCGTCCGGATGGAACTCCTCTTCGATGAAGGTGCTCCTGGGCAAACCGTCTTCTCCAGGGAGGGTCATGCTCCTGGAGTCATCCAGGAGGACTCCGACAAAATTCCTCTGGGGAACCGTGGAGGTGTTGACCAGGGTGGGGCGAAGAAGGGCGAAGAGGAGAACAGCAAACGCCGCTAACCGCAGTCCGGCCAGGATGATCCTATCCGACCGATCCGCTTTCCCCTTGGGTCGCCGGTAGCCGGTCACTGCCACTGCCACCCCGGCTAGGCCCAAAAGGACCACCACCCAGATCGGCCAGGGTACACGAAATGCGAAATGCCCCTCCTCAAAAAGGAGGGGTCGGTATTTAAAGAAGAACGAGAACAATGACTCCATGAGGAAAACCCCTCAGAGCCTTAGAATTGAGAGCACGTGATGAATACCTGGGCTGATTGCTTTCCCACCGGGGACACTCCTCAGGGGTGTGTCGTTGAGGAGGCGTCGAAGGACCCCGGGAACAATTCCCCTCTACTTCACGGCAAAGGAAAGGTTCCGGATTCAATCGTTAGAGATTTGTCAGGGAGTAGGGGATGGCAGAAGCGGCAGCCCCAATTCCCGACCATTCCTGGTTTCAGGGCTGCAATCCCCATGCTATGTTGGCCGCCCACGGTCCCCAAACCCAAAGAACAGAATGACGAAATCCCGATTGAAGGTTCCACACACCCTCGTCCTGCTTTTCGGAATGGTGGGATTGGCCCTGATCCTCACCTACCTGCTTCCGGCGGGAGCCTTCGAGCGGATCGAAAACGCCGCAGGCCGCCTGCAGGTCGTTCCCGGTAGTTTCCACCTGACCCCCGAGGTCTCCCGGCTCTCCCCCTTGGCTATCTTCACCGCCATCCCCAAGGGGTTCAGCGCCGCCCACGAGATCATCTTTTTTGTGTTTCTCATCGGGGGTGCATTCGCGGTCCTCCGGGCCTCCGGGGCTATCGATGCCGCCCTTGGGGTCCTTCTTCGGAAGCTCGGGGATCGTCCTTTTTGGTTGGTCGCCGGTGGAATCGTGGTTTTTGCGGTAGGCTCCAGCACCATCGGGATGGCTGAGGAGTACCTCCCCTTCGTCCCGGTTCTGATCGTCCTGGCTCATGCTCTTGGGTATGACGCCATTGTGGCTGTGGGGATCATGGCCGTGGGTTATGGCATCGGGTATGGGGTCGCGGCGCTGAACCCATTTACCCTGATGATCGCTCAGGACGTGGCCGGCCTTGAGCCGGCTTCAGGACTATGGTACAGGTTGGTGCTTCTCTGCCTCTTCCTACCCATCGGCATTCACCATGTCTGGTCCTATGCCAAAAAAGTGGGAGCCGATCCCTCCGCCAGCCTCCTGGCCGACCTGGACCGGGATGAAGATGCCTCCAGAGAACTGACCGCCTCGGATCACACCGAGATGACCTCTACCCACCGTTGGGTCCTGGGAATCGTTGCCCTGACCCTGCTGGTCTTGATCTATGGCCTAAGCCAGTGGCACTGGTACCTCGTTGAGATGGGGGCCTTGTTCGTGGGGCTGGCCATTGTTCTCGCAGCCATCGCACGGATGAGTCCGGACCGAACCGCCATCGAGTTTGGAAAGGGGGCAGCGGAACTCACCACCACGGCCCTGATGATTGGAGTAGCACGAGGAATCCAGGTGGTACTCGACGAGGGGGGCGTCGTTGATACCATCGTCCATGGGATCAGCGTTCCCCTCCAGGAACTCCCCGGCGCCCTTTCTGCAGTGGGAATGTTCTTTGTACAGAGCCTGGCCAATCTCTTCATCCCCTCCGGAAGCGGCCAAGCTTACGTGACCATGCCCATTATGGCCCCTCTGGCGGACCTGGTCGGCGTCACCAGGCAGGTCGCCGTCCTGGCCTATCAGTTCGGAGACGGTTTCACGAACATTCTCGTCCCCACCAACGCTGTGATCGTGGGGATTCTGGCAATGGCCGCGGTTCCCTTCGACCGATGGTTCCGGTTCATCATCCCGTTCATGTTCAAGATGTGGATCGTGGGGTCCATCGCCCTGGCGGTGGCCGTCCTGATCGGATACGCCTGATCGTTTATGAGAAACGTCCAACAAACCGCTGGAGATCGAATGAAAGCCCTCCCGGCTCTTACACTCATGCTTCTAATAGCCGGGTGCGCCAGTGCCCCACCCCTGGCTCTCGGCATCACAGGGCTTTACCACCTGGAATCAATGGACGGGGCTCCCCTGCCCTCCAAGATGAACGTGGTGGCAGGCACTCTCCAGCTTCGGGAGAACCGGACTTTTACCTGGAGATTTACGGTAGGGGCGGCGCCAGGGGCCGGGATCCGGGAATCGGAGCCCATCGTTTTCGAGGGCCGTTTTGTTGTTGAAGAAGACGCTTCGGGGGATCTACTGATTCAGCTGACCCGCCGGGATGGGGTTACGCCCAGGGGGGCCGGTCAGGAAAGGATCGAGGGTAGGCTCGTGGGCTCCACCCTTAGTTTTGTCAGCCCCGACCTGACCGCTGTTTTCAAGCGGCGGTGATGGAGCGGGCACCCCAGGGGTGCCCGCTTTCCGATCAGCACGGCGGCTCAGCTCTGGAGGCTCGTGGTGAGCCGGAGCTACGGCAGAGCTACTAGGGGGCCCTCCGAACAAATCCGCTGTTTCTGAGGGTATTGCTGACGACCATATCCACTCGGCCGCCACCCGGGAACGAAATCCCCGGAACCCGATACCGATCACCTAAGCGGGTTTCCAGCTCGATATAAAGTGGCCTGCCGGATGGGTACTCGAACTCGAAGAATTCGAGTCCACTAGCTCCGACGGTGCCGATCAGTGTCCTCTTTCCACCTGGGTTGACGTAGACCTCAACCTCGTAGGTGTTGCTGCTCTCCACCCGAAGCAGGAAGCCGTCCGCATTTACCGTATCGGAAAATGGGTCGTCCGTTCCCCCCGAAGCACAGCCTGCGACTGCAAGAAGTAGGAGGAAGAGACCGGGGCGAAACCCCCGGGCCAGATCCCTGCCCCTCAATCCAATGATTTCCGGCATTTTCCCTCCACATTTCTGTCGTTTCTCGACGAGGGCGTGACCCGCCCACCGTCCTCCGTCCGAATCTCTTGACGCCCCGTATCGGGGTCAAGGGCGGCCACCTCTCGCGTATACCCCCCAAAGGCCCGTATCATCCCCTGGAAACAACCAATACCGATGCCTCCAGGTTCCCGGGCTTTGCAAGGAAACTGCTCATGAAACAGCTCCCACGGCTTCTTTTCTTCCTCTTCCTTTTGGCACCACTGGCTGCCGGTGCGCAACAGCGAGAGTCCTACGACTATTGGAAATTCAACCGGGAAATGATCCGCCGGGGCCAACAGGCCATCTTCATGTGTAACGGCCTTTTCACCTCCGATCGGACGCTGGAGCAAGTTTTTGATCAGGAACTCGCCTTCCTTCCAGAGCCCATCGGTACCCCCCAGGGTGGCGACTACGTCGTGGACTGGGATAAGAAGGCTGTAGCTATCGGGGCTGAGGGATATGTACCCGTCATGCGAGCTGCTTTCCGGAAGGGGTTGGGATGTGTGATCCTCGCCCCGGATCAGGACTTCAGTGACATCGACGACCTCCCCCTTCTGGACACACCACCTCTCCCCGGAGATCCGAAGGAGATTCCCTGGCCCATTGGAGACCAGGGCGCAATGGCCTCCCTTCCTCAATCCATGGACGCCGCGACACTAAAAGCGGCGTCGGACTGGGCCTTCGAACGGGAGTCCCCGGAGCAGGTCACGCTGAGCCTCCTGGTGGTCCAGGATGGAAAGATCATCCATGAGAGGTACGCTCCGGGAGTGGACAGGTTCACAAAAACCCGGACCTGGTCCACGGCCAAGAGCATCGGCGTCACCCTCATGGGCCTGTTGGCCGACCAGGGCAAGATGGCCTTGGACGAGCCGGTGGAGTTGGAGTGGCTCCCCCGGGCCGCATTCCCCGAGGCGGACCCCCGACACGAAATCACTCTGCGCCACCTCCTCAACATGTCCAGCGGGTTGTACCCGGTGGACAACTCGGGTTTAGAATACGCCACCGGATCCGGGCTCGCCTATTGGGCTGGTTCCAGTTCGGTCCGGGGAGCCCTCCACCGGGCTCTCTTTCGGGAGCCGGGCACGTACTGGGACTATGAGAACTACGAAACCCTTCTTGCCGTCTATGCCATGAAACAGGTGATCGGGGACCCTCAGGCCTATCTGGAGTTTCCCCGAGAAGCCCTTCTCGATCGGTTGGGGATGCGGAACACCCTTCTCAGCGTTGATCGGTTCGGTGATTTCATCCTAAGCAGTCAGGTCTACACATCCGCCCGTGACCTTGCCCGGTTCGGCCTCCTGTACCTTCAGAACGGGGAATGGGAGGGCGAGCAGCTGTTGTCTGAGGAGTGGATCGATTTTGTTCGGACCCCGGCTCCGTCTACTGCGGAGAGGGGGAACCAATATGGAGGGCAGTGGTGGTTGGTTCCGGACGACCGAACGGACGTACCTTCCGACGCCTACTCCACGGCCGGAAACCGGGGTCAGTATGTGATCGTCGTTCCTTCCCACGACCTGGTCATCGTTCGCCGCGGTTTGGATTTTGGGCGTCAGGGGTTCAACCGCTGGGACCTGACCAGGGAGGTTCTGAAGGCATTTAAATAAACCTCGGAGGCGACCAGGTCATTCCTCCGGGTCAAGCCGCTTGCCCAAGACGCACCGCCATACTAGGCTCCGGCCATGGAGGGTGGTCTAGCGTCCGCCAGGGATCGTTTAGGGCCCTGGCAAGGAAGCCTTTCTGGCCTCCAGATCTAATTGAGAATATTCGACAATAAGCGCCCTTTCATGAGGTATCCTAGATGAGTGTCATGGCCATGAGTGTTACTGAGAAGCTGAAAGCTATTCGATCCGCTGGAGGGACACGGGCCACATCAGGCCTCCCCGACGGAACCATCGAGCGTTTTGCCAACACCGACGGGACTCTCGTCGAAGCCATCGAGGCCGCAGGCGAGCAATTCGAAATCCTGAGGCGAGATTACCCGGACTTCGCGATCATGGACGAGGCGGACCAGGTCGCGGCAATCCAGGGCGGGCTTGTGAATTTCTACGCCCGGGATGCGGTGAACCCCTACGTGTCCCTGGCGGCCTGGGGCCCCTGGATCATAACGACGAAGGGTGCGGTGGTTCATGACAACGGAGGCTACGGGATGCTCGGCTTCGGGCATGTGCCTGGCCCCATCCTCGAGGCTATGAGCCGACCTCAAGTCATGGCCAACGTCATGACCCCCAGCCTTAGCCAGCTCCGCCTTGTAGAAGCTCTGAAAAAAGAAATCGGAAGAAACCGGGCCGAAGGCTGCCCCTTCTCCCACTTCCTGGCTGTGAACTCAGGCTCCGAATCGGTGTCGGTGGCCGCCCGGATTGCGGATATCAACGCCAAACTCATGACCGACCCGGGCGGAAGGCACGCCGGGAAACGTGTGAAGAAGCTTTCCCTCTCGGGGGGCTTTCACGGACGAACCGGGCGACCGGCCCAGTTTTCCGACTCCACGATCGGCTCCTACCGGGCCCACCTTGCGACGTTCCGGGACCGTGAGGACCTCATCACGGTTGAGCCCAACGATGTTGCCGGCCTTCGCCAGGCCTTCACTGCCGCTGATACCGACGGTGTGTTCATCGAAGCCATGTTTATGGAGCCGGTGATGGGCGAAGGGGATCCGGGGATGGCTGTCCAGCCCGAGTTCTACGCCGTCGCTCGGGAACTGACTGAGGCCCACGGTTCCATGCTTCTCATGGATTCCATTCAGGCTGGTCTAAGGTCCACTGGCAACCTCTCGGCGGTGGACTATCCGGGATTCGAAGACCTTCCCGCCCCAGACCTTGAAACCTACTCCAAAGCCATGAACGCGGGTCAATATCCCCTCTCCATTCTGGCCATGACCGAAAAGGCGGCGGCCCTCTACCGGACCGGCGTGTACGGGAACACCATGACCGGGAACCCTCGAGCCATGGACGTGGGGTACGCGGTCCTGGGCATGGTAACCGAGGCCGTCCGGACCAATATCGTAGATCGGGGGCATGAGTTCCTGGAGAAGCTGGGTGCTTTGGCGGCCGAACTAAACGGCCCCATCACTAAAGTCCAGGGAACCGGACTACTCTTCTCCTGTGAGCTGGACCCGGCATACCAAGCCTATGGCGCCGGAAGCACGGAGGAGTACATGCGCTTCAATGGAATCGGCGTGATCCACGGAGGCGAGAATTCCCTCCGCTTCACTCCCCATTTCGAAGTCACTTCTGCCGAGGTGGATTTGATCGTTGAGCAGGTGAAAGATGCCGTTCTGAACGGGCCCAGGAAGCCGGCTGCCTGAGTCCCCTCGGGTTCCGGTCACGGAATCCATGTGAGAAAAAGAGAGAAAGGCCCCCGCGCATCAGCGCGGGGGCCTTTCCGGTTCCGGCATTCGGAGCGCCTCTATCCAAATCAGCCTTCGGCCGCTTCCTCCAACTCATCGAGTCGGTCCGGATCCGAAACAGCGATCTCGATCAAATCCTTCGGAACCGAGCTCTGCTCACACATGGTCCGGATCTCGGCCTCCTTGTCGGAGAAATCGAGAATCTCCCGGATGGCCTCGATATGTTCGAGCATCTCATCGGAAGGGATATCATCCAGGGAAGGTCCTTCAGCTTCCGCGGCCTTTTGGGCTGCTGCCTCAGCGGCCAACCGCTCCTTCTCCGCGATCTCCTCCTCCATGGCTTTTTTCACCCCGTCGATGGCCGCCTGCTCCACTCCAGCCAGCTCGATGACGAGGTCTTCAGCCACATCACTCGTAATGAGATGTCTGATCAGATCCGCTTCCGGTTTCCCTTCTGCGGCGGCGATGAGACCGGTGACCCGGGCCCGTTCAGCCCTCTCAGCCTCTACCGCCGCCAACACCCTGGCATACTCATCCTGGGTGATTCCCATCCGGTCGACGATGATCTCAGGGTCGATCCCCTCTCCGATAAGGAGCCTGATTCCGGCGTCGCCTCCAGCCTGCTCAGCCTTCGCCACGAGAAGATCCAACTTGATCTTCTCCACGATCCGGAGGATTTGAGGTCGCCGGTCGGCTTCCTTCAGGGCGGGCCAATCTCCTCCAACCTCATTGATCAGATCAACGCAGGCGGAATAAGGATTTGCCACGTTCTCGAGAGTGAGAGAGTCGAAGGCCTTTTTCAGATCGTCCATCATTGGACGCCCGACAGCGACCCTCGCCGCCAAAGCCCTTCTGAGATCCATCATATGCCCGGCGTTCTGGGAGACCTTGATACCCGCCGAGTCCATGGATTTCGCCACCCCTTGGATGGCAGTCTCCAGGTTGCCCGCCGCCAACTCCTGTGAGCCGAGGCCACCTATCGCATTCTCTATAGCCAACCAGAGAGGTTCGTTTTCCGGTCCATTGGTCGTCGTCATTACTCAATTTCCTCTTCACTGGTTCACAAAAAAGCGCCCCCCTCCAGGAGACCCTCCCATGGAGGTGGCGCCGACAACCTAGAAACACCCTTCCCTTATGGCAATTCTCCCCCTCATCCATTTAGAACGGGTCGAACGCCCCTCGACGCCGGACCGGTGGGACCCAGGTACGAACCAGAGCCTGAAGTGGGGGAAGGCTGTCTACTCGTTGCCCCTAAGGCAGTTCATGTCTAGGATCATCTTCCCGAATTTTTGAACGCCCTTGGGAGAACTATCATGAGGAAAATTCTCGCCCTTGGCCTGCTTCTGGTGATTTCATCGGGGGTCCCGGCAAAGACGGTAGCCCAGCAGGCCTCCGGATCCAACCCGGTGTCCGAATCCCTTCTTTCCGCCATGGAGTTTCGGTCCCTCGGGCCCGGATTCGTGACCGGTCGGATCGCCGACATCGAGATCGACCCGAACGACGCCGACACCTGGTACGTGGCCACTGCGTTGGGGGGTCTATGGAAAACGGTGAATCGGGGGATCA
>RCNC010003360.1_pt1 | contig 10465 bp, 11 predicted proteins | sample 2041301 | NCBI WGS metagenome assembly RCNC01 (sample SAMN09708231, study PRJNA481090) | Marine sediment metagenome, whole genome shotgun sequencing project. | biome: marine sediment; feature: ocean; material: sediment; isolation source: Sewage treatment plant 13A marine sediment (STP13A) ... | reverse complement strand
CTGAGTCCCCATATGTTCCTGACCAATTCGGTTACGGAAGTATATACCGGTGAGAATGCGGACATGGACCTGCTTCGACTGCAGAATGAACACAACAATTCCTGTCAGGTGACCAACACCTGGATCACTCAGGAACGTGACTCCCGTTGCCAGCATGGTACCATTACCCTGCACGGGGGGATTGTCAGAAATAACCTGAGAATCAATATGGTGGGAGAAGGGGCAGAAACCAGCGCACTGGGCCTGTTTCTAACAGATAAGATGCAGCATGTGGACAGCTATACGGTTATTGAGCACAGCAAGCCGCACTCCACCAGCAACCAGTATTACAAAGGAGTTCTGGACGATACCTCCACAGGGTCTTTCAATGGAAAAATCCATGTCCATCCTGATGCACAGAAGACTGAAGCATTCCAGACCAATAACAATATACTGCTTTCAGATACAGCTAAGATGCAAACCAAGCCTCGACTGGAGATCTATGCTGACGATGTGAAATGCAGTCACGGTGCAACAGTGGGTCAACTGGATGAGGAGGCACTATTCTATCTGCAGTCGCGTGGAATACCTAAGGAGGAAAGCCGTCTGATGCTTATGGATGCCTTTACCTGGGATGTGATCTCCAAAATCAAGCAATCCTCCTTGCAGGACCGGATTACCGATCTGGTAGCAAAACGGCTTCGTGGTGAACTTTCCAGGTGTAACAACTGTGCCATGCACTGCGAGGATTAATCCCTTTGATCATGAGCTTTGATATAAAACAGATCAGGAGCGATTTCCCCATACTGCAGCAGCAGGTCTACAACAAGCCTCTGGTCTATCTCGATAATGGTGCCACCACACAAAAACCCAGGGTAGTGATCGATACCATAAGGGAATTGCAGGAGGCTCAGAACAGTTCCATCCACCGTGGTATTCATTACCTGAGTGAGCAAATGACCACTCGATATGAAGCAGCCAGGGAAACCGTCCGGGCCTTTCTGAATGCCAGCTCTACACGTGAGATTATTTTTACCAGCGGGGCCACCGGATCGATCAATACAGTTGCCTTTTCTTTTGGTGAAAAGTATGTTGGAGCCGGGGATGAGATTCTGATCTCGGAAATGGAACACCACTCCAACATTGTCCCCTGGCAAATGATGTGTGAGCGCAAGGGAGCAAATTTGAAGATCATCCCATTTGATGAAAAAGGAGAATTGAATCTTGAAAAACTGGATCAGCTTCTTAGCGACAGGACCAGGATTGTGGCACTCACCCATGCCTCCAACTCCCTGGGAACCATAAACCCGGTAAAAGAGGTGGTAAGTAAGGCACATGCCAGGGGAATTCCGGTATTGCTCGACGGTGCGCAAATGGTTCAGCATGGTGAGGTGGATGTAAGAGATCTCGATTGCGACTTCTATGTCTTTTCCTCCCATAAAATATTCGGGCCCACCGGTTCGGGAGTGCTCTATGGAAAAGAATCCATGCTTGAACAGCTTCCTCCCTACCAGGGTGGTGGCGATATGGTGGATCAGGTAAGATTTGATAAGACCTCCTATAACACGCTGCCATTCAAGTTTGAAGCCGGAACCAGCAATTATACAGGAGCCATTGGTTTGGCTGCTGCACTAGAGTACCTTCAATCCATCGGCTTTAAGGCCATTGGACAATACGAAAAGAAGTTGAGTGATTATACACAGGAAAAACTGGAAAAGATTCAGGGGCTGAGAATCTATGGAAATGCTGCTGAACGTATTTCGGTTTTCTCCTTCCTGCTGGATGGTATCCATACCTATGATGCAGGCATGATCCTTGATAAGATGGGCATTGCCGTGAGAACCGGTACCCATTGCACCCAACCGGTCATGGATCACTTTGGAATTGAGGGAACCATAAGGGCCTCCCTGGTGTTCTATAATACAATAGAGGAAGTGGACGCTTTAGTAGAAGGGATTCAAAAGACCATGGAGATGCTCTCCTAAGAAGAATAAAATATGATAGGTTTTAAAGAAACACAAGAGAATATAGTAGAGGAGTTTTCTGTATTTGAAGACTGGCTCGACCGGTATAATTATCTGATCGAACTGGGAAATGATCTTCCTGCCATCGATCCGAAATTTCGCACAAACGAATACCTGATCAATGGTTGCCAGTCGAAGGTTTGGCTTCATGCCGAACTAATGGATGGAAAGCTGCAGTTTAATGCTGATAGCGATGCCATTATTGTCAAAGGCATTGTAGCCTTGCTGGTCAAATTGATGAACAATCGAACACCGGCTGAGATCCTGGAAAACGATCTCTTCTTTATTGATGGAATCGGACTGCGTCAGAACCTCAGTCCCACACGCTCAAACGGACTGCTGGCCATGGTAAAAAAGATGCGTTTGTACGCCATGGCTTATCAGGCCAAAGAGAGCCAAAACAAGTAATCATGAGTGAATCACTGGATTTTTTAGAGATAGAAGGAAAGATCGTGGCGGCACTGAAAACAGTGTACGATCCGGAAATACCTGTGAATGTATATGACCTGGGATTGATTTATGAGATCGCCTACACCGATGAGAAAGAGGCCAAGATCGAAATGACCCTGACCGCTCCCAACTGTCCCATGGTGGATATTCTCATGATGGATGTGGAGAATGCGGTCAATGCATTGGAAGAGGTTGAAAAGACCAATATCAACCTGGTGTTTGAACCTCAGTGGGATAAATCGATGCTTTCAGAAGAAGCCAAATTGGAACTGGGCCTACTTTAGTAACTAGTGCACAGTGAATCAGGATAAATCCATAGCTGAGTTATCGGCGGCCATCAAGGAGAGGGCGCTGGAGCTGGGATTTGCCGGGTGCGGTTTTTCTCAGGCAGAGGCTTTACCCGAAGATGCAATGAGACTGAATGATTGGCTCGAAAAGGGCTATCATGCACGCATGGGCTATATGGCCAATCATTTCGAGAAACGCACCGACCCCACCCTTCTGGTGGAAGGGGCCAGGACTGTTATATCCCTGCTCTACAACTATTACACCGACAGGGTCCAGGAAGATTCTGAAGCCCCCATTCTGTCAAAATATGCCTATGGCAAAGACTACCACTTTGTGATGAAGGACAAGATGCATATGCTATTTGATTATATCAAATCCATGCATCAGGAAGTGGAAGGAAGAGTGTTTGTGGATTCGGCCCCTGTACTGGATCGGGCCTGGGCTAAAAGGGCCGGATTGGGCTGGATCGGAAGGAATTCCATGCTGATCTCCCGTTCGGCTGGATCTTTTGTCTTTATCGGGGAAATTATTCTAAACCTGGAGCTGGAATATATGCAGATTCCGGAAAGTGACTTCTGTGGTAGTTGTAACAGGTGCATAGAAGCCTGTCCCACCGGGGCCATCCTGGGCACACGAACCCTTGATTCGGAGCAATGCATTTCCTACCAAACCATCGAAAACAGGGGGGAGATCACTGCAGAGCTTGAGGGTAAACTGTCGGGACGAATGTTTGGTTGTGATATTTGCCAGGATGTATGCCCGTGGAACAGGAAGGCAGAGAATCACCAGGAACCCTTCTTTGATAGCCCGGACAACTTGCTTGAATTAAGCGCTGAGGAATGGGCCGGGCTGAGTAAAGAGCAATACAATACCTTATTTAAGGAGAGTGCGGTACAAAGAGCAGGTTTCAAAAAGCTGAAAAGTAACATCGCATTCCTGAAACACTAATCTTCACAGAAGAATCCATGTAAGCCCTGTAACAAGTTCGGGGCTTGTTCGTCTTACATATAGAAACCCAAAGACGACATCATGAAAAAACTGATACTTTCCCTACTGATCATCTCAACAGCAATTTCACTATATGCACAACCTGTAGGATTCGACAGGCTCTACTATCAATACAAAGGTGAAGAAGGAGTGGTAGCTCTGAAGATTCCCGGTTTTGTAATGAAATTGGCCGGATCCATCGCAGATCTGGACAGGGAAGAGAAAGCTCTTCTCAAATCACTGCGTTCTGTCACAGTGCTTACCATTGAAGAGTCGCACCTATACCCGGACGTGAACTTTACTGAGGAAATCAATCTTTCCAATATGAAGAATGGTTACAAGATGTTGATGGAGGTACATGAGGACGATGAAGATGTAATTATCGCTGCCCGGGAAAAGAACGGCAAACTCAGGGACCTGATTGTTGTGGTTGGGGGCGATGATAATGTTCTTGTGCATGTGCGGGGTCGCATGGATAGTGACCTGCTGGAAAACCTTGCGGACGTAGCCGGGGTGGATGAGCTCCACTTTACTGCCCAGCTCTAGCTATAGGACTCCAATAGACTTTTCAGATTGTCCAGTACCATGGTCCAGCCCCCTTCTGCATGGGTCAGAGCTTCGTCACCTGCAAATCCCTTTTGTCTTAGTTCCACGATGGTTCCGTCGACCGATTGCTCTAAGCTATAGGTCACCACTGAATAGTTCTCAGCTTTGTCCTCCAATCCGGAAAATCCACTCCAGTAATCATACTTCAGCATCTCTCCGGGAATAGCTTCCAGTATGTTCCCTTTATCCTCGTAGGCTTTCCCCTCCCATTCTCCTCTGAATATAAGTGAACTGCCCTCCTGCCAGTCGGAGATGGCTTCGGTACCAAAAAAGTATTTCTTGATAGTGTCTTTGTCAGTGAGCGCATGCCATACCTCCATAAGGGAAGCAGTAATTTCAATGGTCTTCTTTACTTGAAGTTGGTGATTCATCTGGTTTGTTTTAAATAGAACAGCATTATGTCATGAAGGTTCAACACTAATCATATTGAATACTAAGGTTTTTCAAATTAGGTAATTGCTTCGTTTTTTTGAATTCTGCAATTACCGGGTAATGGTCTGACAAATAAAAGGTTTCAGGCTGATTTAATACTTTTGCATTTATACATGCCTCTCCTAACATGGGTGAGGATAAAATATAGTCAATACGTTTAGAACCGGGGTGTCTTCCTTCCCCAGGCACTTTCTCAAAAACCTGAGTGGGACAACTGATTCTTTGTTCCAATCCTGCTGTATGTTTTTGAACAACATCAATTAACGGGAAACCTAAAAATTTGCTTAACACACCATATTCAAGTTGTCCATGAAATAAGTTTCGAACATGACTATGTTTCTCCTCAGACTCGCGCATGGAATTTAATAAGTCGGCATTGCCCTTATATAGGTTCGCATCAAATGGAGAAACTGCATTGAAATCGCCCAAAACAACATATTTATTACGGTCTTCGACAATCTTTGATAGTTTTTCTAATACTATTTCCGCCTCCTTTCGTCTCTTTTCATAACTAAAAGGCGAGAAATGTACAACCATAAAATCGACATCCCAGGTTGTACAACAGAGTGCTCCGTGGTGCATATCTTCCAGAATCCTTTCATTTACTTTTATTGGTTTGTTTGAAGTTATACCAACAGGGTATCCTGAGGTTTTAAGAATTTCTGCGTATGTATGCCCCCAACCCTTGGCATCTTCAAGTAACTTTTCCTTTGTATAACCACAAAGTTCCTGTAGGGCTACTACATCAGGACTCTGAGTATTTATCCATGAAATTAGTTTCTCTTTGCGATCCAGGTCTTTCCCCCATTCAAAACCATTCCAGATATTATACGAAATAACCTTTAAAGTATTTGCCTCTTCATGGTTTTCGTTCCGATCTTGAAAAGCGCTAATGCCAATAAACATTACGACGGCAAGTATCATTTTAGTCAATTTTGCATATGCCGCTTTGTTTTTCATATATTAATCGTTTAGAAGTTCTAAAATCATAACAATTGGCAAGTGATCAGAAGCAAGGGGCTCATCCAGCACTTCAACATCTATTACTTTCCAATTCTTTTCGGGTCTTATCAAAACAAAGTCAATTTGTTTCCTTGGATTTTTTGACCCTATTGTTTTTAATTCCTTGCCAAGAGATTCTGCAATCCAACCTTTTTCCTTCAATTTCTTTAATGGCTTACTGTCTGGGCTTGCATTCATATCTCCTGTCAAAATAGCGGGAAGATTTTTCTCTTCATTGAAAAAACTCCTTTCAATAACCTCTACAGTTGCCAACCGAGCCTCCTGAGAACCAATAGTCTTAAGCCAGTCAAAATGAGTATTAATGAACCTAACTTTCGCATTCTTTCCATAGATACTTGATAAATCTACATCGACTCCCATGACCTGGTAGCGACTTGAACTGGCACTTGGAATAGAATAATTGCCCACCCATTCAAAAGGATGTTTACTCAATACAGCATCCCCATAACCATCCGCTCTCCCAAGAGATTGACCGAACACATATTTCATTCCTGTAAGACGCCCGAGTTCTGCCGCCATGGTAGAATCGCCAATTTCCTGCAGTCCAACAATGTCGGGATTTTGGTCTGAAATGACTTTGGCTATTCTTGGCAAATCATATTTTTCATCCACACCAATCCCGTAATGAATGTTGTAACTTATTACTTTGATTTGGTTTGATTCCTTCTTATCGCTTTTAACAAAGGTGAAGCCTAATAAGAAGAATAGTACTGTTAGAAATAGATATGGAGTTATACTATTGATTATTTTTTTATTCATTTTTATTACGAATTATATTAATACATTTTTAGACTTCTTTCAGAAATAGTAGAGAGTATTTTATCATAATCTGGAACCCCAATTTCCTTAGGTGTAGGAGAAATAAAAGTAGTTTCCCGCCCCTCAAAATGCATTGTACCTGTTTCCGGATCCAATGTTAAAACTGTATAAAGAGGGTCTGTGTAAGGAAAAGTAAGTTTAACTTTAGGATAAGCTTCCTCAATATGTTTTGGGAAACGTTCACAGACATACTGGCTCCCAAGGTATTTGTAGGCCATACTATTGATTTGAATATAGGGTATGTCGTTGATCTCTTTCAAATAATCCTGATGATGATGTCCGTTTAAACATGCAATTATTTTTGCCTGGTTTTCATCATTGTTTGCTTTTTCATTCGTGGTATTTACAATCAGCTCAAACCAGATTTACAACAACCTCTAATTTTTCTTCATTATTCAGTATAATACTGTTCATTAACAGTGAGAGTTTCCCGGTTACAGCATTGAATTCATATTCGTTATGATTTTTACTATTTATTTTTACAGATATAACCTGCGACTCTTTTTGCACATGTATATTAAACTGATTCAATATTAGTTTCCCATAGGAAAGCTCAAGCGTACAATTATGTTTACCATCTTCCAATTCCTGAGAATAACTCCCCCAACCTTCAGCTGTAATAAAGGCTGCTCGAAAATTTTCAGGTGTAACTTTCGGATTGAAAGATAGCACTCCTTTGGGACCATGATAGTCGAAACCACAAAGCGCATTGTAAACGCCATAACTTGCCATTGACCGACTGTAGTGATCTCCACATTCAATTTCGTTGTACGGATTACGTTTTTTTGCACTGTAACGTTCATGAACCGATTTTGTAATTGCCAGACCTTCTTCAAGCATTCCCTCGTTAATCATGTGTGATGCCACCTGATATTCAAAACCATTCATGCATTCATCGAAATAGCCTCCGGGTCCCAACCATGTTGGCGAATCAGCTGACCGTTTATCCATTCCCGGCACAGCATTTTCATCGCCTCCTTTTGGCCACGTACACATTATTGTTCCTGCCTCTCCAGCGGTTGCATAAATCCGTACACCTTTAATCGGCTGATGTTGTTCTTGATAAATAAAGGCATCAGGTGCAAAGTTGTATTTCCAGATCGATTTTAATGCTGAAATTGTTTCTTTCTCAGGAATAATTCGTTCCGGTACTCCTGCTTGAAATGCTAAACTTTGTCCAAGTACCTGATCGATGTGGCAACCATCGTTTGAGTTTATTGCATTTGGATGTTCCGGATCGGGTTTGTGAATAAAATATTCGCCATTAAACAGTTCGTTGACAATATTCTCCTGTCCTTTCTTAATCAGGTCATTACATTCTTCGACGAAACGATTGTCACCCATTTCCAATGCCATTGCCTTTCCGGCAGCCAGCGCACCTATATATAAAGAGCTAATCCACCCCATTGGGCCGTACCACGAGGCATCCAGCGTATTATGTTGTCCCCCCTCCAATAAACCATTACGGTTTTTATCTTCGTTAATAATATACTGAACCGATTTTTTGATATTTACATAATTTCGACTTAGAAACTCGTTATTTGCTGACATCTTATGCTCACGATAGGCGCGGATAATTGTTCCACAATGTCCATCGTGCGCAACTGTTTTGCCATAATTCCCAGCTGTTTCATCACGGTGTCCCATTCCGCCATCTTCGCGGAAACTCAAACCATAATCAATTTTTTCGCGCAGGTAACGCTCGATTTCAGGAAAAACACGTGCCATCGACTGTGTGTAATGCCATACATGCTGACAGGTTCCCGGGCAACATTCCACCCCTTCCCATCCATAAAACCGATCATTGTTAAACCAAAGAACCGTGTTTGTTGCCAAACAATCGATAGAAATAAAACTACGGTCTAGTAACCAATATGGAAGAGAAGAATCGTACCAGGTTTTATTCCAATTTCGCGTTGTTTCCGTTAAATATCTGTAGTTTGTCTGAAGATAAGCAGCAACCTCTCCTGCATTATTAAACCGATTGAAATAGTGTCTTTTTAAATTATGAATATCTTTTAATGCCAATAGCTGCCCCGTTTCCTTTTCTTGTTGATTTAAATACGGGAAATACCATGAAATACAGAAATCAACTGTTTTTGTCTCTCCCGGTTTCAGTTCAATTTCTTTTCCGACTGCACCTATCATTGTATTATTAAAAGAAGAAAAAATCTCTTTTGGCAATTCATTAGGTTTATTCAACTCTGCAAATAGTTCTTCCGGTTTGGTATTAAGCGGAATTGACAATGCAACTTTCCCCATATCTTTGCTATTTAACAGAGATAAGGCCATTGACCCAAAACCATGTTGCTCTGAAATCAACTCTCCAGATGGTCCCTTTTTATTATCATTTTCAATGTACCCAACAACCGAAATTCGTTGATTGCCAAATTCAAGTACATTTTTTCGATTCCCCCAGGCAGCATCATCGATAAATGGGCAAACAGCATTTTCCATCCATTTAGCAATTTCAACTTTAACCGGTTTACTCCCTTTGTTTTTTAGAGAATATGACATAATTGTTACGGGGAGAGATGATTCCTTTGCATTTAACGGAATAAAAGGTGAAAATGCGTCCAGATGCACTTCTATCGGAAAATTTTTGTCTTTGTATTTTACTTTTCCAATAGGGTATTCCCCCCTAAAAGTAATATCTTCAAAACCTTTATTATCGAGCGTTCTGGTTTTAATATCATCTCCAGATGTAACTTTTATAATGGTTCCCTGATCAACCGGACGTGTTTCTCTTGTAAAAACTTTATCCGGGTTTGCGTAATGTCCCCCTAAAGTCATAGCTGAAAACCGCTGTCCATGATCTTTTTCCCGACTATATTCTGTTTTAAAAATATGCCAAAGCCAAAGTCGTCCATCTCCACCTAAATACAATTGCCCGCAAGCGATTCCCCCAACAGGCATTCCAATATGCTTCAATTCTTCATTTTTGGCTGTAAACACTTCAGGATTTCCCCTTTCAAACAAAGATTCAATCCATGCCTTTGAAAGCATTTTGTCTTCCGGAATCAGATGCTTTAACTCATCATAAGAAAATGGACCGGCAAACGCCGGAATGCCGGGGACAGCTAATGCAGATGCTCCAATAACAGCCATCTTCAAAAAATCACGACGTTGGAGTTGTTCTTTTTTTGAGTTTACAGACAGCTTTCTATGCGGATTTTCTATTAAATACTTTTTTCCAACCATGAGATTTAATATTTTATATTGATACTTACTTTATCACCCTTTTTAAGATTGTTATTTAATCGAATACAAACTAAACCGGTTTCTTCGTCATATTCAAAATCATCTGCTGACATCGTGTGTTCACGGTAGGTTCGCAGAATCGTTCCGGCATGACCGTCAACAGCATAACCTAGTCCATCACCGTGACCATGATGTTTCGCTGTTCCCTGGGACCATCAAACTCACAAAGGAATATATTCTGCCAGGTGGAAAGCCCCATCTTCCCATCCACGATGGGAATGGTCTCCTGGGGACCCACAATACCAGCTTTCAGGTGTGAATCGCCATTGTTATCCTGGTGGTCATGCTCCCAGATTCCTGCAGGCACCAGTTTGTTGAATAAGCTTACTACATCGTTCTGAACCGATTGGTCCCAGTTTTCCTGGATCATGATGCCGCTGGTTGCTCCCTGGGCATAGACATTGACCAGGCCGGTCTGCACTCCGCTTTCGGCGACAATGGCTTCCACCTGCCGGGTGATGTCATAGAGGCCGTTTTGGGCGGGTGTACTGATCTGGATGGTTCGTTGCATATCCTGTGTTTGATTGATTCTATTTATCCTTTGTGAAAGATAATAATTTCTATAGTCGTTTTCTGGAGATGGCCGCTATCAACCT
>RCNC010003359.1_pt1 | contig 10466 bp, 8 predicted proteins | sample 2041301 | NCBI WGS metagenome assembly RCNC01 (sample SAMN09708231, study PRJNA481090) | Marine sediment metagenome, whole genome shotgun sequencing project. | biome: marine sediment; feature: ocean; material: sediment; isolation source: Sewage treatment plant 13A marine sediment (STP13A) ... | reverse complement strand
GCAAAGCCACCATTTCCGATCCGGCGAGGAACTGGAAGCCACGCTGCATCGCGACGCCTGGCTCTATAACCAGCAGCTCCCCCAATCAGCCTTGGGCAGCAAGACGCCCTTGCAAGCGGTGAAGGACTGGCACAAACTCAAACCAGAACTGTTCAACAAACAGCCATACTACCGTCCGGGATGTGACAGTTAACGGCCCGTTTTACCCGTGGATCCAGTTCCAAGAAGTGTTGGTATAGAACCACGCGTGCGTCGAGCAATGCCACGAGGGCATGTGCCAGTACATCATCGATCTCGATCATGGGCCGCACAACGCCATCGAAACTGCCATGCTTCATCGTTTTGGGCAGTCGGATGCCAAAGGCCTTCAACAATCCGCGAACTTCGTTGGCCAGATCCATTGTTTTCTTGAGCAAGGCTTTGCGTGTACTCAGCAGCGCACGAAGGCCATGCGCTTCGCGGCTCTTCTTATGGACCGAGCTGAACCAGCCAGTGCGCAGTATCTGCGCGATGCCACGTGCATCTGTTTTGTCGGTCTTATTCCTCATCGTTGACAGGGCAGCGTTCACTTGTCGTGCCTCCATGCAAGCAACATCAAAACGTTCTTCGGTCAGACCAAAGAAAAGGTGCTGGCTCATCGCACCCGCCTCAAAGCCAACACGTTCAATCGGATGCGGGAAGACTGATAAGCATTCAGTGATATCGCTGATCTCACAAGGTAACTCCCGCTCAAACAGCACCGTTCCTTTGCCATCCACAATGCAAAGTACACAGGATCGCAGCGACACATCTAGTCCAACATAGTATTCCATCATTTATCTCCCTAGTTCACAGCTATCCTGTGATCTTATCGGGAGCTCGACCTCAGAACAGAGGCAGCCTAATTACGCATGCTTCCCGCCGTTCACCTCTTCAAACTTTGATGTGATCGATGGGTTAGATCGAACCGGTAGGAGATAGCCCTGACGGTTCCGCATTCAACTCTGAGGCGTCACATGGCCAATGACTGAAATCCGACCGTAGAAACAGAAAAGGGCCGCCCAATCAGCGGCCCTTCTAACGCAAAAACCCAGCGTCGGATTATTCTTCTTCAAGAGCCTCAATCGCCTTTTGCAAGACCTCCTTGGAGACCTTCTTGTCTTTCACGGTTGCCAGCTCGAAGATGTAATCAACCACTTTGTCCTCGAACAAAGGCGCGCGCAGCTGTTGCTGCATTTGCTGGTTTTTCTGAACAAATTCAAAAAACTCGCGCTCCTGACCGGGATACTGACGCGATTGGTTCATGATCGCCTGCGTCATCTCTGCATCCGTTACTTCAACCTCAGCCTTCTGGCCCATCTCGGCAAGCAGAAGACCCAGACGCACGCGGCGTTCAGCCAGTTTTGTGTGCTCGTCCGTGGTTTCGATCTCGGGGTGGTCGTGCCCTTCGACTTCGGGATTGTCTTCATGCCACAGCTGATGGGCAATCTGGCCAGCTTCTGCTTCGACCAGCGACGGCGGCAAGTCAAAGCTTACCACATCGTCTAGCGCATCCAGCAATCCGCGTTTCATGACTGAACGGGCAGCACCGGTATATTCAGCCTCCAGCCGCTCACCAATCTGAGTTTTGAGTGCTGCCAGATCTTCAGCACCAAATTTGGTCGCCAACTCGTCGTTAATCTCGGCAGCGGTTGGTTCTTTGACAGCTTTGATCGTGCACTCAAACACCGCTTCTTTGCCAGCCAAATGCTCCGCCTGATAATCGGCAGGGAATGAAACGGTTACAGCTTTTTCTTCACCAGTTTTCACGCCGACCAGCTGCTCTTCAAAACCAGGAATGAAGGAGTTGGATCCCAGAACCAAAGGATAATCCTCGGCCGTACCACCCTCAAATGCCTCGCCATCAACCTTGCCGAGGAAGTCCATGACCACCTGATCGCCGTCTTTGGCTTTGGAGCCTTTTTTGCGATCTTTGAAATCCTGTGCGGTCTCAGCCAGATTGGCGAGGGCCTCTTCCACAGCTTTGTCATCGGCTTTGGCAACCAGTTTTTCCAGCTTGATCACTTTCAGATCAACCTCTGGAATTTCGGGCAGCGCCTCATAAGACATATCAACCAGAACGTCGTCGCCCTCGGACCAGTCTTCGTTGGTCATCTTGACTTCAGGCTGAAGTGCCGGGCGGTCTCCACTGGCCTTAAAATGATCGCTCATCGCGCCATCGATGGTTTCCTGCATGGCCTCGCCCAGAACCTTCTGACCAAATTGCTTTTTCAGCAGGGCCATTGGAACTTTGCCTTTGCGAAACCCCTTCATTTCCACTTCGGGCTGGGCCTCTTTCAACTTGTCGTTGACCTTTGTATCCAGCTCTGCCGCGGTGACAGTAATGGAATAGCCGCGCTTCAGACCGTCGTTCATCGTCTCGGTTACCTGCATCTCGATTTCCCCATAGGTTTATGCGCGCGCAGATCGCGCACCAAGCAAATTTGTGGCCTTCTATTGGTCCACGCGAGCCGGTGCAAGTGGATTTACAAAGCGAAGACCAATGGGACGCGCGCCATCGCCGGAATTCCGCGCGCCAAACAAAAAAACACGCCCGGAAATCGGACGTGTTCACTTCAACTTCTAAAGTCCGGGGCCGTGATCAGAACTTGAGCCGCGTGCCAAACAGGACCGAAGACGCATCCTGATAGGTCGCTGTTGTCTCATTCAGCTCATAGGTCCGATAGCCAAGATAAACTTCTAGATTTGCACTATCGACTTTCTGTACGACGCCAATGCCCAGACTTTCCGATGAAGACCCCACAGATATGGTATCTGCCCCGTCGTAATAATCTACAGACAGGGCTGTTGTCCCTGCCGAAAACCAGTTCCCGATATATCCCAGCTTGCCGTAGCGATAATCACCTGCTCCTTCGCGATCTCCCAGCGCCAGAGTGGCGTTAACTCCAGAGTCGTGCAGCATGCTGATCGAGCCGATGGTGTCATCGCGATCAACACCGCCGCGATCACGCCGGGAAATGCCGACGGCGCCCGCAAGCTTTACAGCGCCGAACTCATTGGCATAACGAAGCGCAACATCCATAAATTCATCGTCGTTGCCTTCTGCAAGAATCTCCTTGCCCCAAGCTGCTGAAATTGTGAAGCCGCTGAAACTTGGCGAGTCATAGCGCACCCGCCCTTTGCGCCCTCCGTCAAAATCAGAAAAATTGTCGCCAATTGTGCTTCCTGATAACGCGCCCGCGCTGGTGCGGAATTCAAAACTACCCGCCGTATCCGGGATGGAGGAATAGGTAACCAGCGTCGTTCCTGATAAATCAGTCTCAGCAACCCCATCCGTCGCCATGCTGCCCTGACCGGCAGAAAACGTTCCGTATTTTCCTGTTTTGAGACTAAAATCGACCTTCCGGATATCGGTGCGCTGCCAGTCCAGACCGGACGGGGTGTTGGTTTGACTTACACCTGCCGATGCGCGAAGCCCCAACGCCGTTTCAAAATTAAACCGAAACCTGTTAGCACCATATGGTTGGCGCAGGTCCAGTCCGACACGACTGTTAGAATTAGTGTTGTCAACGACCTCGCTGGTTGTCGTCACACCATCATCAAACGACAGATAGGCCGGGTCAAACTGGCCATACAGCACCACGCTACCGCCTGAGTTGTTATCATATTTGAACTCTGCAAACGCTGGCGCACCGGCAACGGCCGCCAATACGGCTACAAATGATATCTTCGGAAATTGAGTCATTCTGCAACTCGCATATCTAGAAATTCAGAATCCTAAGTAGGTATTTTCACATTGAGGTGAACTTAACCAATTGTAAACTCATAAAAAATTTCAGTCCGGTAATTGCCTACAGGTACCACAATTCTCCTAAAAAATATTTAAAAAACGGCCTAGCTCCCAATCGTTTTGGTTGTCGGCCAAGGAAGAAGTGCAAACTCCTCTCGAATCTAACTATGTTTTATATATTAATTCAAATACTTACCCGATTTCACCCAACATCAATCTCTCCTGAGGTGTGTGCCCTCGTGAAGTAGCGACAAAGCTATTTTTGCGGAGTAATCCAATATCGATCGCTAGAGTTTCTCAAAAACCAAAATACTTATCATTTTTATGACCCGTGACGGTTTTCAAAGGGCCGACTCTTACAAAAGAGCTGGTTCCGCCCCAGCCTTCTCAGCAATTAACCGGCTGTCTTTCGTCACATTCGAAAGTTTCATCGACTGTTACGACGCAGAGGACCTGACTCAGGCACGCAACTTCACCCCGTCCGGATCAAACGGAGGTTCGTGCAGGATTGTCGCTTTGTGCGGCCTGCCCAACACCATGACGTCGACCCGATCCCCCGGTTGGGCGTCTTTGACAAAGCCAAGCGCCAGCGACATGCCGACCGTGTACCCATAGGTTCCCGATGAGACCCGACCGATGCCAATGCCATCCTTAAAGATCGGCTCTCCGCCTGTCGCATCCGCATTTGATGCATCCGTGTCTGCCCCATCCAAAGCCAACAGAACCAGGTGTTCCCGTGCCACGATTTTCAGGCTTCCAGCGACGGCAGTTTTGTTCAAAAAATCTTTGTCCATCTTGCAGAGACGCTCCAGGCCAACCTCCTGTGGCCAGTACTCCGGAGAGTATTCCCGGCTCCACGAGCCATAGCCCTTTTCGACCCGCAAACTCATCAATGCACGCCCACCGACCGGGCCAGCACCACTGGTTTTTCCGGCTTCAATCAAAGCTGAATAGAGCCGTTCCTGATCTTCAGTGGCACAGTGCAGCTCCCATCCGAGATCTCCGGTGAAGGACACCCGCAGTGCAAGAACCTGCACCCCGGCCAGATCGATCATTTTGGATCGCATGAACGGAAAATCCTCGGTTGAAAGCGAGGCGTTTGTCATACGTTGCAACATGTTACGGCTCTCTGGCCCCGCCACGTTAAACCCGCACATTTCCACCGTTCTGCTCTCAAAACTTGTGCCGTCCGGCAATGGCACTTCTTTAAAAAACCGCGCGTGATAGCGTTCGGCCATGCCGGAACCGATGATCCAGAATTCATCCTCGGCCAACCGAGTGACGGTAAAATCACCGGCAATCCCGCCGCGTTTTCCAATCAGCGGCGTGAGGCATGACCGTCCGATCGCCTTGGGCATGTTATTGGCAAACACCGCGTTCAACCATTCCGATGCGGCTGGGCCTTTGCAGATGTATTTGGCAAAATTCGAGATATCGATGATGCCTGCACGATCTCGGAGCATCTTGCATTCCTCGCCCACAGGCCCCCACCAGTTCTGCCGGGTGAACCCGTTGGTATCAGACGCGCCGGGCGCATCTGCATACCAAAGCGGATGTTCCCAGCCATAGTTCAGCCCCATCACCGCGCCCAATGACTTCTGCATCTCGTATATCGGCCGCGTGCGCACCGGGCGGCCTGCATCCCGTTCTTCATTCGGGAAATGAATGCTGAAGCGATGTGCATATTGGTTCCCTACCCGCGCCTTGGTAAAGTCTTTTCCGGCCCACGATCCAAAGCGCGCCATGTCCCATGCAAACATGTCGTATTTTGTCTCACCTTCAATGATCCACTGGGCAGCCATTAGACCCATGCCGCCGGATTGGCTGAAGCCCGGGATAATGCCATTGCAACAGAAATAGTTGGTCAGTTCGGGCACCGGTCCAAACAACACATTTGAGTCAGGCGACCAGATCATCGGGCCATTGATCACCCGTTTGATGCCTGCTGTGCCAACCACCGGCACCCGGTCAATCGCGCGCATCATGTTCTCTTCGATACGCTCCAGATCATCGGCAAACAGCTCGTGGCCAAACCCTTGTGGAGTCCCCTCTTCGGCCCAGAACCGCATGTCACGTTCGTAGGCGCCGACCAGCAATCCCTTGCCCTCCTGTCGCAGATAGTATTCGCCATCACGGTCCGCCACCGACGGCAAACGACGATCCATTGCATCAATCTCGGCAATCGTTTCGGTGACAAAATACTGATGCTCGGTTGGCTGCAAGGGCAGCTCTATTCCGGCCATCGCCGCAACCTCGCGCCCCCAAAGGCCAGCCGCATTGATCACCCATTGCGTGGCAATGTCGCCCTTTTCTGTTCGCACAATCCAGCTTCCATCGCTTTGCTGTTCGGTCCCGATTACAGGGCAAAACCGGATAATCTCGGCGCCGTTCTGACGCGCACCGGAAGCGTAGGCATTGGTCACACCTGACGGGTCCACATTGCCGCCGTCCGGCTCCCACATGATGCAGCGGATACCATCATAATCGACCAGTGGATGCAGCCGTTCTGCCTCCGCCCGGTCGACCTCGTGGAAGTTCATGCCGTATAGCTTGGCCTTGGCCGCCTGCAGGCGTAACTGATGCTCGCGTGCTTCAGTCTGCGCCAGATACAGACTGCCGGGCTGGAATACACCACAGCTTTGGCCGGTTTCCTGCTCAAGCTCCTTATAAAGGCCCATTGTGTAGTGCTGAATGCGGCTGATGTTAGTGCTGTCATGCAGGCCGTGAATGTTGGCCGCTGCATGCCACGTCGACCCCGAGGTCAATTCTGAGCGCTCCAGCAGAACCACGTCACGCCATCCCAGCTTGGTCAGATGATACAGGATCGAGCAGCCGATGACGCCGCCTCCAATCACAACAGCCTGAGCGTGGGTCCGCATAAGAGTGATCCTCTGATCTGTTTCGCTGTGGGTCAACTTGACGCCAGCCGTTGATCCCTGATTGCCCTTTCCCGACATCCTCTGTCGCGGCAATACAATCGGTCACCTTATTTACCGGCTGGCGCGCTTACTGCTAGGCTTAAACAGAAACATCAACGACCACTGCAAAGGACCATCAATGCCAAGCCTCAAAACCAAACTGACCCAAACCTCTGATCGATTGATCTGTCAGCTCTGCACAATTCCATCCGCGGCAGTTTCTCAGGCCTTTGCAGCGTCCGGAGCAGATGCCGTTATCATCGATCTCGAGCATGGGGCCATAGACTACGGCTCTGCCCACGCCATGATTGCAGCAACCGCCGGTACAGATTGTGCGCCGCTGGTACGCATTGCCGAAATTGATGCCGCCCAATGCAAACGTGCGCTTGATCTTGGTGCAGAAGGCATCGTGTTTCCGCTTGCCCGCACAGTTGCAGACGCCGAACAGGCGGTCGCCTGCATGCATTACCCGCCAAAAGGTGTTCGCGGTTTTGGTCCGTTCCTTGCACAATCGCGCTGGGGCACTGATCTGGCCGAGTATCGCAGCAAGATGGAGGATCAGTTGATTTGCTGCCTTCTGATCGAAACCACAGACGCGGTCGCAAACATCGAAGACATTTGTAAGGTTGAGGGTATCGACTTGATTGTCCCAGCTACGTTTGATCTGTCCACTGACTTGGGAATCCCAGGGCAATTTGAGCATCCAGATTTTCAGGCCGCGCTGACGCGGATCGAAAAGGCGGCAAAATCTGCGGGTTTGCCGTTGGGCGCTGTGGCATTGGCTAAACCGCAAGCCGACGCTCTTTTTGCCCGCGGATACCGAATGATCGCGGGATTTGATGTATTGTTGCTGCGTGAGAAAACCAACGAGATGCGAGCTTGGTCAACCGATTGAAAGGATCTTATGCCCACAATCTGAGACTCATTACGGCGTCTTGGCAAACTCGAGCGCGATGTAACCAAATTGTTCCAGTTTGAGACCCCTCAGCATGACGCTGAAACCTGGCAGGCCTCACCACGCATCTCCGTTAACGGGAGGCAGTGAAACCACCGTTGAGGCGGCGGACGATTTGCAGAACGCTGGAAACAGTATCATGGCACCTACTCAATTGGCAGCCGCCCAAAACCCAAGCAGCAGATTGGATTGGTTTATCAGGCATTTTCGCTGCGGCTCATTAACGCTTCCTCTACTGCAGAAAGCAGATCAGTCCTCAAAACCGGCTTCATTAGTCGGATGTCTTCGGGGCGAATTCCTGTTCCGTCGCCTATCGCTTCGCTGGCATATCCAGAGAGAAATATGAAACGCATGTCTGGATGGGTCAGACGGATTTTATCCGCAAGAGCCGGTCCTTGTAGAACACCCGGCATAACGATGTCGGTCACGACCAGGTCAAACGGGCCCTGACCGTGAAAGATTTCAGCGGCCCGATCGCCGTTTTCGGCGGTCACAACATCAAACTCTGACGCCCTGAGTATTTTCTGAAGGACCAACATGACCTCTTCTCTATCTTCGACAAGGAGAATGCGCGCTCGATCCTCGCTCAAAGGCAAAGGCGATGGGACGTCAAAACTACTCTTGCTGGTGGCGACCGGGGGTTCGGAAAGTGCCGGAAAATACAACTCGAAACTTGTGCCCTTTCCTGTTTGGGATGTTACTCTTAATGCTCCACCGGATTGTTTGACAAAACCCTGAACCATGGACAGACCGAGACCGGTCCCTTTGCCAACGGCCTTGGTTGTATAGAAAGGATCAAAGATCTTTTGCAGCGAGTTTGCTTCAATCCCCATTCCGTTGTCATCGACCGTCAACAGGACGTAATCACCTGGTAAAACCTCCTCTTGCCGTTCAGCAATAAACAATTCGTCGACGTGAATATTTCTGGTTCTCAATACAACTTCCCCAGCGCCGTCCATTGCGTCCCGTGCGTTCACGATCAAGTTCACAATAGCGCTTTGGAGTGAGCTGCGGTCGGCGCGAATGGACCACAGGCCCTCCTGAAACACCGTCTCGATATCAATGCTGCTTTCAATCGTCCGCCGCATCCATTTTTTGGTTTCCCGGACGATTTCATTAAGATTGACAATTTCAGGATCAAGCCGGGCTTTTCTGGCATACGCCAACATATTTTGCGTCAGCTCTGCGCCGCGTTGAGTTGCCTCAATACTTGCATCGATCAAAACGCGGGCTTCATCTTTATCCAACGGATCGATCTGTATCTCGTCTCTCAACAATTCAAGATTGCCCATGATTACGGCAAGCAAATTATTGAAATCATGTGCAACACCTCCGGTTAGCTGGCCGATGGTTTCGAACTTCTGCGATTGCGCAGCGTGGGATTCTGCTTCGACCAAGCTATGCTGTGCGTTTCGAATCTCCGTCAAATCCTGATTTGTTCCAACGACACGCACCGGCTTATTTTGTGGGTCACGCAAAACAATTGCGTCTCCTTTGATGGATTTTACCTGCCCATCGGGAAGAACAACCCGATATTCTGCGCCAAAAACCCGGCCACCTGATAGCGCCTCTTCAAATGCAGCTGTCGTTTTGGCAAGATCGTCCGGATGCACATTGCGGGCCCAGTCTTCGAAGGTACCTGTGAATGAGCCATCTTCAATCCCATGCAGTTCTTTCGAACGATCGTCCCAAAACAACCTGCCCGACGCTAGGTCAATGTCCCATACGCCAAAGTGACCGGCGAGCTTCGCCAGATCAAGTCTCTGATTGATTTCTGCAACTTCGGTGACCTTGTCCGAGACATATCTAGCCCCGCCCAACAACAGAATCGCAAATGAGATTGAAAGTGCGTTGACAATCCAGATTATTGGCAGCTCTGTCTGTAACCATATCAACGCGCGTGGATATGGTTCGATTAGAAAAAACATTGCGGCGGAACCGCAAAAAGAGGCTGCAATCAAAACTAAAACGACTCTTGGCTTAAACAGAGTACGCGGATCAATGATACCAAAATGGTGGACCGAAATACCAATCAGCGCGTAAATCGTATAGATAACTATAGACTGCTCAGCAGAACTAATGCCGACGATGCTGCGAGCTACTCCGCCAAGCCCTGCGGCAAGAATACCCCCGAGTGGACCAGCCACAACGCCTGCGAGTATGACGGGGCCTGCACCTGCGTCTACGCTTAAGGTCGCGCCATCCTCCAAAACAATCGGCGTTACAGTCACCAAGAACGCTGCCAGTCCAAGCAACAACCCGTTAAGCGCGTCTGACAAAATTTCACCAAACAGGGGTCGGTTTCTTTGAATAAAGTATACGCCAATACCAAAAATCCCGAAAAGGGCAAAGCTATGAAGGAATGACAGAATAACTTCTAAATTCATCGCAACATTTTGGTGCATTTCAAGGCCTTTTACAACAACCAAAGCGCGAAGATTACAGTATGAAATACCTTTAGATTGTTTTTTTGTTTGCCGCGAATACTAAAAAATCTGATACTGCCACTCCAAGTGAAACTAACTCGACGCATCGGTTGCCGAAACCTGACGAAAGATTGGAATGGCGGAGGCGCCACACTGCAATCGGCGCAATCAATAGTGCGGCCTGGGGCGCGCTGCGCTGCAGCACAGTCACACTCAGCCCCACGCGTGATCTTGCGCGCCAATGCGTCTGAATCATCAGGTGACCCGCAACATGAAGGTAACAGGCTGGATTCACTTTGTGAATCCCTCACAGTCGATTTGTGCATCAAAGCCTGCTAGACTGAAAAAATTCATTTCAAATCAATCCATCGACCAAAAATTGAACATACTAAACGATA
>RCNC010003358.1_pt1 | contig 10466 bp, 17 predicted proteins | sample 2041301 | NCBI WGS metagenome assembly RCNC01 (sample SAMN09708231, study PRJNA481090) | Marine sediment metagenome, whole genome shotgun sequencing project. | biome: marine sediment; feature: ocean; material: sediment; isolation source: Sewage treatment plant 13A marine sediment (STP13A) ... | reverse complement strand
CGTTCCTACGCCATCAAACCTCCCCTTCCACGCCCCCACCCCACCTCGTTCTTTTGCTTGCGCCATAGCCCCGGGCTATCCAATCTCCATAGGGCATGCGAACCGGCTTCGTTCAACTAATTGCTTCCGACTCCTGAATCGAGGCCCGCCTGTCCATGAACACTCGCACTCGGAGTTCGGAAGCAATGCTGTTCGTTAGGGGTCATTGGCTATTAGATGAGAATGAGCCTGTTTTCTTGGATTTTCATAGTTGTCGGAGGCACAGTTGTCCTGAGCGCGTGCCTCGGCTCTGCTTCGCCCTCCTTGTCCGAAACGGGGCTGCCGGTTGATCGGTGTTTTTCGGTTTCCTCAGAGGGATGGGACCCGGAGTTGGTGGAGTTGTACGGGGATGAACTTCGTCCATTTCCAAGCCAGGTGCGGCTCACCTACCGGCCTGCGCAACGCCCCTGGCCCGATTCCGTATTGGTGATTGGGGGGGAAGTCCTCCAGCGCTCGCGGGAAGCCAGTTGGATCGAGGGGGGCATAGCCCGTCAGCGGATTTGGTGGGAGGATCCCGAGGAGGGTTTCAAGACCGGAGGCATCCCGGGCTTCGGCTGGCAAGGCTTCGCTGGGAAGTGGGCAGGAGAGAACCTCCAGGGCTACTTCGAGTTCAGGACGGACCGTGTGAAGGAAGGGGCATCATTCTGGGGTCCTGAAAAGTGGCGTTCGACTGCTACCCTCTCCTTCGTTTCCTGCGGTGGCATGAGTGATTTGGGGAGATGTTGATCAATGCCCAATGACCCCTAACAGCGGGCAGTGCCGCACGCTCACTTCGTTCGCGGTCCTACGCCGGTGACGGTTTTGGTGGAAGATGCATCGTACGAGGTGGCGGCTCCGGGTAGGCACCTGACGGTGCCTCCGGCAGCCCGCGAGACGTTAGCCGAAACCGACGACCCGATGGAATGGAGAGGAAACTAATGAGTCTGACGAAGGTGACCGGCGTTGTTCTCATGGGGATCGGAGGGAGCCTCCTCGTCGCTACGTCTGCGGTGGCCCAAGCACAACAAGGAGTTGAACTGGAGGCGGTCGCCGTGACGGAGATGCCGATCGACGGCTTCCCTCACAGCATCCTGTATCGGCTTCCAGGCGAGCAGACACGGCCTGTGGTCGTAATCCTCGGAGGTGCCGAGGGCGGCGACGGCGCCGGACGCCGATTCGGTCCGATCCTCGCGCGCCTTGGGTATGCGGCCGTTGGCATCGCATATCATTCGCCGGACTGGGGTGACTTCGCGCCGCCACCAGCGTTTCCCGATCTCCCAGGTAGTTTTATCGACATTCGGGTTGATCAACTCCGTGAACTGAGAGACGTATTGAGCGTCGTGCCGGGCCTGGACCTCAAGCGCCTCGGGCTGTTTGCCGGATCAAAGGGATCCGAGTTAGCGCTTCTTGCGGCGAGCCGGTATCCCTGGGTTTCCTCTGTGATCGCCTATACGCCGTCCGACGTGGTTTGGGAGGGATGGGGACTCGAGATGCTCGAGGCGGAGGGCACACGGTCGTCGTTCTCCTTCGAGGATGAGCCCCTACCGTTCATGCCGTACCGCGGATTCGTGGAAGGACTCCAAGCCGGTCCGGCCGCCGATCTAAGGGCCATTCATGAGAACGGCCGTGCCGACCATCCCGAAATGGAGGCAGCCGCCCGAATTCCGGCTGAGAACTACCGAGGACCTTTGATGTTGATCGCTGGGGAACGCGATGCACAGTGGAACTCCGCAGAGATGGCACGGAACATCAGAGACACGCGCGCTGCGGCAGGACTAACAACCGAGGTATGGATCTATCCGGAGGCTGGACATAACATCGCCGGCGGGCATGCGGAGCTAGTCAACGACCCCAAAAGCGGTGGCACACCAGAGGCCGATGCAAACGCTCGGCTCGATGCTTGGCCAAGGGTCCTGAGCTTCTTAGAGAGAACGCTCGTTCCCTGAAGCGTGAGCCTCGAAAGGGTCCCGCTCTTGTGAGTCTGAAAGCGCAGAGGTTGCCTCCGTGAGATTTGTTAGTTTCGGTTAACAACGCGTGTGCCGGTTCCGGGCCTTCGGCCCTCCACTGTAACCCTTCGCTTTGTCACGGCCCGTGCAAGCACGGCCCGCGCCAAGACTCAGGGTTCGGCAACGCTGGAACGTTAGCTGACAGCGCGGGAGCGGGTAGGTAACAGTGACCAAGGGATGTCAGAGGTTGAGGCATAGTGAACGAGCCGGGGCGAAAGCCCCCCACAGCGTGAGGTGAGCCATGGATTCCATCATCCGATCGCAGGCAGCCGACATTACCTACAACATGACGACCACGGCCTTCGACCTGGCTGGATTTCGAATCGTGTCGAGCCTTGGTGTGGTGCGCGGCATTGTCGTTCGGTCACGGTCGGTGTTCGGTACCCTGGGCGCCGGCATTCAGACGATATTTGGCGGGAATATCTCGCTCTTCACGGAACTCGCGGAGCGGACTCGCCAGCAAGCGTTCGATACGATGTTGGTCCAGGCGGATGTGGCCGGTGCGGACGCGGTAATCGGCATTCGCTATGACGCGACGGAGGTGATGTCAGGAGTGACAGAAGTCATCTGCTACGGGACCGCGGTCCGGGTGGAACCGCTGGTGGACTGAGCCCGACTGCCGAGCAGCGCGATCAAGCGAGCGGATATGCTCGCCGAGCGATCTTATACCAGCCGAGGCGTCAGGGGTAGTAGGGTGCCTTGACGTCCGCCTCTCAGCTACACCAACCTGCAACTCCTGTGAGATAGAGATCAGCCCGCTTCTTTCCTTTGGAATGCAGGAGGGGGCTGAGTTCTTGGATGGGGGTGCATACGTATTTGAGGAAGGAGAACGGTTCTTTTACTCCGTCCCAAGCGACTTCCTCTGTGAGATAGGGATCTTTGACAAGGAAGGACGGTTCGTACGTTCGATCGGATCCCGGGGGGAAGGGCCGGGGGAGTACGGTTTCATTGTTGATGTCGAACCCGGCCCTGGAGACAGCCTCTATGTCTTCGACCGTCAGAACCAGCGGGTGACCGTTCTCACGCCGGAGTTCGATGTTGGGCGGACTTTCCAGTTGAGGGGGAAAGGTAGCCAACGCGGCGTGGCGTTTCTCCCTGACGGAACGATTCTGGCAAACTTGGTTGTCGCTGATACAGGAGGGATTCTACCACCGCTAGATCACCTGGATCGGGAGGGCACGGTGCTCGGCTGGATCGGTGGTAGACCGGGTTTGGCCGACTATGGGAGGGTAGTGAGTGGGGACGGGTCCGAAATCGGATCGAACTCGAGGACTGGGTAGAAGAGCCGGCACTTGAGGAGAGGGTCCAGCGCGGCTACCCGCCGACGACCCTGATGGACGTTACCGAGGACTCTGAGGGTTTGGTTTGGGTGTTGATCAGGGTGCCAGATCTTCAATGGCAAGACCAGGTAACGATTACCGGTGGGTTTGGTGGGAGACGCCGCCACTACGAGGTCGGTGATTACCAGGGCTACTGGGATACGTTGATCGGAGTCATTGATCCTGTCTCGGGGGAACTCCTCGACCTCATCAGGACGCCGGATTGGTATCTCTATTTCACCCGTCCCGGTGTCCTCCTCTCACGGGAGGCGGATGAGTTCGACCGCACGATGATTCATCTACGGGCCGTGACCATTTCACGCTCGGATTCCGGCTTGCCGGGGATCAAGAAGGAAGGTGGCTGATTTCCTCGCCAGGGGGGGACCTGCCGAGGATTGAGGGCCGGATGGCGACATGGGTTCAGGCTTCTTCTAACAGCGGTCGTGCCGCACGCTCACTTCGTTCGCGGCCCTGCGCCGGTGACGGTTTGTGTGGAAGAAGCATCGTACAAGGTGGCGGCTTCGGATAAGCTGACGGTGCTTCCGGCAGCCCGCGAGGCGTTAGCCGCAGCAGAAGTGGAGTTCTGCGGTAGTCTGGACTGTTTTCGAGAAAAGGGGGCTGAGGGTTAGAGGAGAGAGAGGATCTCGCCTGTGTTAACAGATGGGATTGAGAGTGCCCGAAATCCCTTTTCGCCCCGGGTCACCACGTAGTCGACTCCAATTTTGAGCGCGGCAGCGGCCTGGACGGCGTCTTCGAAGTCGTCCATAGGGAGGACCAAGGCTTGGTTGAAATCGACTTTCTCAATCGGCACCACCTCCAAGATACGGAGGAGATCGGTCACTGCCGCAGCCGCAGACTGTCGATCCCGGGCACGAGCCACGATATAGTGGACAGTTGTGAGAGTGTGGCTTGCCACAAATCCGCTGGCATCTCCTTCTTCGATTCTCGTGAGGAGGTGAGCCGCTGACTCTGCCCATGGATTCCGCTGGAGGATGACATCGAGGAGCACGTTGATGTCTAGGAGGAGCTTCATGTGCCGTATTTTTCCAGCAGATGGCGGCGGTAATCCTCGCGATCGGGCCCCCCGGCCGCGATGCCGAGGAGCCGTCTCACGGTTGGCGAGAGGTCCTCGGACCCGGTACCGCCACCTTCCGGCAGGTGGGCAAGAAACTCACTCACGAGCCCAGAAATGCTTGTGTTGTGGAGTCGAGTATAGCGGCGTGCTCGTTCAACCACAGCGGCATCGACAGTGATGTTCAGGCGTTTTTTTGGCATGGGGTTCTCCAGTGCGCATGATCTATGTACAATGATACGCATAATAGGGGTGTGTTTCAAAGGCCAAGGCCACTTCGGAGAGAATTGGGCGAGCGTTGAGGTGGTTGTTCCCGACATTGTTGTTCTTCCGCGGCTAACGAGACGTTAACCGGAACGGAGTCTGAGTGCCGGGGAAATATCAGCGAGGGGAAGTGTGATTTCGAAGCCAGGTGGCAAGTTCGGGTTCGTCCAGTTCACCACTGGCAAGAGCCAAGATCAAGCCTACCACTTCCTCTTCCGGTGCATTGATCCTCAGGCCATTGAGTCCGAGAAAGAGATACATGGCTTGGAAAGCCACACGCTTGTTTCCATCGATGAAGGGGTGGTTTTTGGCAATCCCAAACCCATATGAGGCCGCCAGACCGCATAGATCCGAACCAGACTCATACTCGAACCGGTTCCGTGGCCGGCCGAGGGCAGAGTCCAAAAGGCCCTTATCTCGGAGCCCGAGAGATCCGCCGTGGGCTTTGACCTGGTCAGCATGCACAACGAGAACAAGCGTCATCGAGAGCCAACGGGGCTCCTTCACTTCGCGAGTTCCCGCATGGCGTTGCGATACTGCTTGGCTCCCTCTGCGTAGATCTCCATGGCTTCCGCAAAGTCGGGGTCAAAGGGAGTGATCAGGATCCCGTCCTCGGTTTCGATGAGATGGACCCGATCACCCTCGGCGAGCCGAAACCGTTCGAGCATGGCCTTGGGGATGGTAGTGCCGGCGGAGTTCCCGATGGCCCGAATGGTGGTTTGCTTTGTCATAGACTGCTTCTCCCTCGACGATGTTATCACAAATGTAATAACATCCACAGAAAGCTAAAAGGGGCGGCTTCGGGTAAGCACCTGGCGGTGCATCCGGCAGCCCTGGAACGCCATCCGCACTAAGGATTGAGGAGCGGTCAGAAGTTGAAGGGGACCACAACAGATCGGAGCCAATCAACGAGACCGGGCTCATCGAGAGATCCGTCGGCGACCTGAAGCATCACGGCAATGACTTCCGGTTCAGGAGCTTCGATCTCAAAGCCGTTGATGAGAAGGAACATGTTCATGGCGACAAACCCGATCCGCTTGTTCCCGTCCAGGAACGGGTGGTTCTTCACTAGACCGAAGCCGTAGCTAGCCGCGAGGGAGGGGAGGTCGGTTTCCGGTTCGAAACTCCAGCGATGCCGGGGCTGCGCCAGGGCAGACTCGAAGAGGCCGTCATCCCGTACTCCAAGGAGTCCACCATGCTCTTGCACCTGATCGTGGTGAGCAGCTTCGACCATCGGACGGGAAAGCCAAGTCGGTTCGTCCATGGGGCTACTTGGCCAGTTCGCGCAGGGCGTTTCGATACTTGCTCGCCGTGCGTTCATAGGCCTTCATGGCCCGTTGGAATTCCGGGTCATAAGGGGTAAGGAGAACACCTTGTTCGGTTTCGACGACAAAGACCTCGTCCCCAGCCTGGACATGCAGGCGGTCAGCCATGTCCTTGGGGAGAGTGGCACCGACGGAACCACCCATTTGTCGGAGCGTGACCTTTCTGACCATGATACCCTCGAATGCGGTAGGGGGGGATTAGATAAATCAAAGTAGCACCATTATGCTACATCTGAAAGCCTGCAGTGTTCCTCTGCTCTCCTGTGTGGTGCTGGATCCTCAAAGTGAGGATCCCAGATGGCGCCTAATAGCGGTCATGCCGGACGCTCACTCCGTTCCCGGCCCTAGGCCGGGGACCTTTCGGAGCTTAGCCGCGGTTCAAAAGGGAAGCGGCTCCGGGTAACGACCTATCGGCCATGCTCCAATCTTACTCGGAAAGGGATGCGTGGCGTTACCCAATGGAACTGGTGGGCAATCACCCTCAGCCTAGGAGGGATTTGTGGGCTACGACGAGGAGAAGGAGCAATCTCGGGTTCTTTTCCGAAAACACTTCCGGTTACCGTGATCGTTCTCCGATTTGACATTCGACTCCGGCCGGGAAGAGAATGGTTCGCTGAGCGTTCAGGTTGTTTATCTTCAGAGGGTCCGATCACAGTGGAGGATAGCATGACTGAAGTATTCGATCGTATCACCGTGGACCCAAAGCAATGCGGGGGTCGCCCATGCATCCGGGGCATGCGTATCCGGGTCGTCGATGTGTTGGACTTGCTGGCCTCAGGCCTAACGGCCCATCAGGTGATCGAGGAACTCCCTGACCTTGAGTTGGCCGATATCGAAGCCGCTCTACGGTTTGCGAGCCGCCGCATGAATCATCCGATACTCGCCGCGTGAAGATCTGGCTCGATGCCCAACTTCCGCCTGCCCTATGCGGTTGGCTAAAGGAGGAGTTCGATCTTGACGCGGTGCCTGTCCGGGATCTGTCTCTCCTTCGGGCCGACGACCAAGAGATCTTCCTCGAAGCCCGGGGGAAGGCCGACGTCGTCATGACGAAGGACCGGGATTTCGTAGGCCTCTTGGAACGGCTCGGGTCTCCTCCAAGGGTGATCTGGATCACAGCTGGGAACACCTCCAACCAAAACCTCAAGAGAATCCTCGCACAGACCCTATTGGATGCACTTGCCCTCCTGGAGAGTGGTGAAGTGTTGGTGGAGATTCAGAGCCCCTCCTAGCGTCGGCCAAGTGCTGGGCCGATTTTCGGGCTCCGCATGGCCGATAACAGCCGGCAGTGCCGCACGCTCACTTCGTTCGCGGCCCTTCGCTGTTGACGGTTTTGGCGGAAAGAGCATCGTACAAGATGGTGGCTTCGGGTAAGCACCGGACTGTGCTTCCGGCAGCACGTGAAACGTTAACCGACATCCCTAAACGGATGTGTCGAGAGGTTCGGCGGGGTTGTCCAAGAAGCCGCGGCCATCGAGCCGCGGAGCTTCTTCTTCCCTAAATTGAGCCTATGCCAGAAATAGACCAGCCGAACGAACCGTCCGCTCCCCCCCTGAAGTCACGGCTGACCACAGGTGAGGTCGACTTCAGAGAAATGCAGGTGCCTGACTGCGAGCTGGTCAATGCAAGCTTCGCGTTGCCCTTCTGCTGCCCGGAGGATTTTCCGGGGCTATGGAGCCGGATCGTTGCGGCTATACGCCCGGGCGGCCGATTTGCTGGTCAGTTCTTTGGGGACCGCGACACATGGGCTTCGCTCCCGGGTCGGACGCACCACTCCCGGGAAGAGATCCTGGAGCTCTTGAAGGGCTTTGAGATTGAGATGATGAACGAGGAGGAGAAGGACGACCCGCCGGACCTGCGGAGCCCAAAGCATTGGCAACTGTTTCATGTGGTGGCGAAGAAGCACTGACTGAGACTAGAAGAAAGAACCGGGGACGAATGTCAGTTTGCAGCGGGCCTGCCGCCGTTCCGGCAGCCCGCGGGGCGTTGTATGCAAAGCCAACTACACCAAACACAGAAAGGTACTGAGGTCGTCTATGAGGTCTTTCAAAGCTCGGCTTCCGATGTCGTGGTTCCTGTTTGCCTTTTTTGTCCATTCGGCGGCGTTCGCTCAAGAGCTACCGGTAGCGCAGCCCGAAACGATCGGCATTTCATCGGAGCGCTTAGAGTACCTGAGTGACGCTCTTCAGGAATATGTGGACGATGGAGAATTGGTCGGGGCAGTTGTCTTGGTGGCCAGACGTGGGAAGGTGGCGTACCTGGAAGCCTTTGGTCAAAGGGATCGGGAATCGGCTTCGCCTATGCGGAGCAATACGATCTTCCGTATCGCCTCTCAGACCAAAGCGCTAATAAGCGTGGGAGTCATGATGCTCCAGGAAGAGGGGCGATTGCTCATTTCTGATCCGGTGGGCAAGTACCTGCCGGAATTTCAGGAAACCACGGTGGCGGTCCCCAAGGAAGATGGTGGATACGTGGTGGAGAATGCGAAGCGAGCGATCACGATCCGCGACCTCCTCACCCATACAGCGGGCATCGGCTATGGCATGGGGGTAGCTAGCGACCGCTGGCAGGAAGCTGATATCCAGGGTTGGTACTTCGCTCATCGTGATGAACCGATCCATGCCACAGTCTCCCGCATGGCCACGCTCCCCTTCGACGCCCAACCGGGCGAGCAGTTCGTCTACGGATACAGCACCGATATCCTGGGGGCCCTAATTGAGCGGATCTCAGGCGAACCTCTCGATGATTATCTCCATGCCCGAATCTTCCTCCCCCTCGGTATGCAGGACACTCATTTCTATCTCCCCGAGGGTAAGAGAGATCGCCTCTCAGTGGTGTATTCTACTACCGACGAAGGTGATCTAGAACGAGCGCCGGATCCGGGTGGGATGGTCGGCCAAGGGGCTTACGTGGAGGGTCCCAGGAAGAGTTTCTCGGGAGGTGCCGGACTCCTCTCAACTGCAACAGACTACGCGAAATTTCTTCAGATGATGCTGAATGGAGGTAGCTTCAACGGACACCGCCTCCTTTCTCCCAAAACCGTCGAGTTGATGACGGTGGATCATCTGGCTGAGGCTTCGTACTTATGGACCAATGGCACGGGGTTTGGCCTGGGGTTCAGCGTGCTAAATGATCTCGGCGCCAGAGGGGAACCCGGTTCCGTTGGTGAATTCGGATGGGGTGGGGCTTACCACTCTACCTACTGGGTCGACCCGAAAGAGGAGCTTGTGGTGGTCTACTTCACGCAAGTTATTCCCGCCGATGGCCTGGATGACCAAGGGAAACTGCGCGCCCTCATCTATCAGGCTCTCATGAAATAGGGAGAGTAAAGGCCCATCGGTCTTCCCACCCGCCGGCGCAGCACTGAACTATCACAACAGGAATTCTGAACATGAGCATAAAGAGCTCCACCACCGCGATCGCGTTCCATATGTGGAGTCCGAGGATCCCGGCCCTCACATCTGGCACTAGATAGGACCAGCCATGAACCGGAATTCGTTCCAAAACTCGCTCCTTATTGTGGTTGTCCTTGGCTCCTCAGCTTGCGCTTCCCAGCCAAAGGTTGCTGAGGAACCGGCCCCGGTTGGCCAGCCGTGTCCGGAGAGACGGGTCCTGGTGGTTCGAAACAACTCCGGAGGCGAAGTGGAGATCGTGGAGAGTCGGAGGGGGTCAGGCGCTCGAACGGTAGTCGCCTATGTTAGAACCGGGGTCCAGGAGATTTCGATTAGAAACGATTACGAATACGCCTACAGCGCCAGGGCGGTTGGGGGCAGGACTACGATCGCGACGACCAACCGTACCAGGGTCAGCGACCGGGCGGTTGAACTCGTCCGGGAGTGCAGGTCATGACGAGAGCCACCATAGCAGGGGGGGTGTTCGTTAACGCGCTGGTCCTTCTCGCCCTCGCCGGCTGCGCCCCGTCCCCGAGCAGAAGGCCGACCCCGCAGGGGCGACCTCCCACGCAATGACCACCTCCACCGAGGCGGCCCACTCTCCGGCAGCGTCCTCACCCGGTCCGGCCGCCGCCTCGCCGGCCGGCTGGTCTACGACTTCGACGAGAGCGAAACCACCGAGACGCTGGATGCCCCGTCCCAGGGCGTGGACTACACCATCCCCTTCGGCCTCATCGACTCGATCGTCCTTCCGGACCTCGAAGAGCGTGGCCGCCAGGTCGCTCGTGTGGCTCGGTTTCTTCGTGGCTTGGATAGCTGGGGCCTGGCGGGAGCTTGCATCTTCATTGTCCTGGCCGGAGTGCTCATGCAAACTGACGATAAGCGCCGCGATTCAGGTGAGAAGGGTGAGCGCTGATTTCCCAGCGGGTCCTTCAACGCAGCCGGTCGGGAGGGCAGAAAGGGAGCACAAATGGTCAAGGACCTTTTAAGGCGACTTCGGGGGACCGCGGGAAACGCTCTGGCCTGGGCCTCGACCTGGTTCCTGGCAGCATTCCCTTTGAGCGCACTGAACT
>RCNC010003357.1_pt1 | contig 10467 bp, 11 predicted proteins | sample 2041301 | NCBI WGS metagenome assembly RCNC01 (sample SAMN09708231, study PRJNA481090) | Marine sediment metagenome, whole genome shotgun sequencing project. | biome: marine sediment; feature: ocean; material: sediment; isolation source: Sewage treatment plant 13A marine sediment (STP13A) ... | reverse complement strand
TAATGTAATAATGAATGTAGTGGCAAAACCAAAAATGAAAAATATGGAGCCGAAAACCGACATACCCACTACCATGTTATTGTTTTTGTTGTCCATTTGAATTTTTTATTTATTAATAATGCTTATTTGTAACTCATATGCAGAAAGTGCTCACGACAGGTGCGCATTCTGACCCTGTCGTTGCCCTTTTGGCGATTGATACACTTTTGGAACTCGTATTCTGGCATAAAATTCATCAACTGGGCAAAAACTGTCTTTCCGGAATGCATTTTCGCTCAAACAATGGAAGGAGCAAAAATATGACTTCAAATTGTTAAATTTTTTTGTCGTTGTATCTTGCTGTATATCAATCTCATATACGCTTATCGACAAATCTAAACCGGACAGAAATGAAGCCATAAATATAGTCACTTTCAACAAACCTGCACCTTAAAAGGCTTTTTTATATTGATTCTAGGTATTTGAATCCCTGACCATTGCTATGACATTGTGCGCTTTGAAATTTCCAGAATTTTCTTATATTGCATGTAAGGATGAATTCTGGACTAATTCTCTTTCCACATGAAGACTAAATACGAACTAGAATATACATTCAATACTTCTCCCAATTTTTTATACTCCAGGTTAAGCACTCCCGAAGGGCTATCTGAGTGGTTTGCCGATGATGTAAACCTGAAAAGAGAAAAATTTCATTTTATCTGGGAAGGAGCCGAACAGGAGGCTAGTGTAATACAGAAAAAGAACAACAAATTCATCCGCTTCCACTGGGAAGACGATGAAGACCAGGAGCTCTACTTCGAGTTCAGGATACATACCGATGAATTAACAGGAGATGTAGCCCTTTTAATCACAGATTTTGCGGAGGAGGATGAAAAGGACGATGCCATTGACCTGTGGGACACCCAGATCTCAGAATTAAAACATGCCATAGGACTCTAAGGCCTTCCCTAAGCCAAAATAAATTAACTTTGTCTTCGTTGAAATTTTAGCGACAAAAGGAAGAGGTGTGAAAAAACTTCATGTACTGGTTATAAAGTCTTTTATAGGTCCGCTCATCCTGACTTTCTTCTTTGTCGTCTTCATACTTCTGATGCAGTTTCTCTGGAGGTATATCGATGATCTTATTGGGAAGGGTCTGGAGTGGACTGTGATTTCTGAGTTCCTGCTTTATACCAGTGCAAGCCTGGTCCCCATGGCCATGCCCCTTGCAGTACTTCTGGCCAGTTTGATGACCTTTGGAAACCTGGCCGAAAACCTGGAATTGCTGGCATTTAAATCTTCTGGTATATCGCTTGTAAGGATTATGGCACCAGTGATGGTAATCTCAGCGTTCTTAGCCATCGGGTCATTTATGTTTGCCAACTATGTTATGCCGGTAACCAACCTGAAAATGAGGGCCCTGCTTTATGACATCCAGCAACAGCGTCCTGAACTCACTATCAAACCCGGCGTATTTGACAACAATCTCGAAGGCTACTCAATCCGCATAGGTTCCAGGGATAGCAAGACAAGCCTTTTAGAGGATATCCTGATTTTTGACCACACCAAGAAACAGGGCAACGTTCGGGTTACAGTTGCCGACTCGGGGTATATGAAAATGTCGGCCGACGAAAAGCATCTCCTGCTTACCCTGTACAACGGCCATACCTATGAGGAGATGCAAAAGCAAAAGAAAGACAAAAAACACATAAAAAGTTATCCGCATCAGAGAGAACATTTCGATCATCAGGACCTGATTATTGAACTGACAGGATTCGGCCTTAACAGATCCGATGAGAACCTCTTTCGAAATGCCTACTCCATGCTGAATATTGATCAGCTACATCATTTCGAGGACTCGCTTGTGATGGACCTGGATACCATCTTAACTGATTTCCATAATACCATTGAGAACACATTGGTGGATAAACCCAAGACCAGTCTCATCAAAAGAAACAGAGTTCTCCCCGATTCTGTAAGGGCAAAAATGGATCGGGACACCATGGAGGTTGTGAGACTTCATGTAGATACTCTGTATGGTCAACTAAGTAAGCTGGAGCAGCGGCGTTCCATTACCCAGGCCATCACCTATGCGCGAAGCAATAAAAGTATTACCAAATCCAGTTCAGGAACCAACGAATGGAAACTTGCTAAGCTTCGAAGGTACCAGATCGAAATCCAGCGCAAGTACACCCTTTCCCTGCTCTGCCTGATCTTCTTTTTTATCGGGGCACCCATGGGGGCAATCATTCGGAAAGGAGGTCTTGGAATGCCCGTTATTGCCAGCGTGCTAATGTTCCTGGTCTATTACGTGATCTCCATGACTGGAGAGAAGTTTGTGCGTGAAGATATCCTCCCTGCCTTTGCCGGTATGTGGATTTCAACATTCATCCTCGTTCCCATCGGTATTCTGCTTACCTATAAAGCCGCCAACGACTCTGTCATTATGAATATTGACACCTATTTTAACTGGGCCAAGAAGTTGTGGCAAAGAACACGAAAACGTTCGGGGCAAAAATGAAGATTCTGATCCTGACCAATAAGCTTCCATACCCTCCAAGGGATGGAGGTTCCATTGCCACGCTTAACATGATTACCGGCCTTCGTGATGTCGGCAATCAGATCACCTGTCTGGCCCTGAATACAAATAAACATCGCTACCCCATACATGAGATCCCAGCCGATTTAAGCGAGAGCATTCGATTTCTTGGAGTAGATTGTAATAGCTCTATCAAGCCACTTAAGCTCATAAGCAATTTGCTATTTTCCAGTGAACCATATATTGCCACTCGTTTTAATATCAAGGCATTCCGAACAGCACTTGCCATGCTGCTTCAAGAAGAAGCATTTGATATCATCCAGATGGAGGGCCCATATCCAGGGCTCTATCTGGATCTGATCAGGAAGAAGAGCAATGCCAGGGTCTCGCTGCGTGCACACAATGTGGAACATCTCATCTGGGAAAGAAAAGCACTATACGAAGCATCCCCTTTAAAGAAATGGTACTTTATAAACATGGCCCAACGTTTGAAGCATTTTGAGCTTGAACTGGCTCAACAGGTTGATTTCCTGGTCCCAATCAGTGAACAGGATGCTTCTTATTTCAACTTGCATGGTCCTCAAAAAGCTATACTCACCATCCCCACAGGATTCTGCATGGACAACTACCCACAAACGGAGCTGCCAAAGGAGCCTTCTATCTTTTTTATCGGGGCCTTGGACTGGTTACCCAACCAGGAGGGATTGGTCTGGTTTCTGCAAAAGGTCTTCGATGGGCTTCTGTCTGAACTTCCTGAGCTTCACTTCCATGTGGCAGGAAGAAATGCTCCCCCACACTTTGAGAAGAGATTTAAGCATCCTAATATCTGCTACCATGGCGAGGTAGAAGATGCCGTGGCATTCATACAGTCCTACCGGGTAATGGTGGCCCCCCTCCTTACAGGAAGCGGTATCAGAGTTAAAATTCTTGAGGGTATGGCTCTTGGAAGGCCAGTGGTGACCACCTCCCAGGGCATGGAAGGGATCCCGGCAATAAATCATCCATACCTGGCGGTGGAGGACAATCCGGATAAGTTTCGCTCTCAGATCGTAAAATTGCTTGCCGATCGCCATGAGCCTGAAATTATGCTTACAGAAGCTCGCGAGTTTATCAGCCGTCATTTTGATACCTTTGAACTTTCAAATCGTTTGAATCAGTTTTATACAACCAAGGGATGATCACCTTGCAACTCATATTCTGGATCTGCATTTTTCTGGTTTTTCATTCCTATATCCTGTTTCCCCTTGTACTTAAGTGGCTTGCGGGAAACAACAGCATAAAAGCCAGATCATATACTCTGGAAGAGCTTCCCACGATTTCTGTGCTGATTGCTGCTCATAATGAAGAAAGGGTGATTGGTGAAAAGATTGAATCTGTATTAGGAGGTAATTACCCCCTTGATAAGCTGGAGCTCCTGGTGGGTTCAGACGCATCCACAGATCAGACCAATGCCATTTTGCAGCAAATAATGGAAACTAATCCCTCCCTTCACATCTTCCCTTTTTCTGAAAGAAAAGGGAAACCGCGAATTATTAATCAGCTTGCAGATGTGGCGAAAGGAGAAATACTGGTCATAAGTGATGCCAATGTAATGCTTACTCCTGATACTCTGGTGGAACTGATCCGTTATTTCAAAGAGGATCGGATCGGTCTGGTAGACTCAAAGTTAGTCAGTACAGGTGTTAAAACAGGCGGGATATCCAGGCAGGAAAAATTCTACACCAGTCGGGAAGTCAGAATAAAGCATGGAGAAAGTGTGCTCTGGGAAGCCATGATGGGTCCTTTTGGTGGATGCTATGCACTTAGAAAATCCCTGTACAGGCCCGTTCCCGATCACTTTCTGGTAGATGATTTCTACATCAATATGTCTGTGCTTGAGCAGGGTGCAGCCTGTATCAGCAACATCCAGTCGACGGTCAGTGAAGACTTGCCCAACAATCCCCGAGAGGAGTTCCAGAGAAAAAAACGGATCTCAGCCGGAAATTATCAAAACCTGGTCAGGTTTCGCTCCATGGTATTTAAAGGAAATGCTGGTGTTGGATATTGCTTTTTCTCGCATAAGATTCTTAGATGGATTTCCCCCTTTCTGGTTATAATTACCCTGACCCTTTCCATCATTCTGGGTATGAAATCGAACTTCTACCTGCTCCTGGCCCTCCTGCAAGCCCTGGTTCTTATCACTCCAGTTATTACTTATATCCTGCGGAAAATTGGAATCCATAGTATACCTTTGCGCTTTATTTCACATTTTATCCTGATGAACCTGGCTCTCATGGCCGGTTTTTTCAGGTTTTTAGGAGGAATTAGAAACAATGTCTGGCAACCTACAAGCAGAAACCAGGATTAAGCTCAATAGCATTGAGGAAGCCCTGGAAGATATCAGGAACGGTAAAATAATTATCGTTGTTGATGATGAGGACAGAGAGAACGAAGGCGATTTTATTTGCGCTGCAGAACTGGTCACTCCTGAAACTGTAAACTTTATGGCCACCCATGGCAAGGGACTAATCTGCGCCTCTCTGACCGAGGAGCGCTGTGCCCAATTGGACCTTCCCCTGATGGTAAGCAGCAATACCAGCACTCAGGCCACAGCCTTCACCGTTTCCGTGGATCTGCTGGGAAGGGGATGTACCACAGGAATCTCAGCCTCGGATCGTGCCAAAACACTCAGGGCTCTGGTGGACCCCTCTACACGGCCCGACCACCTGGGTCGACCAGGACATATATTTCCCCTGAAATCTAAACGTCAGGGGGTTCTGAGACGCGCAGGGCACACCGAAGCAGCAGTCGATCTGACAGTGATGGCTGGGTTGAAACCCGGTGGAGTCCTGGTGGAAATTATGAATGAAGATGGATCCATGGCACGGCTTCCGGAACTCTCTCAAATCTCCAAAGCGCATCAGCTGAAGATTATCACCATCAAAGACTTGATTGCCTACAGACTCAATTCTGACTCCATTGTCCTTAAGGGTACTGAGGTGAAACTTCCCACCGAATATGGCGACTTTAACCTGATCCCTTTTATCCAGAAATCCAATGGCCTTGAGCACGTGGCAATCACCAAAGGCACATGGAACCTGGAAGAGAGTGTACTTGTCAGGGTACATTCATCCTGCGTTACAGGAGATATTTTTGGATCTTATCGTTGCGATTGTGGCGATCAGCTCCACGAGGCCATGAAAATGATACAGGAAGAAGGTCAGGGTGCGGTCATATACCTGAACCAGGAGGGTCGGGGTATTGGACTTTATAATAAGATGAAGGCCTACAAGCTCCAGGAAGAAGGTCGCGATACTGTGGAGGCCAATGTGGAGCTGGGCTTTCAGGATGATGAGCGGGATTATGGAGTGGGTGCCGGAATCTTGCACTCCCTGGGGATCAGAAACCTCAGACTAATCACCAACAACCCTGTTAAAAAAGCAGGCCTTGAGGGTTATGGGATGACCATTATTGATACCATTCAACTGGAGATCCCCTCCAACAAACACAACCAGTTTTACCTGGAGACCAAGCGCGATAAGATGGGGCATTTCCTCAACATTGCCAGATACAATAATCCCCTTAAGGATGAGTAAGCAGTCGCCACGCATTATCTATATGGGAACTCCGGGTTTTGCCGTGCGTCCCCTGCAGCTATTGCTCAAGTCTGCTTGCAATGTGGTTGGAGTGATTACAGCACCTGACCGTCGGGCAGGACGAGGAAAGAAGCTCACCCATTCCGAAATCAAAAGCTTTGTCCTGCAACAAGAGAAGCCCATCCCCCTTCTTCAGCCGGAAAGCCTGAAAGATACGGCATTTCTTGAGGATCTTCGTGCATTGAAGCCAGATCTGCAGATAGTTGTGGCCTTCCGGATGTTGCCGGAAGTGGTGTGGAGCATTCCCTCCATGGGGACCTTTAACCTGCACGCCTCTTTGCTTCCACAATACCGTGGTGCTGCCCCCATCAATCACGTCCTAATAAACGGGGAGAAAGAGACCGGTGTTACCACATTCTTCATCGATGAAAAGATCGATACAGGCCAAATACTCCTTCAGGAGCGATGCGCCATCGGATCTGATGAAACAGCAGGCGAACTGCACGACAGATTGATGGAACTGGGGGCCAAACTGGTACTTGAAACGGTTCTACAGCTTTCAAGCGGAAAGCTTGAAGCAAAATCACAGGACCAATACTTGGAGTCGGCGTCCGGTTTAAACCCTGCTCCAAAGATTTTTAAGGAAAACTGCCGGATTGACTGGAATCTGCCTGGAAATAAGCTTTTTAATCTGATCCGCGGACTCAGCCCCTACCCGGGTGCCTATACCATGCTGGAAAGGGAAGACGGAGAGGCCCTGCAATGCAAAATTTTCATAGCCTCTTTTGAAGAAGCTCCGCAGATCGATGCTCCTGGAACTATCTCCACCGACGGCAAACACTCACTTAAAGTCTCCGTCAGGGATGGTATGATCCATGTTCACTCCATTCAGATGGCGGGGAAACGGAAAATGGATATTAAAGATTTTCTGGCCGGGTTCAACTTTGAGAACGGGATTTTCCGGTTTTTCTGAGTTGCTTCAGGTTAAGATCGATCCCTTCGGTTAACTGGTAGTAGAGCTTTATCGCATTTATAAACTGCAACTGGTAAGAGCGCGAGTACCTGCCTAAAACAAAAAACTCAAAATTATAGTCCTCAATCGCCCCCATGCTTATCTGACGGGGTTCAATATCTTCGAAATATTCAAAGAATCGTTTGACCATAAACAGATAGCTCTTTCTTGACTTCTCAGAGTAGCCCTCCTTTTCGAGTTGCCTTACATAGAAATCCAGTTTGACACTTTCCTCCTTTTGAGAATTCCTGAATATGGATGAGATGGAATGCCACCAATCGGGAGAGTGCTTTCTGGGGGTGGTTTCACCAAAAAAATCGATACGTGTTTGCCGGCCATCAGGGGGAAGGATCATTCGGACAGGCACTGGTTCTGCTTCGGCCATGTTACAATTTTATACAAATTTAAGCTACCTTTAGACCAATGTAAAGTTTTGACAGTCAAAATGATTAACATGTTTTGAACAATTCGCCCAAATGGAATGTCTTTCAACTATATAATTTTTTTATAATCCCTTTAGAATGAAAATGAGAATCGCATATTTACTCACCGTAGCCATCTTTCTTTCAGCTTGTTCAGCCTCATCTTCCACCTCAAAAAAGGAGCTTAGAGCTGCTGATTTTGAACGTACAGCATCTTTGATTGAGAGCGGATCTTACCAGTTTGCAGTCAAATCTGCCACACCCTCAGGAGGCCAAACCATACAGATTACCTCTCTCTACACACTAAGGGCTAAAGAGGGCAATTATGAGGCTCACCTTCCCTATTTTGGACGGTCCTATTCAGGAACTTATGGAGATGGAGGGAGCGTGGAATTCAATGGTGTACCTGAAAACCTTGAGCTTAGCAGGAGAGACAATAAGAACAATATCGCGGTAAAATTCACCATCAAATCAGGATCGGACCAGTATACAGTCAATCTGGAAGTGGGAGCGTCCGGTTATGGAAACCTGGTAATCTCTAATCCAAAGAATCAGCCCATCAATTATTACGGCTTCGCAAGTGAATTAAAAGACTAATGCTCGAAGCGAAACTGCATTTCCTCCTCTTCGTACTCTTTCTGGCTAGGCTCCAGCTTTAACAGGGGTTCCCGCTTCTTCCTTCTGAGATAAATGTCTGTATCTTCCAGGGGCTGTTCACCCTCCGTCAGGTAATTCATCCTGTACAGGTGTTTCAATTTCACCCCATATATTTGCGAGATATCGTAAAGGGTCTGACCTGCCTCCACTCTGTGGATCTCGTTGCCCGGTGAGGCTTTTCTTCTTTTGGGCTGAAGGTAGATAATGCTTCCCGTTTCCAGTTTTGCATCCTTGTACAGGTTGTTGTACTTGTAGATTTCATTCTTATAGAGTCCCAGCTCTGCTCTGAGCAACTCGGGAGTATCTCCGGGCTCTGTGAGGATGTATTCGATCCTGTTATTAAGCAGGATACTCCTTTGGGTCATAGCTTCCTGGCCGCTCGGGTGAGAGGTGGTATCGAGGCCATCAAGACTCCCGTTCAATACCCTCAGGTCGTACTGGTAAAGCTGATTCTCCTCTATGATCCTGATAAGCAAAGTTGCATAATTTTTGGCGGTGGCATACCCGGCTGCCTTCAATCCCTTCGCCCAACTTCTGTAGTCGTGCGGACTGAGCTCAAACAGGGAGGCATACCTGGACTTTGTACTCAGGAACTTGCTGTGATCCATATAGGAGTCATAGGCAGAAGGGTAAGATCTGAAACACTCATGTCGCTTGTCATCATCATGATACACCTTTTTTCCCGTCCAATCATGGCATTTGATCCCAAAATGATTATTTCCTTTCGTAGCCAGTGTGCTGTTTCCATTATTCGATTCCAGACATCCCTGGGCCAGAGTGATGCTGGCAGGGATTCCCGCCCGGACCATCTCCCGCATGGCCAGGTCTGAAAAGTCCGCAATGTACTTCTCCCTGGTATTTTTCTGTCCTGTAAGCTGCAAGCCTGACATGGATATTAGCAAAACCAGTAGCGCCGTCTTTATAGTACCTGAAGATTTCAACAATTTACCCCTCCTTCTTTCTGTGAAAACTTAATGGATAAAAATAGAGATATGCATTCCATTATCTCCCGGGAGTTTTAAACAATCCACTTCTATTAACGTCCGTTGATAACATAATCTTATCCCGTTTATATAATCAGTAACTTTATTTTCAAATAAGCTTCAAGCATGAAACAGAGGGCATATACGGTCAGGATGTATGAATATGACCAACTCGACGAACTTTCGGAAGAGCAGGTTATTCTAGTGAACAGTGCCATTAAAGCCGCACGGGATGCCTATGCCCCGTATTCGGAATACCATGTGGGTGCTGCACTTCGCCTTGACAACGGGGAAATTATTATTGGAAGCAATCAGGAAAATGCGGCCTATCCCTCAGGTCTTTGTGCAGAGCGGGTTGCAGTCTTTTATGCAGGGGCCCGTCATCCGGATGTTGCAGTTCAATCCATTGCCATTGCAGCCATCCGGGAAGGGATACTGCAAGAGGGGCCTGTAGCGCCCTGTGGTGCCTGCCGCCAGGTCCTGTATGAAAAGGAGAGTCAGGGAGAAGTTCCTATGGAACTAATCCTCTACGGCAGTAAAAAGATTCAGATACTTAATAAGGTTACCGACCTGCTGCCTCTTCCCTTTAAGCTGGAGGACCTTTCTTAAAGAAGACCGGGAAAATATCCATTTTTGGATAAGGAGCCACCACATCAATCTGCTCTTTCTTCACCGGATGAATAAAGGCAATACGTCGGGCATGCAGGCTAATTCCTCCATTGGGATTTGATCTCCTGGCTCCATATTTTCTGTCTCCCTTAATAGCGCTGCCAATACCTGAGAGCTGAGCCCTTATCTGGTGGTGACGGCCCGTTTCCAGTACAATTTCCAAGAGGTGATAACGATCAGAGGAGGCCAGTTTCCGGTAGTGGAGCCGGGCATGCTTGGAGCCGTTTACCTCGTGATCGTGCACATAGCTCTTATTCTGTTTCGTGTTCCGGGTAATATAGTGTTCCAGTGTTCCGGAATCGGGCTGCGGGCACTTTTCAACAATGGCATGGTAGATTTTTTCTACCTCCTTCTCCTTAAACAGTCCGGCCATCCTGCTGAGAGCTTTGCTGGTTTTAGCAAAAACCACAGCTCCGCTTACAGGGCGGTCCAGACGATGCGGAATACCCATGAAAACATCTCCTGGTTTGTTATCGCGCTCCTTGATAAAGGCTTTCAATAATTTATCCAATGATACATCACCGGTTTTATCACCCTGCACAATATGGGAAACGCGCTTGTTGACAATCATTAGGTGATTGTCCTCATATAATATGGTTGCAGGAGGTTTAATACCGCGAGTACTAATACT
>RCNC010003356.1_pt1 | contig 10468 bp, 8 predicted proteins | sample 2041301 | NCBI WGS metagenome assembly RCNC01 (sample SAMN09708231, study PRJNA481090) | Marine sediment metagenome, whole genome shotgun sequencing project. | biome: marine sediment; feature: ocean; material: sediment; isolation source: Sewage treatment plant 13A marine sediment (STP13A) ... | reverse complement strand
ATTCACAGAACGCCTGCGGCTTGCCCCCTTTGTCGCTGAAGACCTCGATCTCGCATTGGAGATGTGGACCGACAAGGAGGTCGTCAAATATATCTGTGACGTAATGACCAGGGCAGAGATTCGCGAGGAGATGGCGAATTCAATCAAACGGGGCGGTAACGGCGGCATTGGGCTCTGGTGTGTCTCGGACCGTCGAAGCGGCGAGAAGCTCGGAGACTCATACTTGTTGCCATTGCCAATTGAAAAGGACGATACAGAGTTCAGCCTTGTCGTAATGGGGCAAATGCCAGACGCGGAAATAGAAATTGGTTACTTCCTCAAACGATCGGCATGGGGACGGGGATACGCAACAGAAGTATGCAAACGCTTGCTTCAGTTCGCGTTTCAGGAGGTCGCACTGAATGAGGTCGTTGCGTCAGTCGACGAGGAAAACGTCGCGTCGAAAAAAGTCCTCGAAAAGTGCGGTCTGCTCAATAGCGGTCGAACGCGGTGTTACGGCAAGAACAGTCCGATTTACCGGATTAGCCGAGACAAGTGGATCGAATTGCGGCAAAAATCCTAGGGCTGCTTTGGGTCAAAAGCGGCCGCTCAGTAAGTAGCAAATACTACCATCCGAGCGGCCGGTTTCGGGGCATAGCGGACACTCGCCACTCGAAGACGACGATTTCAGAGGCTAATAGCCGGTGGCCGCTTTACCCTGGAAGCAGCCGCTCACATGCTAGGATTAACCCTTTGTTGAGAGGCTACTTTTGATCCAAAGCGGTCGTTCGTAATCCGATCGATACAATTTTTTTTGCAGAAATACTGCAAGCGAACTCCTTGTGAGGGGCAACGCCAATCTAATGCTCGACAATCTGATATACGGAGTTTTGTTTGTTTTTCTGATTGGCATCATTGCAGCTGTGCTTGCTGACGCTACCGTTCTCATACTCTGGATCGTTCATCCGGTTATACGATTATTCCAACGCGTGTTTCTCGGAATTGACGCGGTTAGAGCCGGTCCTGAGACGCTTATAGATTCAACAGTCGAAATCATCGAGGATCTTCGGCAACTCGATGACGAAGATTATTGCGCAGGATTTGTAGCAATAGACGGCGAAAGGTGGTCTGCCCGAGCAAGCGCTGGTGCGATGCCGATGTATCGGGGGCAACTAGCACGTGTCGTTGCACGGGATGGTCTGGTTCTTGTGATCGCACCAGTTGATGCGCCCAATGACTGACATCACGGGTAATGGCTCCAATTAATTCGCCGCACCGGCCACTTTTGGCCGAAAGCGAACATTGAGCTAGACTTGTAGAAAAGGTCCGCTAATAGCCCAAAGCGGACTTAGCCAGCACTCAAATTATTCCAATTACTGGCAACAGTACAATTTAATGGAAACGAATCACTTCAGAGGGGACGGTGATTGAAGTGAGCATTCTGCCAGCATTTTCGATCGATGCCTGGTGGGAAGAACAAACAACAAATAGTTTTCTCAAAGGATTAACATCTTGAAAATCAAAACACTTAAATACGCCATTCTTTTTTTACTCTTACCAGCCGTTGCAATGGCGCAATTGGTAAAAAAAGATAATACGACAGACCGTAATTATTTTAACGAAGATGGCACGATGCGCATTGCCATCGCAAAGCAATCCCAGCGCCCTTCGTCCGGCGGCGGCAAAAATGCCCTCGACGGTCCCGATGTAATGGCTAACGGCGGCATTCAGGATATTCTTCGAGGAATGAATGCCACTGTTCGTGTCTCAAACGCTGAGCTTTCTGAGCGCGAGCAAACAGAATACGGGGACTGGCGTAAAATGGGTTATGCGAATGGTCGCCTTGCCGACAATATCATGCAAAACGAAGCTGATGGTTATTTCACAGTTGCATACCTTGCAAGCTGCCCATCTTCGCTCGGTGTTCTTGGCGGCTTACAGCAATCACTCACTTCCACAGACACTTCATCAGTCAGCATTATGTGGCTTGATGCCCACGCGGATTACAACACGCCGGAAACAACCCGCTCTGGTTCTATGGGCGGAATGCCGCTTGCTATTGCAAACGGTCTTGGATTACAGCAAGTACGCAGAGATTCAAAAGTGGAACCTCCGCTTCCCTCCAGTCATATTGTCACAGCGGGTCTTCGCGATGTCGACCCAGGGGAGCAACATTTGCTGGATGTAAACCGCATTGAAAATATCACTGTTGATGATATCCGCGGCATTACGCAAAATGTGTACGACCAAATGGATGCCCTAAGCGCGGTGTCCGACAAAATCTATATTCATATTGATCTTGATATTCTTGACGCCAAAGAAGTGCCATTTCACAACTATCCGACAGAAAACGGTCCGACCAGTTATGAACTGGCAGCAATGTTCAAGGAAATATTTGCAAAATATCCAAAAGCGGCCGCAATCGGTTTTGCTTCAATCCCTGCAAATGATCCCGACGATATTACACTTGAAGCAGTGAACCGCATGACAGTTGCTGCCGTAGAAGGCATTAAAATTCGCGAGGGAAAATAATTACGCCATGGCGCTATTGACTATGCGAGCGACGTTGAAGAGCAGGTTAATTTATGCCACCTGCTCGACGTCGCGTTTAATGCCGTTCTATCCTCTCGTCATTTCGACAAAACGTCTATGAAAGAACGCGCAATTGCTTAGACTTTTGTGACAAACGCCAAGGTTCCTGAATCTTTCTACACCGGCTGAGATCATTGGGAAAGGTCGCTTCCGTGAAAGAAGGTCATCCATAAGGATGACCTCCGAATTTGGTATTGGACTACCCTATGTTTTTCCGGGTTCCGAACTTAATTTATCGTGGGCAGCGTCAGGACCGAAAAGCACTATTGTGTCGTCGGCTGCCAATGTCGTCGGCGTGCCCGCCGGAATTGACTGTTTCCCATTCGGCGAACGAATCGCAAGCAGGTTGACGTTCAAGGACCTTACTGCATCATCATTGATTTTGCCGTCAGCCATCAACAGACATGGTGCAATCTCGTGCTCACAGACACTGTAACCGTCACCAACCTGCAAGAGCCTGTGGAAACTGCGTTCGCCAAGAAACGTCGTCGATTCCAGTATCTTGCCAATTGCCGAACAAAGAATTCGATCCGCTGTTTTGTTCAACATGAGGACCCATAGCAAAGCCATACCGCCGACTAACCAGGTAATCTGCGTGACAACCGCGCCGACCTCGCCGTTTGTTTGCACCAGTGAAACCACCAGCGTTGCAAACACCGTTACGAATCCCATATTGCCGATGATCATGAGAATGCTGACGATGCGGCGCCGAACGGGATAGTTAACCACCATTTCCGCTTCACTGGTCGTAAATCCTGTACCAGTAAAGGCTGACAATGCCTGAAATCGAGCGCTGCTGTCCGTAAGGCCGGTGAATCGCAGTGCCACCGCCGCGACCCGCACCACGAACACCGACAAACTCAAGATGACGAAAATGGAAAGCGCCGCCCCCATCAGATTAAGTCCGGGTCCGTTATGATTTCGACGATCGAGGGCCCTTTGTGGCCGAGCGACTCATCCAATGCCGCTCGTAACCTGTCCGGTGTTTTGACTCGGATACCATGCCCGCCGCAGAGTTTTGCATAGGCGGCAAAGCTTGGGTTGTGCAGATCAGTCTGCCAAACGGGCCATTCACCCGCTCTCTGTTCTTTCGAGATCTTGCCGAGCTGCGAGTTGTTCAACAACACGTGGGTAATGTTCATGTTGTACTTCACCGCAGTATTGAAATCACCCATGTACTGACCGAACCCTCCGTCACCGCTGACTGAGACAACCGGTCGATCACGATACTCGTCCTGGTCCTGCGTTGCCGCCCAGGCACCCATTGCGGCGGAGAACGAAAAGCCAATGGACCCCAGGTAACCTGACATGAGAATCCGCTGACCTTTGGTTTCAAAGTAGCGACCGAATGAGTACGTGTTGTTACCCACATCAACGGCGATGATGGCATCGTCCTGGATCGCGTCGCTGAGCTCGGCGAACACGATGGACGAATTGATACCACGCCCTTGATCGTCGGACAGTCGACTCTCCTTTTCCGCGCGCCAGATAGCCCAGCGATCTGCCAATTCTACGCGTTGGTCGTCCGCTCGGGATTTGCCCTGGAGCGCATGATTGAGGTGCGTCGCTGTGATACCAATTTCGCCCCATACCGGAAGATCCACCTTGTGGAATTTGCCCAGCGCCATTCGATCGAAATCCACCTGCACAATCGGTTTCTTCGGCGTGATTCCTGTGTGATTGGAAAAAGAGGAGCCGAAGGCAAGAATTAAATCACATTCGTTCATGAACCAACTGGCGACGGGTGTACCGGAACGACCGAGTACGCCAGCGGCAAGCGGGTGATGATCTGAAATTTGTCCTTTCGCCTTGAAGGTTGTCAATACCGGTGCATGAAGCTGTTCAGCCAATTCGATCACGGCAGCCATTGCCTCACGGGCACCGTAACCAACGATAATGATCGGTCGCTTTGCAAGCGTGGTTTTTTCGACCAATTGCTCCAGCACGTCCTCGTCGGGCGAAATGCGTGGCGCGGAAATGCGACCTTCAGGCGAGCCTGCTGCAGCATCAGACGTGGCCGGTAGTGTTTGTACGTCGTCTGGAAAAATCAGGTGTGCAACATCGCGTTCGACAATCGCGGTCTTGCACGCCAGGTTCATCAACTCAGCGTGTTTCGAAGTATGCAGCACCGTTTGACTGAATCGTGCCACGGGCGCAAATGCGGCCGCCAGATCGATTTCCTGAAATGCGCCGGGACCGAATACCTGGGCGTCAACCTGGCCGGTAAGCGCAAGCACCGGCGCTCGATCGACTTTGGCATCCCACAGACCCGTCATAAGGTTGGTCGCGCCAGGGCCGGCAATGGTGAGGCAGGCAGCAGGCTTCCCGGTCAATTTGGCGTAACCGGAACAAGCAAAGGCCGCAGCACCCTCGTGTCGTATTCCGTAGTAATTGAGGCGACCCTGTTTTTCCTGCAACCGAAGTGCATCAGAGAGCCCCAGGTTGGAGTGCCCGACCATGCCAAACACGGACGTGACTCCCCAGTTCGTCATGGTCTCGGCCATGACGTCAGTAACAGTCATTTCGTGTTGCGGGTCAGCTTCCAGTCCAACGTAGATTCCGTCATCGCGAACGTCGATTGGATAGAGCGTTTGTCCGGAATCCTCATGCCCACCGGGTGAGCGCCCGGTCTTCGGATCGAAGTCCCAGCCGTGCCACGGACAGCGCAACCAGCATTGGCCGCCCTCGCCTCGTTCAATGGAGCCCTCACCCAACGGGCCACCCTGGTGCGGACATCGATTGTCCATTGCTGAAAATTCGCCATCGATATGGGTCAACGCTATGGAGTGCGTGCCAGCGACCACAGTCTTTACCCGACCTTCCGGAAGTTCGTCAAGATCTGCAACCCGATGCCATTCCAGTTGATTGTTCTCACTAGTCATAGTCTTGTCGCCTTTAATCTGAGCTATCGATGAGATAACGTACGCCGGACGATTGCAGCTCGCTCCATAAACGGAGCAAATAAGCGCTCGGGTCCGCCTCCTGCAGCAATCTTCGATACGTGAGCACCGCACCCGTAAACCCTTCGCTTTGCCATTGAGTTCCGTCCGGTAACTCAAGCGCTGAAAACGCCTCGGGTGACGGATACGCGGTCACATAAAAGTACGGTTCCGGTATGCCTGCGTCACCGAAAGTGAATCCAAAGTTCATTTGTTTGTCCGCGTACTCTTCATCATTCGGGTTTTGGTCCGGCATCTTGTCGCCGGGCAGCCAGAGCATTGCCAGGTCGAAATGGTGCGGCCACAGTTGGATAGGACTTGTTTCTTCGCGGAGACTGGCGCGGAACGACACCAATGCCGCGCTAACGGCGCCCAGCGCCCGCGCAAGCTTATTGGCCTGCTCTGATGAGTAGCCGACAAACTCTGCCTCGATCGTCGTCAATTTCGCGGCGGCGGCGTTAACCAAATCTTCCGCAACGCCGGCATTTTGCAAGAACCCCTGAATCTGGCCGGCGAGTTCATTCACCGGTTGTCCACGTAGTTCTACGGAAAGCGCTTCGCCGCTTGCAGTACATGCCAACAACTTGCTTTCTCTAAGATCCAGTTCGATTTCAAAGTCCAGGCTGGACGCATCGATGACACCGGTCGTCACACCGTTCAGTGATGGGCGAAGACTGGCGTGCCACCAGTGCTTGCGTCGCCCACGGCAGGTCGAAGCCCAGGCACCAAGCACGCCCGCATAGGCGTGCAACGCATCACGTGTCGTCGAAAATTCATCTACATCAAGGTCGGGAAACGATCGCCTGCTCATGATCTTTCTCGCGAATTCAGCCCGACACCGCCGTAGTCGACGCCCGTCAAAAGCGCCATGTCCGACTGAAACGTGGTTAGGTCATCCAACGCGAAGTCGCGCAGATGTCGATGCCCGGCCGCACGCGCTAACACCGTCATCAGCTCAACCGACGCTGAGAAAAACCGCGCTAGCCGCTCAGCAGCAATGTCTACTGGCAATCGAGCGCGAAGCTGCGGCTTTTGTGTGGCAATGCCGACCGGGCAATTGTTGGTATGGCAGGCCCGCATGCCCAAACACCCGATCGCCTGAATGGCAGCGTTCGAAACGGCAACACCATCCGCGCCCAATGCCATGGCTTTTGCAAAGTCGGCGGGATGGCGAAGCCCACCTGTGATTATCAGTGTCACGCCTTTCGCACCGGATTGATCAAGGTGACGGCGAGCGCGCGCCAGGGACGGAATAGTCGGTACTGAAATGTTGTCACGAAAAATCAATGGCGCCGCACCAGTGCCGCCGCCGCGACCGTCGAGGATGATGTAGTCGACACCAATCTCGAGCGCCGCATCGATATCCTTTTCGATGTGCTGAGCCGACAATTTAAAGCCAACGGGAATCCCGCCGGTTTTTCCACGTACTTCAGCCGCAAAATCCCGATACTGATTTAGTGAGGTCCAATCGGGAAAGCGGGCCGGTGAGATTGCCGATTCGCCTTCCGGAAGCCCGCGAACCTCGGCAATTTTTCCTTTTACTTTGGCACCGGGCAAATGCCCGCCCGTGCCGGTCTTGGCACCCTGTCCACCCTTGAAATGAAACGCCTGAGTCTTCTGCACCTTGTCCCAGGAAAAGCCGAATCTCGCCGAGGCGAGTTCGTAGAAATAGCGCGAATTCGACGCTTGCTCTTCAGGCAACATGCCACCCTCGCCAGAGCAGATACCGGTACCGGCCAGCTCTGCGCCTTTGGACAACGCGATCTTGGCCTCTTCCGACAAGGCACCGAAACTCATGTCAGAGACAAATAAGGGAATGTCCAGCCGAAGCGGTTTCTTCGCATTCGGACCAATTACAAGGTCCGTGCCGACAGCTTCGTCGTCCAATAGGGGTAACTTGTGCAATTGACCGACGACGAATTGCAAATCGTCCCACTTGGGAAGACTGTCGCGCGGCACGCCCATAGCGGCTGAAGGTCCATGGTGGCCCAGTTTTGTGAGTCCCTCATTCGCAAGCGTACGAATTAATTTCACATGCGGCTCATCGACGGTGCCGGTCGGATCCTGATAGGCGCCCTGGTAGACATCGCGATTGTAAGGCTGCGGGTGTTCTTGTGCCCATGCTGCGACTTCGTCTTCATCGACCAACACCTTGCCGTCTTCAACCCAGGCGTTAAACTTCGGCAACGTCTCAGAATTGTTGTAAGCGCTGATGCCCGTATCGAGCCGATAATCCCAGCCGTGTACCCCACAGATGAGATCGTCACCATCAACGTGGCCGTCGGACATCAAGGCGCCGCGATGCGCACAGCGCCCGTACAACACACTCACGGTGTCGTCAAAGCGAGTAATCACCAAATCAACATTGGCTACTAAAGCGTGAGTCGGGGACCTGTCTTCCAACGAGTCCCAATTAGCCACGGATACTTTTTTCATTACGTTGTCGTCCTTTTGATGTTGGTGTTACCTTCGCGAAGCGGCAGCTCCGCAGCAGGTTGGTTTTCTTCACATTCGCCCATGCTGGCAGCCAGCCGACCATAGGCGTTGGCCAGCGGCGCGGCCGTGATGCCGTGCAACAGAGCACTCAATGCAACTGTAACAACAGTAATCACGAGAAGCTCATCACGATGCGGCACAGAGGATTCTTCGAGTATCAGCAACACGAAAAGAATCGACGCCAAACCGCGTGGACCGAACCAACCGAGGAAAAATATTGTCGGGAGTCGAACGCCGCTGCCCAGCAACGCGATAGCAATAGGGATCATTCGAATAACGGTCAAACTCAATACTGCATAGAGCACGACGCTGAGGTTTGCGTGAGCCAGGCCCTCCGGCAACAACGCAGCGCCAAACACCAGGAACGTGATCAGCATCAATAGCTGACCTTCGGTCTCCATAAACTCGAACAAGAATGTGCACGGATGCCGCAGATTATTGCCGAATACCATGCCGCCGACAAACGCTGCGATAAATCCGTTGCCACCCATCAATTCGGCGGCGACGTATGTAAACACTGCAAGCGCCAGGATACCGATGCCTTGAAACGCGTTGCTCGCCCACTCACGTTCAGCCGCGAGATCAAGCAAGCGCGCGCCAAAGTAGCCAATAACAATGCCGGCGATTGGCCCAAGCGTGACCTGCAACAACCCAAAACGGATCCATTCGCCTGCTCCGCTCGCATCTGCAGCGGTGCCAGCCAGCGCTGCCAGTAACAAGACTGCCGGCAGCACGATGCCGTCGTTCAACCCGCTCTCGACATTGATCGCCTGACGAATGCGAATTGGCACGACTTTCGCCGACACGACCGACTGTCCGAGGGCCGCATCCGTTGGCGCGAGTAGCGCGCCAAGTAGCGCTGCCTCCCAAAGGGTGAATTGCGGGAATAACTGCGTCGCAATTGCAGTACCAAAGAAAATCGCAAGTGGTAAACCGATCACTAACATACGCACCGGTAGATTGTGGTCGCGTTTTACCCGACCGAGGTCGATTCGGGCCGCATCAGTGAACAACACCAGAATAAGTGTAAATTCGGCGACGAAGTGAATTGCAGAATGCCCTGGATCGAGACTTGCAACGCCCAATCCGCCCGGGCCAATGACAAACCCGAAAAGAATAAAGACCAATGGCGCAGTAACAATCGTGCCCTGCAGACGCCCGGACACGAGCGCAAATGCGAGCAGCCCCGCCGTGACGACCGCAATCGATATCAGGTCCATCAGAGTGCTCCCCGAGTAATTTTGATGATTGCACGCCTCACGCCAAAGCCCCTCTGACGTTGATGTCGCGCTGTGGAAAAGGGATGGTGATTCCGAGCTCTTCGAACGTTTCGTAAATCTCGCAGTTCAATTCATGTGAAATGCGTCCGCGATCCGCCGGTCGCTCGATCCAACAGAGAAGCTCAAACTTTAGCGAGAAATCACCGAACGAACGAAACCTGGCCCGAGGATCGGGCGTTGAGGAAATCTCTTCGTGCTCTTGTGCAATCTTTATGAGCACCTTGATGAGCTGGCGAATATTCGTACCGTAAGCAACGCCAACATTTATTCGGATGCGAAACTGCCTGCGTGGGCTGGCTGCCTCATTGACAATTTTGGCGCGTGCGATGACACCGTTCGGAATGGTCACGCCTACGTCGTCTCGAGTGAGCAATCGCGTGCTACGAAGACCAATATGAGTAACCTCACCACGTTCGCCAGAATCCAGAACGACGTAGTCACCGATTTCATACGGGCGATCGGCCAGAATCGAAACGCCAGCGAATAAGTTGCCAAGTGTATCCTGCGCCGCAAAACTGAGTGCCAGTCCGACGATACCTGCAGATGCCAAGAGCCCTGTAACATTAACATCCCATGTGATCAATAGCCCGTAGACGCCGACAGCGAATAGCAGAACTGCATTTGCATTACGAAACACGGGCGCCGTGGCGGGATGTGCGAACGAGTAACGCCGTTCATTTCGCACCATCGCGGTAAAGACAGCCCCTGACAATCGATGAATGGTGACCGACCATACAAGAACGAGAATCGTGCCGACAACGCCGTACAAAATATTATGAACTGGCTCGCTCGGCGAAAGTCGGTTGCTTGCGAACACGAGTCCGATGAGCATAACCGTGACATACACTGGCCGGTGCAGAAGTTCGATAATCCGATTTCCCGTTGCCGTATCAGTTCGGGCCAGCAATCGAACTAATGCACGACTGCAAATCTTGTCGACGACCATGGCGAGAAACAAAAACACCAGTGCGACGAGAACAGCCTGTAGTGCCGGATACGGCGCTATCGCATCCGCCACAGATACCCAATTGGTTTTAAGTACGTCCACGAAAGCCTCGCCTTGTTATATTTTTGGCAGCTCATCAACCAATTGGTCGACTGACTCTGCGTGCGCCATGTCAATTCGTTGTCGCAGGTTGGCGGTCCATTGATTGATTTGAGTCTTCGCGTCGCCGAACTTTG
>RCNC010003355.1_pt1 | contig 10469 bp, 7 predicted proteins | sample 2041301 | NCBI WGS metagenome assembly RCNC01 (sample SAMN09708231, study PRJNA481090) | Marine sediment metagenome, whole genome shotgun sequencing project. | biome: marine sediment; feature: ocean; material: sediment; isolation source: Sewage treatment plant 13A marine sediment (STP13A) ... | reverse complement strand
ATGGGGTGCCATGTACCACGAATCCATGTCCGCTCCATTTAAAGTAACGATCGACCAGGACAAGCACATCGGTGCTTCCTTCATTGAAAAAACGGAAGTTGAACACCTGAATGTAATTCACGATGTGGTGTATGCCAAACCCGGGGAAAAAACGCTGAAATATGATGTATTCTCCCCCAAAGGGGCAAAGAATCTGCCCATAATTGTGATCATTCATGGAGGTGGCTGGGCTGCCAACGATGAGAATGTTATGCGTGGTATGGCAAGAGAACTGACAAAAAGCGGAAAATACGTGGTTTGCAGTATTGATTATCGCTGGGTTGAAAAGCTTGATGGCGATGATACCAATAATAGCATGGCAGATCTCATTGGGGATGTTTTCGGAGCCATTGCCCACATCATGGAACATGCTGCTGAGTATGGTGGTGATGCTTCCACGATCGTATTAACCGGTGACAGTGCAGGTGGACATTTGTCTGCTTCGGGTGCAAACATGCCCAATCTAATTGGGACTGGTGGTTTTGGGAAAAGTCCCGGGGTATTTGAGTTCATGCCTTCCTATGTTCCGGAAAATAAGACAGTTGAGCAACTAAGGACTGAGATGATGGCAGCTATCAAGGCAGCTGCTCCCAGTTATGGTGTATTTGGCGGAGACTTGCTCAATCATTATTCCGATGACCCGGCCGCGGACAGTACCTGGAAGGATGCTGTCGCGCCTATGAGCAATATTCCAGATGCCGGGGAAAGAGAAGTACCCCAGTACCTGACCCGTGGCAGCAGTGATCCCCTTATCAAGGATGCATATGTAAGAGAATATATGGACGCACTGGTTAAATCAGGTCAAAGGGTTCAATATGTACAGGCTGGCGGTGCCAGCCATGCCTTCTTCGACTGGAAACCCGATGAAAGAACCAAAGCTACCTTTAAAAAATACGGCGTGTATTACTGCCATGAAATGGAAGCTTTCTTTGACTCCGTTTTGAGTTCTCTTAAGTAGAACAGTTTCAATACAAAAGGCTTCCGAATCACCGGAAGCCTTTTTTTCTTTCCATTTTTCAGTTATTCACTGGGCTAATGGTGTTCAAGAAGAGGCCTAAGCTGGTGTGAAACACCAGGTTCAGCCCTGAATGGATACTATTAACCTTGGACTAACCCCTTCATCATTTCACAGGCCAGTTTAGCATTTTTCTCCACGAAATCGATCCCAACCTTTTCGCCATTTACCAGTGGTAGCGGGTGACAGAGCTCATAGCTATAATATCCCTCATAGCCAATTTCGTTCATGTTTTTCACAAATTCAGGCAGGTAGTTTTCTGCCAGTTGCTCATTTTCCTTTTCCCCATGGTCACTATGATCCTGGGTATCCACAATGCTACCATCTGCTTTCCTGTCAAATTCCCCTCCGAAATGCGATAACATCTGTATACCTTTCACTGCCTGAGAGGCTTCCCTGATATTTTCCGGACTCTTTTCATCCATGATAGGAGCATCCAGGCAGGCCTTTAATGCCGGGGAATCCACCTCATTGATCATCCGCATCATATCCCTCCAGTCATTGATCACGGGCTTATGGTTCTGAAGTGCCAGCGTAACACCATAATCTTCAGCATATTTGGCGCTCTCAATTAATCCATCCCTGCACCAGTCCCAGATCTGCTCGGGCTCGAACTGATAATGGGCTTGCTGCCAGCTTTCCTTGGCAATGTCATATCTGCCACCAGTTGGATGCAGGGTTACCCCGGGCCATCCCAGGAAAACCCTGAGGGGCTTAACCTCCAGGTCGGAGGTCATGCGCATCAGTTCGCGCAAGTATACGATCTGACACTCCCGGTATTCAGGAACGGGACTGCTGAAATCATTGTTGGCCGACACTGCATAAATATCCAGGCCCAGATCATTGGCCTTTGTCTTTAGCTCCTTGCAACGGGCTGTGGGCATATCCAGGGGATTTCCATGGGGCCGCTTTCCATCAATCTCAATTCCATCATAGCCATACTCTTTGGCTTTTATCATCATATCATCCAGGGTAAGTGCATCGCCTTTGTACCACACCCCTAAAAAGGTTATGCTGTAGAGGCCAACCTTACCTGCTCCTTTTTTCACTGTCTCGCCAGCCATCATTTTCATGGCCGGGGAGGATAGGCCAACTGCAGCTGTGGTAACTGCTGTTTTTTGTAGAAATTTGCGTCTGTTCATGTTGCTGGAAGTGTTCATGTTTGTATGCTTTAGATGATTATATATCAAATGATTGTTTCTGTTTCGGGATTCCACTTGACCTTTCTCCCCTGCTGGTATGAAAGTGTGGCCATATGAGACGTTATGGCCTCCTCAAATCCCCTGTTTATATTGCAGCTCGTTGATCGTCCATTTCGAATACATCTGAGCCACTCAGCAAGATGCAGGTAAGTGGTGTTGACCTCTTTACCTCCACTGTATGTCATATCCAGCCCACGGTCTGCAAAATATTTTGATGTTGCAGATGAAACTGCATCCACACTATCTAATGGCTTAAGATAATTTACCAATGGCGACGAGGGATCGATTATCCCCGATTCGATCCTGCTTTTGTATTTAGCAGATTGTTTATCGACCCAAACAGATAAGATTCTTCCCAGTTCAAGTGTGGCATCATTACCCATAAAAAGCGTGCCCCTGGGAATGCCGCTTGCCAGGGTACCACTGTAAAGCAGGGTTAATGCCCTTTCGGGATATTCGAATGCGGCGTGAAATACATCCGGCACTTCTCTTCCGTCAAGGTGGTAGTACAGTCCACCCGTGGCCATGGCCGATTCCGGAATTCCGAGGTCCAGGATGGAATTGATAACATCAAATTCATTGCTCAGGAGATCGCCGGACATTCCGGTCCCATAGTCCCAGTAGTTTCTCCACCCGTAGTATCGTTCAGCGCTGAAGGGCTGCTTTTTGGCTTCAGGTCCCTGAAATAGGTTCCAGTCGACGGAGTCCTTGCTAAGCTTTTCGTCCCCTTCTGTTTTCCAACCATCAACTGGATCGTTACGGTTGGTCGTGGTTTCAATCAGTGTAAGCGTTCCCAGTGTACCATTGGCAATTAAATCTCTTGCTTTATGGTTCAGATCGCGTTGCCTTCCCTGGTGGCCGAGCTGAAATACCACATCACTTTGTTTCATGGTATCCCTTAGGGACTTGGCCTCATCCGCGGTACGTGTCATGCATTTCTCCAGGTAAATATGCTTCCCCCTAAGGGCCGCATCCTTAGCCATTTGCGCATGCCAGTGATCCGGCGTAGCTATAATTACTGCATCAATGTCATCGCTATCTAAAAGATCAAGGTAATTCTTATATGCTCTGGCTTTTGATCCAGCTGCAGCCAATCCCCGTTCCAGGCGAAGATCATTGATCTCACAAACACCCCGGTATTCAATATTCAAATCTGTTTGTCCGGCTTGGGTATTTATGCTAGCCTCCAGGAGCTCTTCTCCCCTCTTTCCAAACCCGATAATCCCCAGACGCAAAGCATCACTTCTCTCAAGAGAAAAAGATCCTAAATCCTTCTCTTCCGGAATCTTTCGGGAGCTTCCCAGAAGTGGGATAGACGCCATACCAGCGAGGAAAACCCTTCGTTTTATGGTGCTCTTTTTACTTACCCCATGCGTATTGGGATTGTGCTTTGGTGGACTCCAATAAAGATACTCAATTATTTTATTGAATCGTCATTTTTTCAATGACCTGATCCTCTGGAGCAAGGGAGGATGGGAATAGTGAAAGAATACATATACCGGGTGGGGTGTCAGGTTACTCAGGTTATTTTTGGAAAGCTTCTTCAAGGAGGAGATCAGGCTATCCGCTTCATACTTTTCCTTAGCAAAATTGTCTGCCTGGAATTCATTAAAACGCGATAGTGCATTAGTACCCAGACCAGTTAGCATGGATATGGGAGAATAGAGTACTCCAAATGCAACCAGGCCCAGATGAAATGAAGCTTCTGAGCCGCCCAGAGCTACTGCAAAGCTGTCAATCCCCACAAAAAGGGAAAAGAGGTAGAACATGATTGCTGACTGTACTGTAGCAAGAATCAACCCGGTGGTGGAGTGCTTCTTCTTATAGTGGCCCACCTCATGTGCCAGTACGGCAACAATCTCCTCCTCCTTCAAATCCTCGATCAAAGTATCGAAGAGCACGATTCGCTTCTTTGGACCAAGACCAGTGAAATAAGCATTGGCCTTGCTGGAACGTTTCGAACCATCCATCACAAAAATATTGTCCAGCTTGAATCCGGCTTTAACAGCAAATTCTTCAATCTTTCCCCTTAGCGATCCCTCCTCCAGTGGCTTTTGTTTGTTGAAAAGTGGAACGATCAGGTTAGAATAGAACATCATTAGAAATAACGAAACCAGGGTTACAAGACCCAGGGCAATCAGCCAGAACCATTTCCCTGTAAGCATGTAGATCCAGGTGATCAGGGCCAGGAGACCACCTCCTATCAGAGCACCGATAAGCCAGCCCTTTACTTTATCCAGGATAAAGGTTCTGATTGTGGTGCGGTTAAATCCATAACGCTCCTCCAGGACGAAGGTGTTATAGAGATCAAAGGGGGTGGTCAGTAAATCACTTAAGAGGGCAAATAGCCCAAAGAAAATGAGTACATGAAAGATATAATGAATGTCCAGGCCGCTGATTTGCTCATCGAGCCAGCCGAATCCCCCTAAAAAGAACAGCAGCAACATAACCAGCAGACCGATAGAACTAGTTATAAAAGAGAAGCGAGTATTGTCCCGCTTATACAACTGACTCTTCTGGTACTCTTCCGGATCGAAAATATCAGACAACTCTTCAGGCAGTTCCGGCAGTGTATGGCTCAGGTTCAGTCTGTCCAGAATCCGTTCCAGTACATATCCAAAAACCAAAACTCCTATCAACAGAATAAATACCGTATTATACATCCCACTCCCTCCCCTATTTTTATAAATTTCAAACTATCTACCTAATTACTAACTAACTAGGCACTAGAAACAAGTGAACTAGTTCACTTGTTTCATTATATCCTTCCTGTTCAATATTCTCACATCCAGCTCCTCACGGTACACTGTATCCACCTCAAGGGTATCATGTTCCAACGACAGGTCGAGCATTATACTGGCTGAATCAAGATTATCCTCAAGCTCATAATAGACCGCCAAATTATGATAGGCCTTTGCCACCAGGCTGCTGTCGTTCGATGTGGTCAGATGGTTCCAGATAGAATAAGCTTGCTCCCAGTTCCCTTCATCAGTGTGTTTTACAGCCATTTTCAGAGAATCCTCCCTCCCCGTGAACAAAATTCGGGAGCTTCGGTTCCAAACGGGTACCAGATAACTGCCATATTTCAATCCACTTTCGAAGAAGAGATCCTGTAGCATCTCAACTCCTGGTGTAAAGGGCACTACTTCGCCATTTACAATTTGCGGGAAATAAAGCGTATCCACCATGGAGTAGGAATCAAAGGGCCTGGGGTTTCCAGGCAGATGTATGTTCCACTTCAGGCTGTTGGCCACCTCAAAATAGTGGTTTTTAACCTCATTTGGAGAATCCTTGTAGTAATCAAAATGTTGATCCAGGCTAGCAGAATAGAATTCCAGGCTGATAATGGCATCTCCTCCTATGGTATCACATATATTGTTCACTTCACGCTTCGTAAGCGTGCGATCTTCAAGTAAGGCCGTATCGGCTCTTCGATCTGATAACCAGATGGGAGTGTGAAACTTATCAGCAGGAGAGTTGCGTAAATCCTCCAGAATACCCCTGAACAAATTGTTAATCATCAAGGTATCGAGCAATACCAATTGTCTCATATCCATGCCTATCTGGTTTTGATCTGCCCAGATATCCAGCGAGATAGGTGCCCTATTCAGGAAAATAAGCTGGTTCACATCATCTGGAAACTCTACGGTTGCAGGTTCCAGAATTTCAAATTCAACCACACTGTACTGACTGGCACATCCCTGAAAAGCCAGGGACAGTGCCATAATCCGTATGAGAAATTTTACCTGGTCGAAATGCACCTTTTGATTTGACAAGACTTAATTAGACACTCATTCCACCGCAAACCTGCAGGGTCTGACCTGTCATATAGGATGAAAGATCAGATGCCAGGAAAAGGCTTACATCGGCCACATCTTCGGGCAGTCCGCCACGCTTAAGCGGAATACTTTTGATCCACTCCTCTTTTACATTTTCAGGAAGTTTCCCGGTCATATCGGTAATTATAAAACCAGGAGCAATTGCATTGCATCGTACATTCCTTGCCCCCAGCTCCTTGGCAATAGACTTGGTAAACCCAAGAATACCAGCCTTGGAAGCAGAGTAATTGGATTGTCCCGCATTGCCGTTCACACCAACTACCGAACTCATGTTGATAATAGAGCCTGTCCGGGCTTTCAGCATATACTTTTGTGCTGCCTTGGTAAAATTGAAGACCGATTTGAGGTTGACCTTGATCACCAGGTCCCACATCTCTTCATCCATTCGCATCAAGAGTGTATCCCGGGTAATTCCTGCATTATTGACAAGCACATCCACCTTTTCGAAATCGGCGATCACCTGGTCTATAGTCTCTTGTGCCTGATTAAAATCACTGGCATCGCTCACATATCCCTTGCCCTTTACACCAAGATCCGCTAATTCTTTTTCAAGTGTATCCATATTCTCATCCCTGGAAAGATCTGTGAATGCTACATCTGCACCCTCCTGGGCAAAACGTAAGGCAATCATTCTTCCGATACCTCTTGCGGCACCTGTAACCACTGCAACTTTTCCTTTTAGTAAATCCATGATTTATTTGAATATTTAAGGTGGTTAAAACAATGCAAAGAAATGAAAATTCGCTTAAACTAAAAAAGATAGGAGTCCATCAAACGGCTCATTCCCTGCTTATTAGTGAGGCCATCTTCTCCCCTATCTCTGCGGGAGAAACTACCACGGTGATCCCACATTCCTCCATGATCTTCATTTTCGCCTCAGCGGTATCGGCCTTACCCCCGATAATGGCACCTGCATGACCCATTCTGCGACCCTTGGGGGCAGTCTGTCCCGCAATAAATCCAACCACAGGCTTGGTTCCATGCTCCTTGATCCAGTAAGCCGCTTCAGCTTCCATGCTGCCTCCTATTTCCCCAATCATGATGATGCCTTTTGTCTGCTCATCTTCCATCAATAGCTTTACCGCATCCTTAGTGGTGGTTCCTATAATGGGATCTCCGCCGATTCCAATACAGGTGGATTGGCCCAGCCCTGTTTTGGTGATCTGATCCACTGCTTCATAAGTCAGTGTACCCGAGCGTGATACAATCCCAACGACACCCTGCTGATGTATAAAACCTGGCATGATCCCCACCTTAGCCTCACCCGGGGTGATTACACCCGGACAGTTGGGTCCGACCAGCCGGGTATCGCGGTCTTCCAGGTAGGCCTTTACCTTTATCATATCGGCTGTTGGAATGCCCTCAGTAATACATATTACAAGTTTGATCCCGGCAGCTGCAGCTTCCATAATGGCGTCGGCCGCAAAAGGTGGTGGCACAAAAATTACTGAGGTATCCGCGCCAGCCTTATCTACAGCTTCCTGAACGGTGTTAAATACAGGCTTACCAAGGTGTTCCTGCCCCCCCTTTCCCGGGGTTACTCCGCCAACCAGTGTGGTACCGTAGTCTATCATTTGTTCTGCATGAAAAGTACCCTCGCTTCCGGTAAATCCCTGGACGATAACCCTGGAATCTTTATTCAATAATACACTCATTTATGGCAATGTTTTAGGTTCTGACTGAAACTCAAATGTAAGTAAATTTTTGTACATTACGATATGGAAGAAATCCTGTATATCGGCATCGCACAGACCCTCTTTTCCGGTATTATCATTGCTTTAAAAAAACCCATAACAATAGCCAACCAGATACTTGCAGCCTGGCTGCTTATTATCTGTGCTGAGATGATTATCATGCTGATTAATGAGACATGGTTTGAGCTTTATACCATTAAGATTCTTCCATATACTTATGGTCCCATGTTGCTTCTATATACTAAATGGATTACTACTGAAAAACCCAAATTTAATCTCCGTTACCTCTGGCATTTTGCTCCATTTTTTATATTTCTTATCGCCTCCCTGGTTTATATTGATGAAAGGGTCATGGACGGAACCCATGGTTACTTGGTGATTGATCGTTTTGTCTCCTTTAGAATTGTTTACGGGATCACTTTTTTTATCTCAATTACTGCCTATTCTGTGGCTACTTTCGTGGAGATCCACAGGCACCAGAAACGCTTGAAGCAACTGGTCAGTTTCTCCTCGGAAGAGATCACCCTGAAATGGCTGTTGGGACTATCTATAACTTTTTATACCGGGTATGTGATTATGTTTATTTTTGGAGGAATTGATATCCTTGTGGGATTCATGCCTTTTGATCCCTATGAGCTCTCCTTTATCAGCCTGACACTTCTCACCTTTCTGTTCGGGGTATTCGGATTCCACCAGCCCAGTATTTTTGAAGAAGTAGTCTGGTATAAGAGTCATGAGGAACTGCTGGATCTGGATGCGGATTTGGAATCGGACGTGGAACCCGATTTAATAAAATACAAGCGATCGGGGCTTAGACAAGAAGATGTGGCCGATCTGGTAACCAAGATCCGGAAGTACATGGTGATTAAAAAACCCTACCTGGACAGGGAGCTGACCATTTATAATCTATCTGATCAACTGAGGATTTCGAGACATACGCTTTCTGAAGTGATCAACGAACATATGGGCATGAACTTTTACAACCTGGTAAACGAGTATCGGGTCAAGGAAGTGAAACAAAGGATGAAAAATGAGGATTACAGGCAGTTGACCATTCTGGCCATTGCCTACGATTCGGGTTTTAATTCCAAATCGAGTTTCAATACCATTTTCAAAGAGAAGACAGGTCAGACGCCCAGCCAATACCTGGCTGAACTCAATGCCAAAAATTCCTGAGAGATCTTGTGGTAACTAAAGCAGGCTTTTTGAAATCCTTATAAATCGCCTCAGTCAGCAAATAATCATTCAAACGGTTCAGACCTGTCGGCTTGGACTCATTTAGCTGCATCTATAGGTCCGGACCGAGCTATCCGGGCGATAAAGATCAGGATGCATACTAGTTTTAGCATATGACAAAATTGATGCTCACTGGAGTGCTAATGATGATGTTGATGACAAGTGTTGATGGCCAGGGGCTTTTTGAATCTTCCCTTTCTGAGGGTTCGGAAATTGCGGGTCAGGAATATCTTTCCATCGGGGGATTCATCAGGTCGGCAGTCTACATTGCTAATACAGCGGAAAAAGAGGAGCCATACCTCCAGAGTGCTTATGCCCAGGCAAGCCTGCAGTTGAAGGCAAAGGCGGGATCGAAGGTCTCTGCATTCGCTGATATCCGGTTCAGATATGGAACCGAGTGGCAAGAAACTGTTTCAGAAATACAGATCCGGGAAGCCTATGTGGACCTTCAAACCGGTCCGGTGGGTTTCAGGCTGGGAAAACTAATTGCTCCCTGGGGCAAAGGAACTCTGTTTAATCCAGTCAATAAACTTACCCCCATGGATCCCACCACAAGATCCCCTGAGATTGACGATATGAACCTTGGGATATGGGCATTTCAGACTAGTATCAATATGGGATCGTACCTGAAGTTGACGGGCACCTGGAACCCACTATACCAACCCGGGATCTTACTGATAGACCCCATTCCCATGCCTGAATATGTCTACTTCCTTGAAGCAGACTATCCGGATGTAACCCTGAATGAAGGAAGTTATGGCATCCAGCTGGATCTTCACGCTCCTGCAATGGATGCCGCCTTATACTGGTTCGATGGATACCACAATTGGCCGGGCATCGCATTTGACTCCTTTATTATGGACAGCCTCAGTATGGAGCCTGTAGCAATGAATATTTATGAGAAAGCTTACAGGATCATGATGGCAGGTTTGGACTTCTCTATGCCGGTCGGCTCCTGGATCTTCACAGCCGAAGGTGCCTGGTTCCAGGCAAGGCAAAACCATGAAGGCGTAGAATATTTGCCCTTTCCTGAACTCTCCTATACTGCCGAAATTGAAAAGAGTGGCGCCTGGTTAACCGTGATCGCGGGTTACTATGGAAAATATATTATGGATTTCGTCCCTGCCCAGGCGGCGCCTGAACTGGCAGCAGAACAGGAGCAGTTTATCCCTCTGGTAGAGGGAGGAATGAACCTCACTTCCGATCTTGTAGATGCTGCGGTACGAGAACAGGTAGCTGCATTCAACAGGCTCTATAACTACCAGCTTGAGGAATATTATCATTCAACATTCCTGGTGCTGAAAGGAGACTTTTTTCATAACGCACTGGAACTAACTGTCCCGGTTATCTACAACATAAGCACGGATGAATGGATTGCTCAGCCAAGCATTTCATGGATGCCTGCAGATGGCCTGCGGGTGAAGGCTGGTTTTAACGGACTCTG
>RCNC010003354.1_pt1 | contig 10470 bp, 6 predicted proteins | sample 2041301 | NCBI WGS metagenome assembly RCNC01 (sample SAMN09708231, study PRJNA481090) | Marine sediment metagenome, whole genome shotgun sequencing project. | biome: marine sediment; feature: ocean; material: sediment; isolation source: Sewage treatment plant 13A marine sediment (STP13A) ... | reverse complement strand
CTGTCTTCTGTCTTCTGTCTTCTGTCTTCTGTCTTCTGTCTTCTGTCTTCTGTCTTCTGTCTTCCGTCCTCTGTCCTCAGTCTTCCGTCCTCAGTCCGGCAGATACTCCCTGGCCATCTGTTTAAATTCAGATACCTGTTGTTGCTGCCATTGCGATCCCAATCCCAGTTCTTTTGCCATCAGGTCAGCCGAGGCCCCGGCAATGTCCATGCTTGCCGACGCGTCCAGGATCAGGGAGCGGGTGCGACGGGCCAGGACATCTTCCAGGGTCAAGGCCATTTCATGGCGAACGGCCCAGACGACCTCCGCTTTGACATAGGGCAGATGGTCGTGCAGTTTTTCTCCCATCCCGGGGTCCGATTCGATAATCCGCCGGATGAAAACCGCGTCAGAACCATAGGCGCAAAGCGGATCTTCCGGGTCCATGTTCTTCAACCACCCGTGAATGCGCAGCTTGCGCGTCCGGCATTCGCTTTCCGGAAGCCCGGCGATCAAAGCCGCCTGGTTGACCGTGTCTTCGGCCATCTTGCGGTAGGTGGTCCATTTTCCGCCGGTAATGGTCACCAGGCCCGATTGAGACACCGCCAGGTGATGGTCCCGGGAGATGGTGGCGGTCTTTTTTCCCTCCCCCTCCCCCACCAGTGGCCGCAGGCCGGCGAATACGCACAGGATGTCCGCCCGGGTGGGGTCCTCCACCATGTACTGGGCGGCATGTTTTAGGATGAACGCGATCTCTTCCTCGAGGGGACGGGGCTCGAGGCTGGCTCGATCCACCGGCGTGTCGGTCGTTCCCACCAGCACCCGATCATGCCAGGGAACGGCGAACAGTACCCGTCCATCTTCGGTCTGGGGAACCATGATGGCCGTACTTCCCTTGAGAAACCGTTTGTCCAACACCAGGTGAACGCCCTGACTGTGGGAGATGATCGGTGTCGCCGTGGGCTGATCCATTCGCAGGATGTCGTCGGTAAAAATTCCCGTTGCATTGATCACGACCCGGGCGTGGACCTCGCGTTCTCCACCATCTATGGTGTCTTTGAGCTTTACGCCGTCGATCATTTTCCCCGAATACGTCAGTCCGGTCACCTGCATGTAATTGATGGGCACACCGCCGGTGTCCTCGATTGACTGGGCCAGGTTGACTGCCAGCCGGGCATCGTCAAACTGGCCGTCATAGTAAATCACGCCGCCGCGCAGCTGGTCCGGCTCCAGGGTTGGAATGCGTTTGAGCGTTTCCGCTTTGGACAGCCACTTGGAGGGGCCCAGCCCCAGCCGGCCGGCCAAAAGATCGTACACCTTCAGTCCCACACCGTAAAAAGGGCCGTCCCACCACTCGTAGTTGGGCACGATGAAGGCCTGGTTCTGAACCAGATGCGGTGCGTTCTGCATCAGCAATCCCCGCTCGTGGAGGGCTTCAAGAACCAGAGAGATATTGCCCTGCTGCAGGTAGCGCACACCGCCATGAACCAGCTTGGTACTGCGGCTGGAGGTACCTTTGGCAAAGTCGTGCTGCTCCACCAGCAGGGTCTTGTATCCCCTTGACGCCGCATCCAGCGCGCACCCCAGGCCGGTGGCGCCACCGCCGATCACCAGGATGTCCCAATAACCGTCATAGCTGTTGATGGTTTCTATGGATTTTTTCCGATTCATGGAATTTCCTCGTTGTTTATTGAAGTGTCTTTTTAAGGTGCCTCGTGAAACGGTTTCGAAGATATACACACCCGCTCCACCAATTCCTTAATTCCGCAATTCCTCAATTCCTCAATTACGAACACTCTTCGTTTTTCATGGAGCAGGCGGAAAGCACCTGATCCGGATGTGACCGGTCGCGATAAACCGTAATACCCTTGAGGTTCATGTCGGCAGCATCCAGAAAGAGGGCGCGAATCTCGTCTGCCGTGATGGATTCGGGCAGGTTGACTGTTTTGGAAACGGCATTGTCCGTATATTTCTGGAAGGCGGCCTGGATCTTCAGGTGCCAGCGCGGGGAGACATCCCAGGCGGTCTGAAAGATGCGCTTGTCTATCTCGCGCCCTTCCTGCAGGTAGCGTGCATAAATGGGGTGCACATCCGTGTAGATCTGATCCACGATCCTACGCTCGACTTCAAAGGCAAAAACGGGTTCGACACTGCTGCTCACCCCCGCCAGAATGCTGATGGTGCCCGTGGGCGCCACGGTGGTCAGGGTGGCATTGCGCCGCCGCTTCACTCCCCTGGCCGGAAACACGCTTTGCTGAAAAGCTGGAAAATTTCCCCGCCTGTCAGCCAGTTCGGCCGACGCCGCCTCGGCATATTGCTGGATCCGGGACATGATCTCTCCGGCCAGCGCCAACGCCCGTTCACTCTGGTAGGAGACGCCGAGGAGGATCAGCATGTCGGCAAAGCCCATGACCCCCAACCCGATCTTGCGGTTCATCCGGCTCCATTCCCCGGTTCGGGGTATCGGGTGGCGATTCACCTCCACCACGTTGTCCAGAAAATGAACCGCCAGGTGTACCAGCCGTTCCAGTTTCTGGTAGTCGATGGACTTGCCGTCGATTATCCGGGTCAGGTTGATGGAACCTAACGTGCAGGACTCGTAGGGCAGCAACGGCTGCTCACCGCATGGGTTGGTGGCCTCCAGCGACCCCATTTTGGGGGTGGGGTTGGCCCGGTTTATGCGATCAATGAACAGGATGCCTGGATCACCGGTCTCCCAGGCGCTTTTCGCCATCAGACTGAGCAGGTCGGCCGCCGGTACGCGAGCCACCTCGGCGCCGGTACGCGGGTGGATCAGCGGGTAATCGCGTCTCTCCTTCACACAATCGATGAAAGGGTCGTCCACAGCCACGGAAAGATTGAAATTGCAGAGCTGGCTGCGGTCCTGCTTGGCCTTGATGAACGCCTCGATATCCGGGTGGCTCACATGCAGCACGCCCATGTTGGCGCCGGGTCTGATGCGGTTACGGTCGATGAGGTGAGTGGCCGCATCGAACAGCCGGATGAACGACACCGGACCACCGGTCACGCCTGATGCGGGGAAAATGGTATCTCCTGCAGGACGCAGCCGGCTGAAGGAGAATCCGGTGCCGCCGCCGGTATGGTGGATCAAGGCGGCATCCTTGAGGCTCTGGAAAATAGACTCCAGGTGGTCCTCCACCGGCAGCACAAAACAGGCGGCCAGCTGCCCCAACGGTCTGCCGGCATTCATCAAGCAGGGTGAATTGGGCAGAAAAGAGAGCGAGGTCATGGCCGACTCGAAGCGATTCGCCGTGTCCCGCACCGAGGCGCTGGCGTCGAAGAGCAGGTCCGCCTCAGCCACCACCCGTGCCACCCGCGAAAACACATCCGCCGGTGTCTCGATGGTCTCTCCCCGGTAGTTGCGGGCAAGATAACGTTTTTTGAATACTTCCGCGGCCAGCGGGGTGAGGTTATCGATGCTCATGGATCCGTCTTTCAATAATAGTTGACGCGTTCAAGCAGTCGTTTGTTTTTTGACATCCGCAGCGATGCGGCCAATAATATGAAAGAAATGATAATCACGATTCAAGACAATTTCATCATCGGCGGCCTGATCCTGCTGGCGCTGCTCACCGGCTGCGCCAGACTGCCGGACTATGCCATGCCGCGCGCAGGCGTCCATGTTGACGATCCGGCGACAATCCAGGATGCCTTTGCCTACCGGCACCTGACCCGCGCGGACTTCAAGGCCACAACACTGCCGCCGGACCGGACCATGCACGCAACATCCATCAATGCCCATACCTGCACCCGTATCCGACCCTGCAAGGATTCCCGGTTCACCGTAAGCCGGGTCCGGTACGGGGAATCGCTCATCTACATCGGCGGCATCGAAAGTATCACCTTTGAAGCCATCATGATTCCAGGCTGCTCCTGGTGGAACCCAACGATGCCGGCCAAAAACAGCGCCTACGTCCTGCAACACGAGCAGATCCATTTTGCCTTGGTTGAACTGGCGGCCCGCCGGCTGACCGTCAACGCACACGAAATGGTCAAGACATTCATGGCCATCCACCCCACCCCTGAGGCGGCAAGGGCCGAAATAGGCGCCACAATCAAGGAATGGATTCGATCCGCCATGGATGAATCCCTGGCCGCGCATACCGCGTTCGATGAAGACACCTCACTGTTCCATAGCCCAAAGCGCCAGCACTGGTGGATGGAAAAAATTGAAAGCGAACTATCCCTATTTCAGGAAAACAATTAATACCCAAACTGAGCGATTCAGCTTTCTCGAAGAAGGTCGATTGGTAACGATCACGGTTGGGTACCATCGATTTTAGTATTCAAAAGGTGAAACCCTTTGGGTTTGCCGATCTCACCCCATCTTCGGCGTTAGATATCGCCCCGCATAGTCCACTATAGCGCGACGACATCTGCCTTGAATCTGCGTCAAGCTCGACAATCGATCAGTTTGGGTAATAGGATGTTGAAAAACGATTGCGATCAACTACCAGAAACCGCAGGGACACCGGGCGAGAACAGGGGAAACAGCAGATAGGTGATAAAAAGCGCATAAATCAGCAGGGCCAGCACCCCCTCCCACCGGTCCATGATGCGCAACCGGCCGGTAAACATGAAGATGAACAGCAGGATGCTGGCGGCCATCATGACGCCCATGTCCACATTGGCCGCCGGGTTGAAGGGCAGCGGCCGGATGACCGCACTGACACCCAATATAAAAAATACATTGAAAATGTTGGAGCCGACCACGTTTCCCACTGCAATCTCAACGTCCCCCCGTTTGGCGGCCATGACCGAGGTGGCCAGTTCGGGCAGGGAGGTCCCTACCGCCACCACCGTCAGCCCCATGACGGCCCGGGGAATGGCCAGAAGGTCCCCCAGGATGACCGCGCTGTCCACGATCCATCGCCCCCCGAACAGCAAACCAAAAAAGCCGACGATCATTTTCAGGGCAATCCACGCCGCCTTCTCGGCCGGTGCCGGGCTGACATCCGGCAGGCCGGCAACCGGTGCGGCAATGGATGCCGTGTAGGCGATGAAGATACCGAAGAAACCCAGCAGCACTATTCCGTCAGACCGGGTGATCGCGGAACTGGCGGCACCGTCAATATAGACGTCACTGGCCAGAACCCACAGCATCAGCGCTGCCAACAGGCTGAAGGGGATCTCCTTCCACACCGTTCCCTTGGAAACGGTGAGCGGCTGGGCCAGCGCCGTAACTCCCAAAATCAAAAGGATATTGGCGATGTTACTACCCACCACGTTGCCCAGGGCGAGATCGGTGTTGCCGCTGATCCCCGCCGAGATGTTGACGAAGAGTTCAGGGGCCGAGGTGCCGAAGGCCACCACGGTCAGGCCGACGGCCATCGGAGAAATATGCATACCCCGGGCAAGGCGCGCGGCACCATCCACAAACAGGTCGGCGCCTTTGATCAGAGCGACAAACCCGGCCAGCATCAACACCAAAGCAATCATCATGAGAAGCAACCGCCATTTATGTGAGTGTTTATATCCCTGCCGGTTTGAATCCCCGGCATCTGGCCACGCCTTGGTGCGGGAAACGGCGAGTAATGGCTCTTGCTGGAATGGCGCCAGCCCGGGGTATGCATCTTGCCGATATTACGCGCCGTCGACGGCTTTTTCGACGCCCCCGCTTTCGCCATGCCCGTGGGCGAATTCCCAGCGTTTGTCCAGAAAATAGAGGATCGGCACCGTCATGCGTGAAAAGAGCAGCGAGGCCACCTCGCCGGCCATCAAAGAGATGGCCAGGCCCTGGAAAATAGGGTCGAAAAGGATCACCGAAGCCCCTACCACAACGGCGGCAGCCGTGAGCATCATGGGTCGGAAGCGCACCGCCCCGGCATCGATGACGGCCCGGTCCAGAGGCACCCCTTCGGCCAACCGAAGCTCGATAAAATCAACCAAAATGATGGAATTCCTTACCACGATGCCCGCGCCGGCAATAAAACCGATCATGGATGTGGCCGTGAAAAAAGCCCCCATGGCCCAGTGGGCCGGCAGGATACCGATCAGCGAAAAGGGAATGGCAGCCATGATCACCACCGGCGTGGAAAAAGACTGGAACCAGCCCACCACCAGCACGAAAATCAGCACCAGCACCACAGCAAAGGCCATGCCCAGATCCCGGAACACCTCGTAGGTGATGTGCCACTCGCCATCCCATTTCATGGCAAAGCGCTGGTCGCTCTCGGGCAGGGCCGCCGTGTGCTGGGCGATTTGGTACCCTTCGGGAAGGGTTATAGCGTCGATCTTCTTGCGCAACTCCAGGATGGCATATACCGGGCTCTCCTTGGCGCCGGCCACATCGGCGATTACATAAACCACGGGCATCAGATTCTTGTGGTAGATGCTGCGGTCCAGCGGGGTCTGCCGGATAGTCACCAGGTCGGACAGGGTCACCATGCGGCCGTCGGCGGCGGTGACGTTGATGGCCTTGAGCAGGTCAAGCCCGGCCCGCAGGGCCAGTGGCGGCTGCAGCACGATGGCCACATCCTCTTTTTCCTGCGACTGGTGCAGCAATCCGGCCTTGGAACCGGAAAGGGTGGCTTGCAGGGTCTGGGCGATATGGGCCACGCTGATGCCGTGCAGGGCGGCCTTTTCCTGGTCCGCCACGATCTGGTAGCGGGTCTGCTCCTCCTCCATATACCAGTCCACATCCACGACCCCGTCGGTCTGTTCGAAAATGTCGCGGATCTTCAGGGCCAGCTCACGCTGGCGGTCGTAGTCGGGGCCGTACACTTCGGCCACTATGGTGGAGAGCACCGGCGGGCCGGGGGGTACCTCGGCCACCTTGACCCGGGCCCCGTAACGGTCGGCGATGGCCTGAAGCGGCGGTCGCACCCGTTTGGCGATCTCGTGGCTCTGCTGCTTGCGCTGCCCCTTGCCGGCCAGGTTGACCTGGATGTCGGCCAGGTTCGGCGAATGGCGCAGGTAGTAGTGGCGTACCAGGCCGTTGAAGTTGAAGGGTCCGGCGATGCCCGTGTGGATCTGGTAGTCCACCACCTCGTTGACGGTGGCCAGGTAGTCCCCCATTTCGAAAGCAACGGCTGCCGTGTCTTCGAGGGTGGCGTGGTCGGGCATGTCCAGAATCACCTGGAATTCACTCTTGTTGTCGAAGGGCAGCATTTTCACCTTCACCCACCCCACGGCCACCATGGAACAGGCCCCCAGCAGCAGGACGGCGACACCGATCAGGAAGGACCATCGCCACACAGGGTTGTGCAGCAGATGGTCCATGACGTTGCGGTAGAGCAGGGTGGCCCGGTCTTCCGTGCCGTGAGCGTCGCCATGACCGTGGCCCTTGCGGCCCAGCAGACGATATGCCGCCCAGGGGGTGACAATGAAGGCCACGATGAGGGAAAAAACCATGGCTGCCGACGCGCCCACCGGTATGGGGCGCATGTATGGTCCCATGAGTCCGCCGACGAATGCCATGGGCAGGATGGCGGCAATAACCGTCAGGGTGGCCAGAATGGTCGGGTTGCCCACTTCATCCACGGCCTCGATGGCCACCTGGCCGCGGGGCCGGGTCTCGTTGCCCGGCAGCCGAAAGTGGCGAACGATGTTCTCCACCACCACGATGGCATCGTCCACCAGGATGCCGATGGAGAAAATCAGGGCGAACAGGGTAATACGGTTCAGCGTGTAGCCGTATAGGTAGAAGACCGCCATGGTAAGCGCCAGGGTGACCGGGATCGCAAAGGCCACCACGCCGGACTCCCGATGGCCCAGGGTGAACCAGATCAAGATGGTCACCGACACGATGGCGATCAGCATGTGCAGAAGCAGCTCGTCACTCTTCTCTTTGGCCGTCTCCCCGTAGTTGCGGGTGACCGTGACACGGATATTGTCCGGAATGACCTTCCCCTTGAGTGCCTCCACGCGCGCCAGTACCTTGTTGGCCACGCTGATGGCGTTGGTGCCTTTGCGCTTGGCCAGCGTTAGGGTGACCGCCGGATAGGGGGCACTGCTGGTGTCGTCAGCGGAAAAGCCCTTTCCACCGGCCGCCGGGCCGGTACCGAAAAAAACATAGTTCTCCGGAAGCGGCGGACCGTCAGAAATGGTGGCAACATCGCCCAAAGAAACCGGGCGTCCCTGATGGGCCGCCACCACCACGTTTTTGACGTCTTCGGGAGTTTTCAGAAAACCGCCGGTATGTACAATGATCTGGCCTTCGGGAGAGGGATAGGTGCCGGCGTCGGCCGCCTGGTTGGCGGCGAAGACCAGCCGGGAGACGGCCACCGGATCAAGCCCGTAACCGGCCATGCGCACCGGATCCAGCTGCACCTCCACCCGCCGGCTCTCCCCGCCGATTAGGGTGGCAATGGAAACGTTGGGCTCGCGCTTTACCTGATCTTCCACCTCGGCGGCCACCCGCCGCAGCAGATAGGGTTCTACCTCCTCACTCCAGAACGTCAGCGCCAGAATGGGTACGTCGTCGATGTATCGCGGCTTGATCAACGGCGGTGTGATGCAGCAGGGAATCCGGTCCATGTTGGCCATGAGCTTGGACTGCAGCCGGACAATGGACTCCTCCTCGTTCTGGCCGACGTAGAATCGCACCACCGCCATGGCCATGCCCGGGGAACTGGTGGAGTAGATGTACTCCACGCCGGGAATCTCCCACAGCAGCTTCTCCATGGGGCGGGTCACCCGCTGTTCCACCTCCGCAGCATCGGAGCCGGGCATCTGAACGAAGATGTCGATCATGGGGACAATGATCTGGGGCTCTTCCTCCCGGGGAAGGGCGACAACGGCGGCCAGTCCCAGAAGCACGGAGGCGATAATGATCAGCGGGGTCAATTTGGAGTTGATGAAATAATCGGCGATTTTTCCGGCAGGACCATATGCTTTGCTCATTTTTCAGGCTCCACGGCAGACCCGTTGGTCAGTTCAGGGGAAGGTGCGGTCACCAGCCGGGTGCCGTCCTTGATTCCCGAGATCACCTCCACCTGATCGCCATATGCACGACCGATGCGGATCAGGCGGAACCGGGCGGTATTCTTCTCATCCACGATGAACACCCCGGTCAACTGCCCCCGCCGGACCACTGCCGATTCAGGAATACGCAGGGTCTTTTGTTCGCCAATGGTAAGGGGCACCCGGGCGAACATGCCCGATCGCAGGGATTCGGTACCCGAGACACCCACCTGCACCACAAACGTCCGACTGCCCTGGTCGGCCGAGGGCACGATCACATCGACGGTGCCGGCAATGGGCAGTTCCCCGACAGATGGGATACGGACGTCCACGGCCTGGCCCGTTCGGACGGACTGAATGTACGCTTCGGGAACCACCAGGTCCACCCGGTAACCGCCTTCCCGTTCCAGAGTCAGCAGCGGGGTCCCCGGCGCAGCCAGCGCGCCCGCATCGGCGAGCTTGGCCGTCACCTTGCCATCAAACGGGGCCAGTACCCGGGCATCCTTGCGGGCCACCGCGGCCGCATCGACCGCCGCCTGGGCCTGGTTGATACGGAACTGTGCCGCCTCCACCATTGCCCGGGCCTGGTCCAGGGAGGCCTGGGCCTGCTTGTGCTGCGCCTCAACCGTTTCAAAGGTTTCCTGGGTAATGGCGCCGCCCTCCAGCATGGTTCGGTTGCGGCGAAAGGACAACAGTGCTCGCTGGGCGCCGGCATCGGCCGCCGTCTGGGCGGATACGGCCCCGGTTTCGACTTTTCGCGCTTCTGCCAGGGCCCCCTGGGCCTGGTTCAGTTGGGCGGACACTTGGCGCTCGTCCAGTTGAACCAGAAGGTCACCCGATTTCACCAGGTCCCCCTCCTTGACCTTGTATGCCAGTATGACACCCATCAGTTTGCTGGAAACCGTGGCCGACAACTGGGCTTTCACCGTGCCTACGGCATCATACATCACCGGTTGCACCGCCTGGGCCACCGCCGCGATGGGGACCATGATGGCGGGGCTTTTCTGCGGTGCCGTGTTGCCCGGTTCGATCTTTTCCGAACAGCTGGACAGCGCCAGGGCTGCAGTCAAAAGGGTGACTGCCATCAGATTGAAGGTTCGCATGGTTTATTTCCTTTTGCTGTAAAATTCAGTACCATCGACAAAGCAACATTCCAAATGCGAATCGGACAAACAGTGGAATAGAACCAGAAACACCCGGAAGGTTTCGTTTCACTCGCCGATTTTATCATTTCTTAAGGGTTTTCGCTGATGCCAGCGGGTTCATGATTGACCTGCGCTATTACTTTTTGGGCCTCACCTCAATAGTCACCCCCAATGCTGCATAAAAATATTTGAAAAGTTAGCTAAACTATTGGTAACATATTTGATATAGTCAAGTTGCTATCATTTTCTGGATGTCACGAATGGTGAAGTCCAAGAATGTCAGGGTTTTTCTCATTTTTTTACCTTTCAGGAAAGCTGGAGGACTTCAGATCCCGTGTTGTCAAGGGATCGCGGTAGCCGATTACAGCTTCACCCTTGACGCCTTGGCTCTGAAGCCCTCCAGCTTTTGCAACGTTGGGGT
>RCNC010005559.1_pt1 | contig 10471 bp, 10 predicted proteins | sample 2041301 | NCBI WGS metagenome assembly RCNC01 (sample SAMN09708231, study PRJNA481090) | Marine sediment metagenome, whole genome shotgun sequencing project. | biome: marine sediment; feature: ocean; material: sediment; isolation source: Sewage treatment plant 13A marine sediment (STP13A) ... | reverse complement strand
GGGCCACTGACCCAACGGGTGTTGACCGAAACCATCCGGCCGGCGCTAGCGGCTGCGCAGAACTGATCAACTCGGCTTAGGCCCAAGTGCTTTCCTGTCGGCCGAAGTCTGCTATGCGCCCAGAACCGGATCTTGGCTGCAGGATGAACTAAAGTCTGCTGTGTGGTCGAAGCCACCGTTTGAGCTCTATCACAGAATGGCGACTTTGGGTGGGTCAGCGTTGAGAAAAAAACTATTGCTGCTGTGACAGAGTATACTGTTTCACCGGTTATGGCCTTGGCAGACTTCATCTTTTCGAACGTCTCTATTTCATCGCACTGTCTATCTTCGCAGCACAGATAAAGTGATTTTCTGTCAGCATGTCGCGCTCATGGGGTGCAAACGTTACGCTAAAGTAGCCCCATTCAAAACCAATGTCGGCAGGATGAATTTCCGACCGCTAATAAACGCTGCTAGATTTGCGGTATAGGTAGCTTTGGCAAAGCCTTTGAATTTGAATACCCGTGTTAGCGATTTTCCATCGGGTGCAAGCAGCCCACTTCCTTGAACTCCGCCCACGCATTGAAATCACCCTGCTTTCTGTTTTGGCGGATAGGTGGGCGCATGCAGACCCAATGCCCGCGCATTGCGAATGTCGCCAAGAAGATCGCGCTCTGCCGCCTCAAGCAGCTGATCTGCGTGGTCCAGACAAAAGTAGATCGGTTGGTGAATGTCGATCCGGTAAGGCGTGCGCAAAATGTCGACGACATCGAAGGGCCTTTTCGCGGCGGTTTCACCTGATGCCGCGTGAATCAACTCTGTCGGAGATGACGCCAAACCTGATCCCAACGCCTTGATTTCACCGTCTTCGCGGATCAACCCAAATTCAATCGTGAACCAATAGAGCCGGATCAGCCAAGCGTAGTCTGCCGGGTCGCAAAGTTGGCCGGCCTCGCCGATTTTTTGTGAGAAGTTTGCAAACCGTGGATCTGTCAATAAAGGTGTATGCCCGAATATCTCGTGAAAAATATCCGGTTCTTCGATGTAGTCAAAGTCGCGACGATTTCGGATAAAAGATGCTGCTGGAAAGGTCTTTGCGGCAAGCATGACAAAAAACTGTCGAAAACCAATGAGTGCTGGAACGGGGGCCACCTTCCACCCCGTGAGATCCATGAGTTTTTCAGAAACAGCCCTGCACTGTGGAACGCGGTCCTGCGGGAGGTCCAATGCTTTATGCCCGTTCAGATAAGCAGTCGCGCAGTATCGTTCGATATTCGGTTTCTGCTGTGCAAAGAGATCCCGCCAAACGGCGTTCTGATTCGCCGAATAGTGGATATCGCCATATTCATTAGGCACCATCGCAACATATTTTGAACTTTTCGCCATATATTACCTTCCTGCGCGAGGTAAGTTTATGGCAGCTTAGAGGGAAAACCCTTTCTAATGCCGTCAGTATCTGCGAATTTTTGCATGATCTTACCGGTTAATGGCCAAAAGCGAGAAAAATATGCTTGATGACTACGAGAAGCTCATACTCAGAACTCTTCAACGCAACGGACGGGCAAGTACCCAAGAACTGTCTGAGGCGGTTGGCCTGTCCTCTTCGCCATGCTGGAGGCGCGTGAAAAAACTGGAAGAGGAAGGCTACATCACAGGGTACGCAGCGATTCTTGACCGCAAGAAGCTTGGCCTGCGAGCCCTGGCATATGTCCATGTCTCACTCATGGATCATAGCGAAAGCGCGATCAGCACGTTTCAGAGCTTTGTTGCGACCAGTGAACAAGTTGTTGAGTGCGCCTCCACGACTGGCGAAAGTGATTTCATCCTTAAGGTTGCTGAAACCGACCCGGAAGCGCTTGAGAAGTTCATCATGGAACGCATTTTGCGGCTCGGTGTGGTGAGGAATACGACAACCAACTTCATCCTGAGGCAAACAAAAGTAGCAGTGGCGTTGCCCGTCTTTTGACGAGCACCTTTGAATTTGGCCTAACTTTGACAGTCGCGGGATGATCCCCCGGATATCGGCGAAGTCTGCCTCTTCATCTCCTGAGTGGCCTGGCCCAAAAGCCGCCACTGCAGCATTGTGCCATGTAAGCTACTTTCGGCTCAAAGCCGTCATCTGATGCCGTTGGTCAGTTTATTTGGAGTCTAAAGGCGATACCCGCCTGAAACCGTAAGGATTTCGCCGGTGATAAATCCTGATGCGCCTGTTGCGAGAAAGCGGACGGCAGAAGCGATATCCTCAGGAGTGCCGATCCGACCCAATGCCGTGTCTTTGACAAACAATTCTATCAGATCGTCAGAGCGCGGGTTTTCGACCCGTTCAATCGCGCCGGGGCGATGGCATTGACGCGGATGCCGCGCGGTCCAAGCTCTTTTGCCATGCTGCGGGTCCATGTGTTCAGAGCAGCCTTGCTGGCGGAATAGATCGACGCGCCCATGGTCGGCAGAACCGCGTTGACGGACGAAATATTCACCACACTTGCGCCCGGTTTCAGATGCGGCAAGGCAGGGGCGATGAGATTGACCTCGATATTCTGCCTGTGCGCGGCAAACTCCGTTGCCTCGGGCGGTGTGGGCAAAACCACTCCGGCATTGTTCACAATCACGTCAATCTGGCCGAAATGCTCGACCACAGATTGAATGACGCCCATGGCCGCATCTGGGCTGGCAAGATCTGCCTTGATGGCAAAAACGTCAGGCCGCTCTGTTACAAGCGGCCCGGGGTCTGTTGTGTGATAAGTTATGGCTGTGGCGTGGTCACTGGCCAGATCGTGCGCAATGGCACGCCCGATTCCGCGGGCCGCACCGGTGACCAGAGCCACGCGCATTAGGCGGCTTTGGCCAGATTACGCAGCACGTAATGCAACACCCCGCCATGTTCGATGTATTCAATCTCGATCGCGGTATCGATCCGACATTTCAGGGTGATCTCTTTCATCGATCCGTCCGCCATAGTGATTGTACAGGGCACCTCTTGCAGAGGCCGGATTGTGTCGAGGCCAGAGATTGAAACGCTCTCATCGCCGGTCAAACCCAACGATTTGCGGGTGTCGCCACCGGTGAACTCAAACGGGATCACACCCATGCCCACAAGGTTGGAGCGATGGATGCGCTCAAAGCTCTCCGCGATGACGGCTTTGACGCCCAGCAGCGCGGTGCCCTTGGCCGCCCAGTCGCGCGATGATCCCGCACCATATTGTTCGCCGCCAAAGACCACCAGCGGCGTGCCCGCCTCCTGGTAGGCCATCGCTGCATCATAGATCGAGGCCTGCTCACCGTTTGGTCCTTTGGTATAGCCGCCTTCGACATTGTCGAGCATTTCGTTCTTGATGCGGATATTGGCAAACGTGCCGCGCATCATCACTTCGTGGTTGCCACGGCGCGATCCGTAAGAGTTGAATTCCCGCACCGGCACTTGCCGCTCGATCAGGTACTGACCGGCGGGTGTTGTGTCCTTAAAAGACCCGGCCGGGCTGATGTGGTCGGTTGTGATCATGTCGCCCAGAATGGCGAGCACTTTGGCGTCCGATATGTTGGAAATCACGCCAGGCTCAGCGCCCATGCCCTGAAAATAAGGTGGGTTCTGGACATAGGTTGACGTCGGTGGCCAGTCATAGGTCTGCTCGTCAGTTGTTTCCACAGCCTGCCATTTGTCATCCCCTTTGAAGACATCGGCGTATTTCTCAAGGAAGGCGGCGCGTGTGACGGTCGCTTCGACCAGTTCCGCCACTTCCTGTGAAGTGGGCCAGATATCTTTCAGGAAGACGTCATTGCCATCTTTGTCTGTGCCTAAGGGTTCGGTCGTCAAGTCAATGTCCAGCGTGCCAGCCAGTGCATAGGCCACAACCAGAGGGGGCGAGGCGAGATAGTTGGCGCGCACATCCGGACTGATCCGGCCCTCAAAATTGCGGTTGCCGGACAGGACTGATGTCGCCACCAGATCGCCGTCAGCAATCGCCTTGCTGATTTCAGGCTGCAATGGACCTGAGTTGCCGATGCAGGTGGTACAGCCATATCCAACTAGGTTGAATCCGATCTTATCAAGATCTTCCTGCAATCCAGCAGCTTCGAGATAGGCGGACACAACCTGCGATCCCGGAGCCAGAGATGTCTTGACCCAGGGTTTGCGATTCAGGCCCAGTGCGGCAGCTTTGCGGGCCACCAATCCCGCACCAATCATCACGTACGGATTGGATGTGTTGGTGCACGACGTGATCGACGCGATCACAACCTTGCCGCTTTCCATTGTATAATCTTCGCCCGATACTGCGATTTCTTTGCCCATCGGGCGTTTGAAGGTTTCGGCCATCTCGTTGGCAAATGCCGCTTTGGCATTGGTCAGGGCTACGTAATCCTGCGGACGTTTTGGACCTGATATCGCGGGCACGATGGTGGTCATGTCGAGATGCAGCGTATCCGTGTAAATCGGCGCATAATCAGCGCCGCGCCACATGCCGTTTTCCTTGGCATAAGCTTCGACCAGCGCAACGCGTGTTTCATCGCGGCCGGTATTGCGCAGGTAACGCAGGGTTTCGTGGTCAATCGGGAAGAAACCGCATGTTGCGCCATATTCCGGAGCCATGTTGGCGATGGTTGCGCGATCAGCCAGCGGCAACGTGTCCAGACCGGCGCCGTAAAATTCCACGAACTTGCCAACAACGCCTTTGGCGCGCAGCAATTCGACCACTTTCAACACCAAATCGGTGCCGGTTGTGCCTTCGGTCATTTTGCCGGTGAGCTCAAACCCAATGACTTCGGGGATCAACATCGAAATTGGCTGCCCCAACATCGCGGCTTCAGCTTCGATTCCGCCAACACCCCAGCCCAGAACAGCCACGCCATTCACCATGGTTGTGTGGCTGTCAGTGCCGACCAATGTGTCAGGATAGGCAACTTCTTCGCCGTTCTGATCCTTGTCAGTCCAGACTGTCTGGCTGAGATATTCCAGATTGACCTGATGGCAGATGCCGGTTCCGGGTGGCACAACGCGGAAATTATTAAAGGCGTTTTGCCCCCACTTGAGGAAAGTGTAACGTTCCATGTTGCGTTCATATTCGCGGTCTACGTTCATCTGGAATGCACGAGGAGTGCCAAATTCATCAATCATGACAGAGTGGTCAATGACCAGATCGACCGGGTTCAGCGGGTTGATTTTTTCGGCATCACCGCCCAAAGAAATGATTGCATCGCGCATCGCTGCCAGATCAACAACAGCCGGTACGCCGGTGAAATCCTGCAACAAAACTCGGGCAGGTCTGTACGCAATCTCGCGCGGGTTCTGGCCGCCATTTGTGCCCCACTCAGCAAATGCCTTAATGTCGTCGACAGTGACGGTCTTGCCGTCTTCAAAACGCAGCATGTTTTCCAGCACGACTTTCAGCGCGGCGGGCAGCTTTGAAAAGTCGCCCAATCCGGCCTCTTGCGCCGCGGGGATCGAATAATATGATACGGACGCGCCGCCGGCTGAGAGGGTCTTGCGGGTCTTGGAAGTGTCGTGACCAACGGTAATGGGCATCTGGAATTCCCTTTCGGTGTTTTGAAAACTGAATGGCTTTGTGCATTCTGTGGACCCAAATGACGCTTCGATCAAGGGGCAATCCGGCAAGTGCGGCAATTTTGTATACCATTGTACACCGAAATTCATGTAAAGGTGTCACTTGCAAGTAAACTGGTCTCTCGAAACCTTGATTGGTTATTACATGGTGGGATTGTTAATTCTGTTTTGGTACGAACTGGAGACTGATTCACGATGAAAACACTGGCCGCGAGTCTTACCGCATTGTGGATGTTAGGTGCGGCTCCGCTTTGGGCACAATCTTCTCCGGTTGTTGTGGAATTGTTCACGTCGCAGGGGTGTTCGTCTTGTCCACCGGCGGATGCGATGCTGCACAAATTGGCTCAGCGTGACGATGTTATCGCTTTAGCGCTGCATGTGGATTACTGGGATTACATCGGCTGGAAAGATGTTTTTGCCGTGCCCGCTTATACCAAGCGACAAAAAGGCTATGCGCATGCCAATGGGCGGCGCATGATTTATACGCCGCAAATGGTAATCAACGGTCAGGAAGATGTCGTGGGCGCCAAACCCATGGAAGTGAGCGATCTGATCCACAAATACCACTTAGCTGCCCCCAAAGTCGCGCTGATCATCAAACGGGTTGGTGCATTCATTGAAATCAGAGCGCAGGTACTGGATACAACTGGTCCCATGAGTGTGCAGATGGTGCGCTATACACCCGAGAGCAAAGTCGAGATTACCCGAGGCGAAAATCGCGGACAAACGCTGAGCTATGCCAATGTCACAAATGCGTGGACCGAGGTGGCGCAATGGGACGGGTCAGCACCGCTTGAGATCACGGCAGAGGCCGCCGGGGATCAGCCGGTTGTGGTGCTGGTGCAGCGCACCGGGTATGGAGCCATTCTTGCGGCGGCACAAATTCGCTAGGCAGGTCTGAAATCACGCCGACTTCCAGCGACGATGTACCCAGAACCATTGTTCCATATGAGACCGCACCAGTTTTTCCAGCCCGTCATTGACGTCTTGTGTCATGGTTACAGGATCCGAGGGCACAATTGGAGCCTGCACCGTAATTTCGAAATCCAGACCGTTCGGCTGGCGTATGGCGTAAATCGGGATAAGTACCGCGTTATACTTTAGCGAAAGCTCTGCAGTTACGGTGGATGTATACGCCTGTTCGCCAAAGAACGTCAGCCTGGCCCCGCCCTGCGCATGGATGTCGGTGAGGATGGCCAAAACGCCCCCCGCACGCAAATGCCGGACCATTTCTACCATCCCACGTCGACCTTGTTCAAATAAGGGAGTGCCGAGGGATGACAGCATCCGGACGTAGTAGGGATTGAAATAGGGGTTGGACATCTTACGATAAAATCCGCCCATGTTGTGCCCCCGCGCAATCAGATGAGCTCGGCACACCTCGTAATTGGCGAAGTGTCCGGTGACCAGAATGACTGGCCGCCCCTGCGCGCGCGCCTGTTCCAGCGCGCCAAGACCCGGACCGCTGATTTTGGCAGCTTTTGCGCGTTCTGCGAATTCGGCGCCGGAATAGAATTCTATCAGGCTGCGGCCTGCGTTATCAGGCACCGCGCGACACAACCGTTTAACCTCTGCTTTGGGCAGATCGGGCCGGACCAGCGCAAGGTTTTTTCGGATCCGCGTTGTTAACCCGGTCGGGAACGCAACAACGCGGGACATCAGCCAGCCCATAGTACGAACGCGGGTGGCATAGGGTAGAAACAACAACAGCCCGATGATACTGCGCGCAGCAAGCGCGCCGGTATAAAGGCCAAATTTCTTCAGAGGGGCACTATTGGGTCTGTTCACAGGACGGGGCCATTTCTGGGCCCGAGAACTTGCGGGCAGGGGATTCACGCTGTCAGACATAATGGCCAACTCCGTCATTCACAAGCACTCCGAAAAGATGCTTTGATCCGGGGATTGTCTAAATATGATGGCACTCCAGACCCTTGCAGTAATCAACCCCCGATCGGTGTTAAGGGCAAGCGCACCCGCATGATCGGTGGTCAGGCCTCGATCAGTAACAGTTGACCCGCAGTGCAAATGCCGGCGACCACCGGCATCAGCATCCATTTGATGCCGGTGGTCGCTGTCCAGGCGAATGGGACCGCGATGTCGTAGATCCGCCGAACGATCGACATTTCGACCCATAATTCGCCCAAAGGGCAGGACCCGTTCCCGCGATCGGGGTCCGGCCAAGGCTGACTTATGCACTAGGAAGACAAGAGAACAACTTCCGAGTGATATGCTCTTGCCCCTAGAGCGAAAGTGACCACCCCGAAGTAAGCGGTTCAACTCATGCCGCCAACTTGCTTGAAACAAGGGCAGCCCGTTGCTTTCTTGCGAAGAGCCAAAAAAGCAGGGAGGTCACCATAAATTCCATTAGTATGATGATGGCAAAGGTCGTGCCGCTTAATTCACTCGCGCCAGTATTGATCGCCATGGTATAGTTTGGGATGGATATACACCTTCCAATTCATAAATACGGCGATTCACTCCGCTCTCACGAACGGCCGCTTCGTCCCTCACAACGACCACATCTGTTTTGGAGAATTGCAAGACCTTAGCCTAGTCGGCCTCGCTGTCTGGCAGGATGAGTTGTATTTCCCCAGCCGCCACCAGTTTGCGAATGGCGGTGATAATTTCGGCCATGGCAGCCTCACCAATTTTGGGTTTGACGACACCTGCCTCTTCAATTTCTTCGCGGATGGCATCTGACATGCGTGCCGATAGATTTGTCAGGATGAACTCTGCAATATTGTCCTGACCGTTGGCCATGGCCGCTGCAAGAGCATTGACTATTTGCGCCTGATCTACTTCGCGCAGGACCTTTGGAATGTCGCGTGGTTCGATCCGGTCGGGGATGTTTTCGAAGGTAAAGATCGCCCGGCGCACCTGCTCTGCAAAACCCGCGTCGGTTTCATCAAGCCCGCTCAGCATATCATCACGGGTCGCAGCCATAGAGCTGTTCAGGATCTCACCTACCCGTTCCACCGGGTCTGATGCAAACGCCCGCAAAGGCTTGTCTTCGAGCTGACTGGCCAGCGACAACCCAATGCGGTCCACTGCCTCGGGCGTCACTGCACTGGTCAAAGAAACGGCGTAGGTGATGTGCCGCGCTTTTTGACCGGGTAACAACCCCAGCAGTTCTGCCGCCTTGGGGATGTCAAGTTTCGCCAACATGACTGCCGCCACTTCGACGCTCTCGCTTTGCAGTAGCGGCAAAAGCGCTTCTGTAGTTTGTGCCCTGATCCGCTTCCATGGATCCCCCGCCTGACGCACGCCTGCCTCTTTGCGTAAACGGAAGGCAGTTTGTGGGCTGATTTTGCCATCCAACGCTTCAAGCGCGCCGGCCATTCCGTTGGGAAAGGACAGCCCGATCTGCGCCAGCTCTTCGGCAAATTCGTCGATCACAACCGCCAAAGTGCGACGGTCCACCGTGCGCATGGCCCCCATCTGCTGCGTCAACTGCGCCTGCAAAGCCTCTGGCAGGTCTTCCAGAGGAATCTCGGCACCCTCGTTCAGCAAAAGCCGCACCACAATGGCAGCCTTGGCTTTGCGCGACAAAGCAGGAACCGAGGAGCGTGTGCTGGCGGGGGGTAATAGCTGCGCCATGATTGGGGGGTCCTCTTGCCGGAGTAGGGATGATGACCCCTATTAGCCCGGCAAGAATGAAGATCGGCTTAAATCAGTAGCTGTAAGTAACACCGGTGTTCAGTGCGGTTCTGAGCGATGTTTCAGACCAGCTGCCTTTCCCGCCCCGCGCAATAATTTCGCGCAGCTGCGCGACTGCTGCATCTGCATCACCGGCTTCGATCAGTCCCTGACCGAGATAGGAGCGAGCAAGCAGGTTGTCTGGGTTTTTGGCCAGAGCTTTGTGGTAATAGCGCATACCCAGATCAACGTTGCCCATCTTCCGATGGGTAAATCCCAGATATGTCAGCACTCGGTCGTCTGTCTGGTCCGACATGGCCGCCAGCACAGCCTGTGCATCTTCATAGCGCCCGGCATAAGCCAGCTCGCGTACGGCGCCATATAATGTGTCATCGTCCAAAGAAGCGTCTTGCGGTTTCACACATTTCTGCAGGTTTACGTCCCAAACCTTTTTTCCCCAACAGGACTTGGTGGTCTTGGTGGTCTTTGGCGGGCTTGTGGAGTCACTTCCTGCGGCGAAAGCGAAAGTTGGCATACACAGGGCGGCGATCAGCAATAAACGCATGTAGGGTTCCTCAAAAATGTCATGTTGCTAAGTGTCATGTCACAGATCTAGTACGCGAATGCGAACTGTAAACCCGCACGGATCCGATTGGAATTCACGATTCTGTTTGGTGCCGCTGGGTTTGCTCAACCGTTTACGATTGGTTTGCAGGTCTCGGACCCAGTGTCCCACGTGGATCCCTGACCACAGGACATCGCCTGTTGTTCTTGGCCGTGAATGCACCCGGCTGCCGTTGCAAGGCCGGGAAGCACGGTAAGGGCTGCGGCAATCAGAAAGGTCTTGGCTGTCATGATGAAGCGCTCCAATATGTCGATGTCGGAAAAGTAGCACAGATTTTGCCAATGTTGGAGGTTTCATGACGGACATCCCACAAAAAGGCGGAAAAGCCCTCGTTGGGTTGGGTGTCTTGCTGCAGTCTTGCCTCGCAACCGTGGCATATTTCCCCGCGCATCATATGTGCGAACTGCCACTGCCCATTGAGTTTTGAAGGCCATTAAATGGCTTGAAACGCTAATGGTTAAAGCAGGCGTCAGAAAGCTAAGCAACACCGTCGACAGAGTGATCTATGTTTGCGCAAGAAATAAGCACATGCCATCGAAAACCGGGATCTTTTGCACCCCGGTCACGTCGGCCGTGTTTATAAAACGAGACTTAGCTTTCCGATCCAAAGACGCGCGCGAAAATCGTGTTTACGTGTTTGGTGTGATACCCTAGATCGAATTTTTCCTCTATCT
>RCNC010003353.1_pt1 | contig 10471 bp, 11 predicted proteins | sample 2041301 | NCBI WGS metagenome assembly RCNC01 (sample SAMN09708231, study PRJNA481090) | Marine sediment metagenome, whole genome shotgun sequencing project. | biome: marine sediment; feature: ocean; material: sediment; isolation source: Sewage treatment plant 13A marine sediment (STP13A) ... | reverse complement strand
TTCCACAGGAATAATGGGGTCGTCTTCGGCAGTGATGATGGTGGTGGGGGTGGTGATTCCCTGAAGGTCGTTGTTGATGAGCGTATAACCCTTGAAATAGGATGCGGCGCAGTCATAAGCACTGTAGCGTTCCAGGAGCCGTTCGGTCATCTCTCGGATATTGCCCACGACCATGATTGCCGAAAAGTCATAGTGTTCCGGGAACAAACGCTGTTTGATGGCCAGGGACCGGCGCCATTTTTTGAGAAAGTATTTCAAAATAAACCGGCTGTTGTCGATGCGGTCGGTCGCCTTATCCGGATTCAGCACAGGGCTGATGCTGATGATCTGCTTCAGATTGTCGATGGGTTGCATGGCGCAGCGCCGGGCGATTCGCAGGACAAAATTGCCGCCCAGGGAGAATCCGGCAAGCAACACCGGCTTTCCATGTTCTGCCTGGCTGATCTGGCGGACGGCATCGAACACTTCGTCAAGTAGCACCGCGTAGAAAATTCCGGTGTTCAGGTGGTGACTGCGGCCGTGGTCCCGCAGGTTCAGGCGGAATACATCGAAACCGCGGCTGAAGAGAAAACGGCCCGTGGTACGGATGTAGGTGGAGTCCGAACTGCCTTCCCAGCCGTGCAGCAAAATAACCAGGCCCTTGCTATGGGGCCGGGGTTGCCGGCTCATGGATCCCGACAGGCGCACCCCATCAGCGGTGGTGAGGATGGTCTCCCGGGCAGCGTCGACCATTGGGTTTTTTCCCCAGGCACGCATGCCGGCGCTGGCCAGCGCGGTCTGGACGCCGGCCGGCTTCAGCCAGAAGGGCGGATTCAAAGTGCCGTATTCAATCGACGGATGGTTGTCTCCCGCTATTTCAGGTCGGCAGGGCACGATCATGCACCCAGCTTTTTCAGCGCCTCGGCCATCTGCGCCTCGCTTATTTTTTTCAGCATCCGCAGGGTACAGCGGGGGCAGCGCGTCCCGGCGAGATCTTGCGTGGTGCGGGTGAGATGTCCGCAATTCATGCACTGCCATGGGTCGCCGGCGCGTTTATCCCTTGCCGAGGCGCTGATCAGTGGTGCCATGCAGCCGTTTATCAGAGCGAGTGCGCCCAACCCCAGGATGCCTGACAGCAGGTTTACTATAAAACCCCTTCGATTCATTGCGTTTTCCATCCCTTTATCGTGGTTTTATTGAACCGTTCCGTGCCGGAAAATAAGGGTTAATATCAATTTCTCATCTGGCGGTAAACCCTTGAAATGGAATAGCCCTGGTATTTCTATTGACAGAAACACGATTTGCAGCGTAAAAACATTGGTCGTGATGGTGTCGGCACCTTTTCCGGTTGTGCCAAACCGCTTTTGCCGTGAAGGGCGGCGGGTTTTTATTACTATCTAAGGAGGAACGTGTATGAAACCCAAGAGCTTCATCCTGTCCAAAGATGAGATTCCCAGACAATGGTACAATATCCTGGCGGATATCAAGATGAACCCTCCCCTGGGACCCGACGGCCAACCGATAAGCCCCGATATGCTGGCACCGGTGTTCCCCATGAATCTCATTGAGCAGGAGGTGAGTTCGGATCGCTGGATCGACATTCCCGAGCCGGTTCTGGATGTGCTTTCCATCTGGCGTCCGGCACCCTTGACCCGGGCAACCGCTCTGGAGAAAGCGTTGGGTACACCGGCGAAAATATACTACAAAAACGAGGCCCTGAGCCCACCGGGCAGCCATAAGCCCAACACGGCCGTGCCGCAGGCATACTACAACAAGGTTTTCGGCATCGAGAAAATCACCACCGAAACCGGCGCCGGCCAATGGGGCAGCGCGCTCTCCTTCGCCTGTGCGCAGTACGGGCTGACCTGCAAGGTCTACATGGTGCGTATCAGCTTCGACCAGAAGCCTTACCGCAAAGCCATGATGGAAACCTGGGGCGGTAAGTGCATCGCTTCCCCAAGCAATGAGACCAAGGCCGGCCGGGATGCCCTGGAAAGGGACCCCAACACCCCGGGAAGCCTGGGTATCGCCATTTCAGAAGCCGTTGAAGCGGCGGTGAGCGACACGTCGGGCAAAACCCGCTACTCGCTTGGCAGCGTGCTCAACCATGTGATGCTCCACCAGACCATCATCGGCCTGGAGGCCAAAAAACAATTCGAAATGGCCGGCGACTATCCGGATATTATCATCGGCTGCGCCGGCGGCGGCAGCAATTTTGCCGGCCTTGCCTTCCCCTTTGTTCTCGACAAAATGAACGGCAAGCAGATTGAGATCTACCCGGTGGAACCCAAGGCATGTCCGACGATGACCCGGGCGCCTTTCGCATACGACCACGGCGACACCGCCGGCTACACGCCGCTGCTGCCCATGCACAGCCTGGGGCACAACTTCGTGCCGGCGCCGATCCACGCCGGCGGCCTTCGCTACCACGGCATGGCCCCCACTATCAGCCAGCTGATCAACGAGGGGTTGCTCACGCCCAAATCGGTAGGTCAGATGGCCGCTTACGAGGCCGGTATTCTGTGGGCGCGGACCGAAGGGTTCATCCCTGCGCCGGAAACCTCCAATGCCCTGGCTCAGGTGGTAGAAGAAGCGAGGATCGCCAAAGAAGAGGGCAAAGAGAAAACCATCGTGGTCAACTTCAGCGGACACGGCCTGCTGGATCTGGGTGCCTACGACAAATACTTATCCGGCGAACTGTTCGACTACAGCCTGGACGATGCCGAGATCGAGAAATCGACGGAAATTCTCAGCAATTACCCCAAACCCCAAGACCTCAAGAGTACCTGATGGAACCGGAAGGTCTTGAACGGCGATGCCCCCGGCTGGGCGGCGATGTGGCCTTTGGCTACTGCAAGGTCTGCGGTGAAGGCAGAACACCCTGTTTCAAGGTGTTCGACTGCTGGTGGGAGCGCTTCGACGTAGTGGCGCACATGCAGTCCTGCCTGTCACCGGAATCCTTCGACGCGCTCTCTGGCAGCCGTCCCCAGCCGAAAATGACCAGCCTGGTGGACTTGATCCGCCAGGCCCAGGAACGGGCCGCTCAGGACTGACATTCCACTTCCAATAAAATAAAACCGACAGCGCTTGAATCGAAAGCACTGTCGGTTTTACGTTTCAGTTTATACGAAATACGAAAACTGTCCGACCACTATGAAATAGATTAGTTTTGGTTCAGCCATCCTTTCCGAAGGCGTCCTGAAACCACTATTAGATAGCCACAATTGTTGCCGGATATTCTCAACCAAACGCGCCTTGTTTGCCATGCATTCGAAAATTTGATTGGTCAATCAGGACCTTCGCAGTATTTCACTTCCCGTAAACATCTCTCCGGCGTGGTAGGAACTTCTCACGAAGGGTCCCGATGCAACCTTATTGAAGCCGGTTTTTAATGCGAATTGCCGCCATCGTTCGAATTCTTCCGGTGGGATGAAATCGACCACCGGCAGATGCCGCGGGGTGGGCTGAAGGTACTGGCCGATGGTGAGCATACGGCAGCCGGTACGGTAGACGTCGGCGATGGTCTGTCCGACTTCTCCTTCCGTTTCGCCCAGGCCCAGCATGATGCCGGATTTGGCCGGGATGGCAGGGTCGATTCGCGTGACGTGGGACAGCAACGCCAGGGATCGGTCGTAGTCCGCCTGGGGGCGGACGTCTGGATAGAGGCGCCTTACGGTTTCCATGTTGTGGTTGAGCACATCGGGGCGGGCCGCCAGCACCGTTTCCAGGGATGATCGGGCTCCCTGAAAATCGGGGATCAGGACCTCTACCTGCACGCCGGGAATCTTGTCCCGCAGAGCGCCGATGGTGCCGGCGAAATGGCCGGCGCCGCCGTCTTCCAGGTCGTCCCGGGTCACCGACGTGACGACGACATACCGCAGGTTCATTCTGGCTGCGGCGTCGGCCACGCGCCGGGGTTCGTCCGCATCCACCGGACCCGGTCGACCGTCCTCGATGTTGCAGAAGCGGCAGTTGCGGGTGCAGGTGGCGCCAAGAATCAAAAAGGTGGCTGTGCGGGCGGAGAAGCATTCGAACTGGTTGGGGCAGTTGGCCTCCTGGCACACCGTGTGGAGTTGCCCCTTGTCTATCATGGCGCGGATCTGTTCATACTGGGGACCCGAAGGCAGCTTTCTTCTCAGCCAGGAGGGTTTGCCGGTGCGGATGGGGCTGGGTGGGGTCATGATGTGAGGCTTTCAGAAAAAGGGTTCAAGGATCCGAGGGGTCAAGGATTCGAGTGAATGGGGTCAACGGGCTTCCCAATCCCTGAATCCCCAAATTCCTCAATCCTCAAATTCGATCTTTTCATATAGTTGTTCCAGGTTGACTGTTGTCAAGGCAATCCCGAAAACCTCAGCCAGATGCGCGGCCATTTGTTGCCGCGCCTCGGCCATGGGCACGGGTCGGCTTAAATGGCGTTCGAAGGATGTCATGCGTACCTGGTTCAGGCCGCAGGGGTTGATCCAGCCGAAGGGCTCCATATCTGTGTTGACGTTCAGGGCCAGGCCGTGGAAGCTGACGCCTCGTCGTACGGTGATGCCGATGCTGCCCAGCTTGTCGCCGTCCAGCCAGACGCCGCGGTTGGCCGGATCGGTGCCGGCATCGATGCCCCAGTGGCCGGCCGTAAGGATCATGGCCTGTTCGAGGCCGGAGACGAAGTCAACGACCTTCAGGCGCCGGCGATTGAGGTCGATGATCGGATAGATCACCAGTTGACCCGGCCCGTGGTAAGTGATGTTGCCCCCCCGGTCCGTGGGCAACACCGACACGCCTTTTTGGGTCAGGAAGTCGTCGGTGACGCACAGGTTTTCCCGACCGCCGCGACGGCCTAACGTGAAGACGCGGGGATGCTCGACGCACAGGATCACGTCGGCGTCCAGGCGGCCGGTCGTTTTGGCCGTCACGACTGCCAGTTGCAGATCCAGTGCCTTCGGGTAGTCGGTTTCCGGCAGATCCACCCACCAGCAGGGCGGCTTGTTGTTGTTTTCCTCAGGTGCCATGGGTAATGTTCAATAAGTCTTCAACAAGGTGGCCATATATGCACAAGGAAACATGATGGCGTTGGAGCGGCTTCCAGCCGCGATAACTATTAACGTCTTGAGCAATTCCATCGCGGCTGGAAGCCGCTCCAACGAAAAACCGATCCATATGCATATGGTTTGTTTCCTTAGAAGTCGAAAATTCCGGATTGTATAATAACGCCATGGAGAAAAAAAAGGGCGGCCGTCCGGCCGCCCTTGTAGATGGTTGGTATTAGCCTCTCAGGCATGGATTACGGGCTGCAGCGGTTTCGTCCAGTCGCCGCACCTTGGGGAACTGGGGCGATTCGTGCAGGCAGTCGGGACAGTCTATGGCCTCCTGGGCGATCTGCTTCATGGCGTCGATGAACTGGTCCAGGGTCTCCTTGGATTCGGATTCGGTGGGTTCGATCATGATGGCGCCGCTGACCACCAGCGGGAAGTAGATCGTGGGCGGATGAAACCCATGGTCCATCAGGCGCTTGGCGATATCCAGCGTGGCCACATGGTGCTCCTGCTGGTGCTTGTCGGTAAAGACGCACTCGTGCATGCAGGGCCGGTCATAGGGCAGGTGGTAGTGGCCCTTGAGTTTTTCCTTTAAGTAGTTGGCGTTGAGCACGGCATACTGGCTGACCTCCTTGAGGTACTTGCCTACGCTCAGAATGTAGCTGTAGGCGCGCAGCAGGATACCGAAATTGCCGTAAAAGGCATGCACTTTGCCTACGGAGAGAGGATATTCCTCATCCAACCGGTAGGTGTCGCCATCTTTGACTACCCGCGGTACGGGAAGGAAGGGCTCCAACTCCGGGGTGACGCACACAGGGCCGGCTCCGGGACCGCCGCCGCCATGGGGCGTGGAAAAGGTTTTGTGAAGGTTGAGGTGCAGGACGTCCACGCCGATGTCACCGATGTTGACGATGCCCATGACGGCGTTCATGTTGGCACCGTCGCCGTAGACCAGGCCACCCTTTTTATGGACGATGTCGGCCACCTGGCGGATGTTATCTTCGAACAGCCCCAGGGTGTTTGGATTGGTGATCATGATGCCGGCAGTGTCCTCGTCCATGAGTTCGGCCACCGTTTCGGGCAACAGGACCCCGTCCGGGCCGGATTTGACGCCAACGGACGTGAATCCGCACAGGGCGGCGCTGGCCGGGTTGGTTCCGTGGGCGGTATCGGGGATGAGTACCTTGGTGCGTGCCTGCCCCTTATGCTTATGGTAGGCGGCAAAGATCAGCATGCCGGTCAGCTCGCCCTGGGAGCCGGCAGCCGGCTGGAGGGTAACCGCGGGCAAGCCAGTGATTTCGCCCAGATAGCCCTGCAGGTCGTACATCAGCTCCAGGGCGCCCTGGGAAAGGCTTTCCGGCAGCAGGGGATGGGCGCCGGCGAATCCAGGAATGGACGCCTGACGTTCGTTGGTCTTGGGGTTGTATTTCATGGTGCAGGAGCCCAGCGGGTACATGCCGCTGTCCACCCCAAAGTTCCACTGGGAAAGCTTGGTAAAGTGGCGCACCACATCCAATTCGGATAGATCCGGAAAATCCGGACCGTCGCCCACCAGGGCGTCGTCAAGCGGGGTTTCATCCACATCGCGGCGGGGCAGCGACAGTCCCTTGCGTCCCGGGGATCCTTTTTCCCAGAGCAGGGGTTCATTGAAGATCAGACCGGTGGTTCCCATTTTCTCTTTCATTTGGCCACCTCCTTTACCAATGCATCGATCCCTGTTTTAGAGATGGTTTCGGTCACGCACATCAGCCAGCAGTCGGACAGTTCCGGATAGTAGGGGCCGAGGTGCAGCCCGGCGACGATTTTCTTTTCCAGCAGCCGCTGCCAGGTGTCGGCAAAGCCTTTGGGGAAGCGCACCACGAATTCATTGAAGGTGGGCGCGCTGAACGGTGACTTATGGCCGGCATTGGCCAGTGACGCTTTGAGGTACTCGGCCCGGTCGCGGTTGAGCCGCGAGAGTTCGCGGATGCCCGTGCCGCCCATTGCCGCCATGTACATGGTGGATGCGGTGGCACACAGCCCCTGGTTGGAGCAGATATTGGACGTGGCTTTTTCACGGCGAATGTGCTGCTCACGGGTGGCCAGGGTCAGCACGAAGCCGGTTTTGCCGTCGCGGTCCGTGGTTTTGCCGATCAGGCGTCCGGGCATGGTGCGCACATACTGCTGCCGTGCAGCAAACATGCCCAGGCCGGGGCCGCCGAAGCTCTGGGGGATGCCGAAACTCTGTCCTTCGCCGCAGGCGATGTCCGCCCCACAGGCACCGGGGCTCTTGAGCAGGCCGTAGGCCAGCGGTTCGCTGAACCCGACCACGAACAGGGTTTTCTTATCGGCGTGGATGGTTTTCCCGGCGGCCTCCAGATCCTCGATGCAGCCGAAGAAGTTGGGGCTCTGCAGGGCCACGCCGGCCAGTTCGCCCAAGTCGGCCAGGCCGGAGAGGTCGGTGCGGCCGTCGGCGCTCACGGGCAGCTCGACCACCTCGAAGCCGGTGGGGGCAAAATAGGTTTCCACTACCTTGCGGTACAGCGGGTGAACGGCGCGCGAGACGGCCACTTTTTTGCGCCGCGTGGCACGGATGGTCATCAGCAGGGCTTCGGCCAGTGCCGAGGCGCCATCGTACATGGAGGCGTTGGCCACATCCATGCCCAACAGGCGGGTCACCAGGGTCTGGTATTCGTAGATGGTCTGCAGGGTGCCCTGGCTGATTTCAGGCTGATAGGGGGTGTAGGCGGTGAAAAACTCGCTGCGCAGCAGCAGCTGCCGGGTGATTTCGGGGATATGATGGTGGTAGCTGCCGGCGCCCATGAACACCTTGTAGAAAGGGGGCGTGCCCATACTGGCGGCCATGCAGTCCATATGCCCGTTGAGCTCCCACTCGGTGAGCGGCTCGGGCAGGTTCATCTTATCTTTCCGGCGGCAGTCGTCGGGAATGCTGGAGAAAAGGGCCTCCAGATCCGCCGCGCCCACCACCTGAAGCATCTGTTGGATGTCTTCTTTGGTATGGGGTAGATATCTCATGGGGTTTATCCTTTCAGCATCTCAAGGTAGTCGGCCTTGGATTTCATGGCCTCGAGTTCGGCGGGGTCGCTGGCTTTGATTTCAATCATCCAACCGCCGTTGTAGGGGTCGCTGTTCACCAGCTCGGGCTCATCGGCAAGGGCTTCGTTGATGGCCGTCACCTCCCCGCCGATGGGCATGTAAAGCTCGGACACGGCTTTGACCGATTCTACCGTGCCGAACTCATCGCCTTTGTCAAAGCTGCTGCCCACTTCGGGCAGTTCCACAAAGACGATGTCTCCCAATTGATCCTGGGCATAGTCGGAAATACCCATGCGCACCACGTCGCCGTTTTTTTTGGCCCATTCATGGTCGTCTGTGTATCGTACGTCTTCCGGTAGATTCAGTTCGCTGATCGCTTTCATGTTTTCCCTCCCTGTGATTGTTTTTTTCTATGAGATAAGCGGTGTCTTGTCCGCGATTAGAGCATGTCGGCCATCGGTTTGCGGGCGGTGCGATGGGGACGGACATCGTCCACGATGGAGACGGTAATTTTTCTCCGGTTGTCGGCAATATCCACGTTCTGGCCGACGGACAGCTTCCGGTCAACCTTGACGAAGCCGCAGCAAAGCCCCTTGGCTTTGAAGCCTTCCGGCTTGTCCGGGCTGGCAACGCTGAAAATGTCGCCGTCGTGACGCCCGATACCCATGTCTGTGGCGCAGGTGAGAACGGTCCCGATCGTTTGGCCGTCGGCATCGATGACCCGGGAATTTTCCCCGGCTGAGATTTTGCGCAGGTCCTTGCCAACAAAGGCGTGGGTGAATGAGAAATCCGTCTGCTTCTCCAGGGCGGTCCGACCGATGAAATCCTTGGTGAACCCGGTCTGGTCCGCCGTAAAGGGCAGGGCGAAGGGCCAGGGATGGTTGATGAATGGCCAGTGTCCGATATCCTGGTGGGAAAGCGGCAGCACGGCGCCGGCGCGCAGGCTGTCCCGGGCCGCCAGGCCGCAGGGCTTGATGTCGTAGGAACGACCGGCCTCCAGAAGGCGCTCCCACAGACGTTGAATCTTGTCCGGTGCCAGGAAAATTTCGAAGCCGAACTCGCCGGTGTATCCGGTGCGCGACAGCAAAATGGGGGTACCGTCATCCAGGCGGACCGCATCGGCCAGTGGCGAAGCTGGGTCAAAATGCCCCTTGAAGGAGAAGTAGGGAATGCCGGTAAAGACCGCTTTGGGATCGGCCAGAACCCCACCGAGAATTTTGGCCGCCGCCGGCCCCTGAATGTCCATCTTGCCCAGCTGATCGGACAGGTCGGTGACCGTGGCGTCCCGTCCGCCGAGATTGTGCCGCAGGTGGTCGGCAACAGCCCCGCCCATGCCGGCGTTGACCACCACCATGTAGCTGTCCGCCGCAACATAGAAGACAATCGCATCGTCGATGGTCTGGCCGTTTTCGTCTAAAAAGGCCCCATACACGCATCGGCCCGGAGAAAGAGGCTTTTTGGACCGTCCCATGCAGGCGTCCAGATCATTGGTAAAGCAATACTGGAGAAGGTCTGCAGCTCCCGATCCGGCGATGGTGACGGCCGCCATGTGGCTGGTGTCGAAGACACCGGCACCGTTCAGTACGGCTAAATGTTCGTCTTTCACCGACGAATACCACAGGGGCATGTCGTAGCCGCCAAAGTTTGCCATGTTGGCGCCTTGACTTCGATGCCAGCTGTTGAGAGGTGTCCTTTTAACGGTGGTTTGCATGACGCGGTTTCCTTTGATGACTATAAGGGTTCGAGGATTCAAGGATTCGAGGGTTCAAGTGGGGCACCAACGCCTTGGGCAAGGTTAATCCGTTTATTCATGTGCCTGCCGAATTACAGCGTTCATGGCAGCACTCGCTTTTTCCTTGGACCCTTGACCCCTCGACTCCTGGAATCCTTTTTAAAATATATAAGGAACCTTCAGGTTGTAACTCTTATAAACCACAAAGGTTTCTACAGACTGTACACCCTCCAGCCGGGAAACCTCTTCGGTGTAAAATTCCAGCAGGCCGAATCCTTCCTTAAGCAGAACCATGAGGATCAGGTCAAACCGGCCGGTGACGACGCTCACCGATACCACCCCGCGAACGTGGCTGAACTCTTCGCCCTTTTTGACCAGGTCCATGGTGGTCAGCTTGACGCCCACCATCACGACCCGGTGACGTGGAACCGTTTCCGGGTCCACCAGGCCGACGATCTCCAGTACACCCTCGTCCTCCAGCTTGCTGACCCGTGATCTGACTGTATTTTCGGAGACGCCGAGATCCTCGGCGATGATTTTGTAGGACTTCCTGCCCTCCTGCAGATGGCGGACGATGGAAATGTTTAACTTGTCGACTTTCATCGATGGCCTTTCAATGCTGACGGGTTCGTAAAAAAGCCGATATCTGCGTTACGCTTCATCCATCGTCACTGCGGCGTACCGTAAGTACGCCTCATTCCTC
>RCNC010003350.1_pt1 | contig 10475 bp, 6 predicted proteins | sample 2041301 | NCBI WGS metagenome assembly RCNC01 (sample SAMN09708231, study PRJNA481090) | Marine sediment metagenome, whole genome shotgun sequencing project. | biome: marine sediment; feature: ocean; material: sediment; isolation source: Sewage treatment plant 13A marine sediment (STP13A) ... | reverse complement strand
GATGTCGCCAGATGCGATGCGACGCTGAGGGGTATGAAATCATGAGCAAATTTAATCGACGCGATTTCCTTAAAGCCTCTGCGACCATTGCACCCCTGGCTGCTACCGGCCTGGGTTCATCACTAAGTTTTGCTGCAGACCCATACAGCGACAATATTTTCGTATTTGTATTCCAGCGCGGCGGTAGTGACGGCCTGAGCTTTTTGACACCCATGGATGGCCATCCCGACCGTGGTCTGTATGAAGCATTACGCCCCAATGGCACGATGATACCCAGTGCCAATCTCGAAGCATTGTCAGGTGGCTGGGGGTTGCATCCTGCCGCCGCACCATTAAAGGATCTGTGGAATCAGCAGGATTTGGCCATTGTCCAGGCTGCGGGCCTGCCGATTCCCAACCGCAGCCATTTTGAGGCTGAACGCTATGCAGAGTTGGGTACACCGGGCAACCGTTTTACCAACACCGGCTGGCTGACACGCCATATCCAAACATCGAACAATCTGCCGGGTGAATTGTTGTTACCCGCAGTGATTACAGAATCAACCGTGCGCTATTCGTTTTTGAATGAACCCTCAGTACTGACCATGCGTTATCCACAGAACTTTGACTTAGACAGCTATTATTACGAGGAAGAGCAGGAAGCAACTCTGGCCGATATCTATGCTGTTGAAAATGGTGAGATGGATGTTGCCGGTGTGCAGGCGCTGAATGCGATGGAACTGATCGAGCAGATTGATTTTGGCAACTATGTTCCCGCCAACGGTGCTGTCTACCCAACCAGGCCGGATAATCCGGATCGACTGACCAGTTTTGGTGAAGAATTGAAAATAATCGCCCAACTGATCAAGGAACAGACCGGTGTGCGACTGGCGCAAACCGATATAGGTGGCTGGGACACACATAATACCCAGGGAAACGATGTGGACGGTGGCTTTTACAATAACGTCCGTGATCTGGCCCATTCGATCAAAGCCTTTTTTGCCGATCTCGACACACCGGCACCTAATGGTGGCTCCTGGGCTGATCGCACCACGATGATTGTCTACAGCGAATTTGGCCGCCGTGTATTCGACAACGCCGATGCAGGCACCGATCATGGCTGGGGCAATAACTGTTTGGCAATTGGGGGCGGTGTAAATGGCGGTCAGTTTTACGGTAACTGGTTGGGCTTGGCTGAAGACGCGATCTACCAGGGCGCAGACGTGTGGGCCACTACCGATTACCGGACCATATTCAGTGAGATGCTGATTAAACGCCTGCACAACAACAAACTGTTCGAGATTTTTCCAGGCTATACCGCCCAGGAGTACCAACCGTTGGGGATTTTCAGTGGCTCCCTCCTGCATCCCGACTTCAATGACCCGGATATTATTTTCAAAGACGGTTCGGAATAGACCACGGGTTCAGTACAAACGGGTAAGGTGATGTGAGAACACCCTACCCTCGCGGAACGGGGTTTTGATTATCTAGCGGTTACTCTCATAACTACCCTGGTTGGTATTTTCAAGCTCTCCGTTGACGTTCTCCGCCACTTAGGTATCCTCGTTGACGTTTTTAGCATCTTCGTTAATTTTTTCAGCCTCTTTATTGGCTTCTTCAGCCTCCGCAGCCACGCATCTGGCAACGATGAGGTCCCAGGCATGTTTATAAACATCAGCCGGGTTGCGGTGGAAAAAATCCCTGCCAACATCATCGTACATATGCGAACGTTCAAACATTTTCAAAATGGGTTTTCTGACGCGGGTAAACAACACATTGATACCTGACTCCGTCAGACGCCGGTAATAATCACGCAGCATCTGATCACCGGAGGCATCCACCTCGTTGACGGAAACGGCATCAATAATCAACACTTTCAAATTGGGTGATGAAGCCAGCACTTTATGTAGTTGCTCTTCAAAAAATGCCACATTGGCGAACACCAGTGATCCTTCAAAACGCATCCGCACAATACGGCCGTCGTCCATAACGCCATCGGCTACGGCCTCGGTGGGTAACAGTTTTTCGCGCAGTGGCGGAAAGGCAACACGCGGCTTCATGATCCGGAAAAGTAACAGCACCAGGGAAAGCAACATGCCTAAAAGGATGCCCAACTCCAGCTCTGGTGCCAGCGCCAATGTAAAAACAAAAGTCACAAGAGCAACGATGCCGTCGTGCCGGCTCGCGCGCCAGGCGTGAATCATCGGCTTGAGACTGATCAGCCCGGCGACCGCCTTGATGATCACGGCAGCCAGGGTTGCCTGTGGCAGGTAGTAGAGTAACGGTGTCAAAAACAGCAAGGCAAAAGCAACGATGATCACCGTAATTACCGACGAAAAACCGGTGACTGCCCCGGCGTTGATATTCACCGCCGATCGTGAAAAGGACCCGGACACAGGATAGGCCTGGAACATGGAACCAACGATATTGCTCAGGCCCTGACCCATCAGTTCACGATCCGGGCTTAAACTCTGCCTGGTCTTGGCGGCCATTGCCTTGGCTATGGAAATGGCTTCCATGAAACCGATAAGCGAGATGGTAATCGTCGCCCCAATCAGGTGCATGATGGCACTCCACTCAAAGCTTGGCATGCGAAAACCGGGCAGACCACCTGGAACTCTGCCAATGACCTTACCCCCGGCCTGAAGCTCAACCACGCTGTTCTTGTAACTTTTGACGTACCAGGCAGGACCATCAATTTTCATACCAGCTCCGGCGAGATCACTGTCGATCTCTTCCCTGGTGTAAAACCTGGCTTGCTCGTATTGCCCAACGGAATACAGCGGCGTATCAAACAATCCCTTGTGATAGCTCTTGGACTGCACCTTCTTTAGATCGATCTGAAATTTTACCTGTTCAAGATCATGCCGCTCCATGAGTAAAGCGACGTCTTCATCATCGGCGCCATCGGCCTTGGCATCATAGCCCTTCTGCGCATCGATGTATTTGTCTGACAGCTTGGTAATTAACCTGCTCTCCAGGGCATCGTATAACAGCGCGGTTCTTATTTTCTGGCTGGCGATCCTGTCCAGTTTTACAGTGGCATGTTGCTCGAAACCTGTTACCCAGGACAATAATGTTGTGATGATCACGGCGAATAATATTGCGGGCAGCTTGGGATTGTAACGCCGCACCACCAGCATGGTGCCAAAGGCGACTGCCGCCATGCCGAGCGTCGGCCAATGGGTGTGGTCGATGGCCGCAGCAATGGTGTTTACGACAAACTCGTAGTGATACTCACCTTTTTCAGCGCTTACACCAAAAACCTTACCGAACTGGGAAGTGGCAATGATGATGGCGGCAGCATTAACGAAACCGGAAATTACCGGGTGGGACAGGAAGTTCAGCAAAACGCCGAGCCGGAACATACCCATAAAAAGCTGAAACATCCCGACCATCAGGGAAAGCAGTAAGGCATAACCGATAAAGGCCTCACCACCCGCGGTGGCCAGGGGTTCGAGAGCCGCAGCGGTCATCAAAGACACCATCGCCACCGGACCCGTCGCCAATTGCCGCGATGAACCGAAAAAAGCAGCAATCATGGTTGGCATCAAGGACGCATAGAGACCGTAATAAGGTGGCAACCCAGCCAACTGGGCATAAGCCATCGATTGCGGTATCAGAACAAGTGCCACGGTCAGGCCAGCTATAAAATCAGCCCTTAATACAGTTTTGTTTTTTAATTCCGGGAGCCATTCCGGTAAGGTCAGCGGGTTTAGAATCTGCCCCAGGGTGTCCTTCGCCGCCCGAAAAACAGTTTCTTGTCTTGCCTTACCTAAATTCAATCCGATTCCTGCTGTTTATCGTTATCACATCAACTTGTATTAGATTACCCTAGAATTCATCAATTATTAGTCATAATTGCGAGAAGCCTTCAATATGCAAGATATTCTGAATATTACCAATGGTGACTCGGCCTTGGGAATTATGCGAAAGGCTAATATTCCCGGTGTATTTCTACCCTGGCAAGATGTGTTACATGAAGGGCCGGTGCCAGCGGGACTTTCATTGGAAGAGCTTTCAAAGGTTCGCGCTGATTTCATAATAAATAGAGGCTGGGGAACACCAGGGAAAATAAAGCGGTCTTTTATTGAAAGAGACCATGTACTCAAATCATCTGGTCAATTTAAAAAAGTAATATTGTGGTTTGAACATGATCTTTATGACCAATTACAGCTTTTGCAGCTGCTGGATTGGTTTCACCAAAACAGACTCAAAGAAACCCAACTATCAATCATCTGTACCGATCAGTACCTGGGAACGCGTACACCCGCAGAGATGGCGGATTTGATCAAATATGAAAAGCCCGTAAATAGCCAGATCCTGACACTTTCCAACAAGGCCTGGTCAGCATTTCGCTCAGATACACCACAGCAGTGGTATGGTTTATTGAATACGGATACGACAGCTTTGCCATTCCTCGAACAAGCCATTACCCGGTTATTGGAAGAGTACCCGGCATGCGCAAATGGTTTGTCCCGCACGGCTCAACAGGTACTTAAAATAGTGGGACATGGAGTGAAGCAGCCCGGGATACTGTTCAGGCGATACCAGCAATCAGAAGAGCGAATGTTCATGGGGGATTCGAGTTTCTGGATCATTCTCCACGAATTGTTAGGATCAGAACCGGCACTCCTGGAGCTACCTGCATGTTCTGAATTGACGTTGCCGTCTGCACGAGATCAGGAATTAGCTGTCACGGCAGCGGGCAAGGATGTCTTATCCGGTAAAAAAAACTGGCTGGATATCGTTGAGCCGGATCGCTGGCTCGGGGGCGTTCATTTAAAACCAGGTAATACCTGGTGTTGGGATTCAGAATCCAGTTCCCTGGTTAAAACGTCCAGATAAATGCAGAAAAGAAGATGCCCTTTTCGAATTGTTTATTGTCAATATGGGGCAGATGGTTCGCGGGTTCGGACGTAAGACGCTTTCCAAATCCGCGTTTTGGACTCCGCTGCTGGAAGTGTCAGCCCGGAACAGATATTACGTTTAGCCGAGCATGGATCGCTAGTGGTATTGTACGTAGACCAAACTCAAAAACAGGTCTTTAACCCATGGCACTTATTCGTCTTGCTCTTTTATGTTTATTTTTCTTTCCGGGTATCGATACCTGCCATGCTGGAGATGATTCGTCCGCGCTGCCGTCACCTGTACCAACCGCAGACAAAACCATAACGCTATTGTTCACCAACGACGTTGAAAGCGCCTATGACCCGATACCAGCGTTTTGGCTCGACGATATTTCAATGATCGGTGGCATTGCCGAAATGACGACATTGATAAGAACGCTACGTATGACCGAACCCAATGTATTCCTGTTTGATTCCGGTGATATTTTCACCGGCGCACTAGCCAAGCTGACACAAGGAAAATTGGCGTTTGAACTCATGATGTCAATGGGTTATGACGCCATGGCGATTGGCAATCACGAATTCGAATACGGACACGAGGTGCTGGAGTGGCAGAAGAACCGTGCACCCTTCCCCGTACTGGGTGCCAATTTCTTCTACAAGGACACCGACCACCCGTTTGCGCAGGCACACACGGTTATTGAACGGGGAGGTATACGCATCGGTGTCATCGGAATCATGGGCCAGGACGCGGTTTCAGCGATTATTCCGTCCTTCATCGCACCATTGGATGTACGTGATCCGGCCGAATATGTTCGAAAGTCAATTGCAGAGTTACAGGGCCAGGTGGATTTGGTCGTTTTGTTGACACACCAGGGTAAGACGGCGCCGATGCAGACTGACGCGGAGAGTGATCCACGCCTGCAACGGGATATTGATGCCGATATTGAACTAGCGGGTGCGGTTGAGGGTATCGATGTTTTATTTGCAGGTCATGCGGATGCAGGTACACCTGAACCGGTGGTCAACCAGAAGACCGGCACACTGATCATGCAAACCTATGGACAAGCGACCCACCTCGGTTACCTGCAGTTGACGCTGGATGGTCAAACCGGAAAGATCATCAACTACGATGGCAAGCTGATTCCGGTTGATCCCTCACGGTGGGGAGCGGACCCCCTGGTCGCCGGCAAACTGAACCAATTCCGCTCAATGTATCCGGAAATACTGGTTACAGTCGGTAAGACCGCAGCCCGCATGAACCGACGCTATATAGAAGAGTCGGATGTCGGCAACTTGTTTGCCGACGCCTTCGTCGCAGCAAGTGGTGCCGATATTGGCTTTATACACAGCGGCAGCCTGCGCAAGGATCTGCCTGCTGGAGACATCCGGATGGTCGACCTGCTCGATACCTACCCGTTCGTCGATGATGTGCTCATCAAGGAAATAAACGGCGACCAGATACGACGCGCCCTTGAACAGTCGCTTACATTTGAGCGCGGCTTGTTACAACTGTCGGGGCTTGAGCTAAGTTATGATTTACAGCGACCGGAGCGGCAACGGATAGTCAGTCTTACCAGGCAAGGCAAGCCGGTAACGGCGGAGGATACATTCACCATCGCCGCACCGGGTTTTCTGACCGAAGGTGGTGACCTGTACGACTCGTTTCCCGAATCCGTCGTGATAGGCAATGTTGGTAAAGTGTCTGATGTCATCACACAGTACTTTGAAAACCGCGAGGTGGTTGCTGTACCCAAAAGGGGTCGGCAAATCGATATAACACAGCAATGAATCGCGTTGACTATAACTTCGCGGATCGCAAATTGGTGATTTTATCTGCTGTAGTCTTATCCGCCATGGGCGCTATGTTCTATAACCTGCTGCCCCTGTTTCTCGGGGTATCCCAGGATTATCGGGAGATGAGCGACAGGGGCGCCGGACTACTTGGTTCCATGTATTTTGCCGGACACACGCTGACTACGATCACCGCTTTTTTCTGGATCCGGCTTCTCAACTGGAGGGTGGTGACATCCGCTGCGCTAACCGTCGGCAGCCTCGCACTACTCATGGCTGGATTCTCAGAAAGCCGGAGTTTGTTGATGTTGTGTATTTTTGTCGCCGGCGGTGCCTTTAGCGCCGTCTACGGCATTGGCACAACGGTGCTGGCAGATACCAGCAACCCGGCACGTTGGTACGGTCTGAAAATCAGTGCGGAAGCGACACTTGGCGCCATTTTGATTTTGCTTTTACCCGAACTCCTGATTTCCCGTTACGGGTTTATGGGAATGATGTCGGGTATGGTGTTGGCGGTAATATTGCTCGCGCCCATGCTGGCCTGGTTGCCAGGTACCGGTAACAAACACCCGCACCACCAACGCGGAAAGATAGAAATGAAGCCACACTTCCGCTTAGCAATGTGGAGTGGGCTTTTCGCTGCAATGGCTTTTATGTTCAGTGCTACTTTGGTTTGGACTTTCCTGGAGCGAATGGCGAGTGCCGCCGATTTTGAGTTTGCAATTGTGAGTAGGGTCCTTTCGTTGACGCTGATATTTGCTGTGCTGGGTTCCCTGGTGGCTGTTATGTTGGGCGGACGTTTTGGTTCCAGTAGGCCACTTGGTGTGGCAACAGCGCTTTTCCTGATTTCACTGGTCTTTTTATCTGGCAGCACGTCGTTGATGGCTTACGCAATCGGCGCCTGCATGCTGACTTTTGCTATTGGCCTGGGTCTCACTTACCTGGTTACGATTGTTGCTGAGCTGGATTTAGATGGAAGGTACGTGGTTCTGACCGTGCCGGCCATAGGTGTCGGAGTAATGATCGCACCCGCAGTTGGAGGTCTGTTGCTTGCATCCGGTGGGTTTTCTGCCATATTCGTGGTTGGGGGCATGACGGTAGTCTTGTCTTTGATGGTCAGCTATTTCGCGTTGCGCAAAGGTGAAGTTCAAGGTGACGAACACAGAATTGGACGCAAATCAGGGGGATAGTCTTCAGCCTTTCAGATACGCTCGGCTACAATGAGCAAGAATATTGGATGTTTTCTGGCATAATTAGTTTTTCGGTTGCCTGGCAGGTATTTTATTTTTGGTATGATTGCTAATGACAGAACACTTAACAACAATCCCCACACGACAGGAAGAAGAAAGCCGAATCGTTGTTAATTGGCTAAAGCGTATCAGGGATATCCTGCGTGAAGGCCCCCCTCACCTTTTTGAGCGGGCTATCGAGCGCGCTGGCCTGTCTGAACTTGACTTGCAATCAGATAGACATCTTTCGCAAAGCCACCTTGATGTTGTCGTTGATTTTATCAGGCATGATGTTCCTGATTTAACGCTGAAGATGTTGAAATCCTCTGATTTGCTGGATCTTGGCCTGATGGGATACGCAGCTTTGAGTTGTGAGACAGTCGGAGATGCCTTGAAAGTGCTACTCCGTTACCAGCATTTGACCTCGGACAGATTCATAGAAACCGTTGAGATCAAAGATGGGTGCTTCTGCATTAGCCCGACCCCACGTTGGCAGCACGTGGCACAAATTCGTAATATTTCCGAAGATTGTCTTGGTGGCAATTGGCGTGCCATCGAGGTGCTTTTAGGCCCGCACGCCGACCTGCTGGGTGCTGAAGCTCACTTTGCCTTTCCCGCACCGGAGTACTCGGATTCATACCATGATGTATTCAAACCGTGCCTGGTGATATTTGACGCTGAGAAAAGCGAGTTGAAAATTCCAAATGAGTGGCTGGTGCTACCGGTTGCCTCAGCCAATATCGTGATGTCGGGTGTCACCGCGGCGGTTTGCGAACGCATACTCGGCCCGGGCCAGACTACACGTATGGACACCTCAAGGGCAGTTCGCAGGTTATTGCTGAGTCGGCGCGGCAAGCACATGCTGAGGCTTGAAGAGGCCGCAGAAGAATTATTGATGTCAACAGCCCAGTTACGTAAACGTCTTTACCGGGCACAAACATCGTATAAGAGCATCGTACTTGAAACACGTATGGGTCTGGCGCGTCATTACCTTGAGTCCACACTTCTTTCAATCCAGGAGATCGCATATTTGCTCGATTATGCCGAGCCCGGACCATTTAGCCGTGCTTTCAAAAAGTATTATGGGTTTCCGCCACGCAATGCCAGGCATGGCTGACCTTTGCCATGTTCCCCCGTCTCTCATATAGTTTGCGTATCCAAGAAGCAGAGGCACCAACATGAAAGCACCGAAATATTCACCGGATAAGGAAATTGTTAAATTGTTTGAGGCAGCCGGGGTGGTTGAATACCTTGAGTACCTGCAGTCAGGCAAGCGAATCATGTGGGTTAATTTCAGAGCCGGTGTGGCAAAAGGACTGGGACTTACGGTTGGCCTGGCCGTGGTTCTGGGTGTTGCTGTCTGGGTATTGACGATGCTCGTGGACCTGCCTCTTGTCGGAGAGTATTTTGCGGATGCCGAGCAATACTTAACCGATTATGCGAATAGCACAAACTATGAACACGAGTTTTCTGAAATGAATCAGAAGTTGGGCGAAATTAATGAGAACATTATAAAGCTGGATGACCAACCACAGTTAGAGTCCAACACCAAACCAGATTAATAAAAGTAGCTCTGGCTGTCCTTTGCAACAAAACACTGGGTATCGAAATGTTGGGTGGCCCTAGGGAGTCCGTGAACACTTCTTGATGCGCTCATGGATGGCTCTATCCATCTTGCCAACAATAGCGGTAGAATTATCCAGCGAGTTTTAGACACGCCCTGGAGAAGCAGCAAGCTCCATCGCTGGATTTGGCTTTCTTTGCTGATAGCTAACTGCTCCAATAGTCCGAATTGCATACTTCACCGTATTAGCCTATTTTTAGGTATGCACCAACTTTTTTGAACCCGGGTGGTATTATGATTTAAGACCAGCACCGGTCAGCGCGTTTCAATTATAAAGAGGATAAAGATTATGGGCATGAACAATCAGAAAACCTGGGTAGTGGTAGGTGTTTTAGCAGTAGTCATCGGGGGCATTGCTTTTCTGGGTTACGATTTCCCGTCCGGAAGCGACCAGGCTTCTGGAACCATCGTGCCTGCTGAACGTTACCGGGGTGAGCAAATCACCGCCAGTGATGTAGAACTTGGTGACGAAAGTGTTGCCCAGTTGATGCAAACCGACCTGTTTCAGCAGATCGTGAGTGATGCGGCTTTTGCCGATGCGCTGAATTCAGAAGCATTCCGCTCAGCGATGAACTCAGAAGCGTTCCGATCGGCAATGAACTCCGAGGCGTTCCGCTCCGCCATGAACTCCGAGGCGTTTCGTTCAGCGATGAATAGCGAGGCTTTCCGCTCGGCGATGAGTAACGAGGCTTTCCGTTCAGCGATGAACAGCGAGGCTTTCCGCTCGGCGATGAATAGCGAGGCTTTCCGTTCATCAATGAATAGCGAGGCTTTCCGTTCAGCGATGAATAGCGAGGCTTTCCGTTCAGCGATGAACAGTGATAGCTACCGTTCGGCAATGGCCAGTGATAGTTACAGGACGGCCATGAATTCTGAAGCGTTCCGTTCAGCGATGAACTCTGAGGCTTTCCGCAACGCCATGGCCAGTGACAACTTCCGTTCAGCAATGAACTCCGAAGCTTTCCGCACGGCGATGAATTCCGAGGCTTTCCGCACTGC
>RCNC010003349.1_pt1 | contig 10477 bp, 6 predicted proteins | sample 2041301 | NCBI WGS metagenome assembly RCNC01 (sample SAMN09708231, study PRJNA481090) | Marine sediment metagenome, whole genome shotgun sequencing project. | biome: marine sediment; feature: ocean; material: sediment; isolation source: Sewage treatment plant 13A marine sediment (STP13A) ... | reverse complement strand
CGAAATCGAGCCGATAGTGGAGGACGTCGGTCTGCTCGGCCAGCGGATCGTCGGTGCTCTTCAGCCGCAGGGCCTTGTCCTCAGCGGCGGCACGGGCGATGGCGGTCTTGGCGTGCGAGCAGCTCTCGGGCGGTCCGACATCCACCGAACGCTGCGACACCTCCGCCACCGGTGTCTGCCAGATAGCGGCAAGAACCAACAGGCTCAGCAACCAGATCATTCGTCCTCCCACTCCATTATCGACGACCCGTCACGCCCTTAAATACGTGCGCCGACGGCCTATTGTTACCGATCCATGTCGATCGGCAGGCGAGACAAAGCCCCATGGGGCTTCGCCCTACGGGCTACGCCCTCACAAGCAAGCGATCATTGCTTGTCACGGCGAAGCCCAACGGGCGTAGCCGGATGGTGCGGGCGTCCCGCCCGCACGCCGCCCACACCACAAGCGGCCACGAGTCAGGGAGAAACCGCGCGGCCGGCGGTTCGTGGAGTCAGCTTTCGTTCGCCGACGGCGTAGCGGTTACGGGCCCACATCAAGAACCCGGGCTCGCCCCTGCTGCTGCAAAAGGTGATGTCGGTGTCGCCAAAGCTGTCGCCGTTCGAGTCGTAGAGGAAGGTGTCGAGGAAGACCTGCTCGAGCTCGGTGACAAAGGTGAAACCCGGCTGCGCCGGGTCGGTGAGCGAACCCATGAGCTGGTCACCCTCGAAGTAGACCGTGGCTTCCGTGGTCGCGCCCTCGTTGTCGGTGAACCGGTAGTCGCCGACGTAGCGCCACCAGGTCGAGGGATCGGTGGTCAGATCGGGCGGCGGGACCGGCGTCGGTGCGAGCACCTCGTCGACGATGCAGTAGGCGGCGCTGGTCAATGACGAGGAGACGTTGGTCAGCAGCGCCACCACGAAGCGACGATCGGGCACCCACAGCAGGTAGGTGCCGAAACCGGCGACGTTGCCTCCGTGCTGGCGAACGTCGAGGCCCTCGTAATCCTCGACCATGATGCCGTAACCGTAGAAGCGATGGGGTTCGAAGTGCATCCACTGGTGGGGATCCTGCATCGTCGCCGCCGACCACGGGGAGAGGACCGGTCCACCACCATCCGTCAACAGCAGGGCCCAGTGCGCGAGATCACCTACTGTAGAGAAGGCGAACCCGGCAGGACCCGCCGCCCACAGATCGTTGTCCTTCGGACCGAGGTAGTGCTCCCTGCCGGTCACGTCATCAACATAGTGACCTGTGGCGAAGTTGTGGGTAGCCATGACCTCGTCGGGGTCAAAGGTCGTCGAGTGCATCCCGGCCGGCTCCCACAGGCTCTCCTTGTAGAGGTCCCGATAGGGCGTGCCGCTCGCTCTCTCGGCGACCAATCCGGCGATCATGAAGTTGGGGTTCGAGTAGTTCCAGAAGGAGCCCGGAGGCGCGTGCAGTTCGACCGCCGTCTGGTTCGCCGCCCACCGCGACAGGGCCTGGTCGCCGGTGCTTGTCACATCGTTGATCAGATCGGGAAAGCCGGTGGTGTGGGTCAGCGTGTGGAGCACGGTGATCCGATCCGCCGGCCATTTCCCGCTGATTTCGAGTTCCGGGATATAGTCGGTGACCGGCGCTTTGAGGTCGACGCGGCCCAGCTCCACCTGCTGCATGACGACCGCCGCCGTCATCTGCTTGGTCACCGAACCGATACGGAAAATGGTGTCTGCGTCCACCACGCCGGACAACGTCCGCCGCTTTACTCCGTAGCCGTTCTCGTACAGGAGCTCGCCATCGAGGATGACCGCCACCGCCGCTCCCGGCGCATCGAGCCGGGACATATTCGTCTCGACGCACTGGTCGATCGCATCCTCGATGTTGACCGCCTTGAGGCGTGGGCGGTCGATCGCATCTCGCCGCTCGATGAGAGGTCCTGGGCCAAGGCTCTCGAGCACCTTGGCGGCTGGAAGCGGCGGCTGCTGCTGGACATCGTGATCTTCGACACCGGCCGAACCCACCGGAGAGGCCGCAAACACCAGCATGGCAATGCCGAGAATGGCGTGGACATGAACGGCCTTTTTCATACATCAATCTCCCCCCACATTTTACGCATGCAACCGGCCGGAGTTTTCACCAAATACGCGTGGAGACAGATCCCGGTCATCTTGTGGTGCGGCCGTCCCGCCCGCACATCCACGATAATCCGCTATTGCACGCGTACCGTGTGGGCGGGTGGGGCTGATCACTGATCACTTATTACTCACTCCTCGGTCCGGCGGAATATCGCCCGCGCCGGGTATGTGACCTTGATCATCCCACGCGAGGTCCTCGCACCCTGGGCCAGCGTGACGACCGCCTCGAGGCGACGGTCGCCCTTGAGCGTGGCGGCGTCGATCCCTCCCTCCAAGCGGAGGTCCCCCTTGCCGTCAGCCTCGGCGAGAACCTCGCCGGTGGAGACCCTGCGAACCTCGATGTGATGGGCTTCGTATCCTCCGGACGGCCTGACCTCGATCCTGACCTTCCCCGCATAAGGGGGTTCGAACGCGATGACCTCACGAGCCCGGGGGGAGGTCAGGGAGAAGCCGGCCTCATCCTCCGCGTCAACGATTCGTACCGAGTACGGCTGCGGCGACGATGGCGTCATGAGGCCGCTTTCGGCCTGCGCATCGGGCGCGGACGTGGATTCGGACGCGGGTGCGGGAACCACCTTGATCCGCACCGGACCGGCAAAGTTGTCGAACTCGTTCTCCTCGGGGCGGATCTGAAAACGGTCGACCCACACCGCGAAGGAGTAGACGCCGCGGCCGCGCGAGCCGTCATGGTCCGCGTCCATCGGCACCCGGACGGTTACGTCGTCGCACTCGCCGGTCTTTTCGGGAACGCAGACCCGGTCGGCGGTCTGTCCATTCCACACCTCCCACTCCACCCTCTCGGACAAGGCCCGCCAACATTCGATGTCAAGGCGATCTTCCGTCGGGTCGTGGCAATCCGCGATGTCGATCCCGGGAAACGGGTGCCTGCGCTGATCGAACCACAGATCCCAGGGCACGCCGTCGCCGCCCGGGTCGCCGCCATCGTTGAGGACCCGAATCCGAAGCTCGAGATCGACCCCGGCCGGAACCTCGAATCTCCGGCATCCGTCACCGCACTCGACCTTGGCGCCGCTGACCGGGTCGCTGTAGCTCAGGATCATCTCGGGGATGAAGTTCGGCGGAGCGCCGGGACCGGCCACCGCAGGTACGGCGCCCAGGATCAGAATTGCAGCGAGTGTGACGGCACAGGTGCGGGACATGACGACCTCCTCGCAGTCACTCTAACCCGCATTTCTCAATGCCTCCAGCGCGTGCTCGGGCCGCACCCGAACGCGGTAGTTTTCGGTCACGCTGCGCCAGGAGATGGCGCCGTCGGGCTCGACCAGGAAGATCGCCGGGCGGGCGATGGCTCCGCCACCCGGCTTGCCGCCCTCGTGGACGACCCCCCAGGCGGTGATCGCTTCGCGTTCGACATCCGAAAGCAGCGGAAACTCGAGACCGAGGCCGCTCGCGAGACGCGCCGATTCCTCGATGGTGTCGACCGAAACCGCAATGATCTCGGCGCCGGCGGCATTGATTTCTGAAAGACGTGACTGCAGGCCCTGCAGCTCTGAGCGGCAGAATGGTCACCAGAAGCCGCGGTAGAAGACCACCAGCACCCGCTCGCCCCTGAAAGCGCCCAGGGAGACCATCCGGCCCGTCTGATCCGGAAGCTCGAGCGGCGGCGCCGCAGATCCGACCGCGACCGCGTTGTCCGCCGATGGCAGCTCGCTGGAAAGGACGAAAACATAGGCGAACAACAGGAACGCGAAGAAGGCCGCAGCGCCGAAGCCGATCCAGCTCTTCCAATTGCGTCGCCGGAGGAGGCCCCATGCGGCGATCACCGTCCCCGCGACCACTAGGACGAGATTGGCGGTTGCGCTGTCCCTGAGGTCGGGGAAGCGCACGGCCACCGTGAAGTAGGTGATGAGCCCGGTCAGCGCGACGAGCGGACCGATCCAGGCGGCGTGGTTGCGCATTTTTCGTGATGCCTTCATGGGTCGGGAAACACGCCGGCATGACGTCTTCATTCCGAAAAACTCCGAGTGAACGATTGCACCGATGAGAAGAGATCGTTGTATTCTGTCAACCATAGAAACCGATGGGGTATCGAACCATCCTCCGGATCGTCCTCACGCTGCTTGTCGCAGCGGTGCAGGTGGTCGGCGCCGGCATCGCCACCGCCCCCACCAGGACTCCAGACACGGGGGCCTACTTTTGCTGCTGCGTCGGTGAGTGCTCGTGCACCGGAGATTGCTGCAATCACGGACCGGCCGATGATGATCGCGAAAAAGCCTCGAACATCCGAATCGGGGCCGGCGGCCCCGCTCTCGAAGCACCCAAGAGCTGCGGCATGTGGCGGGCCACCCTGCAACGGGGGCCCGATGAGGGGAAGGTGATCGTCGACAACAGCGGAACTCGATCCGCGGCGCCACCTGCCTCCCCCCGCCCGCATCAATTCCAGAAAACCCCCTTCGTGTCATCAGACGACGGTCTCCATCCCTCCTCCCCGCGCGCTCCCCCATCGCCCACCGTCCGCACCTGAAACCACGCTGCCAACGCGTCACTGTGTCTGAGCGCTCGAGCAAGACGCCGCTCGGCTCACGGCACAACGGTGGATTCGACCGCCTGATCTGATACAGGCCGGAAGAATGGACGGAGAGTTACATGAACCCGAGAAAACAGATGCGGGTCGCCGTGCTCTGCACGGTGGTCCTTTCATTCGCAGTGTTCGCCGGGTCGGCCGATGCCGCTTCCGGCTCGGTGGTGGGGGTTGTTCGAGGACCGGGAGGAGTCGCACTTTCCGGCGCCATGGTCAGTCTTACGGATGGGTCGGGCCACAACCCGGGGTCGGTGGTCACCGGCGACGGCGGTGAGTTCAAAATCACGGGCCTCTCTCCCGGCGCCTACGAGGTCCATGCAGACCTTCAGGGCTTTTACCCCTCGACCGCCACCCGACTTTCCGTGCTCGAAGGTCAGGCGGTGCGGGTCGAGATCGAGCTCGCACTGGCAACATTTCACGACACAATGGTGGTCGATTCCGCACTCCCTCCATCCACCCTCGAGACCGCTGTTTTGCGTGAAAGCGCGGCCCGCGACGTGGGCGAGGCGATGGCGCGGATACCGGGCGTGTGGAAGGTCCGCAAGGGCGGGATAGCCAACGACATCGTCGTCAAGGGCTACCACCAGGAAGACGTCTCGGTGCTGATCGACGGCGCCAGAGTCGGCGGCGCCTGTCCGAACCGAATGGACCCGCCCGTGTTCCATCTCGACTTCGCCGAGCTCGATCGCGCCGAGCTCGCGCCGACGACCGGCCAGATGGCGGCCCAGGGGAGCCTCGGAGGCCTCGTCAACCTCGTCACCAAAAAGCCCGGCGCCGATCTTCACGCTGATGTCTCCCTCGCCGCCGGGTCATGGGAGATGTTGAACCCGTCGGCAACCGTCAGCTACGGCGTCGACCGGTTCGCAGTGTTGGGTGGCTTCTCCCGCCGCTCGAGCCAGCCTTACTCCGACGGCTCGGGAAAGCTCCTGACCGAGATGTCCAACTACACCGGGGCGGTGGACGGTCTCGACGCGTACGACGTCACGAGCGCCTGGGGAAGAGCCTACTGGGAGCCTGGCATCAACCACGAGATCAATCTCTCCTATGCTCGGCAATCGGCTGACGACGTGCTCTACCCCGCCCTGATGATGGATGCGTTGACCGATGTCACCGATCGTCTCGTCGCGGGTTACCGCTACAGCCCTGAGGGCGGCGTGCTGCGGTCCCTGCGGGCGACCGCCTACGCCACCCGGGTCGATCACTGGATGGTGGACAGCCTCAGGATGACCGCCGGCGACGCCCCTCGCGGATGGAGCATGGGCACCCAGGCCAACACCAAAATCATCGGCACGACCCTCGAGGCGGAGATCGGCACCGTGATTCTCGGGTTCGAGGCCTACTCGCGGAACTGGAATGTCTGGACCGAGATGGCCGGAATGAATTACATGCGCCAGAATTCGTTGCCGAACGCCGACATGAACGTGGCCGGTCTGTCGGCCAGATGGCAGCACGGATTTTCAACGCGCACCCGGATGGAGCTCGGCGGCAGGGTCGATTGGATCTCGACCAAAGCCGACTCCGAACTCGCCAACATCGGCCTCTACTATGCCTATCACGGAGTCACCGACACCTCGAGCCGTTACGTCGAACCGTCCCTGTCCGTGCAGCTCATCCACGACGCGGGTTCCAATTTGTCGCTCAACGGCGGTCTGTCACGGACGGTCCGATCACCCGATCCTCGCGAGCTGTACTACGGCTTGCGGCGGAAGGGCGCCGACTGGGTCGGCAACCCCGTTCTTGATCCCCCCGCTGCGACGCGGGTCGAGCTCGGGCTGACCTGGAGTGCGGGAGGCGGCACGCTGAACGGCAGCGTCTGGGCGGACTCCGTCAGTAACTACATCACGGTTTACAACCAGCAACGGATCAACAACGTGCCGGGCGTAATGAACACGAGCGCGCAGAGTTATGCCAATGTGGACGCCACCCTCCGCGGATTCACAATCGATGGTTCGGTGGCCGTCAGCTCGAGGGTGTTTCTGTCCGGGGACATCACCTATGTCCGCGGCACCCAGGATCCGATCCCGGAGCTCGGAATCTTCTCCACCGATCTCGCCGAGATGCCTCCACTCTCCGCGCGCCTGGCCATGAGGTGGCAGAACACCCGGTTCTTCGGCGAGGTCGAGGGGGTCGGCGCCGCAAGCCAAGACCGAGTCAACACCGACCTCAGCGAGGAACCGACCCCGAGCTGGGGCATTGTCAATCTCAAGGGCGGCTTCAGTTCAGGAGCGTGGCGAATCCAACTGATCTTCGGGAACATCTTCGACGCCACCTACCACGAGCACTTCTCCTACCTTCGCAACCCGTTCCGCACCGGTTTCATCATCAACGAGCCGGGGCGAAACGTGACTGTCAATCTAGGGTGGAGGTATTAGCGGGTAGATGCCGGATGCTGGATGCTCGATGCTGGATGTCAGCTACGAAGCTCACTGCTAACGGTTGGACACCTTCGATCGTTCATGACTATGGGACGATGCTCGTCTCAGCGGAGGTGGAGTGGAAGAGAAGAACTGGGGCTGTCTGAAGCAAACGGCGATCGGCTGCGGCGTGCTGATCGTCATCGCCATCGTGATTCCGATCGTGATGGGCGTGTTGATGATGATCCCGTTCAACCGCGCGGTCGAAAACCGTCACGCCATTGAGGAGCGTTTCGGACTACAGGAGGCGTACGTCCCACCCGCATCCGGAGCGCCGTCCGCCGATCGCGTCGAGGTCTTCCTCGAAATACGCCGGACGTTTAGCGAGGTTTGTGCAGACCTGTCGAGAGCCGAACAGCAGGTCCAGAAGCTTGAGAGCTTTGACGATCAGGACAACGTCAACCCGGTAGACGCGCTGAAGCAGGCGCTGTCGACCACGAAGAGCATGATGGGAGTCGGACCGGTCATCGGGCGCCTCTACGAAATTCGCAATCAGAGCCTCCTCGATGCCGGCATGGGTCTCGGCGAGTTCACCTACATCTTCACCGTCGCCTACCGCGACAGACTCCTCCATCCGCCAGAATCCGACCAGCTCTTCGGTCCTTCGCCCACCAACCGGCGGGTGCGAAAAGCACTCCTGTCAATGTTGGAGAGCCAGCTCGCGGTCTTGCGATCAGACGGAGGCGGCGACGCCGAGATCGTCGCCCTCGAGGCCGAGATTGCGGCCCTGAAGACCGACGAAGGTCGGATTCCATGGCAGGACGAAACCCCGCCGGCCATCACCGAAGCCTTCACGCCATACCGGGCGGAGCTCGACGAGCTCTACTGCCCGGCCATGGCGCCCCTCGAGCTGATGATCAACGTAAAACACGGACCCGCGTTCGAGTCGCTCTAGCGGCATACACATAGCCTGGGGCGTCAACCCGCCGACGGCAGCGATTCGTGGCCGACGCCGAGGATTGCCGGCCATCGGCCACTCGCTGGCGACGGTGCGTCACGACGGCCGAAGGCCGTCAGTAACCCCAGGAAAGAGACAGGGCGCCATCCATCAAGCCGCGAAGCGGCGACAGATATTTAGCCTGGGGCGTTAGCCCCAGGAGGTGGATGTTACAGAATTGCCGAGCCCTGAAGGGGCGACAGATCACGGCTGCGGCGTGAGCCGCAGCCATTATCTCCCGTTTTGTCTGTCGCCCCTTCAGGGCTCTGGTCCAGGAATCCTTCTGGTACCTGGGGCTGACGCCCCAGGCTATTGATCTGTCGCTCCTTCGGAGCTTCGGCGTCGTTTTTTCCAGGGCTAGTCCTGTGGCTCGAATCTGCCCGACTTCGAAAATATTGACCTCCGTCCGCTGGGAGACCGTGGCTCGACGTCGATCACCGGCGGGCGGAAGATTTCAGTGCTGGTCGTACCCTCGTACGGTTCGACCTCCAGGGTCGGCATGCCGCCGGTGATCAGCAGCGTCCCGTCGGGGAGGCGAGATGCACTGTGCGCAAGCCGCGGCTGGAACATCGAGACTACGGGCGTCCAGGTTCCGGAAGCGGGATCATACATCTCTGCGGTATCGATCACATTCGAGTATCGGTCGAAGCCTCCCATGAGAAAGACTCGACCAACGTGATCCAACCACACCGCCGGTGCGAGCCTGAACCCGGCCATCGGACTCGTCAACGACCATGTTTCGGTGACCGGATCGAAGATCTCGGCCGCCGGCGAGATGAATCCTCCGGCCACGATCACTCTGCCGTCGTCAAGAGCGGCCGCGACGTGGTACTCGCGGACGAAGGTGAGATCTGCAGTCCGGGTCCACCTCCCGGATATCGGATCGAATATCTGAACGGACTGGTCCCCGGTAACCAGCACCCGACCGTCCTCGAGGACCGTGAGTCCGGGAAGGAGCGCTGCATTGGTCAGTGTTCCAACATCCCTCCAGGTCTCGGTTTCGGGGTCGAAGACCTCGGCCTCGAGCACACCCTGGAGGTTGCCGAGCGGATCCCAGAAGTGGCCGCCGGCCACCATCACCCGCCCGTCCGGCAGTCTCCTCAGTGAGTGAAAGGTGCGCTGGCGTCCCATCTGTCCGGTCACTTTCCAGGTGTCGGACACGGGATCGTAGAGCTCGGCGTTGACCGGATCACCCGGGGTGCTGCCAACGACCAGCACACGGCCGTCCTCGAGCAGAGCGCCGGATGCGGAGTAGAACGCACCGCTGATCGGACCGGTCCGGGTCCACCGTCTGCCGGCAGGGTCGTAGATCTCCGGAGTCCCTTCCCCACCGGCCACCAGAACCCGGCCGTCGGCGAGCACCACCGCAGCGTGCATCACCCGCTCGCGTCCCATCGAGGTGCCTCGCCGCCACCGCCAGCAGCGCTCGTCTTCACACACCAGGACTTCGCCCTGACGCGCACACGAGGCGTCGCCCAGAGCGGTCTGCAAGGTCCACACGTAACTTCCCAACAGATCATACGTGTGGGTGTCGCTCTGATCGCTCGACGCGGCGCCGTCACCAAAAAGCCAGTCAAACGATGCGGAGCCCCGGCAATTGGATGGTCCGGCTTCACCCTCGAACGCGTTTGTTTGGCCCGGCCATGCCGTTGGCGGCACCAATGCCTCACAGAATAGAGCGCAGCCGGACGCGAGATCCGCCCGGAAGTGCATCGCATCCTGGTTTTCTGATATCTCGTCGATGATCAGGCCCGTCGGCACGCCGTCGTAGCGCTGAGAGCTCGGTTCGGTTTCGCTGTGGAAGAGATCACCCGGGGTGTAATAATCTCCGAAATCAGCGGGCAGGAGTTGTTCGATCTGTTCGAGGCCATCTGCCTCCATCAACCGGATGAGCTTGTGGTCGGTATAGGAGTTGTCGTAACGGAAATTTCCCTGTTCCGAAAGACGTGCATCGATGTGCCAGACCAACAGGCCCCGGCCGGGGTAGTCGGAGTCATTGCCGTCCAGCCCGCGGTACTGAACCATGAAGTACTCACCATAGGGGTCCGATCGCGGATCACCGTGCATAAAGAGCACGGCGTCAGCCGTTCCCCCGGATGGTGACAGCGAAACATCGTGCCGGCCCTGGTTTATGACACGCGGTGACAACCAACCCAGCAGGTACTTGCTGAAGCAGTTGTGGTCGCCCCAGTTGTTGTCCATCATGTCGAGGCCGCCAAGCCCACCCCCGGGTCCGATCAAGTCGTCATAGTCGTAGTAGTCGGGCAGCCCGAGCGCGTGGCCCGTTTCGTGAATCGCCACCCGCGCCGAAAACGGTCCGCCAACCTCCCACGACTCCCATTGCCAGGAGTAGGCGCCCAACCGTTTCCCGTCGACAGTGTAGTTACCGTTCTCGAAGCTTCGTTGATAGCCCCACCAGAACTCGGCCCACTCCTGGTGGGGTCCGGCCCAGAAGACCAGGAAGTAGTCGATGGCGCCGTCGCCATCGGAGTC